>Ga0315338_1000905_pt1 | contig 48189 bp, 36 predicted proteins | sample ASW8metaG_FD_204518 | JGI IMG/M metagenome (GOLD analysis project Ga0315338, IMG submission 204518) | Ammonia-oxidizing marine archaeal communities from Monterey Bay, California, United States - ASW #8 | ecosystem: Environmental > Aquatic > Marine > Coastal | place: USA: California | collected... | reverse complement strand
GGAGCGGGTCGGTACACATTGACTCTCCACGTTGAAGTTCGTAAGCCGCAGCCCTTCTTCCGCCAACGCGTCGATCCGAGGCGTTGCGACCGAGCCCCCCTGAATCCGGATATCTCCCCACCCCCAGTTGTCGACGAGGATGTAGACGATGTTCGGTTGACTCGCTTGCGCGAGGGCATCGGGTGACGATACGAGCATCGCCACCACGAGTGATGTCGCCGCTACCAACGCTCGACGGCTCACGTCGTTGTTCCTTCACCGCGTTGTTTCAGAGTCTGCGGCTTCATGGAGTCGGGAACGAGCGCTGAGAGAGTGTCGGTAGGCCAGTTCTCGGTCAAGCGCGGCATGTCGCCCTCCGGATTTGTCGGTCTGCTTGTCGCGGATGAACTGCTCTTACATACTTGAATTTTCACGTCTTCCTCCGGTCCTCCCATGCCCGTCCGGCGGTGGGCACGGCCTGAATCGACGCACACCCTACTGCGCTGCCGTGAGGAGGGCAAGTCGGCCCTTGGCCGTCGTTTTGTGCGTTACAATTTCGCTCGATGCCGATCATCACCACCGTCGCGAACGTGGATGTCGCGCTCGATTTCTGGATCGGCGGGACCCGCGTCCCTTCATCCGCGTTGTTCGAAGTTATCGAGCGCAGACGACCGACTGGGGGCTGAGCGAGTATCTTCCGTTCTTGTGATGTCGGAGCTCTCGCAGTCCCTCACCCTCGATGTGCTCGAGCGGGATCCTGACCCGGTCCTGGCTCGGTTGCGCGACGAAGCCCCCGTGGCGTATTCGGAGAGCATGCAGCTGTGGCTCGTCACCCGGTGGGATGACGTCGAGTTCATGGACCACCACCCGGAGCTGTTCACCGCTGCGACCGAGCCGTCTTTTCTCCGGCGCGCGTTGGGAGTGAACATGTTGACGCTCGACGCGCCCGAGGCCACTCGCCTCAAAAACGCAATGATGCCGCCGTTCCAGCGAAGCGGCGCAAGCGGGAGCTTCGCAGAGGAGACCCTTCCCAGGCTCTGTAACACGCTCATCGACGACTTCTACGAAGATGGCCGAGGCGACATCGTGTCTCCATACGCGGCTGCAGTGAGTGCGTCGTCCTTGCAAATCGTTCTCGGCTTGTCCGACAGCACGTGGGAGCAAGTGTGGGGCTGGTGTGAAGGTCTGTGCGCCGATATTGCGAACTTTGAGAACGACCCGGACAAGACTGCGCTTGGCGAAGCGGCAAAAACAGAGCTCGAAGGCGCCATCGATCGCAAGATCGTGGAGCTCCGCGACAATGTGAGAGCCACCGACACCGCGATCGCGCACATGCTTTCTTCGGAAGCGGATGGGCGGCCGATAAGCCGAGACGAGATCGTGAACAACGTCCGGCTGATGATAAGCGGTGGTATCAACGAGCCGAGGGATGGGATCGGGCTCACGGCGTGGGAGCTTCTGCGCGATGCGGAGCTTCGAGACGAAGTCGTCTCCGAGCCCAAGCTCTGGCGCCGGCTCGTCGACGAGGTGCTCCGGCTGCACTCTCCCGTCGGAACGATCACCCGTCAGGCGACGGAAGACCTCGAGCTCGCCGGTACGAAGATCGCGAAGGGGGACTTGGTCGCCGGTGTTCTGCGCTCCGCCAATCTCGACGAGCGCCGCTTCTCCGAGCCGCGGCGGCTCGACCTGCGACGTGCCGAAGGAGGGCATGCCGCTTTCGCCCTCGGCCAGCATCGCTGCCTGGGCGAGTGGCTGGGTCGTCAGGAAATTGCCGTGGGGACGGAGCGTCTATTCGCTCGTCTCCCGAACTTGAGACTTGACGGTGAGGTCGAGCTCCATGGGTTCGAGTTTCGAGGGCCGAGATCGTTGCCGGTGAGGTGGGATGCCTGATTTCTCGGGATATGAGAACGCGACCGGACGGAGCCCAGTGAACCTCCGGCTAGAACGACCCGGCGTGGGTTGGACTCGCTCATGATTGCGGCCGCTCTCGCGCTCGCCGCGGCTGTCGTGACACAGCCGTCGGTACTCGAAGACTATGCGACGAAGGTTCGACTCGGCGACGACATGGAGCTCGCTCTGTTCACACCGACGATGTTCCGGCTGCGCACGTCGGACCTCACCGGAGACAAATTTCCGCCGCGCTACGAGATTCCGTTTGCGATCGGACGGCTCGAGCCTTGGCCGGCGGTCGCGTTCGAGCGCGTCGCGGAGAACATCGTGCGGACCGATGTCCTCGAGATCCGCATCGATCCTGAGTCTCGCACGTGGTCGGTGTGGACGCATTCGGGCGAGCAGCTCTACCCGTCGGACGGGCCAATCTACGGGATGTTTCGAGACGGGACGACCGTATTCGATGCCGCGAGCGCATTCGGAGAGCGGAACAACAACAGCCGCTACAGCCACTGGTTCTACGATCCAGCGACGGGCCGCTACGTCGACACGTATCTCGCCGAGGACGTGATCCTCGACGAGTTCTTCATCTATGGTCCGGGATACGACGCGTTGTTCGCACAGCTGAACGCCCTCGTCGGGCCGGAGCCGCTGCTTCCGAAAAAGGCCTTTGGCTTTTTTCAAACCCAACATCTAGGCTGCGACGGTGATCAAACGAAGCTGCTCGAGCTGGCTCGAGAGCTTCGCGCGCGCGACATCCCGACGGACACGCTCATCATCGACTTCGAATGGGGGGACGGATGCCCCGGCGAAGAAGAGGAGAACTGGGGCCGGCTCGATTGGGCGCCCTCGTACCAAGCTCCGCTCTCCGTTCAGGAAATGCTCGCCGAGCTAGAGCGGATGCACTTCGACGTCATGCTCATTCACCACAGCGCGCCGGACTTTCCGCACCGCGCCGCCCACACCCCGCAGCGCGTCCGCGAGTGGACCGCCAAGGTCTACGATGAGTCTCTCTGGTGGGAGCGGATCGAGGGGAAGCTCGCCTCAGGCGTCGACGGCACGTGGCAGGACACGAGGCAGAACGACATCTCCGACAGCGTGATCTGGAATGGGATTGGAGAACGGCTCGGCTCGGACCGGCGAGTGCTCTTCATGGGCTGTCGCAAGATGATGGAGCAGAATCCATGGGAGCTCGGCCGCGACAATACGATCCCCGCGAACAATCTCATCGGCTCGCGGCGTTACCCGTTTCGCTGGACGGGTGACATCTCGACGACCTATCGCGAGCTGGCGTGGCACATCGATGCGATCACGAACCGTCACGGCGCGATGAAGGGGGTGAGCTACATCACCGCGGACGCCTTCGGCAAGGACTGGCGTCACCAAGCGCGATGGAATCAGTTCGTCGACTTTCTTCCGGTCAGTCGCTCCCACACGATGAAACCGTGGGACGGAAAGCTCGCCTCCGAAGACCTCGAGCGGATCATGAACTTTCGTGAGGACGACGGAGTCGAGGCACCGCGTGAGGCGCGGGTCGCAGTTTCGGGGAGCGCGGAAGAGAGCATTCGAAAGCACCGCAAGCTGCGTTACCGGTTGCTGCCCTATCTCTACTCCGCGGCGCACGAGACCTACAGGACCGGACTCCCGATTACGAGGCCGATGTTGCTGGCATTTCCCGAGGATCTGCGTGTCCAACAAAACCAGTGGCCGTATCAGTACATGCTCGGTGATGCGCTACTGGTCGCCCCGGTCCATGGTGATTTTCGATCGATGGAGATCTATCTCCCCGAGGGCTTCGAATGGATCGACTACTGGGACGGTCGAGCCTATGCCGGCGGCCTGGTCGTGGACTACGACACGTCGGACGTCGCCAAATTGCCGCTCTTCGTGCGTGCCGGCTCGATCCTGCCCATGCGAGCCGACAACGCGTTCATCGACCCGACCGTCCCGGACGACCCTTTGACGCTCGACGTGTTTCCGTCCGGCGTCTCGTCGACTGCCGTCCTCTACGAGGACGACGGGGTGTCGACCCACTATCGAGACGGGCAGCTCGCGGCCACGCGCTTCGAAGCCGAGCGAGACGCTTCGTCCGTTTCGGTCGTGATCGGGGGGACGGAAGGCGACTATTTGGGTAAGCCGGACCGAAGACGATATGTCGTGAATCTTCGAAGCCCGAATGCACCGAACGGGGTGACGCGAGATGGGACGCCTGTCCCGGATTGGACGTTCGATCCCGAGAGGCAGGTCGTGATCGTTTCGCTCGAGAAGCGAAGCTACGATCGGACGACGCTTCGATTCAGCTACTGAGTCGACGCGGGCTCCATCTTCCAGAAGTCGATCCCGGACGCTTGTTTGCCGACTTCTATCACCGCGCGACGCTCGAGGCTCTCGAGGTCGTAGACTTCGACGAGGCCCGCGTCGCCGCCGACGCCTTCCACTGTCACGAACGCGAAGCGGCTATCGGAACTGATGGTCACCCCGTGTGTGATCTTGTTCGTGCACGGGATACTCGCGCGCTCCGTACCGGACTCGAGGTCCCAAAACGCCGTCGAATGGTTCGTCTTCTCGGTGACGACGAGCGTCTTGCCGTCCGGGCTGATGCCTAGATTGTAGGGGCCGGGCTTCGTCTCGAAACGGCGGGTGACCTCCCACTTCTCACGATCGACCTCGACGACCTGTCCCGCACCATTGAACGCGACGTAGACGAGAGGCTTCGTTGGATGGGGCTGCACCCATGTGGGCTTTGCGACGCCCATGTGACCCGCGTGGTCGGAACCGTCACCCGTCGACAGCTTCAGCTTGCGGCTGACCTCGAGGGTCATCGCGTCTATCTCGAACAGCTCGTCGGACATCATCGCGGTTGAGTAGGCGAAGCGGCCATCCGGGCTCACGCGTGAGCCGTGGGGCATGATCCCTTGAGTCACTTGAGCGATCTCGGTCATCGATACGGTATCGATCACGGAGACGTTGCTCGGGACGTGATCGCCGTGGAGGTTGAAATTCACGACGAAGAGGAACCCTGTCGTCGGGCTGATATCCATCGTCGCCGGAAAGAGGCCCGCCTGGGCATCCGCTATCGCGACGTCGTCGCCGGTCTCGTACTTGAAGACAGAGCCGTAGGGCATGCCGTGGGCGATCGACACGAACCAGTGCCGTCCGCCGGGCGCGACCTTCACGCCGTGGGGGCCTTCGATCTCGTTGGGGAAGATTCCCACCGAGATGCGCTTCACCACCTCGCCGCCACCGGGGCCGAACTTCACGAGGTCCACGGTGTCATCGGACTCCGCGGCGACGTACACGTAGTAGTCGTGGGTCACGGGCTCGGAGGCACAGAGCGGCGAGGCTAGTAGGACGATGAGCAAGAGGTTCTTCACTGGATGTTCTCCGTGGCTTCTGCCGGCGGCACCAGGCGTACCGCCCACAGGCCACTGTGAAAGTCGGAAAAGAAGATCGTGCCCTTATGAGGCTGAGGGCCCCAGACGAATGGAGAGTTGGGGACGAAGCCTTTCGCATCGTCCGAGTAGAACTTCGCGATCTCGCGTCCCTGGCGATACAGGTCACCGATGAGCTCACCGGAGACGTCGACGACGCGGAGGCCTCCGTTGAAATAGGCGACGTACATCAGCTCTTTCTCCCAATCGATCCAGAGATTGTGTGGGCCGGCCTCGGGGACTCGGTAGCGTGCGACTTCCTTCGGCTCGTTCACGTCGTCGAACTCGAGCACGTGGATCCAGCCCATCGCGCGAGACGTCGCGCGTTCCTCCCACGCGATGATGGGACCGGGGTGACGCGGGTTGACGGGATGGGACTCGTCGCCGGCGATCACATAGAACTTGCCGGTCGAAGGACTTCGAAACGGCCACACGGCGTGGTTCCAGCCGGTGAGCTGTGGCAGGCGTCCCATCTCGACGGGCTCGGCCGGTGAGCCGCCTTTGCCGCCACCGCCGATGTCGATGAGAATGATGCCGTCACTATTGCCCGCTTGGAAGGCGACACCGTCCCGGACCCAGACGTCATGGACGGAGCGGCCGGGCTCCTCGTTCTCGTAGCGGGACACGCGGAACGGGTTCTTGGGATCCTCGACATTGATGACGTCCCAGCGCCTTCCGTTGTTGATGGCGAAGACGTGGTCCTCGTAGAGAAAGACGTTGTGGACGCCGCCAGTCATCTGCTCGTCGAATCGAGAAAGGATCTCGGGCTCGCGAGGATTGGAAACATCGAGCACGACGAAGCCATTGCGGCGATTCGAAGCGCCTTCGCGACTGATGACCGCGATGCGCGCATCGTCTGAGACCTTCACGTCGTTGACCGTGCGCGCGTCGACCTGTACTTCCGCGATGCGCTCCATCTGGGTTGGATCGGTGACATCGAAGAACAACGCGTGTCCATCGGCGTTCCAGGTGCCGAGAGCGGCGTAGTCTCGTCCGTCGAGGCCTTCCCACACCCAGAGATCCGAGGTGATGCGGTCGCGGACGGGTGCTTGTCCCAGGAACTCGATCTCCTGAGCGACGTCTCGCGTCACGATCCGTATGGTTTCGCGCGCGAGTGCGTCACCGGACGTCGCGAGCACCGTGTACAGGCCGGGCTGCTCGGCGACGAAACGACCATCGTTGAGAATATGGGCGGGCGCGCCGGCACCGACTGTCTCCGCCCGGCTCGGATCGGGGTAGGACTCGAGCGCAAAGCGCACGGGGGCGTCCTCGGGCTCCACCCGGAATTGCACGACGTCGCCGGTGCGCGCTTCGGCAGAGGAGGCCGACAGGCTCAGCGTCTGGACGCGACTGGCCTCGACGACCACGTCAGCGCTCGTCTCGATGCCGTCTAGGGATACGGTCAACGTGGTGCTACCCGGCGAGACGGCGCTGACGAGCGCGGTCGCGTCTCCGGGATAGAGGTCGGGACGCGGCCGATCGTAGTAGGGGTGCGCGTGAAACGTACCCGCGAAAAGCTCTCCGAAGCCGTCGACGGCTGCGATGGTCTCGTCGCTCATCCGCAGCGCCGGCCGGACGTCTTTGGACTCGCCGTTCGCGTCGGACGCGACGACGTGGATCGATACGCGCTCGCCGACGGAGAGGCTCGGGGGAAGTCCGAATATCTCGAGTTTCGCGAGCGATGACGGCATGATGCGCACAGGGATCTCGACACGAATGCCGGGATCCCCAGCTTGTACGATATCCGCCGATTCCGGGCCTGACGGCAAGAGAGCCACTAGGGTCGCGTCGCCGGCGCGATGAGCGGTGACTCGGCCGGCGGGAGTGACGCTCACCGTCTGAGGTGCGGTCGAGAAAAAGATCACCGTAGCGCCCGCGGGCGCGCTTGCATCGAGCTCAGCCGTTTCTCCCACGCGGAGCTCGAGTGATTCCGGAGCGACTTGGAGTTGCAGCGCCAGAGCGAGCGTCGTCCAAGCGAGCATCATTCTTCGCCGCCCGTTGTAGCGTCCTCGGGTTTCAGCCGCACGGCCCAGAGCCCGCTGTTGAAGTCCGCGAAGAAGATCGTGCCCTTGTGGGGCTGCGGTCCCCACACGAAGGGCGCGTTCGCGAGAAATCCTTCGTTGTCCGTGGAGTAGAAGCGCGCGATCTCACGTCCTTGCCGATAGAGGTCGCCTACGAGCTCTCCCGAGATATCGACGATACGAAGCCCGGCGTCGTAGTGGCCGACATACATGATCTCCTCGTCCCAATCGATCCAGAGATTGTGTGGCCCGGAATCCGCGAGCTGATAGCGTGCGACCTCGCGTGGACGCTGCATGTCGTCGAACTCGACGAAGTGCAGCCAGCCCTTCGCGCGTGACGGGATCTGCTCCTGCCAGAGGATGCCGCCGCCGTCGGGCTTCATCGGGTTGGTGTAAAAGGCTTCGTCGCCGCCGATGACGTAAAAGCGTCCTGCCGACTTGCTCTCGAACGGCCACACCGCGTGATTCCAACCAGTGATCTGATCGAAACGTCCCATCTCGACGGGACTCGTCGGTGACCCGCCTTTGCCTCCACCACCCACGTCGACGACGATCAAGCCGTCCGTCCGCCCCGCTTGGTAGGCGATCCCGTCCCGGACCCAGACGTCATGGACCGAGCGTCCCGGAGTGTTGGTCTCGAAGCGTGACACGCGAAACGGGTTTCGAGGATCTTCGACGTTGACGACATCCCACCGTCTGCCGTTGTTGACGGCGTAGACGTGATCGCGCTCGATGAATACGTTGTGCACGCCGCCGGTGAGCCCATCGTCATACGTCGAGAGAATCTCCACGTTGTGAGGATCGGAGACGTCGAGTACGACGAAGCCGTTGCGGCGGTTCGACGCACCCTCTCGGCTGATGATGCACGTGCGGCCGTCCTCGGAGACTTTCACGTCATTGACGGTGCGCGCGTCTACCTGAACGGTGTCGATGAGCTTCATGTCCCGGGGGTCGGTCACGTCGTAGAAGTAAGCGTGGCCTTCGGCATTCCACGTTCCATGCACGGCGTAATCTCGTCCATCGACGCCTTCCCACACCCACAGATCGCCCGTGACGCGGTCCGAGACACGCGCATGGCCCAGAAACTCGAGCTCTCGCTGCACATTACGCGGCGTGACGAAGATGCTCTCTCGCGCCATGCGGTTGCCGGACATAGCCACGACCGTGTACACGCCGGGTTGCTCGGCCACGAAGCGGCCGTCCTCGTCGACCTGAGCGGGTGCGCCGGCACCGACGGATTCGGGCCGGTTAGGGTCGGGGCGCGATTGAAGGGCGAATGCGATGGGGACGTCGTCGAGCTCGGAGCCGTCGCTGCCCCTGGCAATGGCGTCGAACCGCACGACGTCGCCGGTGCGAGCTTCCTTCCGGGTCGCGGTCAGCTCGATCGCGGCCGTCGGATTCTCGATGACACGAACGTCGACGCTCGAAGCGACGTCGCCGGTGCTCGCCTCGAGGGTGAAGCTGCCCGCCGCGTGCGCGCTCACATGGCCGAAGCCGTCCGTCGACGCGACGGAAGCATCACTCGTGACGAATCGAGGTTGAAAGTCGGTGCGGGAGGCTCCTGTCGCGTCCTCGCCGCTCACGGTGACCGCGAGCGTTGTCCCCACATACATTTGAGCAGGGAAGCCTTCTATCGCGATCCCACTCAGGGGAGGCTCGGGAACGACGACCTCGATTACGGCCCGGACGCCGGGATCGCGACCCGAATAGTAGTCCCAGTTACCGTCGAAGGCCTTGTCGGGCAAGAGCGCCGTCACGGTATGCGTCCCGGCACGGTTCGCGCGCACGAGCCCTGCCGGCGTGACCGTGAGGGCCATGCGATTGCCCGAGAAGAACACGATCCCGGAAGGCTCGGCGCCGGTGACGACGGCTTCGAGTTGCATGGATTTGCCGACTTCGAGCGTGAGCCCGTCCGGTCGGATCTCGATCGTCGGCTCCTGGAGCCCGATCACCAGCAAGAGTAAACCTAGCATTGTGCCCTCCCGATTTAGGGGAATCTAACGTCGGGGAGGCGGAAAAGCGAGCAGGAACCAGACGGCGTGAGGCGGGTTTCGCTCTAGGGCTCGAGGACGGTGCACTCGAGCGCTTCTACGTGATGGAAATCGGCGTCGAACGTTAGCAGGTGGGCGGTGCGTTCCAAGGTGGTCGCCGCAATCCAGACATCGTTGACGGGAATGGGCGTTCCGGCTCGGCGGAGCTGCGCGAAGACCTGACCATAGAGGCGTGTGACCGAGTCCGAAATGGATGCACGTACGACGGACGGCTCTTGGAGGAACTCCCGGAGCGCGGTGCGATTCTCCTTCTGGCGGTTCCCGAGCTCGAACCCGGCCTCGAGCTCACCGAGCGTGATGACGGGTATGAAGATGATCTCTGCCAGAGCGAGTACATCGAGAAGCCGCGAGTGACCGCGACGAAAGTGCGCATACGCCGAGGTGTCCAGTACGACGCGGTCGAACGTCTCAGTGCCAAAGATCGTCATCGATGACTCTTTGCTCGGCGAGGGCTGCGTTGAACGCGGCGAGGTCGTCGTCCGTCCAAGTGGCGTATCGCTCGAGACGTTGTCGCCGTTCGTGAAAGCCGACGGCCTGCTTCAAGATGTCGACCACCGTCTGGTTGAGGCTACATCCCTTCTCGCGACTCACGTGCGCGAGCCTCTCGGCCACCTCGTCCGGTACGCCTCTAATGGTGAGCTGTTTCGCCATGTAGGCATGATAGCACACAGCTGCCTGCACGATTCCATGCCAAGCCTGGACCTAAGGTCGGAGTCGAAGTAAATCCTTGACGAACTCTGCCAAGACAGTAAATTTGCAGGTGAGGGATCGAAGTTACTGGTTGGGGAGGTGGACGGGCAACACTCCCGTCCCGTCGATCTCCCCTTGCGCGAGCCGGATGAAAGCGTCGGCATATACCGCCTGGTTGCCGTAGAACCCGCCCTCGCCGTAGCCGACGACGAACGCGGCGTCCTCGGGGACGCTGCCGATGACGTACGGATTGCCGTACGACATCACGATCATCCGCGGTTGAGCGCGCATGAGATCGGCGAGAAACGACTGCTCCCGCGGCCTCAGGGGGCCGTTGTCCCGGTAGACGTTGCGCTGGTTGAATATCGACACGACAACGGTATCCGCGAGCTCGGCCGCACGCACGGCGTAGTCTTGTCGCGCGGGATCGGTGTCTTGTCGCATCAGGTAGGTCTCGTCGACGGGAAGCGCTGCTTCGAGCTTCCGCGCGACCTCGGCGGGGACCGAGTCGAGCTCGTTCTTCTGGAGTGATATGTGGACGATGCGCCCGAGCGGGGACTCGAGCATGTCGCGGCCTCTCAACACGGTCAACGAGCGATCCGCGATCTCGCTCACGAGCTCGCGATGCGATTGGCTCGATACGGTGGCGTCGATGCGGTCGAGGTCGACGGACCGATTCTCGTGCAAGTTCAGGCGCGCTTTCCAGTAGAGGAGCCTCAGTACCGAGTCGTCGATCCGTGCCTCCGAAATCTCGTCGGCGCGGACGGCTTCGACGATCGCGTCGATCATCTTGATCGCGTTCGCCGGTTTGAGAAGCGCGTCGTGTCCGGCCTGGATGGCGAGGACGCCGGCTCTCTCGGCCCCGAAGCGCTCGACGACCTTGGGGTACCAGAGGTCGTCGGTCGTGAGCACCCCCCTGAAGCCGAGCCGGTCGCGTAGCCAACCGGTCGCGAGCTTGGCCTCGACACTCGCCGGAAGCTCGGAGCCGTCTGTGGCCGAAGGCACGGCGATGTGCTCGCTCATGACATACGTCACCCCCGCCTCGATCGCCTTCCGGAAGGCCAGGAGGTCCTCTTCCTCGAATCGGGTGACGTCCTTTCTATTGATGAGAAACTCGGTGTCTCCGAAGAGGTCGACGTCGCCGCGGCCGGGGTAGTGCTTCGCCGTAGCCAGCATGCCGTTTTCCTGGTAGCCACGAATATAGGCTCCGGCCATGCGCCCGAGCAGATCGATGTCCCGCCCGAACGAGCGTACGCTCAAGACGGGGTTGTCGGGCCGCGTTTGGATATCGACCACGGGTGAGTAGGTGACGTGAACTCCGATCGCGCGGCCTTCGGCTGCTCCCGCCTTGCCCAGTCGGTAGGCGAGATCTTCGGAGCCGATGGCCGCGAGCGCCATGTTCGCCGGGAACTCCGAGGCTCCGGCGAACTGTTGGCCCGGACCTCCCTCGAAGTCGGCTGAGATGAGTAGCGGAAGCTTCGAGAGTCGTTGGAGGCCATTTAACAGGCGAGCCGTGTCGTGCGGGGTGCCGCCATAGACGACGAAACAGCCGACGCCTTGGTCACGGATGAGTCCGGCCAGGTAGGCGTACGCTTCGGAGTCCGACGGCGTGTACTCGCCGCGCATCTGCTCGCAGATCATCTGCCCGACTTTTTCTTCCAGGTTGAGCCCGGCAAGTGTGTCGGCTGCATAGCTCGACGCCGTTTCGTGAGAGGCGGAGAGCGCTTCCGGCTGGGCGCCGGCGGTGGTGGTCGACAACGCGAACCAGGCGAGAAGGAGCTGTCGCATGGGGCATTGTATAGCGCGCGCTCCTCCCTCGCCGTCGGCGCTTCTAGCGGGAGCTTGCTTCGGGGAGGCTCGATAGCTTGGGCAAGCCGGTCTCTTCGGCGAAGATTTCCTGGAGCAGCTTCCGCCACTGGACGTATTGCGCCTCGGCGGAGCCTTCGAGGCGATGGAGGTCGCCCTCGACCTCGACGAGCAACGGACGCACATCGGAGGCGAGCGATTCTCCGAGCTCGCGAAGGATATCGAGGTGGGATTTCCGCTCCTCTTCCTGCAGGCGTCTTTGGTCTTGCGACGCGGCGGCCGGACCACCGAAGAGCCCCGGCGTGCCGCACAACGTTCCTTCGCCCGGACTTCCTCCCGCGATGAGCACCCCGTACGGAGCATTGCGGCCGCCCGAGCGCATGGCCGTCGGAGGCCCCTGATCCATCGCTTCGCGCCGCCAGTGGTCCTCGCTCTGCCAGCCGCGGTAGGAGTCCTGCATCGCGGATGCGAGCTTTGCGTAGTGGGCGTCGAGCATGTCGACGAACATCGCGTGCCGCTGCCGGATGCCATCGACACGGGCCATCATCGGGTCCTCGTGCGACGGCAGCCGCGCAATCTCGACGCGCCCGTTCTTTCGGCGATCGAGATAGCCGTCGAACACCCCGGGCGCCAGATCGCCGGCGAAGCGGAGTCGCGCGACCTCCCGGATCCGCTCTAGCTCCTTCGGCTTCTTCTTTCGGTACTTCTTCGCGAGATCGTTGGCGATGCGGTGGTAGATCTCCTGGAACGCGTCTTCCTGCCGGTCTTTTCCGAGATAGGCGGAGGCGTCCGCTTTCTGTTTGTACTTCTTGCGATGCCACCGCTTGCCCGTCGCGTCGACGGCCTCGACCTCGACGCGTAGCTCCGCACCGGATGAGGATACGACCCGCCCCAGTACGGTCAGGTCCGTTCCATCGGGCTCGGGCATCACGCGTACGACACCCCAGAACCCAGACTCCTGAAGAGCTTCGCGCAGGCGTACCGGAACGTAGCGGGCCTCGGCGCGCCTCACCTCGGGGAAGAAATCCGGCGCAGCCTCGAAAACGGCGATCTGGACGTCGAGTAGGCTCCCTTCGGCCGGCGGCGACGTCGCTCGCATCAAGCTGTCACGTTCCTCGGCCGAGGCCCAGGATGCGGCCAGCAAAAGCGTGATGGACAGAGCTCGTACTCTCATCTCGAACCTTGTGCTACTTGCAATGATAGTGCCAGCGTCTCACCCTCGCTACCGAGCGAGAGTGTAGCCCAGCGGAGACCCCTCCCGACCTCGTTCCATGACAGCCGTGAGTATGGTGCTATTCTCGCCGCCATGCCCCGTTCACCCGCTCGCGCTGAGGTCGTCGGAAGTTTGCTCCGGCCCGACGTCGTCGACGATGAGGCCATCGCCCGCGTCGTCCAGCAGCAAATAGATATAGGCCTCGATGTCGTCTCGGACGGCGAGCTGCGACGGACGATGTCCATGGACTCCTTTTGGGGAGCCGTCGAGGGATGGTCGCCGTCGGATGAACCGGTCGAGTTCCGAGACGATCGCGGAAGCACGATCTCCTGGCAGGCCCCCCAAATCGAAGATCGCTTGGCGAAAGTCGCGAGCCCGGCTCGTGACGAGGTGGCCCTGTTGAGCTCCGTGACGGCACATCCGTTCAAGGTCACGTTTCCGGCCGCGTCGCTATTCGCTCTGCCGTTCACGTTCGAGCCCGGCGTCAACGACCATGCTTATCGCGATCTCGCGGAGATCGTGGCGCACGTCATCGAGATCGAAAAGGCTCTCGTCGCCGAGGCCGTCGATGCAGGGGCACGCTACATTCAGTTCGACTTTCCGGCCTATCCCTATCTCGTCGATCCCGCGTGGATGCGAAAGATCGAGTCGGTCGGTTGGACGAAAGAGCGCGTGCTCGAGCTCGCCGTCGCGAGCGACAATGAAGTCCGTGCCGACATTCCCGACGACGTGACCGTCGCGATGCATGTTTGCCGCGGGAACAACGAGTCCCGCTATCTGTGTGAGGGGCCGCTCGACAGCGTTGCCGAGCCGATGTTTCAGGACCTTGACTATGATGCTTTTCTCGTCGAGTGGGACGATCGCGATCGCATGGGCGATTTCGGTGCGCTCCGCTATGTTCGCGACGGCGGACCGAGAATCGTCATGGGGATTATCAGCTCGAAACGCGCGGAGCTCGAGCAGCTAGACGACGTCCTCGCGCGCATGGACCAAGCTTCAGACCACGTCTCCTGGGAGCAGCTCGCTGTCTCGACGCAATGCGGCTTCGCTTCGACGGAAACGGGAAACGATCTGAGCGAGGACGACCAGTGGCGAAAGCTGGAGCTCGTCTCGCGCGCTGCCGTTAAGCTTTGGGACTGACCGGGCTCCGCTCGGAATACTGGCACACCTCTTGCTGTAGCTCTTTCGTGTAATCGCGTTCTCGGTTCCTACGAGATCGTTTTTCTAACCCGGCGTCGTTCTCCGGGAGAGCTGTGTCTTCTTGTCGCTTTTTCGAGCCTCGACGCCGTTTCTGGAGGTGCCATCATGTTACGTTTTTTTGCATGGGCCGCGACAATTTGCGGCATCATCGGGATCGCTGCCGTCCTCACGATCCCATCATTACTCCGCGCAAGGATCTCCACGATGCGCTCGCTCGAGACGCCGGCTTACGTTGCGTTGTACGAGCGTCCGCCCGCCGTCGCGCATCACACCGAAGACTACAGCCCCATCACCGAGAACGCGTTTCGAGATACGACGCGCGAGCCTCGGTCGACGTTCGGGATCGATGTCGATACCGCTTCCTACGCTAACGTTCGACGGTTCTTGGACCAGGGTCAGAAACCTCCCAAAGACGCGGTTCGGACGGAAGAGCTCATCAACTACTTCAGCTACGATTACCCCGAGTCATCCACCGGCGCGCCGGTGTCGCTCACGGCGAGTTGGACGGACTGTCCGTGGACGCCGGAGCATCGCCTGGTTCAGATCGGGGTCAAGGGACGGTCGATCGCGCCCGGTGCCATGCCGCCGAGAAACCTGGTGTTCCTGGTGGATGTGTCGGGCTCGATGCAGGACCCGAACAAGCTGCCGCTGGTGCAGTCTTCGATGCGGCTCCTCGTCGACCAGCTGGGCGAGGACGATCGGGTAGGGATCGTCGCGTATGCGGGCTCCGCGGGGCTCGTGCTCGCGTCGACGCCCGGCTCGGACAGGGCACGGATCGTGAGTGCCATCGATGGACTGCACGCCGGCGGGTCCACTGCAGGGAGTGAGGGCATCGAGCTTGCTTATGCTCTCGCCGCGCAGAACTACATCGAGCGGGGGGTAAACCGGGTCATCCTCGCGACGGATGGTGACTTCAATGTCGGCATATCCAGTCGCGGCGCACTCGCGGAGTTCATCGAGGCGAAACGCGACTCAGGCGTTTTTCTCACCGCGCTCGGCTTCGGAATGGGAAACTACAAGGACGCGACCATCGAGATGCTCGCCGATAGAGGCAACGGCAACTATGCCTACGTCGACACGTTCCGCGAAGCGGAGAAGGTGCTCTCGCGGGAGCTCGGCGCGACGCTCGTGACGGTCGCGAAGGACTTGAAGCTCCAGGTCGAGTTCAATCCCGCACGGGTCGCGGCCTATCGATTGGTGGGTTACGAGAATCGAGTCCTCGCGGTGGAAGACTTCTATGACGAACGCAAGGACGCGGGAGAGCTCGGGGCGGGGGACAGTGTGACCGTGCTCTACGAGATCGTGCCCGCCGGGACGGCGAGTCCGCTCCCGACCGTGGCGCCGCTGAAGTACCAGCACACGCCCGAGCTCGCCTCGGTGGCGTCCGGAAGTGAGCTGTTGACGATACGAGGGCGATACCAGCTTCCTGGCGATGCGACGACGGTCGCGACACTCGAGCGCAGCCTGGGCGAGCACGACCACGTCGAGGTCGATGACGCACAGTTCGCGGCGGCCGTCGCCGCATTTGGTATGCTCCTTCGCGGATCGGAACATCGCGGTGCCGCGGATTTCGACATGGTCGTCGACCTCGCGCGTACGAGGCTGGGCCGCGACGAGAACGGGGACCGCGCGGAGTTCCTCCGGCTCGTGAACGTCGCTCGCAAGCTCATGTGAATGCGCGTACTACATCTGACGGACCGTTTGACGGATCGAGGAGGTGCCTATGTGCACCTCCTCGGCATCCTCGAGCACCAAGCGCGTGCGCCCGACCTATCGCTCCAGCTCGCCTTCGGCCGACAAGACGGTAGTGCTCGGGCTCCGTGCCCGGTCCGGCGCGTTCCTGGGCTGGATGCCCGGACGAGAGCGCCCGTCGAGCTCGACGCCCTCCTCGCGGACACGCGTCCGGATGTCATCCATGTGCATAACGTCATGAACCCCGACGTTCTCGAACGCGTGGGTGCTCTGGGAGACGTCGTCAAGGTCGTGACGGTGCAGGACCATCGGTTCTTTTGTCCCGGGAAGGGGAACTGGACGCTGGATGGACAGGTGTGCGACGAGCCGATGTCTCGCTCGCTCTGCCGGAAGTGCTTCTCCGACGATGACTACTTCCGCGAGATCCACGATCTCACCCGAGAACGGTTCGACGCCCTCGAAGGCTTTCGAGTCGTCGTGCTCTCGCACTACATGAAGAAAGAGCTCGGGCTTCCGGCGGGGCGGGTCACCGTCATCCCCCCGTTCGTTCATGGCCTGGAGGATGACGGAGGCGAGTCAGGACCGCCCTCCGTCTTGTTCGTCGGCCGTCTGGTCGATGCCAAGGGCCCTCGGGACGCGGTCGAGGCGTGGCGGCGGTCGGGGATCGAGCTTCCGCTGGTGATCGTGGGAGCGGGCCCTCTCGGTGCGGACCTCTCGCCGGCCGAGGTCGTCGGCTGGGTCCCTCATGCCCGGATGGGCTCGCACTATCGTCGGGCGTCCGCGGTCGTCATGCCTTCGCGCTGGCAAGAGCCGTACGGCATCGTCGGGGTCGAAGCGCTGACGATGGGAACTCCGGTCGCGGCCTGGGAGAGCGGCGGCGTGTCGGAGTGGCATCCGGGCCCTCTCGCGCCTTGGGGGGATGTCGATGCGCTGGCGACACGGCTGCGGGAGGCGTGCGGCCGGCCGGCCCAGGCACCTGCCGGGCTCGAGCCGGAGCTTCTGATGGGCCGCCTCGCGGACGTCTACGGATGAGCCTTCGATTAGCCTTGTAACCGGCGTATCGAACCGTTAGGGTGCGCGAAGACAAGAACAGATAGGGTACGGCACCGGGTTCGATGTTCTTCCCGGAAGCGCGTATCCGGGGCTACCGACACTTTGCTGATCTACCTGGTCCACGTTCGAGACCCGCAGTTCTACGCACTTCCGACGGCGAGTCGAGCCCCCAATGGCCGGATCCGCATCATGGGGTTTCCTCCGATCGGAATCATGTCGCTCTCCGCGGTCGTCAAACGCGCCGGCCACGAATGCGTCATGTTCGACCAGGCAAATCCTGACACGCCCGACGACGTCATCGTAGAGCAGATTCGAGAGCGAAAACCCGATCTCGTCGGCTTGAGCTTTCTCAGCACGACGAGCTATCCCTACGCGAAATTACTGGCCCGGGAAATACGCGCCCACGACCCAGACGTCAAGCTCGCTTTCGGAGGCGTGTTCGCGAGCTTGAATGCGCAGCTCGTCAAACATCAATGCTCTGAAGTCGATTTCGTGTGTCGCGGAGATGGGGAGCAGCTTCTTCTCGACCTCTTAGAAAACTTGGAAGATCCGAGCGAGGTCCTTGGGGTAACCTGGAGCAAAGGCGGGGACGTCGTACACAACGACAATCGCCCTATGGAGCGTGAGCTCGATCAGTGGCCCTTTCCCGACCGGGAGAGCCTCGAGCTCGATTTCGTCGAGTCCATGCCGCTCGACGTTCCCGTGGTCTTGTCCATGGATCGGTTCACGACCATGCAGACATCGCGCGGCTGTCCGTGGCCGTGTGTTTTTTGTGACATTCCGGTCTTCAATGAAGGGAAGTGGCGCTCGCGAAGCGCCCAACACGTCGTTGAAGAGTTCGAGCATCTGCAGGCGAACGGTTACGGGTCGGTCTATTTCGTCGACGATCACTTCCTTTTACAGCCCAAGCGCATCGAGGCCATCTGTCGAGGGATCAACGAACGGGGCGTCACCATCCAATGGGGGTGCGAGGGCAGGGTCGACTCCGTTGCTCAGCACTTGTTCCCGGCGATGGCCAAGGCTCATTGTCGGACGTTGATGTTCGGGATGGAGAGCGGGAGTCAGAAGGTTCTCGATCGACTCAAGAAGGAGCAGACGCTCGAAGACGTCGAGACCGCGGTGACGAATGCGAAGAAAGCAGGCATCGAGATCGTGCACGGCTTCTTCGTCGTCGGCAGCCCGGACGAGACCGTAGAGGACATCCGCGCCACTTTCGATTTCGCGTCGAAATTGCGTCTGGACACGTTCGGTTTCAATCGGCTTTGCGTTTATCGCGGCACGCCGCTATGGCACGAATATGTGCAGCGCGGACTCGTCGACGATGCCAAGGACTGGTACAAGTACTTCAAGTGTTCCGAGATCGATCCCACATGCCTACCCGGTGAAGTCATTCACGCCGAGCGAGCCAGGGGACTGCGGCGGCTATTTCTCTACAAGATCGCGCACTACCCGACTCAGGTCTATCGCTTGTTGCGGCGATTCTTCCGTTACATGCCGGCGCGAGATGTGGCCCACCTCTTTATCAAGCCGTTCATCGGTACCAAGAGCGGCGCCACGAAAGCGGAGACGCTCTCGCGAGCGGTCGAGCATGGTGCGATGAAGGACCAGGCAGCGAACTTGACCCAGGTTCACGACGAAGTGCTCGAGCAGGTGATGCTGGAATCACGAGCGGAGCGCGAGCGGATCCAAAGGGAAGCCGAAGAGTCCGTTCTCTAGGACGCCGCCGAAAGCGCTCGATCCCGGTTCTGGAACGAACTCTGGCATCGTCGATGTCGTAGTGCTCCATATGGAGAAGCTGTGGCTCGACGTCAAACTCGGAGTCCGTGGGCTCGTCAAGAGTCCGCGATTCACTGTCGTGGCCGTCTTGTCGGTCGCACTGGGAATCGGAGCGAACCTTACGATTCTAGGTGCCGTCGACGCGGTCATGCTGGCCCCGCTCGGATACGAAGACGAAGGCCAGCTCGTTGCGCTGAGCTCGACCGCGCCAGCGGAAGGGCTGTCGTTTCGAGGCAACTTCCTGCCGGATTTCTGGTTCTGGCGCGAGCACGCGGAGAGCTTCGATGAGGTCGCCTTCTATGGGTGGCGCTCATGGACTCTCGAAGAGGGCTCGCGGGTCGAACGGGTCGAGTCCGTGGCGGTTTCCGCCAATCTGTTCCGGATGCTCGGGGTCGAGCCAGCAATCGGTCGTCACTTCGAGCCGTCCGATGAGATCGCGGGCGCCGGCGACGTCGTCCTGCTGAGTCACGGATTGTGGCAGCGCGTCTGGGGTGGCGATCCGTCGGTCGTTGGACGCTCGATTCGACTCGATCAGACGCCCGTCACCATCATCGGTGTGATGCCGCCCGAGACGGACATCCCTTCTCGGCGAGCCGAGCTCTATCGTCCCGTGGGCTATCTCGAGAATTACGAGTTCTCTCCTTACGGCCGCGAGGAGCGTGACTTCGAGGTCATCGCGCATCTCTCGGATGACGTGAATATCGAAGGAGCGAAGACGGAGATGCGTGGGTTGTCGACGACACTCGCGGAGATGTTCCCCACGACCAACGCGGGGTGGCAGGCGGAGGTCGCGCCGCTTCGCGAGCACGTGGCCGGAAGCGCTCGGCTGCCGCTTCTCCTCGCGCTCGCCGCGGTCACGATCGTACTCCTCATCGCTTGCGTCAATGTCGCGAATCTCGTCCTCGTACGGGCGATTCAGAAAACCCGCGAGCTCGCGCTTCGAGAAGCGATGGGTGCGGGTCGTGGCCGGCTCGTGCAGCAGCAGATCGTCGAATGTCTCGTCCTCACGCTCTCGGGCGGCGTCTTGGGTGTGCTCGTGGCGAGCTGGCTGACACGGCTCCTGCTGCACTTCGAGCCGGGTATTCTGCCGCGTACCGAGGCGTTCGGATTGAGTGAGACGACGCTCGTCGCCGCCGTGGGCCTTTCCGTGTTGATGGGTGTCGTCTTCGGCCTCGTGTCCTCGTTCCATCGCATCCCGAGTCTTGCGGCTTCGCTGAAGGACGGTTCCGGCGCGGTCGGTGCGAGCCGTCGGCAGCAACGCGCGCGCATGGCCCTCATCGGCGGGCAAATGGCGCTCGCGCTTACTCTGCTGGTTGGTGCCGGGCTTCTCGGGAAAGCGCTCAGCGATCTCTCTCGCGTGGAGCCGGGCTTCGAGGCTGAAGGTGTTTATGCCTCGCACGTGATTCTTGGTGGGCGCTATCGGTCCGATATCGAGGCGCGACGGGTCTACTTCAAACAGCTGATCGAGAACGTCCGCGCGATTCCGGGTGTCTCGCGGGCCGCGCTCTCGACGACGCCTCCGATTCCCGGAATGGGGATTCAGATCGAGACGCCCTACCGGGGCGATGACGGCATTCAGGTGACGGAGCCGGACGCCCCGCGGGCCGCGTTTCGCGTGATCGGGCCTGGCTACTTCGAAGCGATCGGGACCCCTCTCTTGCGTGGACGAGACTTCACGGACCGCGATACGGCGGAGGCACCCGCCGTCGCGATCGTGAACCAGACTCTCGCCGGGCGCGCGTTCCCCGGCGAAGACCCGGTGGGACGACATCTCGAGCTGTTCTTGTTCGGTGAGCGTCGACGATTCGAAGTGGTCGCGATGTCGGCCGATACGCGGTTTGCCGGACTCGATGAGCCGACGCGCCCTGCGTTCTTTCTCGTGCACCCGCAGATGCCTTTTCTAGGCGTCGGCGTCGTGGCACGGACGACGTTAGGGCCGGCGACTTACGGTGAGGTCATCCGCCGCACCGTCCTTGCGACCGACCCGGCCCATCCGGTGATGCGCGTCGAGTCCCTCGAAGACGCGCTCGCGGGGAGTCTCGCTCGTGAGAGGTTCTACTCGGTGCTATTGGGCTTGTTTGCCGGGGTGGCGCTCCTGTTGGCGGCGTCGGGCATATACGGCGTCTTCTCCTATTGGGTGGGACAGCGGACCCGGGAGATGGGGCTTCGGCTCGCGCTGGGCGCGCGTCCCGGGGACGTCAAACGCCTGATCTTGGGGCATGGCGCGAGAGTCGCGGCCCCGAGCTTGGCCGCCGGCGTTGTCCTCGCACTCGGCGTTTCTCGTGCCCTGGCGAGCACGTTTCGAGGCGTCGGCGTCGTCGAGCCCGTCGTGTTGGTCTCGGCCGTCGTTCTCGTGGGAGGTGTCGCCGCGCTCGCGTGTCTCGTTCCGGCGACGACTGCTTCGAAAGTGGCGCCGACGGTGGCTCTTCGCTCCGACTAGGGGTAACCTGTCGCGGTGCGAGCGACGGGCGCGCTGACGCTTCCTCCGTTTTTCCATCCAGCGCACGCGGGTAAGGCGATCCGCTGCAAGGGCGGCGTCCGTTGACGTCGCGCTCGGGCTGGCACGTGAGTCCCGCGGTGGACCTCTCCGCTTACGCTTTCAGCTGGCTCTTCATTCTCGTCCCGCTCGAGCTTCTGACCGCGCCGCGGCATCAAATCGTCATGCTCCTCGCCGTCGTGGGGCTTACATTCGTCCATCGTCACTACGCGCTGCCTTACGTCTACCTGGATCGCGAGACGTTCGCCGCGCACCCCAAGCGCTTCGTTTGGTTTCCCGTCGTGTTGTTCGCGCTGTTCGTTTCGTTCCCGTTTCTCTGGCGCTCGCCGGCACGTCTGGTGGTCGCGGGCATCGTCATGATCGCCGGTACCTGGAACGTATGGCACGTTTACGCGCAGAAGTTCGGCATTCTGCGGATGTACGCCGCCAAGAGCGAGACTCCGGAAAAAACACCGCGATCGGTCGACCGACTCCTGCTGTTTTGCTGGGTGCCCCTCTACGTCGTGTGGCTAGGTCCGTCCTACCGTGCGCAGGTGGAGGGGAGCTTTCCGACCGTCCGCGACTTCACGCTGCCGCTCATCGATGCGATGACGGCAGTGCAAGGCTTTCTCCTGCTCCCAGCCATCGGCTGTGTCGCCGTCGGACTCGGCACCTTCATCCGCTCCGAGTGGTCGACGGGTAAGTTCTCGAACAAACCTCGCCTGTGGATGGCGCTTGGCACCACGCTCCTCTCGGCGTCGTTTCTCGTGGCGAATCCGGTCCGGGTGTTCATGGCTTTTGCGTTCTCCCATGCGGTCGAGTACATCGTGTTCGTCTTCTACTTCCAGAAGCGTCGCTACCGGGAGCGCCTGCCTCACGATCCTCTTCTCGGCCGGATCTTGGAACGGCCGGTTCTCGCCTACGGGCTGTTTACACTCGGCTTGGCGGTCCCTTATTTGCTCGCGCGGTTTTGGGGTTACCTCATCGTCCCGGAAGCCACGAATCCGCAAGTTCTAGGAACGACGATCGAGCGCTGGGCTTTCTACTGGGGCGTGCTGCAGTCGCTCGCTCATTTCTATTACGATGGTTTTCTTTGGAAAATGCGCGATCCTCTCGTGACGGCAAATTTATGAAAATTCGAATTGGAGTCTTAGCACTCCTTCTCCATCTCGGTTGCTCACCCGTGCAGGCGCCACCGACCGACGATTTACTCTATGTCTGGGCGTTCGACACCGAGCGAAAAGCCAGCGACTTCCTCGCGGTGCTCGAGCCGGATGGGACCCTCGTGGATACCGTCCCCGTCGGGCTTGCCGGCGGCGCCCACCACACCGAACATCGCATGCCGGATGGGAACACGTTCTTCGCCAATGCCTTCTCAGCCGGTACGACGTTTCGTTTCGACGTGACCGACCCCCGATCTCCCCGCGTCGCCGGATCGTTCGGTGGGCGCGGCGCGTACACCTTCCCTCATAGCTTCGAGAGGCTAGACAGCGGCAACGTGCTCGCGACGTTTCAGAACCGGGGCGACGAGAACCTCGAGCCCGGAGGACTCGTCGAGCTCGATCCGGAGGGAAACTATATCCGCGGCGGAGACGCCGCCGACCCCGCGGATCCGGAGCTCCGGCCCTATAGCCTCGCTATCCTTCCAGAGATCGACCGCGTCGTGACGTCGACCGCCGATATGCGAGGGACGCTCCTCGGCTCTTCGGTCCAGATCTGGCGGCTATCCGACTTGCAGTTGTTGAAGACGCTCGTGCTACCGGCGGGGGAGCGTGGAGACGAGAACGTCTGGCCGGCGGAGCCGCGCGTCCTCTCGGACGGGAAGACGGTCGTGGTCAACACGTTCTCGTGCGGCCTCTATGCCGTCTCCGCTATCGATTCCGACGCACCCGAGGCTCGGTTGGTCCACGCGTTTCCCTACGAGCCGCCCCACCGCTGTGCGCTCTCGGCACTCATTGGAGATGTCTGGGTCCAGGCCGTGCCGACGTCCGAGGCGCTCGTCAGTCTTTCCGTTCGGGACCCGCAAGAGCCCGAAGTCCTGGACACGCTGAAGCTGGGAGATGACTACCGGCCGCACTGGATCGCCGCCGATCGCGCAGGACGGCGAATCGTTGCGACCGGACGCGGAGAGATGCGAAATCGCGTTGTCGTGGTGAACATCGATCGGGAAACGGGCGCCCTGAGCCATGACCCGATCTTTCGTGAAGAAGGATCGTCGGCCCCGGGGGTCTCGTTCGACCGCGCGTCGTGGCCCCATGGACCGACGGGGGCGGCCACCCCGCACGGCGCGATTTTCTATCGTTAGCTTCAATCTCGAGAAGTCGGAAGGTCTGATGCGACACTGGAACCCATACCTCGTCTTGTTGCTTGCGCTCGGCGCCTGTTCGCCCCAATCCGATCCGGAGCCGGCGGACTTGATACTACGTGGTGGAAAGATCGCGACCGTGGATGAGAACTTCTCCTTCGCAGAGGCGGTCGCCATCCGAGGTAACGAGATCGTTTTCGTCGGCTCGTCGGCGGGCACCGAGGACTGGATCGGTGAACGGACGCAGCTCATCGATCTCGATGGCGAGCTCGTGACGCCGGGGCTCACGGACGCTCATTGCCATCCGTTCAATCTCGGAAAGACCGAAGAGGAGGCCTTCACTGTCGCCGGCTCGACGAGCTTCGCTCAGGTCGTGGAGCGAGTCTCGGAGAAGGTCTCGACGATGGAGTCCGGCGAGTGGCTTATCGGAGGGGGATGGAGTGAGCAGGATTGGCCGGGGAAAGAGCTTCCCGTTCACGACGACTTGAGCGCCGCGACGCCCGAAAACCCGGTATTCCTCTACCGCCGCGGAGGAAACTCCTCCTTCGTGAACCAGCGGGCATTGGAGATCGCAGGGATCGACGCGAGCACTCCGGACCCTTACGGCGGGAAGATCCATCGAAAAGAGACCGGGGAGCCGACCGGCTTTCTCGTCAACATGGGAAACAACCTCGTGAAAGATCACTTTCCCGAGGACACGCAGCCGGATAGCTGGTACCGCGGTGTATATCGCGAAGCGGCACGGAAGAGTCACGAGGTCGGCTTGACCGGATGGCACGATGCGGGCGCCTATCCGAAGGACATCGCTATCTACAAACAGCTCGTCGACCGGGGCGAGCTCGAGATGCGCGTCAACATGATGTTGCAGAATCCGAGGCTCGACTACGATGAGACGGTCGACTACTTCAACGAGCACAGAGTTCTGAACTATGGCGGGGAGCACCTCTTTCAAGTGCGTAGCGTGAAGGTGTTCTTCGACGGGGCGCTCGGCTCACGAGGCGCGAGATTCTACGAGCCCTACGACGACGATCCCGAGAACACAGGGGTATTCGAGATCCGGCCCGAGCATCTCCGGGACGTCGTCCGTGCGGGTCTCGCCACCGGTATGCAGATTTGTCCGCACAACATCGGCACCCGCGGAAACGGCGAGTTCCTCGACGCCGTCGAGCGCGCCCTCGAAGACAACCCTGTCGACGATCACCGTTTTCGAAGCGAGCACAGCCAGATCGTGCGCGCCTCCGATGTCGCCCGCTTCGTCGAGCTCGGCGTGATCCCGTCGATGCAGCCGATCCATGCCACGAGCGACATGCCCTTCGTCGAGGAGCGCATCGGTGAAACGAGAGCGCGCGAAGGCGCTTATGTATGGCGGTCTCTGCTCGACGCGGGCGCCATCATCGCCTCGGGCTCCGACTTCACGGTGGAATCGCATCGCCCCCTATGGGGGTACTACGCGGCGGTCACCCGGCAGGACCACGACGGTCAACCGGAGGGCGGCTGGTTTCCCGAGCAGCGGATGACCCGTGAAGAAGCACTCCGGAGCTATACCATCTGGCCCGCGGTCGCGGCCTTTGAGGAAGATGTCATAGGCTCCATCGAAGTCGGAAAGCTCGCCGATATCATCGTCCTCGATACGGATATCCTCACTGCCCAGGCGCCGGATATCCTCGAAGCGAACGTGCTCTACACGATCGTCAACGGCAAGATCGTGTTTGAGCACGAGCGGTGATGAGGCGGCCTCTCCTCTGAAGACAGGCGTCCGGTCTTGGGACGGTGAAAGTCCAGACCCGGACGTCGGCGGTCCGAGAAAAACGCCGCCGAGCCTTGCGCAGCAACGACTTAACGGGGTTGCTTCGAATGGCACCGACCTTGCTAGGACAGGAAAGCTATGGAGAACCTGATCTCGGACCTGCGCTACGGTTTTCGGCTGCTCCTGCAGAAACCTTCGATTTCGATCCTTGCTATCACGACTCTCGCGGTGGGGATCGGCGCCAACACGGCCATTTTCAGCGTCGTGGATGGGGTCGTGCTGAGGCCGCTGCCCTATGAAGAGCCGGAGGAGCTCGTGATGGTGTGGCAAGACCACACCAGGCTCGACGGCCCCGCGACCGAATGGGCGTCACCGGACAACTTCTTCGATTGGCGGGACCAGAACGACGTCTTCGAGGGCATGTTCGCGATCGGAGGGTTTCGCCGCACGCTCACGGGTAGGGATGTCCCCGAGGTCGTCACCGGTGCGGTCGCCTCTCACGACGTGTTGTCGATCCTGGGCGTCGAGCCCATACACGGGCGGGGCTTCACGCCCGACGAAGACGTCGCCGGGGCGCCGCGGACGATTCTGCTCGGCTACGAGTTCTGGCAGCGACGCTTCGAGGGCTCGACCGCCGTTGTCGGCGAAGCGATCATACTGAACGAGACTCCGACGACGGTCGTGGGCATTCTTCCGCCGTCGCTGACATTGCCCGTCGTCGGAGAGGTCGATGCCCTGGCTCCGCTTCGTCTCGACTCGACGAACTCGTGCGGCCGTGGATGCGTCACGCTGCGCGTCGTCGCGAGGCTTCGGGACGGCGTGGCGCTTTCCCGTGCTCGTTCGGAGATGAACACCGTCGCCACTCGTCTCGAAAACGACTATCCCAACGAAAACTCCGGAGTCGGTGTGCATCTCGTGCCGCTGCACGAAGACGTGGTCGGGCCCGTGAGGGCGGGGTTGTTTTTGCTACTCGGCGCCGTGGGACTCGTACTGCTCATCGCGTGCGCGAACGTCGCGAGTCTCATGCTGACCCGTGCCGCGGATCGCGGAAGAGAGGTTGCGACTCGTGTCGCGATCGGGGCCAGCCGTCGACGCCTGCTCGCCCAGATGTTGACGGAGAGCCTGGTGCTCGCGGCGCTCGGGAGCGCCCTCGGAGTCGTGCTCGCGATGTGGGGCGTTTGGTTTCTTCAATCCATGGTGCCGGCCGAGGTGCCGCGTTTTGGCGACGTTACCGTCGATGGACGGGCGCTCGCGTTCACCGTCATGAGCGGGATTCTCGCGGGCGTGTTGTTCGGCCTCGTCCCGGCGCTCCGCGCCTCGAAGCCGGATGTCGCGGGCTCGCTCAAAGAAGGCGCCCGGGGCTCGGGTGTCGGCTCGATCCGCTTTCGTAACGCACTCGTCATTGCAGAGGTCGCGGTCGCGTTGGCCCTGTTGATCGGGTCCGGACTCCTCATACAGAGCTTCTCGACGCTGATGAACGTGGACATGGGCTTTTCGACAGACGACGTCCTGACCGCGAGGCTCAGCCTCACCGGCGCGTCCTACGAGGAGCCGGAGCAACGAAACGCGTTCGTCGGACGGCTACTGTCGAACGTATCGGCCTTGCCCGGTGTCAGCGGCGCGAGTGTTATCAACGTGCTCCCCCTGGGCGGGAACAATGCCGACGCCGGCTTTCGCATCGAGGGGCGCCCACCGCCGCGGCCGAATCAGGGTCCAGTGGCCTGGTACCGGCCCGTGAGCCCTGAATATTTCGACACCATGGGCGTGCGCATCGTCGAAGGGCGAGGGTTCCTCGCGACCGACGACTCGGAGGCGAGCCCCGTCGTGCTGATCAACGAGGCTGCGCGAAAGCGCTACTGGGGAGAAGATGATCCGCTCTTGACGATGGTGGAGTTCGGGCGACAGCGTCGGCAGATCGTCGGCATCGTCGCGGATACCAAGCATTTTGGGCTCGATACCTCGGAGCGTCCGGCGATGTATCTGCCCTATCAGCAGCTCCCGTCGCGCAACATGAGCCTGATGGTCGCGAGCGGCACGGAGCCACAGGCGCTTACTGCGGGAATCCGCGCCGCGGTTTCTGAGCTCGACCCGACCCTGGCGGTGTCGAACGTTATGACGATGAAAGAGCTCATTGCCCGGAGCGTCGCCAGGCCTCGCATGGTCACGACTCTCCTCGCGACCTTCGCGCTCGTCGCGTTGACGCTGGCCGCTATCGGGCTCTACGGCGTCATGAGCTATAGCGTCCGCTCTCGGACACAAGAGATCGGACTCCGCATCGCCTTGGGCGCTAGCACCGGGGACGTCCTGAAGGGGGCGGTCGGTCGCGGGATGGCGCTCATGCTCGCCGGATCGGCCCTCGGACTCGTGGCGGCGTTCGTGCTCACGCGTTACATGGAGAGCCTGCTGTTCGGCGTGAGCCGAACCGATCCGATGAGCTTCGTGCTCGGCCCGTCGATCCTGGGGCTCGTCGCGCTCGTCGCGTGCTACGTGCCTGCGCGTCGCGCGGCCCGAGTGGATCCCGTCGTCGCTCTAAGAAACGAGTAGGACCGAGACGCCGCTTACGAGGAGCGCGACCCCGATGGCGCGGCTCGCCGTGACTCCCGAAGGCGCCAGTTTCTCGACGCTCATCACCAGGGTGAGCACCGCCATCCACCACAGATTCATCACACCCAGGACGAACGCGAGCGCCATGAGCGCCCAGCAGCATCCGAGGCAGTGGACACCGTGCGCGAGCCCCGTACGAAAGGCCCACATGCGGTCGCTGCGCCATCGGGACAGAAGCAGGCCGATAGGGGACCGACACGCTCGCAGACAGGCTGCCTTTAGCGGGGTGAGCTGAAACGCCCCCGCGCCAATCAGGAGTGCGCCGCTCAAAGTCGGTGTTGCCCGCACCCCTACCCCTAGATAGACCTGGGCGATCGTCGCGAGCGCGCAGTAGACGACCCAGATCGTGAGGTAGCCGGCGACGAAGCTCGTCACGCGTTCTCCCTCGAAGAGGTAGAGCCACGGCAGGAGCGACGGAAGCATCATCGCGACCATCATCACGTTCCACATCAGGAACACGGTAGCCGGACCGCTCCCGTGAGTCGGGTGGGTGCTCATCGCGGCCCATCCGGCCGCGGCGACTGCGAGCAGTGTCGCGATCGTCAGTCGCGGGTCACGGTCCACTCGAACTGCGACCACAGGCCGTGCGTCCTTTCGTTGTCGAATCGAATCCGTCCGTCGTCATACTTGGAGTTGCCGAACGCGAGGACCTGCGTGGGGCTATGGATCTGGTTGAAGATGTTATCGAACGTCACCGGGGCGGCTCGGTCCTCTCCGCGGATCATCTTGACGTTGGACTCGACGACGCCGTCGATGCGCAACTCGTGCTCGGATTCGGAGGACGTCATCTTGATCGGTACGTAGCGCGTGGGAATGCGCTTGGAGACGAAGCGGGCGAGGATCTCCCACGGGCCGCCGTCCTCACCGCGAAACACCGCCTCGAGCGCGGACCGTTGCTCCGTCGAGGCTTCGTCGTCGACGAACATGATCTGGGTCCATCCGCCGTCGACCATCCGTTTCGGGCTCTCGAAGGCGATGACGCTTCGAAGGCCTTTCAAAGTGGCACCGCCCGCCTCGCCGTCGTCGAATCGAAACGCCCAGTAGCCACAACATGTTTCGTGCGTGCACAGCTGCTCGAAATGGATATGACCCGGACAAACGAGCTGGCAGCTGCAGTTTTCGAAGAGCAGGCCTTTCGCCCACCAGTTTCCTTCCACTTGTACCTCCGCTTGCTGAACGGGCGCGCTCGCCCTATGCTCGCGCCATGATACCGATTCTGGTGGCGCTTCTTGAAACGTTCGCCATCGTGGGCGCATTCGAGCTTCATAAAGGAGAGAGCAAATGAACGTAGGAGGAAAAGTCAGCATCGACATTGCCGACGACTATCAAAGCGTCACCAAGACGGTGAAGAAACTCTTGGGCGACGAAGTGAGGATCTCGCCGGAGGACGTCACCCTGATGGACAATGGTTGGCTGCGGCTCCGTCGTGACGGCAGCCATATGTACATCTCGCCGATGGCGGTGGCGTCGGTGCTCGTCGAAGGCGGCCATCTCCCGTCCGATTAGGATCGAATGTAGGCACGGTGATGGCAATCTTGGGCGATTTGATATAGAAATTCGACTTCGACTCAAGGAGGTTCCATGAAATCACGGAAATTGGCGCTGTTCTTAGTGGCGCTGCTCTTACTAGGTGCAGGGACTGCGCTCGTTCAGGCGCAGGGAGACGAAGAGATCATCGTCTATCGGCAACGTCTCATGAAGGGTCACGTCGCGAGCATGGGCTCGATCGGTGACATCATGAAATTCAAGTTGGCGGTCGGGACGGATCATGTCGCCGTACATGCGAAGAACATCAGCGAGTACGCGAAGCTGATCCCGGCGGCGTTCGAGAAGGACATCTCGGCCGGAAAGACCGATGCGAAAGCCGAAGTGTGGACCAACTGGGACGATTTCGTTACCAAGGCCAACACTTTGAGCACGGCGGCAGCAACTCTATCGACGGCCGCTGCCGGTGGCGACATGGCGAAAGTGATGCCCGCACTCAAGGGTGTCGGTGACGCGTGCCGCGGCTGTCACAACGACTACCGCAAGCCCGAGGAAGAGCGCTTCCCGCGCGACTAGGCTAGGCAGCCTTATTCCACGCTCTCGGAAGCACGGAGCTTGATGCTCCGTGCTTCCGGCGAGTGTCGAGAGACGAGACACGATGCAACCAGCGAAGTTTCTCGGTATCGGTCTGGGCCTGTGCGGTCTTTTTCTCGTCGGCCTGGGCGAGGTCTCGAGTCAAGAAGAGAGGGTACCGACGGCTGTCGAGCGTGGGGAGTACGCCTTGCGCGCGGCCGGCGGCTGCACCTGTCACTCGAACCCGAATATGGAAGAGTTCTCGCTGTCGGGCGGCCGTCCCATCGAGACGCCCTTCGGCATCATCTACGGCACGAACATCACGCCGGATCCCGAGACCGGCATCGGTGGGTTCAGCGACGACGATTTCGTGAAAGCCATGCGGGAGGGGATCGGGCCCGACGGCAAGGTCTACTACCCGGTATTTCCGTACACGTCCTTTACCAAGATGACGGACGAAGACGTGCGAGACATGAAGGCCTATCTCGACTCGCTCGCGCCCGTGAAGAACGAGAACAAAGAGCCCGAGTTCCGCTTTCCCTACAGCCAGCGTTCGACGATCAGCGTGTGGCGGGGGCTTCACTTCGACGCGGAGCGTTTCGAGCCGTCGGCCGACAAGGACGCACAGTGGAATCGCGGCGCCTATTTGTCGGAGGCGCTGGCCCACTGCGGGGAATGCCATACGCCGCGAACCTTCATGGGCGCGACGGATGACGATCTGTACTATGCGGGATCGGTGGAAGGTCCCGAAGGCGAGCTCGCTCCGAACATCACGCCGGACGAAACGACGGGTATCGGAAGCTGGAAGACGGCCGACATCACCTGGTTCCTGCAATGGGGATTGAAGCCGGACGGCAACGACACCCAGGGACTGATGGGTGAGATCATCGAGCACGGCTATCAGCAGTTGACCGCGGAAGACCTCGAGGCGATGGCGGTCTATCTGGAGTCTCTCCCGCCGATCGAGAACCAAGTGCGCCCCCAAGAGTAGGGCGCCTAGATTTTGACGGGGACGCTCTCGTTGCGCGCCGATCGATACAGCGCTTCGATCGTTCGCATGTTCGCGGCGGCTTCAGTGGCTGGGTAGCGCACGGCCTGTCCCTCCCGGACACAATCGGCGAAGTGCTCGACCATGAGCTGGTACTCGTCGGCTCCTTCGACCTCGTGGGCCGTCGTTTCACGGCCGCGGTGCTCGTCGATCGTGGTCTCGTCCTTTCCAGGGAGGAACGCCCGCTCGACGTCGAGATAGGCGTCCGTACCGGCGGCGACGTAGCGTTCGCGGCGCTCCAGGGTGAGAGCGCAGTCGATCTGGGCGAAGAGGCCGTTGTCGAAGCGGAGTGTCCCTGCCATCTGGGCATCCACATCGCTTTCAGCCCAGCTTGCGAACGCCTGGACCTCGACCGGCTCCGAGCCGGCGAGGGTGCGCGCGACGTTGACGCAATAGCAGCCGACATCCATCAGTGCTCCGCCACCGAGCTCGGGGTCGAGTCGGATATTGTCGGGTTGGGTGAGGCGGAAGCTGAATGAGGCGTTGATGGCTCGAAGGGGACCGACCGTGCCGTTCTGAACGAGCTCGACCACCCGCTCGGTTCTCGGGTGGAAGCGGTACATGAACGCCTCCATGAGAGTCACGTTCGCCTCTCGTGCGGCGGCGTCCATCTCCTCACACTCGGCGGCGTCGAGCGCGAGAGGCTTCTCGCAGAGGATGTGCTTGCCCGCGGCGGCCGATTTGATGGTCCACTCGTGGTGCAAGCTGTTGGGAAGCCCGATATAGACGGCGTCGATCGCGTCCGAGTCGAGCAGCGCCTCATAGCTTCCGTGGTGCTTCGGAATGGACAGCCCCTTCGCGAACTCGCGCGCGCGCTCCTCATCGCGGCTCGCGACGGCGACGACCTCGCCGCCCCTCGACGCCTGGATTGCAGGGATGACGGCGGCTCTTCCGATGTTCGCGGTGCTCAGGATGCCCCAACGCAGCGGCTCTACCATACGACCGCTTCCACGATCTCGAGAAGATGTCGCACGCCCTCGCGGATGGACTCGACCGGCACGCGCTCGTCGTTTCCGTGGACCGTGCCGTCGATCTCGACCGGAATGATCGTCGGGTCGAAGCCGTAGGAGACGATATCGAGGTCGCGGAAGAAATGGCTGTCCGTGAAGCCGGTCGACACTGAAGGCAGGACGCGTGAGCCGGGGTAGTGCTTGTCCACGACCGACTCGATGGCGCGGTAGAGGTCCGTGTCCGTCGTCGACACGGCGGGGGTGAAGCCCATGATCTTCTCCACGCGGATACTCGGGTCGTTCGCAATCGACTCCAGCAGGGCGATGAACTCGTCGTGATCCTGATCCGGAAGCAGGCGGCAGTCGATCTCGGCGGCAGCTTCCGGCGAGACGACGTTGATCTTGCTGCTGCCCTCGAGTCTGGTGATGGAGCACGTGTTCCGGGTCAACGCGTGGAGGAACGGGCTGTCGAGCTGGAGCGAGAGCAGAAAGCCCCGGTCTTTCACCGCCTCGCCGAGATTCGCATATTGCTGCCGGCGTGGGCCGCTCTGCTTTTCGGCGAGACCCTCGAAGTAGATCTCGACGGCGGGGACGATGCGAGGCTCGAACTCGTAGTCATCGATGTTCGCGAGCGCGCGGATGAGTCGACTGACCGCCGAGCTGACGCGAGGCGTCGAGCCGTGCCCGGGCTCGTCGGAGGCCACGAGTCGCAGCCATAGAGGTACTTTCTGCGTTACTTCGACGCCGAAGGTGACAACGTCTCCGTCACGACTCCCGCCGCCACCTTCGTTCAAGAGGAGCCCGGCGCCTTCGAAAATCTCGGGGCGGTTCTCGACGAGCCATCCCGCGCCGTAGAACCCCCCGGCTTCCTCGTCGGCCGTTGCCATGAAGATGACGTCGCGGTTGAGAGGCTTGCCCGCCCGATGAAGAGCCACGAAGACTTGGTACTGCAGCATGCCGGTGCCCTTCATATCGAGAGCGCCTCGACCCCACAGGTGGCCGTCTTTGATCTCGCCTGAGAGTGGATCCGTCGTCCAGTAGCTCTCGTCGGCAGGGACGACGTCCGTATGGTTGAGCAAGATCAGCGCCGGCTCGTCGCCACCCTCGAGCCGAGCCCAGATGTTTCCGCGGCCCGGCGCGGACTCTGCGGTCTCGTAGGGGATGCCTTCTGCGTCGAACAACTCGGCGAAGAACGCAACGGCGTTCGCTTCATTCCCTGGGGGGTTGATCGTGTCGACTTTCAGGTACTCGGAGAGCAGTCGCACCGTCTCGTCTTCGAGCGTTTGCGGCGTGAGGAGGAGGGTGAGCAGGGCGAGGATTTTCAATCGGAAGCTCCTTGTTAGTCTTTAGTCTTCGGTTGGAACGAGCCGCTTCAGCTCGTCGAGCCAGTTGAGGACGACCTGGATTTCCGTCACCGGCTGCGGCTCCGCCTGACTTATCGTGCGCATGACGAAACGATCCCCCTCAGGGGACATGTCGTAGCTCCTCGGTACCGACGTTTCGAACTCAGCGTCGAACAGTGCGCGAGGCTTGCCGCGCGTGAAATCGGGATCGCTCGTGACGTCGACCACCATGACCCCCGTGGCTCGCTGCTCTCCCGAGGAGCGATAGTAGAGCTCGCGCCCGTCTCTTGACCAGGCGGGCGCCCCGCCCCCAGCGGTCGAGACGCGGTACACGGGCGTGCCTTCTGGGAACGGTCGCACGTACACTTCGAAGCGTCCGGTCTCATCGGAGATGTAAGCGAGCCAACGTCCGTTCGGTGAGAACGCGGCCGCCGTCTCGTCGGCCGGCGTCGCCAGGAAGGCTTTCGGAAGGCCGTCATCATTCGTCGAGAGAGTCCAGATGTCCCGATGAGACACCGAACCTGTGAAGAATGCCAACACGCCGTCCCGCGACCAGGAGGTCGGGTGTCCGCTCACGTCATCCCTAGTCATGCTTTGCGGCTCTTCGCTTCCGTCGGCCTTCAACGACATCAACTGATAGCGCCCTTCTGATACGGATCGGAAAGCCACCCGCGAGCCGTCCGGGCTCCAGATGGGAGGATAGTTCTCTCCAGTTGACGTAAGCCGGACCGGCGTTTGGAGCTCGATGTCGTACATCCAAATCTGCACGTTGCCGCGACTGCCTGAGACATAGGCGAGCCGGGTACCGTCCGGTGAGAACCGCGGGTTGTAGTAGGGGCCAGACCCGGGCAGCGGCAAGAGCTCGGACGCGCCGGTGCGGTCGACCCACGCCAACTTGCTGTCGACGGGTGGGTAGATACCGCCGGGGACGTATGCCAGTTCGCCGGAGCTCGAGACGCTGAACTGGCCGGCGCCCGTATCCAAGTTACCGTTGGGGCCCTGCGCGGCATGCATGACGTCTTCGAGGACTCTGATGGGGGAGCCGGTCGTCTCCCGCCGCTCGATGTCGAAGGGGATCGCCATTAGGCTGCCGGCCCGGAGGAACAGGATGTGCCCGGAGGACACGTAGCGTGGGTCGCTTCCTCCTTCGATCACTACCCGCCGCTCGCCGGTGTCCAGGGACTCGACGGCGATATCCCACTCGCTCGCTACCGTGCCGACGACGATGTTGAAAAGCACCGCCCGACCATCGGGAAGGAGCTCCGGAAAGGCCAAGGGTTCGCGGTGGGCTGGATCGTCGCCCGTCAGGCGTCTCATCTCGCCGCCGCTAGCCGGTACTTGGTAAATGCCGTTGCCCGACGCCACCAAGATAGTGTCGTCCACACTCCAACTGGCTCCTCTTCGAGGCTCCGGCTTCGCGCCTGATGTCGTGATGGTCCGGACTTCGCCGCTATCGAGGGATACTCGTTTGAGCTCGGTTCCGACGAAGAACCCGATATCCGCTCCATCCGGCGCGACGAACGGGACGTGCGCACCCTCCGTGCCCGCGATGGAAGTCGCCAATTCTCGGCCCAGCGACCGCCGAAACAGCCGTGTGGTGTCGCCATCCGACGCGGCGTAGACGAGCGTTCGTCCGTCGGGTGACCAGGAGAACGATCTCCGGCTTGGTCGCAGCAATGCGTGGGGCACCAGCTTTTCGAGCTCCGTTCCGCCTGATAGGTAGTATCCGTTCACGAGGTTCAGCGCGAGGCGCGTCCGTTCCCTTGGGTTCGTGCGAGCCGAGGATTCGGGCTGGGATGCGCGGCCCAGCAGGAGACCGACCGACAGCGCAACGAGGGCCACCAACGACATGACGAGGGGACGGCGCTGAGTCGACGCGCGTTCTGTCTCACCCGGCTGTGAAACGGGAACGTCGAACGCTCCGTCGATCGCCAAGCGCAGGTCGCCGGCATCACGCGTGCGTTGACTCCGGTCTTTCTCCAGGCATCGCGCAAGAAAAGTCAGAAGCGTCGGCGATAGCTGCGCGGGCAACACCTCCCAATCGGGTTCCGCTCGAAGGACCGCGGCGAGAGTGTCGGAAACATCCTCTCCAGCGAAGGCGCGGTTACCAGTGAGCATCTCGTAGACGACGGCGCCGAAGGCCCAGATGTCGGTGCGCTTGTCGACGCGCTTTCCCTTGGCTTGCTCGGGGCTCATGTACGCGGCCGTTCCGAGAATGACGCCGATCTGTGTGCCTTGGCGCGTAAGGGTGGGGGACTGCGAGAGCTCCGAGTCGTCTTGGCTCGATGAGTCGCCTTCGAGCGCTTTCGCGAGTCCGTAGTCGAGAACTTTGACAGCGCCGTCCTCGGTGACCTTGATATTCGCAGGCTTCAGGTCGCGGTGGATGATGCCGGCCTCGTGTCCGGCTTCGAGCGCCTCGGCGATTTGCTTCGCGATGGCGATGGTCTCGTCGACCGGGAGCGGCCCTTGCTGGATACGCTCGGCGAGAGTCGGTCCTTCGACGAGCTCGAGCACGAGGGCGTTGAGCCCGTCGCTGTCTTCGAACCCGTGGATGCTCGCGATGTTGGGATGGTTCAACGACGCGAGCAGCTTCGCTTCTCGTTCGAACCGGGCGAGGCGTTCTTCATCTTCGGCGAACTCCTCGGGGAGGACTTTGACGGCGACGTCGCGGTCAAGCTTCGTGTCGCGCGCGCGGTAGACCTCGCCCATTCCGCCCTTGCCGATGGGTTCGATTACTTCGTACGCACCAAGCTTCGTTCCGGGAGTGAGCGGCACCGGAGGAATCTATCGGTTCGAAACGGAAGTTACAACTTGAGGCGCGGTTGGTGTACAACAGGTGTGTCGTGAGCGATTCGGAACGAACGCCCTGTGTCCTGAGAGCCGCCCACCTCGACGACGTGCCCCAGCTCGAGGAGGTCATCGCGCGCTCCGCCAGGGAGCTCGGCGGCGAACACTACACTGCCGAAGAGATCGAAGGCGCGCTTCGAGGCACTTTCGGTGTCGACACCCAGTTGATTCGAGATAACACGTATTTCGTCGCCGAGCACGTCGGTGCGATTGTCGGTTGCGGCGGTTGGAGTTTCCGTTCCACGTTCGTGGGGGGAGACAAGCTCGGAACGCGTACCGCGGAGCGCCTCGACCCGGAAACGCAACCTGCCCGAATTCGTGCTTTTTTCGTCGACCCGACGCATTCCCGCACCGGGATCGGCCGAATGCTGCTCACGCGGTGCGAGCTGGAAGCGCTCAAGGCGGGCTTTAGCTCGCTCGAGCTGATGGCCTCGCTGTCGTCCGCCCACCTCTACGCGGCTGCCGGCTACGTGGCGGAGCTGCCCCGAGAGTTCGACATCGGGAGTGGCCTCACGATCAAACTCGTTCCGATGGACAAACACCTCGCCGCGAAGCCGTTGCCAGGCGAATCCTAGCGATCGCCTCGGCGTCGGGCGGAACTCGCGACCGCCTCGCTTCACGATTGGATAGTCATTGCTATCCGATCGAATAGAGCCGCTACCTGCTTTCAACCACTTAGGGCGGAACACAACTTGCAATCCACTCGGGTGGAGGCAAGATGAAAAGCACCGTTTCGCTCGTTCTTCTCGCGGCGTTTCATTCAAGCGTCGCCAGCTCCGGTCGGCTCGACGTCGTCGTGCACGGCGTCAGAAACGATTCGGGTCGCGTGCTGGTCTCGCTCTACGATAGGGCCGCGGGCTTTCCCCGAGAGCGGAGTGCTGTCGCCGACGCGCGCACGGTGGACGCACGACGCGGCGACGTTACGGTCCGGTTCTCGGACCTGCCCCACGGGGACTACGCCGTGGCCGTACTCCACGATGAGAATGTGAGTGGGGACATGGATACCGGCTTTCTCGGTATTCCCAAAGAGGGTTTCGCATTCTCGAACGACGTGAATCCCAGGTTCCGAGCCCCGAGCTTCGACGACACGAAGTTCACGATCGGCGGTCTCGAGACCTCGGTCGCCTTGCAGATGAGGTACCGCTAGTGACACCGCGGGCCCGTCTTTTTTCAGAACACCTTTTCTGTCTTTTCGTTTCGTCGAGTCGGTCTTCAACTTGCATCGCAACCTGAGCGGACCGACGACGACGCCCGACCCCATCGACGACACCCTCGACCTCGTCGATGGGGAAGGGCGGCGGCTCACACCTTTCACGCTGCGAACGGCTTAGCGCGGATCCTCTTCCGCCTCTTCCTCTTCGGGATTCTTCGGAGGCCGAGGCCGGTCGAGGCTGAGGCTCACGCCTCCGAAGAAACTCGATCCTTTGCGCTCGACCTCGTGCTCGCCGTCGACGAGGTATTGCAGGATGGCCAGGTCCCAGGAGAGCCCGGCGGTGGCGACGAGCTTCATCCAGTCTCCGTACGCGGTCTCGTCCGGTGCCTCGGTCGAGCCGCTCCAGATGGTCACTTTCGGGTTGTAGCCTCGGCTGGATCCCGGGCTTGGAGCGCTCGACCCCTTGATGGCCGTGTGGATGAGCACTTCGTCCACCATGGGAAGCTTGAAGACTTCCTCTTCGTCGAAATGCTCTCCGTAGCGGCGATAGCGATCGTAGTTTCTCTGGTTCATCGAGTAGACGTCGTCGGAGCCGTTGATGGCCTTGGTGATGTAGTCGCGGATCTGGAACGCCGCTTCTTTGTGCCGCGGGTAGCGCGGATCGTCGGTATAGCTGAAGCCGGGGATGAACCATCCTTTGTTCATGCTCCAGTTGCGCTCGGTGATGCGCCCCCGTCGGACGAGCCCGGTGAACTCGGAGAAGAGTTGCACGAGCTGATGCGAAGGATAGCCGTGGGGGTTGAGGAAGATGTCCGGGAGCCACATGTTCCACAGCTCTCGCCGGATGGTGGATTCGGGATAGATCGGCATCGGCTGGTTGCCGTCCGACGTCACGTCCATCCCGAGAGACGCGAGATAGCCCGCGTGCAAGATGAAATCCGGCGTGTCCTCGTAAAGGTCGAAGGCGAGCTGCGCGCCGTCGGCGTTCGTGATCGGGTGGACGACGACGTTGACCTTGTCGAGCTTCGCTCGGTGCTCGGGCTCGGTGAGGAGTAGCTCCGCGAGCTTCAGGACGTGTGAGGTCGACGAAACTTCGTTCGCGTGCTGGCGCGCCGAGTAGATGACGGTCGGCTTGAGGGTCGTCGCCTTGTATTGCGAGAAGTGGGAGGCCTCGAGCGGAGGCATCAAGTCCATCGCCCAGATGTCCTGGCCTAGATAGCTCTCTCCCATCTTGTAGACGGAGGCCTCGTCGAAGCTCTCCATTCTCGCGAGGATGCCGTAGGCTTCGGGGGGAGGGATCGGGGTGTCCCACTGAACGATCTCACCGTCACCGGCGTGCACGGGGAATCGATGAATGTCGGGCACCGCCAAAGGCTCTCCGTTCGAGGGCAGGACGGCGACGCGCTCGTTCTCCCAGTCGATCTTGTGCTCGACACCCGCGCGGACGGTGATCTCGCCGAGGTCGTGATACGCGAGCGCGTCGCGATAAGCGCCGTTGTCCCGCAACTCGCTCAGCAGGGTCACCATTGCCTCCACTTGAGCGGCGGAGAGGATCCTCTCATCGACCTGTTGCGAATGCGCTCGCTGTGACAGCAGGTCGCGCTCGTCGTCATCGGTGTCCGCCTTCACTCGCACTTCGAGGCGTGTGATTCCGTCCTCACCCGCGCGCACGCGAGCCGCGAGCGCTTTCGGTCGCCCCATTTCGATCTTCGGTAGGTCGAGTCGTGCTTCGCCGGTCGTCCCGTCCGCTTCCTCGTATCGAATGACGACGGCGGGCCGGCTCGTCGCGAACCCGGTGAAGTGGATGCGCGCCTGACCGTTGCCTCCGTCCGACAGGGGCTCCATGACCGGAATGACCCGGCCGGGATAAGTGAGCTCGTCGCCTCGCGCGTTTCGCCCGAGCAGCCGGTAGAACAGAAGCGTCGTGAAATAGATGTCCTCGTGAAGGGCATCCATCGGCGAGATGATCTCTTTGTCGATACCGAGTATCTCGTGGGGCTCGGACAGCGAAAGCTCGACCCGAAGCTCGCCGAAATAGGGTGCGTCCTTCACGCCTCGAGGATTCCCGTCATGTCGGTCCATCACGTAGTCGTACATGTCGGGGAGGCTGCGCTCTTGAAAATGGTCCCAGAACTGCTCGGCATCCGTCACGATGCGCTGGTCGAGGATCGTCTCGCCGTCGGCGGTCGCGCTCAGCCAGCCCGTCGTGACCCCGACCATCTCGTAATCGCGAAACCGGTCGATGTAAGGACGCAGTACGAGCTTGGGGGAGAAGCTCTCCCGCAAGACTTCCGTCCCGTCGGCGGTCGTCGCGACGACTTCATACGGCGGCGCTTCCGGAGGCGCCGCCTCGAAACGGATGTTCTCGAGGCCGAGTCCGGTCTCTCTCGCGAGAACTTCGTCGATCGGGAACGCCTCGTGCAGCCAGCGGAGCGGTGTGCCCATCGCCTGCTGGCTCCACTCCTCCGGCGCCTGGTAGCGCGCGAAGTGGATCGTGAGGTCCGTGGCTCCCAAAGCCTCGAGCTTGGGCCGGATCGCATCGTATAGCCAACTGTAGCCTTGCTTGTACGCAGACAGGATCTGCACTTCAGCGTCGGCGCCGAGCTGGTCGCGTACCTCCGCCGCGAGTGCGGCGCGGACCTCTGCGGGCTCGGACAGCCTCGCTTCGATGCGCACGCCCGTCTTGCCGCGCGCCTCCTCGACGACGCGCTCTTTGAAGAGACGACGGAAGACGGCGACCTCGGATTCGATCTTGAACCGGTCGTCGAAAATCGTTGCTGCGTTCTGAACGTCCCGATCGTCGATGACGATGTCGACGGCGTCCGCGAGGCCGTTCGTTCGCTCCTGCACGGCTCGTTCGAGTCCGGGTTGCGGTTTCTCGACCGAGACGACGACCGTCGCTACGCGCAGGTCTTTTTCTTGAAGCGTCGTGACGAGCTGCTCCAGCTTGTAGAGTGCCGCCGCGGCTTGCCCTGCGGGTGAGCGTCCGGAGAAGAACTTCCACAAATCGAGCTCGACGTCGTCCAGAGTCGTCCGGTCTTTGCCGCGCTCCCAGATGTGCGGAAGACGCTCGGCGAGCTGCTCGATCGCGCGGTCGAGTGACTCTTCTTCGAAACCTTGCACGACGACGGCGGGTTTTGGGCCGAACGCGCCGGGCACGACGCGGACGATGCCTTCGCCACGCTCGAGGTTTGCCGGGGGTAGCTCGTCGCCGCTCAACAGGGAGTGCTCTCCCAGGATGACGAGCGTCGGCTCTTTCGTCGCGTCGTCGATATCGGCTGCGAGCCGGACGATGGGAACCGAAATCCCCGTGGACTCCAGGCCGAGCCGAGCGGCGACGTCTACCGTTCTCACCAATCCGCCCGCGGGCGCAAGGACGGCATCCACACGATCGGCGATGAGGTTGGTGTCACCGTCGCCGAGCAGCCCGTCCGGAGTAAACAGATTGGAGAGGTCTAGTTCCCGTTTGGGGCCTGCGCCCGGGCGCGCCGGGATGGGGCCGGGCACGACTTCGGAGGCTACGCGCGGTAGCCGGATCTCGGTCTCGTCGAACCGAAGCACGACGGCTTCTACGTGCTCGTAGGATGGCGCGAGCGCGACGAGAGCCTGGCGCGCGAGAGGGACCTGGCCAGGAGCGACGTCGACGTCGACGACCAGCTCCGAGACAGCGTCCTCACGAACGACGAGCCGAGAAATCGAGAGCGACGGAGACTGTATCGCCTCCTGCTCCAGTGCTTCAGACATCGTGTCCAGGACTTCAGCGAACGTCGTCCCATCCGGCTCCCACAGGTGCGGCATCCGTCCCGAGAACGCGAGCGCCGCCGCCCGCGTGCCGCTGACGAACGGTCCCGCCACGACGACCCAATCCCTACCGTCGGCCTGCGTGGTGGTGACGAGCCCTTCGTCCGGAGCGAGGCCCTCGAGCGTCACACCGATGAGGGCTGCTGCATCGGCTCCGACGGCTATGCCGACGCCGGCACGGCTCGTGCTCAGCGGCAGGTTCATCGCCATCGTCTCGAACCCGAGCCGCATCGAGATATCGGCGCCTGCGGCCACGATCGACGGCTCGGGTGCTTCGCCCATCGAGAGCTCTGCGTTGACGAAATCCACGACTCCGTCGCCGTTTCTGTCCTCCAGGATGAAACCGGGCTCGAAGACCTGGTCGAGCGGTACTTGCGCGTCGGCGGAAGCGACGAGAAGAAGGCAGCTGGCGGCGAGAAGGAGCTTGCGGTCGTTCATAGCGGCGCAATTATAGTCTGCTGTAGACTCGCGCCATGTCTCGCGCCCCCGGCTGGACCCTCGTGCTGGCTGCCATTGCATTGAGTACTGGTTGCGGCGCCGATTATTCGCCCGAGGGCGCCCGTGAGACCAAGGCCGAGCTCCACGAGCTAGCGCGCGCGCGCATCGAGGCCGGGACGCTCGCTCGAACCGACGGCTTCGTCTACGCCATCGACGTCGCTCTGATGATGATCTACGCGGCGAATGAGCGTGACCAGCCCATGTATGCGGCGTTGACGGGCTACGCGCGCTCTCACCTGGTGTTGCGCTCGCCGGACGACCCCTACATCGATGGATTCGTCGTATGGCGCGCGAAAGATGGTGTGGAGCCGGATGCGTCCGGGACGACCGAAGCGCTCCGCATCTCGGAGGGACTCTGGCGCGGCGCCGAGGCCTTCGGCGACGAGGCGGACCGCGAGCTCGCGGTCACGATCTTGGACGGCTACCTGCGCCACGAAGGCGTGGACAACGGCGTGTGGATGATCCGCAACTATTTCAATCTAGGCACGCGCGCCTTCGCGACGAACTCCTTTCTCATCGACTATGCGCCGGACTACGTAAAGGAAGTGGCGCGAGCGACCGGCCGTGAGGATCTCCACGAGCTCGCGAGAAAGTCCTACGCGCTGATCGAGAGCGCGCGAACCCCGTCCGGGCTCCTGTACGACATCATTCAGCCCGAAGTGGCGACGCTTCTCGACGATGAGCGGATGGTGCTCTTCTCTCCGAACGATGCCATCCAGGTGTCGAATACGGCGGCGGTTGCGCTGTGCGCGGCCGACGGGCTTCCGAACGTCGCGCGCGGGCTCCTCGACTTCAGTCGAGAGCGCATGCCGGAGCTCCGCGGCACTTACTACGGACGCACGGGCGAGATCGCGAGAAACAAGCGCCCGGGTATCGAAGCCTGGGCATCGCTCGTCCGTCTGGCGGTGAAGCTCGACGACGAGGCGGCGCTCGAAGCGTTCTATCCGTTCCTCGTCAGCAATGCCGGTCGCAAGTGGAGGATACCGAAGGACGCGTGGCTCTTCGTCGCGGCGGAGCTGTTGCTAGGACTTCAAGCCGTCGTGCCGCCGGTAGAGGCGCCCGCATAGGTTCGTGACAATCGTACGAAGAGGGGACAGTAATGACGGACGTACTGGATGTAGCCATTGTGGGCGCTGGCGTTTCAGGGGTGTATTCGGGGTTTCGCTTGTTATCCACGAACCGAGATCAGCGGGTGGAGATCTTCGAGGGTGACGACCACGTCGGAGGCCGGCTGCTCTCCGCAACACCCCCTGGCATCCCGAACATGGTCGCGGAGCTGGGCGGAATGCGTATCCTTCCGTCGGTCCAGCCAAGGATTACGAAACTGCTCGAAGAGCTCAACGCGGGGACCGAGGATCCGGCCGAGCTAATCGAAACGTACGATTTTCCCGTCGATGATCCCGACAATATTGCGTTCGTGCGAGACATCCACCTACGCCTGCGGGACTTCGAGGAGTCGCCGGGCGCGATTCCATACAACTTGTCGTTTCAGGAGGAGGGAAAAACCGCCGGCAAGCTCGTCCTCGATGCGCTCGAGCAGATCGTTCCCGGCATCACGTCGAAAGATCTCACCGAAGCCGACCGCCGGCAGCTCGCACAAGAGACGTCATTTGGCGGCAAGCCGCTCTATCGCCAAGGCTTTTGGCAAGTTCTGATGCGGGTGATGACGAGCGAGGCCTACCAGCTCGCGAAGATCGCAGGCGGGTACCAATCTACTCTTAGCAACTGGAACGCCGCGGACGCGATCCCTTGGTATCTGTCGGACTTTGGCGTCTCGCCGGACTACAAAGGGTTCAAGAAGGGGTTCCAGCAAGTACCGCTTACCGTGGCGCAGCGTTTCGAGGCGGTCGGTGGGGTGGTGCACACCGGCGCGCGAGTCGTCTCATTCGAGCCAGATGGTGAGGTGGTGTCGCTGAAACTCGTTACGTCGACGGGGCGAGCGCACCGTCCGTGCGAAGCGTCTGATTCTGGCGATGCCCCGTCGCGCGCTCGAGCTGTTGGCTCGTGAAACTCCGTTCCTCACGAGCACCGAGACCGAACGACTGATCGGAAGCGTGACCCCGCGGCCCCTGTTCAAGCTCTTCACGACCTATGACCATCCGTGGTGGCTGCCTGCAGGTGTGACGGCCGGTCGGACGGTGACGGACTTACCCATACGCCAGACCTACTACTGGCCTCTCCGAGACGGAAAACCGTCGACGTCGGGGCGTTCGATGCTCATGGCCAGCTACGACGACGGCCTCAATATCGGGTTTTGGGACGGCTTTCGTCGCAAACGTGGCGCGAGGTGGATGGCCGCATCGGGCGAGGTCGAGCCCGTCGACGCTCGCGAGTGGTATCCGTCCTGCGCCGCGGAGGACGCGGACCGCTACGAGGTTTGGCACGCCAACCAAGCCCCCAGCGCCATGGTGGAGGAAGTGCAGCGTGAGCTCGGTCTCGTGCACGATCTCAACCACACGCCGCCCGCTGTCCACGCGGCGTTTCGTGATTGGGGCGACGATCCGTACGGTGGCGGGTGGAACGCCTGGAACATCGGCGTTCGGAGCCCGTCGGTGTTCGAGGACATCTTGCAGCCTCAGCCAGGCTCGCCTGTCTACGTCTGCGGCGAAGCGTACTCGAATGCACAGGGTTGGGTCGAAGGCGCGCTCGAGACCGCGGACCGCATGCTCGACAAACACTTCGGCGTGCCTGAGCTCAGCGGCTCATAAGGCATCCGCCGGGATTCTATTCGCTCCGTAGTGTTTCTAGAGGGTCGACCCGCGTGGCACGTTGAGCCGGCCAATAGCTCCCGAGCGCTGCGACTGCCAACAAAACGAGGGACACGCTGCCGAGTGTTAGCGGATCCGTGGGCCCGACTTCGAATAGCAGGCTCTCGAGCCATCGACTGAGCGCGAAGGACATCGCGAGTCCGACGAGCGACCCCGTGAGTGAAAGGCCGAGTGCCTGGTAGACGATGAGCCGCCGCACATCTGCTGCGCGGGCGCCGAGCGCCATGCGCAGGCCCATCTCCTGTCGCCGCTGCCCGACGGAGTAGGCCATGACGCTGTAAATACCGAGCCCCGCGAGAAGCATGGCGGCGCCGGCGAAAACAGAGATCACGATAACCTGGAAACGACGGGTCGCGACCGAAGCGGAAGTCACGTCCGAGAAGCTGCGGATCGATGCGAGCGGTTGCTCGGCGTCGAGCCTGCCGACGGCTTGTTTCAGTGGCGTGACCATGGCTTCCGGGTCACCGTCGGTATGCAGGACCACGTGCATGAATCCCTGATCCATCTGCGGATAGGCGAAGTACACCGCGGGCCGCGGCTCATCCTCTAGCCCGCTGTGGCGCACGTCGCCGACGATCCCGATGATCTCGGTCGGGTCGTCGTCGTCCCAGCTCACACTCAAAGGTTTCCCGATCGGGCTCTCGTCTGGAAAGAACTGCTGCGCCAAGGCTTTGTTAACCAGCAGGACGCGCGGGGTGTCCGTACGATCCCGAGCGTCGAAATCCCGACCTGACAGCAGCGGGATCCCCATCGTTCGAAAATAGCTCGAGCTCACGATACGGACGTCCGTGACAGGCTTCTCATCCGGAGCCGGTTCGGGTTGGTCCGCTCGATAGAAGCTCGTGGCGGACCGGAGCCCGCTCATCGGGAGCCACTGGATCGCGCCCGCCCGACTCACGCCGGGGCTTTCGTTGAGGGCTTCGATGAGGTCGTCGTAGAACCGTGTCCGAGCCGTTGCACTCCCGTACCGGGTTCGCGGGAGGATGAGGCGAGCCGTGAGTACGCCCTGGCCGCGAAGTCCCGGATCGACTTGGTTCACGAGGAAGAAGCTACGCATGAGAAGGCCGGCTCCCGTGAGGAGCACGAGAGCGAGCGCCGTTTGCGCGATGACGAGCGCGCGAAATTTACGCGAGCTTCCTACGGTGCCCCGACCCGCTCCGTCGCGCAAGCTGTCATTGAGGTCGGTCGAAGCCGCCGTCATCGCCGGGAGGACTCCGAAAACGATGCCGCAGCCGAAAGAGAGCGCAAGGCCGAACGCGAGAGCCAGACCATCCATCGAGATCTCGCCGCGCCGGGGGAGGGCGACGCTGTCCGGCAGTGCGGATACGAGCGCGGGAGTCGCGACCGCCGCCAGACCGATACCGAGCGTGCCGCCCACGACCGAGATGAGCGTCGACTCGGTGAGCAGCTGCCGCACGATACGGCTCCCGGCGGCGCCGAGCGAGGTGCGGATCGCGACTTCGCGGCGTCGATGGATGGCCCGCGCGAGGCTGAGGTTCGCGATATTCACGCAGGCGATCAGCAGGACGAGGCTTACTGCCGCGAACAGCACGAGGAGCGCGACCCGCACGTCGCCGACCTGCTGTTCGTGAAGCGGGACGACGTTTGAGCCCCAGCCGAGGTTACGCTCCGGAAAGTCGGTCTCCAGACGTCCCGAGATCCGGTCCATCTCTTCTGCGGCGGTGTCGAGACCGCTGCCTCGCGACATCCGGCCGAGGACGCTCAAGTAGCGCCCGGAGTGCTCGCGTGCTTCTGGCGGGAATGCTTGCGGAAGAAAGAGCTGCGGCTCGCCCCCCAGCTGCATTGACGAAAAGCTCGACGCATCGAAGCGTTCGGGAAGGACCCCTACGATTTCGTGCAGCACGCCCCCTAGTGAGAGCGTTTGCCCGAGCGTTCCGGGGTCGCCGCCGAGCGTGCCGCGCCAGAAGCCGTAGCTGAGCAGCACGACCTTCGAGCGGTCGGGAGCTTCCTCGTCGTCCGAAAAGACACGACCCATGAACGGAGCCACCCGAAGCAGCTTGAAAAAGGACGGGGATACGCGGAATGCCGACACCTCCATGGGCTCGTCGAGGCCGGTCAAGTTCACGGGTGATGTGGAGATCGCCGCGATGTCCTCGAAGCGGGTCGTGTTCTCGCGCCAGGCGAGGAAATTGGCCGGCGAGACGACGTTACGAAATCGATCGCGCTCCGGGAAGGTCTCCCACAGCATGACGAGCTGTGACGGCTCTTGATAGGGAAGAGGCTGCAGTAACACCCGGTCGACGACGCTGAAGATGGCTGTCGTCGACCCGATGGCGAGTGCTAGCGTCGCCACGGCAGAGAGCACGAAGCCCGGTTGTTTCGCCAACGATCGCAAGGCGTAACGGACGTCTTGTGAGAGCATGTCCCAACTCCATTCGTTTCTGGCTAGCCAAATAGCGTCTCGAACCGAGCCCATGGCGTGCGAGACGAGCCGCCCCGTCGAGGGTTTCCCTCGTCGCGTCTGGATCTCCCAGGCGCATACCAGCTCCGTCGTCCACTCTTCGCGAAAACCCTCGCGCCGATGACGCGGCACGACGAGGCTGGCCACGCGCACGAGCGCGAACGCGGTGCGGAGCGCCCATGGACGGCGCGGCTCAGGCATGGTCAGTCCGACACCGGGCGGGCGAGAGCAGCGGCGAACATCGGGAACCGCTTCGATGCCTCTTCGAGCGCCTCGAGACCGGATTCCGTGAGCAAGTAGTACTTGCGTCTCGGTCTTCCGGCGTCTTTTGCGACCTCGTCGGCCTCCCAGTCGGAGCGAAGGAGCCTTTTCTTTCCCAGTCGTCGGAGAGCCGGGTAGACGGTGCCGCTGGGAAGGCCGGTCGCCTCCATCACGTCGAAACCGTAGCGGTGACCGGCGCCGATCGCGAGGAGGACGGCTGCCGTTGCGGAGGTCCACTGAAAGCCGTTTTTTCGCATGACCTATGTAGAGTACTACAAAGCTATGTAGATATCTACGTAATCTACGTAACAAACGACGCGTGGTATCATCCCGGACTTTCCAATCGATTTCTTCCAAGGAGGAACCACGCTCTATGTCTGCCGACAAACCTGATTATCACGATGCCGATTTGATGTTCCGTGCCTATGAAATGCGCCGCGAGGCGAAGACGCGTGAGGTCCGAGACGCGTTGAACTCTCAGTTCTTCCCGAAGAGCTACGACGACGTAAAGGCCGTGAAAGATGATTTCGAGAATCCTTTGAATCAGGCGTGGCGCCAGCTCAGCGGCTACTGGGAGCTCGTGTACGGGCTTGCCAAGAACGGTATCGTCAACGCCGACTATCTCGTCGAGACCCAGGGCGAAGGCCTGTTCTTCTTTGCCAAGATCGCTCCGTATCTCGATCAGATCCGAGCCGACGGCAACCCCACCGCATTCCAGAACCTCGAATGGGCCACGAAAGAGTGTGAGGCCGGTCGCAAAGGGTTCGCGATGATGGAAGGGTTCATCAAGACGATGACGGAGGGAAAATAAACAGCGCGGAAGTGGCGCGCTACTACGAGCGCAACACTTCCGGTTTTCTCACGCGCGGGCAGGGTGGCTCTGTCGGGGCCATCCACCGCGCGGTCTGGGCTCCCGGCGTGAACAGCCGGGCTCAGGCCTTCCACTACGTTCATGACGTGCTTCGTGCCCATGCCGAGGCGAACGGGGTCGAGCGCACCGTCGACCTCGGTTGTGGGACCGGAGCAGGTCTCGCGCGCGTGCTAGACGACACTTCTATCGTCGGCTTCGGCGTGACCAACAGCGCGCAGCACGCAGCCCTGGCGCG
>Ga0315338_1000904_pt1 | contig 48192 bp, 40 predicted proteins | sample ASW8metaG_FD_204518 | JGI IMG/M metagenome (GOLD analysis project Ga0315338, IMG submission 204518) | Ammonia-oxidizing marine archaeal communities from Monterey Bay, California, United States - ASW #8 | ecosystem: Environmental > Aquatic > Marine > Coastal | place: USA: California | collected... | reverse complement strand
AAACATGATTATAATTATTATGTTTTAGATGATCCTGATATAACAGATTCAGAGTATGATAAACTTTTCCAAGAATTATCTTATCTTGAAAAGAAATACCCTACTTTACTTAGTAGTGATTCACCAACACAGCGCGTGGGAGCAACTCCTTTGTTAAACTTTGCAGAGTATAAGCATAAAGAGCCAATGCTTTCGTTAGCGAATGTTTTTGATAAAGACGAACTTATAGGCTTTGAGAAGCGCATACATGAACGCTTAGGCTTTTCCAAAAATGAGTCTATAAAATATGCAGCAGAACCTAAACTAGACGGGCTTGCGGTAAACTTATTTTATAAAAAAGGTATTTTGTTATGTGCTGCAACTAGGGGAGATGGAATGCTAGGAGAGGACATAACAACAAATATAAGGACGATAAAATCTGTGCCTCTTGTTTTGTTAGGAAACAATCACCCGGATATATTAGAAGTGCGCGGCGAAGTTTTTATGACAAAGAAAGGTTTTAGTCAATTAAATAAAAAAGCAGAAAGAGATAATGAAAAAGTCTTTTCAAATCCACGTAATGCTGCTGCTGGAAGTATGCGCCAACTTGATCCTAGAATCACTTCGCAAAGACCATTAGATATTTTTTGTCATGGTGTAGGTATGACGCAAGGTAATCATCTTCCTAACAATCATTTTGATTCGATAAATCAATTAAAAGAATGGGGTTTAAAAACATGTCCACTAAACACACTCACACAGGGTATTGATGAGTGTTTTAATTATTATCTTAAAATTTTATCAAAAAGAGATACTCTCCCATATGATATTGATGGTGTGGTGTATAAAGTAAATGAACATAACCAACAAAAAATTTTAGGTGCTGTATCACGAGCGCCAAGATGGGCTGTAGCACACAAATTCCCTGCTCAAGAAGAATCAACTATCGTTCAAGAAATAATTTTTCAGGTTGGCAGAACAGGCGCATTAACTCCTGTAGCAAAGCTGAAACCAGTAAGTATAAGCGGCGTTACAGTCAGTAATGCAACGCTTCATAATATGGATGAAGTAGAAAGAAAAGATGTCAGGGTGAATGATCATGTAATTGTTAGGAGGGCGGGTGACGTTATACCTGAAATTGTCAAAGTTATTACAAAAAAAAGACGTAATAACACCAAGAAAGTCAAACTTCCAAAAAAGTGTCCTGAATGCAACTCTCAAATTATGAGAGTAGAGGGAGAGTCCGTTGCAAGATGCAGCGGGGGGCTGATATGTTCTGCACAGCTGAAATTTTCAGTGCTGCATTTTGCTTCAAGAAATGCAATGGATGTTGAGGGGTTGGGTGAAAAATTAGTTGAGCTGCTAATCATGAATAAATTAGTTTTTCATGTCGATGATCTTTACAACTTAAACTTTGAAGCTGTCTCTAAACTTCCAAGAATGGGAACAAAATCAGCAAAAAACCTGTTTCACAGCATTGAGAACAGCAAAGAATGCACCTTAGCTAGGTTTATTTTTGCGCTTGGGATAAGAGAGGTAGGCGAGGCTACAGCCAATGAATTAGCACAATATTTCAAAGATATAAGCCTAATATCTAATGCTTCATGTGATGAATTATTGTTGGTAGCTGATATTGGGCCAATAGTTTCAAAAAATATTGTTTCTTTTTTCCAACAAAAATCAAATCAAAAAATCATTCAAAACCTTATCGCATCGGGAGTTCGTTGGGAGAAGCCAATGAACGTTAGTATCTCAAGTCTTGCTGGGCAAGTTTATGTGATAACAGGAACGCTATCGCATATGAAGAGAGAAGAAGCTAAAGCACTTTTGCAATCACGCGGCGCGAAGCTAGCAAGCAGTGTAACAAAAAAAACATCAGCACTTATTGCAGGTGAAAATCCAGGATTAAAGCTTCACAAAGCAAACGAACTCGGTGTTACAATCTTTACTGAAAAAGAATTTTTGGCATTAGTCGATGACTAAAATACATGACACTGCAATTGTAAGCAGTAAATGCAATCTCGGATCAAATGTTACTGTAGGTCCTTATTCTATAATACACCCAGATGCAAGTATTGACGATAATTGTGTAATAGGTTCACATTGTGTCATCCACCCGTACGTACAAATTGGAAAGAACAATGAACTCACAGATCATGTAGTGATCGGAGGGTTGCCACAAGACCTAAAGTTTGAAAAGAAATGTAAAAGCCATGTTGTCATTGAAGAAAACAACATTTTTCGAGAGTTTTGTACAGTACATAGGGGTTCTGTAGACAAATCTCAAACAAGAATTGCCTCCAACTGCTTGCTAATGTGTTATTCCCATGTTGGCCATGATTCTGTCGTTGATAATTCAGTGGTTTTGACTAACAGCGCAACGCTCGGGGGATTTGTTTCTGTAGGCGACTTCGCAGTAATTGGCGGTAATACTTATATTCATCAGTACACAAGAATTGGCGCCTACGCAATGGTAAGCGGACATACTGCTGTTACAAAGGATGTAGTACCTTTTACACTTCTTGGGAGAGATCCTGTTAAACATTACAAGCTGAATAGTGTGGGAATTAAGCGAGCTGATATTGAGGGTATAAACTATGAACTCCTTGAAAAAGCTTTTAGATATCTAAGAGAAGGAAAAGATATAGCAAATGTCGGTTCTACGAAAGAGTTAGAATATTTAAAAAGATGGATTAACGCAGAAAGTAAGCGTGGCATATATGGTTTTTTAAAACCTTAAATAAGGTCTTTATTCTTGTAAAATATAATAAAGAGACCGGAGTAAAAATGATAGTTGTAATATCACCAGCAAAAAAATTAAATTTTGATGATGCTATATGTGAAAAAAAACATACTGTGCCAGATTATTTAAATGACTCTAAACAGCTAATAACGAAGTTACGTGCTTTGTCTAAGAGTGAAATATCAAAGCTAATGGGGATAAGTGATAAGTTAGCAGAGCTGAATTTTTCTAGATATAAGTCATGGAAGACACCTTTCACCCTAAATAACTCAAAACAGGCAATACTTGTTTTTCAAGGAGACGTATATGTGGGTTTAAATGTTACTGATTTTAAAAGTAAAGATTTTGCATATGCTCAGAAACATTTGCGCATATTATCTGGATTGTATGGATTACTACGCCCACTAGATTTAATACAGCCATATCGCCTGGAAATGAGCACTAAAATATCTGTCTGTAAATCGAATAATTTATATCAATTTTGGGGGAAGAAAATTACAGAATCAATTAATAAAGAATTAAAAAAGCACAAAAATAAGCTCTTGATCAATCTTGCTTCACAAGAGTACTTCAAATCAATTGCTGATGATTATTTAGCCGCAGATATAATCACACCTGTATTCAAGGAAAGAAAAGGTAATACATATAAAGTAATTGGTCTTTATGCTAAAAAAGCAAGAGGCATGATGGGCCGCTATATTATTAAAAACCAGATAAGTGATATTGAAAAAATAAAGGCCTTTAATATTGATAATTATACTTTCAATACAAAAATGTCAAACGATAGAGAATGGGTATTTACACGTTAATTTTTTTTCATTTTAAAATATAAAGCACTATATGCATATACATATTCTTGGGATTTGTGGAACTTTTATGGGGGGTTTGGCAAGATTAGCGCTAGATTCCGGAATCAAAGTTACTGGATCTGATGTAAATGCATATCCTCCAATGAGTACTCAGCTTGAAGGTTTAGGTGTTGAGATAATAAAAGGTTATGAAACGTGTCTTGATGGGCATATACCGGACCTAGTGCTTATAGGTAATACCTTATCACGTGATAACCCGGCAATTGAGCATGTCCTTGATAATGACATTCCATACATGTCAGGCCCAGAATGGATTGCCCAAAATTTTTTACAGAAGAACAAAGTAATTGCTGTTGCTGGGACACACGGGAAAACTACTACTGCGAGTATGATTGCATGGATACTTGAGTATTCAAATCTTGAGCCTAGTTTTTTGATAGGCGGGGTTCCGTTAAATTTTAATGTTTCAGCGCGCCAATCCTCAGGACAGGTTTTTGTTATAGAAGCAGATGAATATGACACTGCTTTTTTTGATAAACGTTCTAAATTTATTCACTATAAGCCAGATATACTTGTTTTGAATAACATAGAGTATGACCATGCAGATATTTTTAATGATCTTGATGATATAAAAGTGCAGTTTCATCACTTAATTAAAACAATTCCTAAAAAGAGCATTATCGTTTTTAATTTAGATGATGAAAATATTAAAAGTGTTTTAAAAATGGGTCATTGGTCTAAGTTGGATAGCTTTAGTTCAAAAGGTGGGGAAAATTGGTCAATATCTATTGCCCCAAAAAACTTCTGTAACATAACTCAAGACAGCAAACTAGTATCTAAGTTTCAGCTAAAACAATTTGGAGAACATAACGCAACGAATGCATTAGCAGCAATTGCAGCAGCATATAATATTGGCGTGCCCGTTGAACAATCAGCACGTGCACTCGAGCACTTTTTAGGCACAAGCAGGAGAATGCAGTTGAGATTTGATCAAAAAGGAGTAAAAATTTATGATGATTTTGCACACCATCCGACGGCCATTAAAGCAAGCATACAGGCAGTCAGGCACCAGTGGCCAGAAAAAAGGTTATTTGTAATTACCGAGTTAAGATCAAACAGTATGCGCATGGGTGCACATAAAGATAAACTTGCTGAAGCCCTAAAAGATGCTGACCAAGTGTTTTTAAAAGACAATATAGCCGAATGGAATGTGCCGGAATATTTAACATCAATTGCAAAGAAAGTGTCTTTTCATGAGAGTTCGCAATCCATAGTCAATGAATTAAGAACAAAAATGCAAGGCGATGAAGTTTTGTTAGTTATGAGTAACGGCCCATTTGATGACATTTGTAGTTTAATTATAGATACTCTCTCAAATAATGAATGATGAAATTCCTTTATTCCCGTTAAACACAGTAATTTTTCCTGACGGGTTACTTCCTCTGAGAATATTTGAAACACGTTATTTAGATATGGTGCGTGATTGCGCCCGCGATGACACAGGGTTCGGCGTTGTGCTTACAAAGCCGATGATGGAAAAAGAGTCAGCATCTATTTACAAAGTAGGAACGTTTTGCATTATTTCCGACTGGGAGAGATTATCTGATGGATTGCTTGGCATAACCGCTATTGGGCAAAAAAGGTTTGAGATAAAAACACAGAGTTCATTGGAAAATTCTTTGTCTATTGCACACGTAAGTTACCTAGAAGAGATGCAAGAAACACCACTTCCAGATGAATTTAGTAACTTCAAGTCTCTGCTATCTGATATTATTGACAAGGTTGGTGTATTGTATGAGGGCAGAAAAAAACGTTACACTGATGCAGGATGGGTTGGAGCAAGACTCATTGAGTTTTTGCCGATAGATATTTCAATCAAACAAAATCTTTTAGAAATAGATGATTACATGGTGAGACTCTATCACTTGAAAGATGAGATCGATAAAAATGGCTACCGTAGAGTTAAAAAAGGATAATTTTCAAACAACCATTGAAGGGAACGCGATTGTCATTATTGATTTTTGGGCATCTTGGTGTGGCCCTTGTCAGTCTTTTGCTCCTGTCTATGAATCGGTTTCAACTAATCATGCAGATATAGTTTTTGGGAAGCTAGATACTGAAGACCAGACAGAAATAGCGCAATCATTCCAAGTTCGCTCAATACCTACGTTAGTAATATTTAGGGACCAGGTGCTCCTGTATTCTGAGGCAGGCGCATTATCAGCTGCACAGTTAGAGGATTTAATTGAAAAGGTACGTGCATTAGATATGACAGAGGTCAAAAAAGGCATAGAAGAAGTGCCCGGACCTTCTTAAAGAATCATTTTAAATGTTTTTTCAGATGCCTGAATTGTTGATTCAATATCATTTGCTGTATGTGCTGATGATATGAATCCAGATTCCATAGACGAAGGTGCGAAATACGACCCCATTTTCATCATAGAATGAAAAAATTTTTTAAAATAGGTATGGTTGCATTGCTTGGCATCATCAAAGTTTACAATTGATTTTGATTTTGTAAAAAATAAACTAAACATTCCCCCTAAATAATTCACTTTTAAATCAACTTTGCACCTTATTGCTTGTTGTTCTAATCCAATAGCGAGGTTATGTGTTTTTTCACTAAGGTCTTTGTAAAAATTTTTTCCGGATATTAGTTCAATTGTTTTCAACCCTGCTAATACAGCAATTGGATTCCCTGCAAGTGTGCCAGCTTGATATACATCGCCTGTAGGGGCAAGCAGATCCATGATTTCTGCTTTTCCACCGAATGCTCCAATAGGCAAACCACCACCTATAATTTTTCCAAGTGTTGTTATATCAGGCATAACACCAAATATTTCTTGAGCTCCTCCAAATGCAACCCTAAACCCTGTCATTACTTCATCAAAGATCAATAATGTTTCATATTGATCGCACATTTTTCTCAATATTTCTAGGAAATTTTCTACTGGAGGGATGCAACCCATGTTGCCTGACACAGGTTCAATTATTACACATGCAATATCGCTTCCATGCTGTTTGAAAGCTTTGTCTAAATCGTTCTTTGAATTATAAGGAAGAGTAATTGTATTGCGCGCAACAGAACTTAGCACACCTAGTGAATTGGCTTCTCCAAGCATAGTGACGCCAGAACCTGCGGCAACTAATAGCGCATCAGAGTGGCCATGATAGGCACCTTCAAATTTTAGAATTTTTTTCTTTCTTGTGAAGCCACGTGCCAAACGTATAGCGCTCATTGTTGCTTCTGTGCCTGAATTTACCATCCTTGTTTTTTCCATCGATGGATAAATTTCAGAAATAATTTTTGCAAGACGTGTTTCGTGTATGGTTGGTGCGCCATAACTCACACCTTTTTCTGCAGCATCTTGTATAGTTTTGATAATTTCTGGGTGAGCATGTCCTAATATCATTGGACCCCAAGAGCCAACATAATCTATGTATTTTTTACCATCTAGGTCATATATATAAGAGTTGTTTGCATGGCTTATAAAAATTGGCTTTCCACCAACATTTTTAAATGCTCTTACAGGAGAATTCACTCCACCGGGAATATATTTCTTAGCAATTTTGTATGCTTTTTCAGACTCTTTCATAACAGACGAGATGTGTTGAATAAAGAGGATATGTGCCGAGCCTCATGATTAATATCACTCACTAAAAAAATCCCACTCATCAATGCAATCATATCAACTCCTGTATTAATTACATCTTTCGCGTTTTCTCTATTTATACCACCGATCGCACAAATGGGTATGCTTAATTCACTCTTTGCTCTTTTTAAAATTTTAATGTCGGCAGATGCTGCAGCTGGTTTGGTCATTGACTGAAAAAAAGACCCAAATGCTACATAAGATGCGTAATTTTTTTCAGCCGATCTAGCCCGCCCTATGTCGTTATAGCAAGAGACACCAATAATACTATTTTCCCCTAATATTTTTTTAGCCTCTTTTATTGAAATATCATTTTTGCCAATATGCAAACCGTCTGCATTTATTTTTTTTGCTAAAAGCGCATTGTCATTAATTATCAATGTGCAGTTATGTTTTTCACATAATCTTTTGAGTGGTACCGCTCTCTGGATTTCAAACTCTTCGTCGTTAGTTTTACTTCTGTATTGAATTATTTTTACCCCTCCGTGAATAGCGTTCTCAATATCACTTAGCCATTTCTTTTTTTCACTAAAATTCTCATTTGTGATTGCATATAAGCCTCTGAGTTTCTTTTTCATGAGTTTATTTTGATATTCTTACAGGAGTTAACTGTCCACGACCTAAGGCAAGCCCTTGATTCAGAGCATTCCATGTATAGTCAAGACTCTTCTCAACTGCATTCGTGATATCTTCACCTTTGCTTAGCTGAGCAGCTGCAGCTGCAGCCAAAGTACATCCTGAACCATGAAACTCTTTATTTAAGCGCTTATACTTGAAAAGTTTCATCTGATCTTGTGTGTAGAGTTTGTGTTGTATAGTTGATTTTTGTTCATGAGTTCCTGTTATTAAAACAGAGGAAGCTCCTGTTTCCAGTATTTTTTTTGCACAACAATCAATATCATTGTTATTGCCAAGTTCTTTGGCTTCAATTGTATTTGGGGTTACTAAAGAAGCGAAACGAAACATTTGAAACATAGCTTCAATTGTTTTTTTATCACATAAAGGTGTTCCTGCGGAAGATTTTATAATTGGGTCTATTACGACAGATATGTTTTCTGATAAATTTTTTTCTAATATACCTATGATAATTTCAACGGTTTCATAGTTTGGAAGAAGCCCAATTTTTACAGCATCTATAGGTATGTCTGCCATGACTTTTTTTGCCATTCTATAAATAAAATCAGATTTGATTGGTTCAATATCGAATACGTCTGACGTGTCTTGCACCGTAACACAGGTCAATATGGGAATCGCATGAGCACCTTGAGCTGCTATACTCTCTATGTCAGCCTGCAATCCTGCACTTCCTGTCGGATCAAGACCACTGAAAGCGAGAACTGTAGGCTTGAGCTGTGATTGCTTCATAAGGCAAGCATAACAAAAACAGATTTTATATGGATGAAATTAACAAACCGTTTAAATTTTAGGCAAGGATATAACAAATGTCAGCATTAATTTGTGGTTCTTTTGCATTTGATACAATTTTAAAATTCCCTGGCGCCTTCAAAGATCATGTTATACAAGAAGAAATAGATATTTTAAATGTGTGCTTTATGTCTCCGTCAATGAGACGTGAATTCGGAGGCTGTGCTGGAAACATTGCATTTAACCTAAATTTATTATCGGGGGAAGGTGCTCCAATGGGAACTGTTGGTAAAGATTTTCAAACTTATTCCGACTGGATGGATAGTTGCGGCATAAGTAGAGACTATGTTGTCGTCATACAAACTGAATATACTGCACAAGCCTTCATTACCACAGATGTTGACGATAATCAGATTACATCATTCCATCCTGGCGCGATGAACAACGCCCATGCAAACAGAATTCCCGAAAAAAACGGCATCACGCTCGGTGTTATTTCTCCAGATGGCAGAGAAGGAATGATAATGCATGCAGAACAATTCAACACACTCAATGTCCCATTTATTTTTGATCCTGGGCAAGGTTTGCCTATGTTTAACAAAGAAGATCTCTTGTTGTTTATAGATCAAGCAACATGGTTAATTGTGAATGATTATGAATTTAAAATGATGTGTGAAACAACAGAGCTCAGCAAGAAGGATCTAATGCAAAGAGTAGAGGCATTAATCATTACAAAAGGCGCAAATGGTTCAATAATATGTACTCAAAATGAAACTATTGAGATCCAACAAGTATCTACTGAGTCAGCAATAGATCCTACTGGTTGCGGTGATGCATATCGCGGAGGATTGATATATGGGTTAATGAACGATATGGATTGGAAAACAATTGGAAACATTAGTTCATTAATGGGTAGTATTAAGGTTGAGTCAGCAGGGACACAAAATCATCAGCTATCGTTTGAAGAATTCTCTAAAAAATTTCAAAGTATTTTTGGGTATTCATTTCGTTGAAAACTAGCGCAAAGATATTTTTTGCCAGCCTTTTTTATTTGCATGTTCAGACAGACGCTGGTCAGCATCAACGACGACAGGGTTAGTCACATGCTCAAGTAGAGGTAAGTCGTTATAGGAATCTGTATAAAACCAGGTTGATTCAATTTTTTCATCAACTTTTTCTAACCAAGAATTCAAGCAGTTTATTTTGTTTTCCTGAAAACATGCATGCCCTATAATTTTCCCAGTAAATTCACCATTTTGCATTTCTAGCTCAGTTGCAATCAGATGATCTACGTTTAATTCATTTGCAATTGGCTCAGTGATAAATTTATTTGTTGAGGTGATAATTGCTAACGTATCTTGATGATTGCGATGTCTATCTAAAAGTTCTATTGCTTTTGGCAATATCATAGGACGAATTTTTTTTTCTATGAAATTATTGCGCCATGCAATTAGGTCTTGATATTTATTTTTAGCTAAAGGCTCGTAAGAAAATTTAGCATATTCATTGGGGTCCAGAGTGCCTTCTTGATATTGTGAAAAAAAATATGCATTTTTTTCTGTATAAGTTTTTTTGTCAACAACACCAATCTCCGCAAGATAATTACCCCATTCGTAATCACTGTCTCCTTTCAGCAGGGTATTATCTAAATCGAACAGAATCAGATTCATAGTTTACATTCTCAGTTAAGGTTTTAAAGTTACTAAATATATAATAATAATTAAAAATATTACTGGTATTTCATTAAACCAACGAAACCATTTATGCGAATGTTCATTTGCATTGTTTTTAAAAGAGTTTAAGATGATCCCGCACCAGATATGATAAACAACCAAAAGAAAGACAAAAGTAAGTTTTAATTGCATCCAGAATTCAGTAGCATAAAAATTTATATTACTTTGTAATAGAAAGAGCCCAAGGGCAATTGTGATTATGGCTCCTGGTGTAGTTATACCCCAATAGAGCTTATGCTCCATAATTTTGAAGCGGTTGATGCTTATCTCATCATCACTCATTGCATGATATACAAATAATCGGGGTAAATAGAAAAGCCCTGCAAACCAAGTTACCATGAATATTACATGTAATGCTTTAATCCATAACATAGTTTCTTCTTGATATTTTAGTCATAATTATCAGTTAGAATATTATATTTCATCCTTCGGCATTAGTTTTGTATCATTGTAACCATATATAGAGAGGTAAGGAAAATGATAGATGTGGCCATCATAGGCGCTACAGGTTATACAGGGGCGGAATTACTTAGCATACTTAGCAGACACCCAGACATAAACGTCAAATATGCAACATCAAGCACACAAGCTGGTAGGGCGGCGAATGATTTATTTCCTGAGCTTGGAGATGATTGTTCTATAAATTTTTCGGAATTCAAAAATATTGATTTACACGAATGTGAACTTGTTTTTTTTGCAACACCAAACGGGACAGCCATGAATGCCACTGTTGATTTATTAAAACATAATATCAAGGTTATAGATTTAGCTGCTGATTTTAGAATTCAAGATGCAACACTATGGGAAGAATGGTATGGCATCAAACACGCTTGTCCCGAATTACTAAAAGAAGCTGTCTATGGGTTACCAGAGCTCAACAGAAAAGAGATCAAACATGCAAGCTTAATAGCAAACCCAGGTTGTTACCCAACTGCAATAATTTTAGGAATTCTTCCATTGGTAAAAAACCAACTAATAGATATAGAAAATATTATCGTAGATGCAAAATCTGGTGTAAGTGGGGCAGGAAGAAAAGCTGATATTGAAACTGAAAATTTCAGAGCTTACGGTGTATACAATCACAGACATTTACCAGAAATTTTACAAATACTTGAGTCTATTACCAATAAGAACGCTGGTGTCACGTTCACTCCGCATTTAGTCCCAATGATAAGAGGTCTATTAGCTACGATTTATTTGCAATTGGTGACAGAAGAAGTGAATGTACATAGTATGTACGATCAATTTTATAAAAACGAACCTTTTGTAAATTTTCAAAAAGATTACACACCGGAAACCCATGAAGTAAAAGGTACAAATATGTGCAATATAGGCTTACACAGGCAGGGTTCTACTAAAAGGTTGATTGTAATGTCAGTTATAGATAACCTAGTGAAAGGTGCTGCCGGGCAAGCTGTACAGAATATGAATATAATGCTTGGTATTAATGAAGCTAATGGGTTGGAAGATATTTCAAAGTTTATTTAGCTCGCTAAAAATATAATAAATATAATAAAGAAATGCTGAAAAATTTAAGAAAAAAAAGGATTAGTGTGCATAGCCATCATCCTGTTAAGAGGCTATCTCGTTACACATTGTATCTTTTAATATCTTTTATTATCGCTTATAGCACTTTCTACTATGGCGGCGGTTATTTTTACGAACATAATAAAGTGCTTCAAAGCGCTTTAGAAAGAGAGCAGGCATATAACGAAGATTTGGCTCGGAAATTAGCTGAAAAAGAACGTGTCAATAAAATCATGAATGTCGAGCTTTCTCAATTAAGGGGCTATCTTGTAAAAAGAGACATTAAGATAAATTCAATAAATGATGAACGTTTGTTTTATAAAAATTTACTTGCACCTGAGTCAAGAAAACCTAAAGTTAGTATACAGAAAATAGAGTTCCTCCCGGGCAATGATTCCAACACTTTCTCATATGAGCTTGTTTTATTTCAAAATACAAGAGGTCAGAAAGTCGCAAGCGGGAGATATGATATGTCTATACGTGGCAAACAAGGTGATAAGGATAAGAGCTTGAAAGTATCAAATCTTATGAAAAACTCAAAATCTACGTTGAACTATAGATTTAGGTACTTCGAATCCCTTGTAGGCAGCTTTAGTTTGCCGCAAGGCTTCGTGCCTTCAAGCTTGCAGGTTGACATTATTCCAAGAAATGCAGGCATGGAATCATATAAAATGGTTTATACTTGGAGTAATTTACATACTGATACATAATTTTGAATGGTGATTTGAATGTTTAGTAAAAAGCAGCTTAATGAAAAGATAGATACCTTGATTGGCGCTGAATCTCAAATAACAGGGGACCTAGTTTTTTCTGGTGGTTTGCATATAGAAGGTTCTCTTATAGGTGAAGTTACCTGTAAAGATGATATGTCGTCAATCCTAGTTATAAATAAAGGTGGCCAAGTAACAGGCGATATTTCTGTCCCATCAGCAATAATTGATGGTACTGTTCATGGTAATGTTTATACATCACATAATCTGAGACTCGAAGAACATGGGTTTATTAATGGGAATGTGTATTACAATTCACTAGAGATGGAAGCTGGAGCAAAAGTTAATGGAAATCTTATCCATGACAGAGAGAATGGATCTGAAAGTTCTGAAGATACCCCAGAAACTTCAAAAATAGCAGAAGATCTCTTAAAAGTTTGAACAGTAATTAGTGTTGCTCTAAAAAATCAGTGTTGCTCTAAAGCAGCATCTGTAACGCTAGATATGCTATAATTTGTATTAAATAGGAGGCTAAACAATGCCGGAAGCACAAACAAGTGATGCTCCTCAAGATGAGCTTTTAATTTTTACGGAAGCAGCAGCAGCAAAAGTAAAAAAGTTAATAGAGGAAGAAAAAAATAATGCGCTCATGTTACGCGTGTTTGTTAGCGGCGGCGGATGCTCTGGTTTCCAATATGGTTTTACTTTTGATGAAAAAATACAAGACGGTGATACAGAGGTCGAGCGTGATGGAGTAAAGTTGCTTGTTGATCCTATGAGTTTTCAGTATCTTGTTGGTGCCGAGATCGATTACACGGAAGGGCTAGAAGGCGCCCAATTCGTCATACGTAACCCAAATGCAACTACTACTTGTGGTTGTGGTTCTTCTTTTTCCCCATAAAGTTTGTAAAGTCATAATTACTTAGTTTCATATAATTTGCCTAGCAGCAAATTAGGTTCTGTTGCGCCTGTTATATTTCTAGTATCGACAGGTTTATTTTCAATGTGGCGCATTGCTAGCCAGGCAAATAATCCTGCTTCCACGAGTTTAGGATGAATGCCATATTCAAGCGGACTTTTTATTTTAATATTTTTTCCTATCTTAGTGATTATTCTTTCTAGTAAAAAAGAGTTGTAGACACCCCCACCACATATAATTAATTCATTTATAGATTTTGTTTTTATGGAATCAGCTATTGTTGAAGCAGTAAGTTCTACGAGAGTTGCTTGGATATCTTCATTGCTTAAACTTTTATCACACCCCTGCAGCTTTTTCTTTAACCATCTTAAATTAAAATGTTCCACTGAAGTACTTTTAGGGGGGTCTAAGCTAAAAAATGTATCTGATAGCATAATATCCAATAATTCTTTACTAACTTTACCTGTTCTCGCCCATGCGCCATCATGATCAAAAGATTCTTTCTTAATTTTTTGAACCCATTGGTCTAACAGCGTGTTACCTGGGCCTGTATCAAAACCCGACACATTTTCTTCTTTAGCTGAAGGTAAGATGGAGATGTTAGATAGCCCTCCAATGTTTAGAACAACTGTATTTGCTTCCGCTCTTCTGAAGACATAGTTATGAAAAAGAGGTGCTAATGGAGCTCCTTGGCCACCGGAATTAATGTCTTTTTCTCTGAAATCAGCGACTGTTTTTATTTGAGTATTATTAGCGACAATCTGAGGGTTGCCAAGCTGAAGAGAAATAGGCGGGGAAGCAGTGGGGTTATGAGAGAGAGTTTGGCCATGCATACCAATACAGCATACATCACTATGATCAATTTTTAGTTTTGATAAAAGTTGTATTATTGATTGAGAAAATAAGAATCCGAGCTCATCATGTATAAGATTATCTATTTCATTGTCATGTTTTTCGATGATAATAGAGAGTATTTCTTTTTTTATTTTTTCTGGAAACTCAGCTGATTCATTTCCTAAACATTGAACTTTATTATCACTAAAATTGAACAAGGCGATGTCAATTGAATCCATGCTAGTCCCAGATAATGCGCCCAAGAATAATTTATTCATATCAAGCCTCAGCGCATATAGTGCGCTAACAAACTTTCTTTTTGAGGGGTTAGTAGTTTCACCAATGCATTTTTTGTTTGTATTCTAAACCTCGCCATTTCAATTTTTGTAAGAGCTGCTGTACTGGGATGTTTTAGTTTTACGGGATTCATGTGTTTTTTATTAATTCTGAATTCATAGTGCAAGTGTGGGCCAGTTGCCATACCTGTCATTCCTACATAACCAATTACTTGATTTTGTTTTACAGCCTTATTTTTCCTTAAATTTTTTCCAAAACGTGACAAATGTGAATATACGGTTGTGATTTCCTTATTATGTTGTATTTCTATAGTTCTCCCATAACCTTTTTTTATTCCTATGAATATTATTCTCCCATCACCTGTAGTTTTTACTTTTGTGCCTCTAGGCGCAGCATAATCAACGCCTTTGTGTGCCCTTATTTTATGTAGAATGGGGTGTAATCTTCTTAAATTAAAGTGCGAGCTGACTCTTGTGTAATCAAGCGGAGCTTTTAAAAAGGACTTGCGGACGCTTTCTCCTTCAGGAGTGTAATAGCTCGATTCATGATTTTGAAAAACATATTTTAATGCCCTATATTTTTTCCCTTGATTCACAAACTCTGCGGCTAGAATTGATGTTTTTACAACAGCACTTTCTTTTGTTGAACTTTCCTCAATCACAACTCTGAATGAGTCTCCTTGTCTTATATTAAGTACAAAATCAATATCCCAACCAAAGATATACGTTAAATCCATAATTTGCTGATCATTCAATCCGGACAAAGATCCAGCCAAGAAAAAAGAATCTTCTATATTTCCATGGATAACTTTTGTTATATTATGAACTGGTAGAATTTTATGCACTGCTTTATATGTTTCTCCTGCTCTAGAAAAGATCAGCTTTTCGTCATATTTGATAAGGAGAGCAAGTTTTTTAAGACCAATATCATCAATAATGATTTTTAATTTTTGCCCTGGATACAATTTTTTTAAATATTCAGAAGCTCCTTGCAACTTTATTATTTTTTTTAACGCTGAGTGTATTTTGAGCGTATCAAAGATGGTCGACAGGTTATCTCCTTTTTTTACAGTAACTTCTGACCAGTTTTCTGTGGCGTCAAATGCCCAATTTTTCTGGAATGTTTTTACTGCAGAGCTGGCACTGCTCAAATTCTGGGTAATGTCGACGGTTTTAATAAAAACAGGTGTTATTATGAGTACACACAGCAAGGCCTTAGCGTAATTAACAGTCTTTTTTTGTGTAACAATTTTTTTCGAGTTATCATTCATGAATGTCAGTTTTAATTATGAATTGAATGCATGTTTTAATATTCTAAGTAAAATACACCAAACTAAGCGAATATACATGACAGGCACTTGAAAAATAAAGAAATGATTTAACTTTTATATATTTATGGATAAGAAAGCTCTAGAACTAATAAAACAAGGCACAGATGAGATTATTCCTGAAAAGGAATTGATTTCTAAGCTCAAGCTCGGGCGCCCGCTGAAAATTAAAGCAGGGTTTGACCCAACAGCTTCTGATATTCACTTGGGACATATGGTGTTGATCAACAAGTTGAAACAGCTTCAGGACTTAGGTCATGAAATACATTTTTTGATTGGAGATTTTACTGGGTTAATTGGAGACCCTTCTGGGAAGAATGCTACAAGAAAGCCACTTACTACAAAAGAAGTGGCAGAAAATGCAAAAACATACAAAGAGCAAATATTTAAAGTACTTGACTCTAAAAAAACCCACATTTGTTTTAATTCAACTTGGATGAATAAAATGTCTGCATCAGATTTGATTGCGCTGGCTGGGAAATACACAGTAGCGAGAATGCTTGAAAGGGATGATTTTCAGAAGCGCTATTCATCTGGTAATCCCATATCTATTCATGAATTTCTATATCCGTTAATACAAGGATATGACTCTGTCGTTTTGGAAGCAGATATTGAACTTGGCGGTACTGATCAAAAATTTAATTTGCTAGTAGGCAGAGAATTGCAAAAAGACTACGGACAAACACCACAAGTCATTATGACATTACCAATTCTAGAAGGTCTGGACGGCGTAAAAAAAATGTCTAAATCCTTGGACAATTACATAGGTATCACAGAAGAACCTGAAGAAATGTTTGGAAAAATTATGTCTATTTCAGATGATATGATGTGGCGGTACTTTGAGTTGCTGAGCTCTAATAACCAAGAGACGCTTTCACAATGGCAAAAAGATGTGAAACAAGGCACAAATCCGCGGGACATAAAGTTTGAACTAGCAAATGAAATTATTGAGCGTTTTCATAATAAAAAAGCGGCGGTGAGAGCAAAAGAAGATTTTATAACGAAATTTCAGAAAAATAAAATACCTGACCAGGTTCCCGAGGTCACAATACGAGTAGATCATCAAATGCCGCTGCCAAATATCCTAAAAATAGCAGGTTTGGTGAAAAGCTCTTCCGAGGGGGTACGTATGATTCAGCAAGGAGGCGTGAAAGTCGACGGAGCAAGGGTCACAAGCACAGAGACCGTAATCGAAAAAGGGTCCACCGTAATCTTGCAGGTCGGAAAAAGGAAATTTGCGAAGACTAGCTTAATATAGTAGAAAAATGCTTGACCTATTTCTATTAGTTTCTATAATGGCGCAGCACCAAAGCTTACGCTTAAAATAATTCTTATAAGCCTATAAGCGTTAGGGAATTCAGATGTTTTACAGGGAAAATTGCCTAGATTAATAAATATGGCGATTTATCGTCGCGCTGGATAAATGCTAGCGCAGCTCTTTAAAAATTTATTCAGATAGACTTGTGTGGGTACTTACATTTAAATCTATTATGTAGCATGAAAGTAAAATGTGAGTAACCTAGACTCGTTAACTAAAAGTAAATGAGTAGGGTTTCTCTCTTTAAAAAATTGTCGTTTTTCGACAAACAATATCGAACTGAAGAGTTTGATCCTGGCTCAGATTGAACGCTGGCGGCATGCTTAACACATGCAAGTCGAACGAGAAAGTTTCTTCGGGAACGAGTAAAGTGGCGGACGGGTGAGTAACGCATGGGAATCTGCATAGTAGTGGGGGACAACCCGAGGAAACTCGGGCTAATACCGCATACGTCCTACGGGAGAAAGCGGGGACCTTTTGGCCTCGCGCTATTAAATGAGCCCATGTCGGATTAGCTTGTTGGTAAGGTAAAGGCTTACCAAGGCGACGATCCGTAGCTGGTCTGAGAGGACGATCAGCCACACTGGGACTGAGACACGGCCCAGACTCCTACGGGAGGCAGCAGTGGGGAATATTGGACAATGGGCGAAAGCCTGATCCAGCAATGCCGCGTGTGTGAAGAAGGCCTATGGGTTGTAAAGCACTTTCAGTAGAGAAGAAAAGCTAAGTGTTAATACCATTTAGTATTGACTTAACCTACAGAAGAAGCACCGGCTAACTCCGTGCCAGCAGCCGCGGTAATACGGAGGGTGCGAGCGTTAATCGGAATTACTGGGCGTAAAGAGTACGTAGGAGGCAATGCAAGTTGGGTGTGAAAGCCCCGGGCTTAACCTGGGAATTGCACTCAAAACTGTATAGCTAGAGTCTTGCAGAGGAAAGCGGAATTCCGGGTGTAGCGGTGAAATGCGTAGAGATCCGGAAGAACATCAGTGGCGAAGGCGGCTTTCTGGGCAGAGACTGACTCTGAGGTACGAAAGCGTGGGGAGCAAACAGGATTAGATACCCTGGTAGTCCACGCTGTAAACGATGTCAACTTGCCGTTATGTCAATTTGTGACTTAGTGGCGTAGCTAACGCGATAAGTTGACCGCCTGGGGAGTACGACCGCAAGGTTGAAACTCAAAGGAATTGACGGGGGCCCGCACAAGCGGTGGAGCATGTGGTTTAATTCGATGCAACGCGAAGAACCTTACCAGCCCTTGACATCCCAAGAACTTTCCAGAGATGGATTGGTGCCTTCGGGAACTTGGTGACAGGTGCTGCATGGCTGTCGTCAGCTCGTGTCGTGAGATGTTGGGTTAAGTCCCGCAACGAGCGCAACCCTTGTCCTTAGTTACCATCACCTCGGGTGGGTACTCTAAGGAGACTGCCGGTGACAAACCGGAGGAAGGTGGGGATGACGTCAAGTCATCATGGCCCTTATGGGCTGGGCTACACACGTGCTACAATGGCCGGTACAGAGGGCAGCCAACCCGAGAGGGGGAGCAAATCCCACAAAGCCGGTCTCAGTCCGGATCGGAGTCTGCAACTCGACTTCGTGAAGTCGGAATCGCTAGTAATCGTGAATCAGCAATGTCACGGTGAATACGTTCCCGGGCCTTGTACACACCGCCCGTCACACCATGGGAGTTGGTTACACCAGAAGTAGGTAGTCTAACCTTCGGGAGGACGCTTACCACGGTGTGGTTAATGACTGGGGTGAAGTCGTAACAAGGTAGCCGTAGGGGAACCTGTGGCTGGATCACCTCCTTTAAAGTATAAAGCACAATAGTTTTGTAGGTGCCCACACAAGTCTAATCTGAAAAGCATATAAAAGACCCAGCTGTAAAAGTATGCGAGTAGGCTTCAGATTGAATGGGTCTGTAGCTCAGTTGGTTAGAGCGCACCCCTGATAAGGGTGAGGTCGGTGGTTCAAATCCACCCAGACCCACCAACAAATGCTGCATCATGGGGCCATAGCTCAGCTGGGAGAGCGCCTGCCTTGCACGCAGGAGGTCGGCGGTTCGATCCCGCCTGGCTCCACCAAAGAATTAACTAATGAATCTTATAAAAATGTTTCATTAGTTTAAGAACCAGTCTTGTTAGTATTAGACTGTTTTGAATTGCAGATACATGCTGCAAAAGTTTTTTAACAATTTGGAAAAGTAATAACGAGTGAATAAGTTTTACCGATTTACTAGTTTGATTTCGGCAAACTTATTTAACTGCATCAAGTATATCGTTACATATCAATACTATATTCCTCAGTATATTTGAGGTTATATGGTTAAGTGATTAAGTGCATATGGTGGATGCCTAGGCGGCAGAAGGCGATGAAGGACGTGATAGTCTGCGTTAAGCTCCGGTGAGCTGGCAAATAAGCTTTGACCCGGGGATTTCCGAATGGGGAAACCCAACACATTAGTGTTATTTGTACCTGAATACATAGGGTGCAAAAGCGAACCTAGAGAACTGAAACATCTAAGTATCTAGAGGAAAAGAAATCAATTGAGATTCCCTTAGTAGCGGCGAGCGAAAAGGGACTAGCCCTTAAGCCTAAAAAATTTTAGTAAAATGTTCTGGAAAGTACAGCCACAGTAGGTGATAGCCCTGTATACGAAAGGATTTTTTAGGTGAAAACGAGTAGGACGGGACACGAGAAATCTTGTCTGAACATGGGGGGACCATCCTCCAAGGCTAAATACTCTCTGACGACCGATAGTGAACTAGTACCGTGAGGGAAAGGTGAAAAGTACCCCGGAGAGGGGAGTGAAATAGTACCTGAAACCGTATGCATACAAGTAGTGGGAGCTCTTTATGAGTGACTGCGTACCTTTTGTATAATGGGTCAGCGACTTACTTTTAGTGGCAAGCTTAACCTTTATTGGGTAGGCGTAGGGAAACCGAGTCTTAAATGGGCGAATAGTCGCTAGGAGTAGACCCGAAACCGGGCGATCTATCCATGGCCAGGGTGAATGTCGGGTAAAACCGACTGGAGGCCCGAACCCACCTATGTTGAAAAATGGGGGGATGAGCTGTGGATAGGAGTGAAAGGCTAATCAAGCTCGGAGATAGCTGGTTCTCCTCGAAATCTATTTAGGTAGAGCGTCATGTTTGACTCTTGGGGGTAGAGCACTGTTATGGCTAGGGGGCCATCCCGGCTTACCAAACCATTGCAAACTCCAAATACCAAGAAGTTTAATCATGGCAGACACACGGCGGGTGCTAACGTCCGTCGTGGAAAGGGAAACAACCCAGACCGTCAGCTAAGGTCCCTAAATCACAACTAAGTGGGAAACGATGTGGAAAGGTTTAAACAGCCAGGAGGTTGGCTTAGAAGCAGCCATCCTTTAAAGAAAGCGTAATAGCTCACTGGTCGAATCGGTCTGCGCGGAAGATTTACCGGGGCTAAGTTGTGTACCGAAGCTACGGCTGCAAGTTTACTTGCAGGGTAGAGGAGCGTTCTGTAAGCCGTTGAAGGTGAACTGTAAGGTTTGCTGGAGGTATCAGAAGTGCGAATGCTGACATGAGTAACGATAATGCGGGTGAAAAACCCGCACGCCGAAAACCCAAGGTTTCCTGCGCCACGCTAATCGACGCAGGGTTAGTCGGTTCCTAAGGCGAGGCCGAAAGGCGTAGTCGATGGACAACAGGTCAATATTCCTGTACTTCAAAATATTGCGATGGGGGGACGGAGAAGGCTAAATCATCCGGGTGTTGGTTGTCCCGGTTTAAATGTGTAGGCTGAGATCTTAGGTAAATCCGGGGTCTTATTATGCCGAGACATGATGACGAGCTCCTTTTGGAGCGAAGTGATTGATGCCATGCTTCCAGGAAAAACCTCTAAGCTTCAGATATTTTGAAGCCGTACCGTAAACGGACACACGTGGGTGGGGTGAGAATCCTAAGGCGCTTGAGAGAACTCGGGTGAAGGAACTAGGCAAAATAGCACCGTAACTTCGGGAGAAGGTGCGCCTTTTTTAGTGATGGGACTTGCTCTCTAAGCTGAAGAAGGCCTCAGAAACCAGGTGGCTGCGACTGTTTATTAAAAACACAGCACTCTGCAAACACGTAAGTGGACGTATAGGGTGTGACGCCTGCCCGGTGCCGGAAGGTTAATTGATGGGGTTAGCGTAAGCGAAGCTCTTAATAGAAGCCCCGGTAAACGGCGGCCGTAACTATAACGGTCCTAAGGTAGCGAAATTCCTTGTCGGGTAAGTTCCGACCTGCACGAATGGCGTAACGATGGCCACACTGTCTCCACCCGAGACTCAGTGAAATTAAAATCGCTGTTAAGATGCAGTGTACACGCGGCTAGACGGAAAGACCCCGTGCACCTTTACTATAGCTTTACACTGAATTTTGAACCTACATGTGTAGGATAGGTGGGAGGCATTGAAACCTAGGCGCTAGCTTAGGCGGAGCCAACCTTGAAATACCACCCTTGTATGTTTGGAGTTCTAACCTAAGCCCGTATATCCGGGTCAGGAACAGTGTATGGTGGGTAGTTTGACTGGGGCGGTCTCCTCCTAAAGAGTAACGGAGGAGTGCGAAGGTACTCTAAGCTCGGTCGGAAATCGAGCGTTTTGTGCAAAAGCAGAAGAGTGCTTGACTGCGAGACAGACACGTCGAGCAGGTGCGAAAGCAGGTTTTAGTGATCCGGTGGTTCTGTATGGAAGGGCCATCGCTCAACGGATAAAAGGTACGCCGGGGATAACAGGCTGATACTGCCCAAGAGTTCATATCGACGGCAGTGTTTGGCACCTCGATGTCGGCTCATCACATCCTGGGGCTGAAGCAGGTCCCAAGGGTATGGCTGTTCGCCATTTAAAGTGGTACGCGAGCTGGGTTTAGAACGTCGTGAGACAGTTCGGTCCCTATCTACCGTGTGCGTTTGAAACTTGAGGGGAGCTGCTCCTAGTACGAGAGGACCGGAGTGGACGTATCTCTGGTGTTCCGGTTGTCACGCCAGTGGCATCGCCGGGTAGCTATATACGGAAAGGATAACCGCTGAAAGCATCTAAGCGGGAAGCCAACCCCAAGATAAGGTTTCACTGGACCCTCGAGGTCCCTGAAGGGCCCTGGAAGACTACCAGGTTGATAGGCTGGGTGTGGAAGTGCGGTAACGCATGTAGCTAACCAGTACTAATTGCCCGTGAGACTTAACCATATAACACTCAAATGTATTGTAAATTTAAGATATACATGAAGCAGTAGCTCGTTTGAAACTTTTTTAACAGTTTGCTTGGCAGCCATAGAGCATTTGACCCACCCGATCCCATCTCGAACTCGGAAGTGAAGCGGTGCATCGCCAATGATAGTATGGGGTTTCCCTATGCGAAAGTAGGACACTGCCAGGCTTTAATTTTTTTAGAAAACCCTTGTATATATAGGGTTTTATGAAATAAAGTACAACTACGCAATTCTTTAAAGATACGTTATCCTTGTATCTTGGTTTTATATGCTTTTAATATTTAAAAATAAAATGGTGGGTAAATGTCAAACAAGGTAAATGTATTGGTTTATTCTGGTAATCGCGAACAATTACAGATGGCATCCATGATAGCTTCTGTTAGTGCTGTGAGTGGGAGCGAAGTAACGGTATTTCTGTCTATGAATGCGCTTAAATATTTCATCAAAGATAATAGTGAGAATGCCCCTGTAGAGGGTTCGATGGGGACATTAATGGAAGAGAAGAATGCCCCTGCATTTACAGACTTATTTGAGAGCGCCGCGACACTTGGAGACGCAAAAATTTTCCCATGCTCAATGGCTATGGATATTATGGGTTTAGGTAAAGATGATCTGGAGAATTATTTAGAAGAACCACTTGGGTTGACAGCGTTTTTAAGCGATGCTGAAGAAGGACAAATGTATTCTTTTTAACTTAATTATGGAGCAAACGAATGGCTGAAAGAAAATTAGTAGATGCAAAAAACACTTTTTGCCCTGGGCCACTAATGGAATTAATCGCGAGTGTGAAAATGGTAGAAGTAGGCGATGAGATAGAAATATTATCAACAGACGAGGGGTCGTCAAAAGACATACCTGAATGGGTTGATAAAGTAGGGCATGAGATGATAGAGACTTTTGAGGAGGATGGAGTCTGGCACGGAGTTGTTAAAAAAACAAAATAAATAAATTTTCAAAATAATAGTACTATTAGTAAATAAAAGCTAGAAGGGAGGTAAAGTATGAAAGTCTTAGTTGTAGGCGGAGGAATGGGTGGTACCATTCTTGCGAATAACCTAGCGAGGCAGTTAGCAAAAGAGCTCGAAGCAGGAGAAGCGAAAATTACAATGCTGTCTGCATCCGACCAACACATGTACCAGCCAGGTCTGCTCTATGTTGCACTTGGAAAACTAAATCCAAGTGAAATGTACAGAGATCAAGCAAGTTTACTGGAGCCGTCTATCGAGTTTCATGTTGACCCAGTGACTAAATTTAATCTTAGCGGGAATAATGTCACAACAGAAAGTGGCAAAACCTATGACTATGATGTTATAGCGATAGCCACCGGTTCCCGAGGAAATGCTGCAGGAATCCCTGGGCTAGCAGAGCATGCAGAGCAGTTTTATACCGAAGCTGATGCAGTAAAAATGTATAAAAGGTTGCAATCTTTTGAAAAAGGCAGGGTGGTTATAGCTGTTGGAGTACCACATAAATGTCCAATGGCACCTCTTGAGATTACTTTTATGTTAAGCGACTATTTTAAAGCTAGAGGCATATGGGATGATGTCCAACTGCATTATACGTATCCAATTGGCCGCACACATAGCTTAGAACCTGTTGCGAACTGGGCAACACCAGAGTTCGATAGACTAGGTATTACTTATGAGACCTTATTTAACATGAAGGAAGTAACTGCAGATAAAGTAATTAGTGAAGAAGGTACCGAAGCTGAATATGATTTGTTGATTACAATCCCACCACATAAAGGAATGCAAGTTATTGAGGATAATGAGCTCGGGCAAGGTGGTTTTATTCCCACAGACAAACTTAGCCTGCAAATGGAAGGGCATGATAATGTTTTTGTTTTAGGTGACACAACAAATTTACCAATTAGCAAAGCTGGTTCGACAGCGCATTTCGAGGCAGAAGCAACAGCCGATAATATTGTTTCTATGCTTAAAATTGGAACAACAGTTCGGGATTACGATGGCAAGGTATTTTGTTTCATTGAATCATTTGATGAAAAAGCAACTTACGCAATGTTTAATTACAATAATCCGCCAGCACCAGTTGCGCCAACTAAAGGTGTCCATTGGTTTAAAACTATGTATAACAAAATGTACTGGGCCAGCGCGCGCGGTTTACTATAGGAGGAGCTTACTATGACACAGTTAGAAGACCCCAGATATGAAATAGAACGGGTAATTATAAGTGCCGGTGATGCGCTCTCTGATGATATTGTTGCAAGACTTGGAACACTCATTAATGATCTTTTAACAATCTCTGATAAAGCCACACGTAATGAGTGCTTAATGAAGGCGCTAGATGCATTATCTGATAGCAAGCTTATGGATGATGTTAAGCCATCACGCGGAGGAATCGGCGGCATGATAAAAGTAATGAGTGATCCTGATGTACAGTATGCATTACAATATATGGGTAAGCTCATGAAAGAAGTGAATTCCCGCAAATAAAATAATATTTCATGATTTAAAAAAGCCCACTTTCTTGGTGGGTTTTTTTATGCGTATATTTTGCGATTAGCCTTTATTTTTTTCCTGTAAATTTTTTCCAAGTATCACGCAACGTAACAATCCTGTTGAAAACCAGAGAACCAGGTTTTGAGTCAACAGAGTCTTGATAGAAATAACCTAAACGTTCAAATTGGAAGCGTATATCCTGGCCTGCTGATGCTAAAGATGTTTCTAGTTTGCAGTTCTTCATTGCATGTAAAGAGTTTGCATTAATTGCATCTATCGACGATGCTCCTGGGCTGGGTATTTCATACAACCTGTCGTAAAGTCGAATTTCCGCATCTATTGAATGTATTGCAGACACCCAATGTATAATACCTTTGATTTTTTTTGTGTTTTTGCTAGACCCGCTTTTGCTATCTGGGTCATACGTGCAGTGTATTTCCTCTATCTCGCCATTCTTATTCTTTAAAATATCATTACATGTAATTACATAAGCGTATCGTAAACGTACAGATTTGCCGGGAGATAAACGGAAAAACTTCTTCGGAGGATCTAACATGAAGTCATCCTTATCAATATAAATTTCACGGCAAAATGCAATTTCTCTAGTTCCCATTGCAGAGTTATCTGGATGATTGTTTGCATCTAGCTTCTCAGTTTGATCTTTTGGATAATTTGTTATGATAACTTTTATGGGATTAATCACAGCCATAGCCCGCGGAGCATTTACATTCAATTCTTCTCTTATGCAATTTTCAAGAACACCCATTTCGATCACACTGTCTTTTTTTGTTATACCAATTCTTTCACAGAAATCACGTAGCGCAGACGGAGTGTAACCGCGCCGTCGTAGACCTGAAATAGTAGGCATTCTAGGATCATCCCAGCCAGACACTAAATTTTTTTCAACAAGAATATTTAAAAATCGTTTACTCATTATTGTAAATTCAAGAGACAATCTTGCGAACTCTATTTGCTGAGGATGACAAGGAACATCAAGTTGAGAAAGAAACCAATCATATAAAGGCCGATGATCTTCAAATTCCAGGGTACATAATGAATGCGTTATCCCTTCTAATGAGTCAGATATACAATGGGTATAATCATACATAGGGTAAATGCACCATTTATCTTTTGTTCTAAGATGGGATTTTTTGCGTATTCTATAGATTACGGGATCACGCATATTTATGTTCGGAGAAGCCATATCTATTTTTGCACGCAGCACATGACTGCCCTCATCAAACTCACCTGCTTTCATCTTTTCAAATAGCTCAAGGTTTTCCTTTACTGCTCTGTCACGGTATGGACTTTTCTTTCCCGCTGCCGTTAAAGTGCCTCTTGTATTTTGAATTTCTTCCATTGTTTGGCTATCAACGTATGCTTGTTTTTGCTTTATTAAGGTTATTGCAAAATCATACAATTCATCGAAGTAATCTGAAGCATGTTTTAATTCTGCCCATTCAAACCCCAACCATTGCACGTCATCTTTTATTGCGTTGATATATTCTTCTGATTCTTTTTCTGGGTTTGTGTCATCGAAACGAAGGTTACATGTGCCGTTGAAGTCTTTAGCAACCCCAAAGTTTAGACATATGGATTTTGCATGGCCAATATGTAGATATCCATTTGGTTCTGGAGGGAAGCGAGTTGCCACCGCCCCCCCATGTTTTTTCTCACTAACATCATTATCGATGATGTGTTTTATGAAGTTTGTTACTTTATCTGCTGTTGACATGGTTTCAATGATATCCTTAACTTTTAGTTGTTAAGAAAATATAGCGATTATAAAACTTAAATATTAAGTATGTTTGATAAATTTTCAATATTGCCTGTGCTTGCAAATAAGGGGTTTTATTCTGGAGAGCAGATTGCTAAAAAACTAGGTGTTACTAGAGCGACAATCAATAATGCTATCAAGATGTTATCTAAGGCTGGGCTAAAAATAGACTCTGTTCCTGGGCGTGGTTATAGATTAAGGCAGGAGATAGAGCTGTTAGAAAAAAAGCCTATATTAGACAATATGAGCAGAAAAGTGAGAGAAAAAATTTCACATATTGAAGTTTTCAACGAAATTATTTCTACAAATTCTTATTTAATGCAAGGGGGTGCAAACTTTGCCTCAGGTTATGTTTGTATTGCAGAACATCAAATGGATGGTAGGGGGAGGGGAGGCAAAAGCTGGTATTCGCCATATGGAGTAAATCTTTATTTATCTTATTTGCATCATTTTCGAACAACAGCCTTTGATTTTTCATGTTTTAGCTTATGGGTCGGTATTAGCTTAGTAGAAAATCTTAGTTTACATGGTTACTCAGGAGTCCAGCTCAAATGGCCTAATGACCTTGTCTATGAAAATAAAAAGTTAGGAGGTATTCTAATAGATGTGTCTGGAGAGGTGGGTGGCTCGAATAAGACGGCTATTGGCGTTGGTTTAAATGTCAATATGGACAGTTTCGGAAATAAGCAAATAGACCAGGAGTGGACATCGCTTGCGAGAATGCACCCAGATTTAAAAATATCAAGAAATACTGCTGCAGCTGCGGTGATCCAATCAATCTATTTAGCAATCGAAAAATACGAAAACTCTGGAACGCAAGGGCTGAGCGAAGCGTGGGAAAAATATGATGCTTTGCGTGAAAAGGAGGTTATGGTCGCAACTCCAACACAAAAAATGCAGGCACAAGTTGAAGGAATTGATCAACTTGGGCGTCTAAAGGTAAATGTTAAAGGGGAAAAATATGTTTTTTCTGCAGCAGACGTTACGATATTAAGAGCTCAGCAATAAAATGAACCTCTTATTAGACATTGGCAATTCAACGGTCAAATGGTCAATTGTTGAAAATAATTGTCTTACAACAATGCGTAATGCAAAAATTGATTTTAAAAACCCTGTAAAGAGTGTAATTGCAAGCTTGCGTGAGGTTCCTGAGTGCTCTGTTATTTTGTGCTGTAGCGTACGAGACGAAAATTTTAATAAAATGCTTGTCACGGAAATTGATTTGAAATTTAGTAAAAGTTTATATTTTGTTGACCACAACAATATTTGTGATCATATAAAGATGGATTTTGCCAGTTACCCAACAATTGGAATGGATAGATTAACAGCCTTAATAGGAGCTCAATACCTTTCCCATAAAGGGTGCATCGTAATTGACTGCGGGACAGCCATTACTATTGATGCAGTTGGACCTGATGCAATTTACATGGGTGGTATTATTTTGCCTGGTGTAGATTCAATGAAAAAAGTCTTTTTTAGTGACACGCATGTTGAGGAGGCTATCGTAGCTAAAGAGGTGACTGTTTTTGCGGGAGATACCGCAACAGCAATACACAGCGGCTGTTTCATAGCAGCATCATCTGCTATAGATATGGCGTGCGCACAAATGCGCGCGTTGTCCGACCAAGTTGATAAGGTTTATATCACGGGAGGCAATGCTAGTTTATTTAACGAAGCCTGCTCTACAAGCTTTATTGAGGAGCCAATGCTTTTAATGCAAGGGCTTAGAAAGATCGCAACAGGAATTGCATGACACAACTGCATTAAATAGAATGTAGTTTCTTCACTAAAGCTTAGATTGCCGGTGTAGCTCAATTGGTAGAGCAACTGATTTGTAATCAGTAGGTTGCGGGTTCGAGTCCCATCACCGGCTCCATTTTTTTTGCAGGCTCATACTGAAATTAGTAATATAACTCAAGATAATCACCATATAGCATGTGAGGGAGTTATACAGTGGAAAATAAAACGAACCAAAGTGAATTTGAATCAGCAGATGCCTTGTTGAGCGATCCTGAGCCTTGGGAGAGTTGGGAAACACAGTTGGTAACGTACAGCATTTTAGTTGCTGTTATTGGGCTTGTGTTGTTAGGCATTTTGATTAACTGGCTAATCTTGTGAAGAAAACATCAGCAGCAATAGAGCTACAAATTACACACGATGGCAATTATTGGCTTGCCGAAAATAATTTTTTTAAAGCACAAGCATGTGATTTATTAGAGCTTGAAGAAAAAATCAAAAACTTACTCCCCCGTTTGTTATTGAAAAACCCTGGGGAGGAAATTAAAGTTTCAATGCGCTACAACTATGCTGCTTTTCCCGAGTGGCTACATCAGTATCACACTCATTATTTCAATCGCATTTTAATTTTTCAATCTAGACCATGAATGAACTTAACAGAAAATGGACTGACGGGATGTTGCGCACTGAAGATTGGTGGGCTGTCTGGCTGGGTTTGTTAATGTTCTTTGCAGGGCTGTTGACGATTTGGGGATTTGATGCCGTAGGCTGGATGGTGAAAACAAAAACTTGGGAATGGACAAACCTAATATCAGATTTTTCATGGAGTAAGTTGTTGAAGCCATCAACAAAAACGTATTCTGAGTTACACCCACTTGCCTCATTATTTATTACATATGCTGTTTTTACAGTCGCTACTTGTATCGGTGCTTATTTTCAAAAACTTAATGTAAAGAAATTTTTCTTAGGTTTTACAATAATCTTTTTTATAACATGGTTGTGCTGGGTAGTCGGCCACGAAGCTCATTTCAAAGCCGTAGATGCAGTTGTAAAAGGAAAGAATTATTTCGAGAAATATGGATTAACATGGGGATTACAGCTAGGAGGAGGTTTTTCTTTCATGCTAGCTTTAGGAGTGGGGCTTATAATTGGTAATGTTTTTAAAGGCCTTGCCGCCTTTCTGCGTGAATCTGCAAAACCAGAGTGGTTTATAAAAACAGCTATTGTATATCTTGGTATAAAACTCGGCTTAATGTCGATGAAAGCAACAGGGTTTGCAATAGATTTGGCATTAGCAGGCGCCGCAGCCGTTTTTGTAGCATATCTTTTATTTTGGCCAATTATATATACGATTTCACGCAAGCTGTTTAACTTAAGCCGAGATGCAGCCGCTGTATTATCTTCTGGTATTTCTATATGCGGCGTATCTGCCGCGATTGCAACAGCAGGTGCTATTCGGGCTAAACCAATTTTACCTATTGCAGTGTCAATGCTAATTGTAATCTTTGCCATGCTTGAGCTTGTCGTATTGCCTGCCTTTTATTCTAGTGTTGCTCCAGATCAACCCATAGTTAATGGTGCAGCAATGGGTATGACTGTTAAAACCGATGGTGCGGATGCGGCAGCAGGAGCTATATTAGATGAAATGATGGTAAGTCAGCATTTAAAAGAAACTGGCGAACAGTGGCAGGAAGACTGGATCTTGAGTGCAGCAATTTTGACAAAAATTTGGATTGACGTATTTATTGGAGTGTGGGCATTTTTGTTAGCTTTAATATGGATGTACAAGGTCGAGAAAAAACCATCAGGATCACGCGTTCCTGTTTCTGAAATATGGTTCCGTTTTCCCAAGTTCGTAATTGGTTACTTCATAGCGTGGTTTTTTTATTTAGCAATTATTGCGTGGTGGCCTGAAACTAAGGACGCGGCTGAGGTAGGGGCTAATGTTGTGCAAAGCCCCATGAGGAAAATGATGTTTATGCTCACCTTTGTGAGTATTGGGATAATCACAGATTTTAGTAAGCTGAAGGGTATGGGTAAGCTTGCAATTTTATATGCTGTGGGTTTATTTGTAGTAATAGCTCCGATTGCTTATGGAGTAGCATATATTTTTCATCATGGCATGATGCCCCCATTAGCAGGATAATAATTAATGATTGACACACTTAGGTGCCTACAAGACAATACGCTGCTTTGTTTTTAAGGAGGGGTACCCAAGCGGTCAACGGGGGCAGACTGTAAATCTGCTGGCTATGCCTTCGTAGGTTCGAATCCTACCCCCTCCACCACTATTATTTATGAATTGCTCATAAAGAATGGTGTACTATTAAAGATAATGCAAAGGGGCAGGCATGGAAGGTTTCAGCGGGTGTAGTTCAATGGTAGAACCTCAGCCTTCCAAGCTGATGATGGCGGTTCGATCCCGCTCACCCGCTCCAGATGAATTTAGTTGAAGAAACTGAGACAATGGCGGACTGTGGTGCTTGAACTTGTTAAAGGATCAGGCCCATATAGCTCAGACGGTAGAGCACTTCCTTGGTAAGGAAGAGGTCACCGGTTCAAGTCCGGTTATGGGCTCCAGAGCTTGTATAGATAATAATGTGCAAAACACGACAATAGATATTGGAGGCAATAGAAGAAAATGTCGAAAGAAAAATTTGAACGTAACAAACCACACGTGAATGTGGGTACTATTGGCCATGTTGATCATGGAAAGACAACGCTAACGGCTGCATTAACTAAGTTAAATGCAGACGCACATGGTGGTGAATTTAAGGCTTATGACCAAATAGATAACGCCCCAGAAGAAAAAGAACGTGGCATTACTATTGCAACAGCACATGTTGAGTATGAATCAGCGGACAGACATTATGCACATGTAGATTGTCCAGGGCATGCGGACTATGTAAAGAATATGATTACTGGTGCGGCACAGATGGACGGAGCAATTCTTGTTGTCAGCGCAGCTGACGGTCCAATGCCGCAAACACGAGAGCATATACTCTTAGCGCGTCAGGTTGGTGTACCACATATAGTTGTTTATCTAAACAAAGCTGACCAAGTAGATGATGCCGAATTATTAGAGTTAGTGGAGATGGAAGTTCGTGAATTGCTTACAAGTTATGAGTTCCCAGGTGATGACACACCAATAGTTACAGGTTCTGCACTTAAAGCCTTAGATGGCGATACAAGTGATACAGGTGTTCCTTCTATTCAAAAACTTTTAGAAGAAATGGATAAATATTTTCCACAACCAGAACGTGCAATAGATGGTGATTTTCTAATGCCGGTCGAAGATGTGTTTTCAATATCTGGGCGTGGCACGGTTGTAACGGGACGTGTGGAACGTGGAGTTGTCAAGGTAAATGAAGACCTAGAAATTGTTGGTATCAAAGATACACTAAAAACAACTTGTACAGGTGTTGAGATGTTCCGAAAGCTGCTTGATGAGGGACAAGCTGGAGATAATGTCGGTGTGTTACTCAGAGGAACAAAGCGAGAAGAAGTTGAACGCGGACAGGTTTTATGTAAACCAGGAAGTATTACACCCCATGCCAAATTTGAGGCTGAAATTTATGTGTTATCAAAAGAGGAAGGCGGTCGTCATACACCATTTTTTAATGGTTACAGGCCGCAATTTTATTTTAGAACAACTGATGTAACCGGCGCTGTTGATCTTCCTAAGGGCACTGAAATGGTTATGCCAGGAGACAATGTGAAGATAACAGTTGAGCTTATTGCGCCAATCGCAATGGAAGATGGTTTGCGTTTTGCAATAAGAGAGGGTGGTCGCACTGTGGGAGCAGGCGTGGTCACAAAAGTTATCGAATAAAAATTTAAGGAATAGTTTGCAGAAGGTAGTGTAGAACTGCTTGCTAGCTGCTATTTTTTTGGGATTAGGCCAGTAGCTCAATTGGCAGAGCAGTGGTCTCCAAAACCACAGGTTGGGGGTTCAAATCCCTCCTGGCCTGCCAATATTAGGTTGGATACATGACAGCAGATAGCTCTAAAAACAACGCTTCTAACCTTGATGCATTTAAATGGATTCTTGCCGGTCTATTTGCAATAACAGGCATAGCAGGATTTTACATATTTGCAAGCTACCCTTTTCTTTATAGAGTAATCGGGTTGCTTCTTAGCATGATCGTGGGAGCATTTTTTGCTTTAGCGACCACAAAAGGCCAAGAACTAAAGATGTTCATGCATAATTCAAGGGTAGAAGTAAGAAAGATGGTATGGGCATCAAGAGCAGAGACCATTCAAACTACATTAGTGGTGTTTGTTGTAGTTTTAATCATGGCTCTTTTTTTATGGCTTTTAGATAGATTATTAGGTTATTTAGTGCAACTTTTATTAGGATAGGTGTCGTTTATGGCAATGGGATGGTATGTGGTGCAAGCATATTCAGGTTATGAGAAGCAGGTTAAGAAATCAATAGAAGAACGCATTGAGCGCACAGGCATGGCGAACAAGTTCGGAGAGATTTTAGTGCCTATGGAAGAAGTAGTTGAGATGAAAGAAGGACAGAAAAGAAAGAGCGAAAGAAAATTTTTCCCAGGCTATGTATTAATAGAAATGGAAATGGATGATGAAACATGGCATTTAGTAAAAGATGCTCCAAAAATTTTAGGTTTTGTTGGGGGGTCCTCAGAGAAACCAGCTTCTATTAGCAAAAAAGAAGCAGATGAGATACTTTTACGGATCCAAGAGGGCGCAGATAAACCAGCACCAAAAGTATTATTTGAGCCTGGTGAAGTGGTACGAGTTATTGACGGACCTTTCAATGATTTTAACGGTGTTGTAGAAGAAGTTAATTATGAAAAAAGTACTATGATGGTTGGTGTGCAGATTTTTGGAAGATCTACATCAGTTGAGCTTAAATTTGAACAAGTAGATAAAGGCTAAACAGAAAAAGGTATTAGTAAAATGGCAATAAAAAAAATAGAAACATATGTGAAACTTCAAGTCCCAGCAGGAGAAGCAAACCCAAGCCCACCAGTAGGTCCTGCATTGGGGCAGCATGGTTTAAATATAATGGATTTTTGCAAAGAATTTAACGACAGAACAAAAGAAAATGAAAAAGGTATGAAATTGCCAGTTGTAATTACGATATATAAGGATCGTAGTTTTGATTTTATTATTAAAACACCACCCGCATCAATTTTATTAAAAAAAGCAGCCGGCATAGATAAAGGTAGCGGTGAGCCAAATAAAGAGAAAGTTGGAAAAGTTACACGCGCACAATTAGAAGAGATAGCTACGGTAAAAATGAAAGATTTAAATGCAAATGATCTTGATGCTGCAGTGCGTATTATTGCTGGTAGTGCTGAAAGCATGGGAATTGAAGTTGAGGGCTGAGGTTATGGCTAAAGGTAAAAGAATGAAAGATCTGAATCAAAAAATTGAACACGAAAAAAAATATAGCCCAATTGAAGCCTTAACACTTGCAAAAGATACTGCTACTTCAAAATTTGATGAATCGATTGATGTAAGTATCAATCTTGGGGTTGATCCGCAGCAGTCAGATCAAGCGGTCCGGGGCGCAACAGTTTTGCCAAATGGTACTGGAAAAACGATAAAAGTTGCAGTATTTGCTGAAGGGGATGCTGCTAAGCAGGCTGAGAAGGCAGGAGCAGATATTATTGGCATGAATGATTTAGCAGACAGTGTAAAAAAGGGCGTTATAGATTTTGATGTAGTTATTGCAACACCTGCAGCTATGCGTCTTGTAGGTCAATTAGGGCAGATACTGGGGCCAAAAGGCTTAATGCCAAATCCGAAAGACAGCACTGTTACTGAAAATATTACAAAAACTGTGAATGACGTGAAATCCGGACAAGTACGTTACAAGTCCGATAAATCTGGTATCATTCACTGCTCGATAGGAAAAGCTAGCTTCAATGCTAGTGATTTAGAGGGTAATCTTTCTGCATTGATAGAAGCACTGAAAAAAGCTAAACCACCTTCAGTGAAAGGTATATACCTGCAAAGGATTACGGTGTCCGCAACAATGGGGCCAAGCGTAAAAGTCGACAACTCTGTGTATGGGTAGTTGATTGTGATTAAGACTTTGGGCCGTGGTAAAACTTTACCTAACGGCTATCAAAGACCGCAGGTGCATGCAAGTAAAAGCGCTTAATAGATATATTTCATCCTGCGCAGATAGTAAAACCTAAATATTTTTTAGGTTGGGAGGCCATTATCTTTCATTAGTAAAGAAAATAGCCTGTAATTTAAATTAGTAGCTAAGAGGTAGAGTTTTGGCGACAGGTCTTGAGAAAAAGAAGCAAGTAGTATCAGAGTTAGCAGAAATAGCATCTAATGCTTCTTCTGCAGTGGTTGCTGAATATCGCGGATTGTCTGTTGATGAAATGAGTAGCTTGAGAAAACAGGCAAAAGATGCTGGAGTTTATTTGAAAGTTGTAAAAAATACTCTTGCAAAAAAAGCATTTCAAGAAACTAATTTTGCTTGCATGACAGACAAGCTAGTTGGTCCACTTGTGTATGCTTTTTCACAAGACGACCCAGGTTCGGCTGCAAGAGTAATAAACAATTTTTCAAAAAAAAATGAACTTTTAGGAGTAAGGTTAGTCGCTCTTAATGGAGAGCTGTATGAAGCTTCAGATATTACTAAGATAGCAAATTTACCAACATTTGACGAAGGAGTTAGTATTATCATGAGCTTAATGAAAGCACCGATTGAAAAACTGACTCGAACAATTGGCGAACCTCACGTAAAACTAGCACGCAGTTTTAGTGCGTTAAAAACTCTTAAAGAAGTCGCTAACTAAATTGTATTTCAGAAAGAACTAGGAGTAATAAAATGGCTGTATCTAAGGACGATATTTTAGAAACAATTTCAAATATGACTGTAATGGAAGTTGTTGATTTAATTTCTGCAATGGAAGAAAAGTTTGGAGTATCAGCAGCTGCTGCTGCTGCGCCAGCTCCAGCAGCAAGTGAAGGTGAGTCAGCAAATGCAGAACCTGCAAAAGAAGAATTTGATGTAATTTTAAGTTCAATGGGTGATAACAAGGTAGCCGTCATAAAAGTCGTGCGTGCCGTAACCGGACTAGGCCTAAAAGAAGCAAAAGATATGGTTGAGAAAGCGCCATCAACTGTTAAAGAAGGTTCACCTAAAGAAGAAGCAGAGGATATCAAGAAACAACTTGAAGATGCTGGTGGAAGCGTCGAGCTTAAGTAGCTAAAAAAATTGTTAGAAAAAAATAGTTAAAGTACGCGCACAAAGGAGCTGCTATCAAAAATAGCTGCAGGGATCCTTTTTGCTTTTGTTTGTTACATACATGAATTCTGGGATTTGTTATGCCATATAGCTACACTGAGAAAAAACGTATCAGGAAAGATTTTGCAAAGAAATCTGAAATACTCGAAGTACCTTTTATGCTTCATATACAGCTTTCTTCATACACTAAATTTTTACAAGAATATATCCAACCGTCAAAGCGCAAAAAGCATGGTTTACATGGTGCCTTTGAATCAGTTTTCCCTATTGTAAGCCATTCCGGACACGTAGAATTACAGTATTTAAATTATAGACTAGATACTCCTGCTTTTAATGTTAAGGAGTGTCAGACACGAGGATTGACATACTCTGCACCAATCAAAGTAAATATGCGCTTAGCATTTTATGATAAGGATGCTCCACATGATCGAAAAAAACCACCAAGGGAAGTAAAAGAACAAGAAGTATATTTAGGTGAGATACCACTTATGACTGTAAATGGTACTTTTGTTATAAATGGGACGGAACGCGTCATTGTTTCTCAATTGCACCGCTCACCAGGTGTTTTCTTTGATCACGATAAAGGGAAAACACACTCTTCTGGGAAATTATTATATTCTGCCAGAGTTATTCCATATCGTGGTTCTTGGCTTGATTTTGAATTTGATCCTAAGGATTGTGTTTATGTAAGAATCGATAGGAGAAGGAAGCTCCCTGCTACTGTGCTACTTCGAGCAGCGGGAATGAATAACGAAGAAATTCTTGATACTTTTTTTGATACCAACAATGTAAAGATCGATAAGGAAAAAATTATTTTTTCTTTTAATCCAGAAATGCTAAGAGGTCAAGTTGCTGCGTTTACTATCAAAGAAAAAAGAAAAACAATAGTAGAGCAAGGGAAAAGGATCACAGCTAGGCATGTAAAATTACTGCAGAACAGTAAAATTAAGTCATATGAAGTGCCTCATGACTATATATATGGGAAAGTTTTAGCTAATGACATAATCGATAAGAAAACAGGGGAGCTCGTTGCCGCATGCAACTCAGAGTTAGACGAAGATTTGTTAACTAAAATCTTTGAAGCAAATGTAAAATCATTTAAAACACTTTACACAAACGATTTAGACTGCGGCCCATTCATATCATCAACGCTTAATCAGGATGCAACTACTACAACTCTAGAAGCTCAAATAGAAATTTACCGAATGATGAGACCCGGCGAACCGCCAACGAAAGAATCAGCACAGAATTTATTTAATAATTTATTTTTTACGCCAGAACGCTATGATCTTTCTCCTGTAGGAAGAATGAAGTTTAATAAAAGACTAAGAAGACGGAATGAAGAAGGCCCAGGCATCTTAAATCAAGATGATATTACAAGTGTGTTGAAAATTTTGATTGAGATACGTAATGGTGCGGGGACAGTAGATGACATAGATCATCTTGGTAATAGGCGTGTACGTTGTGTGGGAGAAATGGTAGAGAATGTTTTTCGTGTCGGCCTTCTACGTGTTGAAAGAGCTGTGAAAGAAAGATTGACCTTAGCTGAGGCAGAAGGTCTCATGCCTCAAGAACTTATAAATGCTAAACCTGTATCTGCAGCTGTGAAAGAATTTTTTGCATCTAGTCAGCTTTCTCAGTTTATGGACCAAAACAATCCATTATCGGAAATTACACATAAGAGGCGGATATCTGCGTTAGGACCAGGAGGGCTAACAAGAGAGAGAGCGGGGTTTGAAGTAAGAGACGTGCATCCAACGCATTATGGACGAGTTTGCCCCATTGAGACACCAGAGGGTCCAAATATTGGGTTGATCAATTCTTTAGCTGTATATGCAAGAACAAATGATTTTGGTTTTTTAGAAACCCCGTATAGAAAAGTATCTAAAGGAAAAGCAACTACTGATATTCAATACCTTTCTGCTATTGAGGAGCCAAATTACGTCATTGCTCAAGCAAGCGCGCCATTAGATAAGAACGGAAAATTTACAGATGAACTAGTTTCTTGTCGTTATGACAATGAGTTTGCAATGAGAGCTCCTGAGAATATTGATTTTATGGATGTTTCACCTAAACAAATAGTCTCTGTAGCTGCATCGCTTATTCCTTTTTTAGAGCACGATGACGCAAACAGAGCTCTCATGGGTTCAAATATGCAGCGACAAGCTGTTCCTACATTAAGAGCTCAAACACCACTAGTTGGCACAGGCGCCGAGCGTGCAGTAGCTATTGATTCTGGTGCAGCGTTAGTGGCAGAACGAGGAGGTCTTGTTGATGATGTTGATGCTGGTCGTATCGTTGTGCGAGTAGGTGACAAAGAAACAAGTGCTGATGAGTCTGGTGTTGATATTTATAGTCTTACTAAATACACAAAGTCTAATCAAAATACATGCATCAACCAAAAACCACTTGTCAAGGTTGGCGACGCAATAGAAAAAAATGATGTTTTAGCTGACGGAGCATCGACGGACCTTGGAGAACTTGCTTTAGGACAAAATATGCTTGTTGCCTTTATGCCTTGGCATGGTTACAACTATGAGGACTCAATTTTAATATCCGAGAGAGTTGTTGAGGAAGACAGGTATACAACAATCCATATAGAAGAATTAACTTGTGTTGCGCGTGATACAAAGCTAGGTACTGAGGAAGTAACAGCTGATATCCCTAATGTCAGCGAAGGCTTATTAAATAAACTAGATGAATCGGGGATGGTTTTTGTGGGCGCTGAAGTAAAAGCTAGCGATATATTGGTAGGAAAGGTCACGCCAAAAGGAGAAACGCAGCTCACCCCAGAAGAAAAGTTGCTGAGAGCAATATTTGGAGAAAAGGCGTCTGATGTGAAAGATACATCATTACGCGTCCCATCTGGTATGGAAGGTACTATTATAGATGTTAGGGTTTTTACGCGTGACGGCATTGAAAAAGATGAGCGTGCAAAAAAGATAGAAGAGGCTGCAATATTACAAGCTCAGAAAGATTTGAACGATCAGCTGCGAATATACGGCGATGATGTGTATATGCGTGTTGAAAATTTAATTATAGGAAAAATTGCAAATAAGGGGCCTAAAGGTATCAAGCCAGGATCCAAAGTATCAAGTAACTTCTTAGAGAGTGTAGAGCGTGAAGAGTGGTTTGATATCAGTATGCGTAATGAAATAATCAATAAAGATCTTGCGAAATTATCACAACAATTAAAGAATCAAAAAATAAAACTAGAGCAACAGCTGAATGATCAAAAAGACAAAATCACTAGGGGTGATGACCTAGCTCCAGGTGTGCAAAAAATGATAAAGGTTTACTTGGCAGTGAAGAGACGTATGCAGCCAGGAGACAAGCTAGCAGGAAGGCATGGAAATAAAGGTGTTGTCTCAATGATCATACCAGTTGAGGACATGCCGTATATGAAGGATGGTACTCCAGTAGACGTTGTTTTAAACCCGCTTGGTGTTCCTTCACGAATGAATGTTGGACAAGTTTTGGAAACTCATTTGGGGTGGGCTGCAAAAGGCTTGGGTTTGAAGATTGGTGAATTATTAAAAACAAACAAAAAGGCATCTGAAATAAAAAGTTTCTTGGGAAAAATTTATAATAATAATGATAAAAAAGTAGTTAGTTTTAATGAATTTAATAACGATGAACTTTTATCTTTAGCTGAGAACCTTCAAGAAGGTGTGCCAATGGGTACACCAGTATTTGATGGCGCAAACGAAGAAGAAATTAGAGAAATGTTGGAACTTGCTGGCTTGCCTGTGAGCGGCCAAACAAAACTATATGATGGGCGCTCTGGAGAAGCATTTGATCGTGATATTACTGTTGGTTATATGCATATTTTAAAACTCAATCATTTAGTTGATGACAAAATGCATGCAAGATCAACAGGCCCTTATAGTTTAGTTACCCAACAGCCTCTAGGAGGAAAAGCACAATTTGGTGGGCAAAGATTAGGTGAAATGGAAGTTTGGGCATTAGAGGCCTATGGAGCCGGGTATACACTTCAAGAAATGCTTACTGTGAAATCTGATGACGTCAATGGAAGAAATAAGATGTACAAGAACATAGTAGATAGCAATCATGGGGTTGAAGCAGGGATACCTGAGTCATTTAATGTGTTAGTAAAAGAAATAAGATCTCTTGGAATTAATATTGATCTAGATGCTGATGAAAAATAATTTTTATTTTAAAGAAAGCGGACAGGAGCTTGCATGAAAGATTTAATTAACCTTTTCAAACAAAAAGGGGTTACAGAAGATTTTGATTTTATTCGCATAGGTTTAGCTTCACCAGAAACAATAAGATCATGGTCTTTTGGTGAAGTTAAAAAGCCTGAAACGATAAACTATCGTACTTTTAAACCTGAGAGAGAAGGCTTGTTTTGCGCAAAAATTTTTGGGCCTATTAAAGATTACGAGTGTTTATGCGGAAAATACAAAAGGCTTAAACATAGAGGGGTCGTGTGCGAAAAATGTGGTGTTGAAGTTACGCTAACTAAAGTTCGTCGTGAAAGGATGGGGCATATTGAGCTAGCAAGCCCCGTAGCGCATATCTGGTTTTTAAAGTCTTTGCCGTCAAGAATTGGGTTGTTGTTAGATATGACCTTAAGAGACATAGAAAGAGTTTTATATTTTGAAGCATATGTTGTTATAGATCCAGGGCTTACAGAATTAGAGAAAGGCACATTGCTTAATGACGACACTTACCTTGAGGCTGTAGAGCTTTATGGAGATGAATTTGATGCACGCATGGGCGCAGAAGCGGTGCTTGAACTCTTAAAATCTATAGATCTTAATCATGGTGCAACCAGCTTAAGAGAAGAGTTAAATGAAACAAAATCAGAAGCAAAGAAAAAACGTATTTCAAAAAGACTCAAACTTATGGAGTCTTTCGTATACTCTGGAAATAAACCAGAATGGATGATTTTAAATGTTTTGCCAATTTTACCCCCAGACCTTCGCCCATTAGTCCCTTTAGACGGCGGGCGTTTTGCGACATCTGATCTTAACGATCTTTACAGAAGAGTCATCAACCGCAATAACCGTTTAAAAAGATTATTAGAGCTAAATGCACCAGATATTATAGTGCGTAATGAAAAACGCATGCTGCAAGAATCTGTTGATGCCCTATTAGATAATGGTCGTAGAGGACGTGCAATCACTGGTTCAAATAAAAGACCTCTTAAATCTCTTGCAGACATGATTAAAGGTAAGCAGGGTAGATTTAGACAAAACTTATTAGGAAAACGTGTAGATTATTCAGGGCGCTCAGTGATTGTTGTTGGCCCAACGCTTCGCTTGCATCAGACAGGTATACCTAAAAAAATGGCTTTAGAGTTATTCAAACCCTTTATATTTAGCAAACTTCATCTGCAAGGTCTTGCGACGACAATAAAAGCAGCAAAAAAGGTAGTTGAAAAAGAAGGGCCTGAAGTTTGGGATATTCTTGATGAAGTTATTCGCGAACATCCAATACTCTTAAATAGAGCCCCAACTTTGCATCGACTAGGAATCCAGGCTTTTGAACCTATATTAATAGAAGGCAAAGCAATACAGTTGCACCCCCTAGTCTGCGCAGCATTCAACGCAGATTTTGATGGAGACCAAATGGCAGTCCATGTACCGTTATCTGTTGAAGCACAGTTAGAAGCAAGAGCGCTTATGATGTCTACTAATAATGTTTTATCGCCCGCTAATGGGAAACCTATTATTGTTCCTTCGCAAGATATAATTTTGGGTCTTTATTACATGACAAGAGAGCGAGTTAATGCGAAAGGCGAAGGCATGATTTTTTCTAATATAGAAGAAATTGAAAGAGCTTATGACTCAAAGAGCGTAGATTTGCATGCAAAAGTCACTGTGAGAATTGCTGTATATGAAGAAGAAGATACTCAAAATTTTTCTCTAAAAAGAGTTGAAACAACTGTAGGAAGAGCACTACTTTCAAAAATAATGCCTGCAGGTCTGCCGTTTGACCTTGTAAACTGTGATATGGATAAAAAAGCTGTGTCCCGCAGCATTGATGTTTGTTACAGAAGGCTTGGTTTAAAAGATACGGTTATTTTTGCAGATCAATTAATGTATACCGGTTTTAGGTACGCTACAAAAGCGGGTGTTTCTTTTGGTCTTGACGATATGATAATACCCAAAGAAAAAAACGAAATATTGTCGCAAGCTGAAGCAGAAGTTCTAGAAATTGAAAAACAATATTCATCAGGATTAGTGACAAAAGGGGAAAGATACAACAAAGTTGTTGATATATGGTCGCATACCAATGATCAAGTTGCTGCAGCTATGATGTCTGAGCTAGGAGAAGAAGAGGTAGAAAATGATAAGGGAGAAAAAGTGACACAAGCTTCTTTTAATTCAATCTTTATGATGGCTGACTCTGGAGCAAGAGGTTCAGCTGCACAAATCAGGCAGTTAGCAGGAATGAGGGGTTTGATGGCAAAGCCTGACGGATCCATTATTGAGACTCCTATTACAGCTAATTTCAGGGAAGGCTTAGATGTGCTCCAGTATTTTATTTCTACCCATGGAGCAAGAAAAGGGTTGGCGGATACTGCGTTGAAAACTGCAAATTCTGGCTATTTAACACGCCGGCTTGTCGATGTAGCCCAAGACCTTGTTGTCATTGAAGATGATTGCTCTACAAAAGAAGGGTTATCAATGCGTCCAATTATAGAAGGAGGCGATGTTGTTGAAACTTTATCAGAGAGGGTACTTGGAAGAGTAATAGTTGATGATGTTGTGCCTTCAGGCAAGCGTAAACCAATTTTAGAAGCAGGAACAATGTTAGATGAAGATTCAGTCTCTTTATTGGAAGAAAATAATATTGAGGAGATAAAAGTACGCAGCCCCATTACATGCGAAAGTAGATACGGTGTGTGTTCTAAATGCTATGGCCGTGATTTAGCGCGCGGACATATTGTAAATATTGGAGAGACCGTCGGTGTTATTGCAGCACAATCAATTGGTGAGCCAGGCACACAGTTAACAATGAGGACATTTCATATAGGTGGCGCTGCAAGTAGTTCAGCAGCAATAAGCAGTATTACTATTAAATCTAGCGGCCTAATAAAACTACGTAACACAAAACTTATAGCACAGAAAAAAGATAAACAAACAAAATATATTGCTATCTCTCGCTCTGGCGAACTTTATCTTGTTGACGAAGCAGGTAGAGAAAAGGAGAAGTATAAAGTACCTTACGGAGCAACGCTTTTAGTTAACGAAGGCGAAAAAGTTGAAGGTGGTCAGACTGTCGCAACATGGGATCCACACACTCACCCGATTATCACTGAAGCTGCTGGAAGAATTCAATTAGTAGATTTTGTATCTGATGTGACGTGCGATACCCAAATAGATGAGCTCACAGGGTTAAGTGCAACTGTTGTTTTAGAGTCTATGTCGGGAAGCACAACTAAAGTTTTAAAGCCAGCTATCAAACTGGTTGATGGGCGCGGAAAAGAAATCAATATACCTGGAACTGATATTCCTGCTTATTATCCTCTTGCTTCTAAATCAATGGTCAATTTATCTGATGGTGCAAAGGTTGAGGCGGGAGATGTTCTTGCAAGAATTCCAACCGAATCATCTAAAACAAGAGATATAACTGGGGGTTTACCACGAGTCGCTGATCTTTTTGAGGCAAGAGTTCCTAAAGATTGTGCAATTTTAGCAGAAGTGACAGGAACAGTAAGTTTTGGAAAAGAAACAAAAGGAAAGCAACGTTTTGAAATCACAGATGACAAAGCTAACAAATTAGAGTCATTGATTCCAAAATGGAGACAACTTAATGTCTTTGAAGGTGAGCATGTAGAAAAGGGTGAACTTGTTGCTGACGGGGAGCTAAATTCACATGATGTTTTAAGAGTCAGAGGTGAACATGAATTAGCTGAATATCTTGTAAAAGAAATACAAGATGTTTACCGATTGCAGGGTGTGAAGATTGACGACAAACATATTGAAGTTATAGGTAGACAAATGTTAAGAAAGGTGCATATTACGGATCCAGGAGATACTTTGTATTTAGTTGATGAGCAAGTTGAGAGATACAGAATATTAGATGAGAATGAGGGTTTAATTAGTAAAGGAAAAAAACCTGCTACATATCAACCTGTTTTACTGGGAATCACCAAAGCTTCTCTTGTAACTGAATCATTTATTTCTGCGGCATCTTTCCAGGAAACAACAAGAGTATTAACGGAAGCAGCTGTGAGGGGTTCTACTGATAGATTAAGAGGTCTCAAGGAGAATGTTATTGTTGGTAGACTAATACCTGCTGGCACGGGATCCGCATATCACGAAGAACGTAAGCTCAGAAAGATGATGATGGATATGCCGAATGAAGCAACAATAGAGGACAACGAGGCTAAGGAAGATGCGTCAGCAGAGAACACTGGGGAAATGGACGCCCAAATTGGAGATACTTCTCCAAAGGTTGAGGAAGCAACCACTATAAACGAGGAAATTAGTGCTTCTCCAAAGTAAGCATTATTGCCCTTGACATAAAGTATGACAGTTCCTAAAATCCGCGTCCTAAACAAAGGGCTGGCAACTGGACCATAGTTGCCGTTTTTTTTGTAAAAACAAAGGCGTATAAAGATGACAACAGTAAATCAGCTGGTTAGAAAGCCACGCAAACGGAAAATAGAAAAGAGCAATGTGCCCGCATTAGGCTCATCTCCGCAAAAGCGTGGAGTGTGTACGCGTGTATATACAACTACACCAAAGAAACCTAACTCAGCTTTGCGCAAAGTGGCGCGCGTTAAACTAACTAATGGCTTTGAAGTAACTAGTTATATTGGGGGAGAAGGCCACAACTTGCAGGAACATTCTGTAGTTCTTATTCGTGGAGGACGTGTAAAAGATTTACCAGGGGTAAGATACCATATCGTTAGAGGCAGTCTTGATACACAAGGGGTGCAGGATAGAAAAAAAGGAAGATCAAAATATGGCACAAAAAGAACAAAAACTGCAGCAGTTTAATATTCGGTAATATTTTATGTCTAGAAGAAAAGAAATACCAAAAAGAGAAATTTTACCTGATCCTAAATATGGTGATGACCAGTTAGCAAAGTTCATTAACACATTAATGCTAGATGGAAAAAAGTCTACAGCTGAGAAAATTATGTACGGTGCGCTTGATGTTATCAAAAAAACAAAAGGATCAGATTCTCTTGATATATTAAAAAAAGCTCTTGAAAATGTTCGTCCGCCAGTCGAGGTTAAATCAAGAAGAGTAGGCGGGGCTACATACCAAGTGCCTGTTGAGGTAAGACCAATTAGGCAAATAACTTTAGCGATGCGATGGATTATAGAATCAGCTCGTAAAAGAAATGAAAAATCAATGATGAGCAGATTGGCAGGGGAGTTAATGGATGCTGCAGAAGAGAAGGGAGCATCTATTAAAAAAAGGCAAGATACATTGCGTATGGCAGATGCAAATAAAGCTTTTTCTCATTACCGTTGGTAAATATTAATTTATACAATCAATCTCTGCAATCAATCTCTGCAACTAATTAATCTCTACAACTAAAGGAATAAAAGTGGCTCGCACAACACCAATAGAACGTTATCGCAACATAGGTATTATGGCTCATATAGATGCGGGCAAAACGACAACTACCGAAAGAATTCTATTTTATACAGGGCTTTCCCATAAAATCGGAGAAGTTCATGACGGTAATGCAGTTATGGACTGGATGGAGCAAGAACAAGAGCGGGGTATAACGATTACCTCTGCTGCCACAACATGTTTTTGGAAAGGAATGGAAAGAGATCTAGATGAGTATCGTATTAATATTATAGATACACCAGGACATGTTGATTTTACTATAGAAGTTGAGAGATCTCTGCGTGTATTAGATGGAGCATGCGCAGTCTTTTGTGCAGTTGGTGGCGTAGAACCTCAATCTGAAACTGTTTGGAGGCAAGCTAATAAATATACTGTTCCAAGAATGGCTTTTGTTAACAAGATGGATAGAGCAGGAGCAGATTTTTTTCGTGTTGTAAAACAAATAGAAGAACGCCTAGGATCCACTCCTATTCCTATTCAGTATCCAATTGGGGCAGAAGAAAATTTTGAAGGTGTTGTAGATTTAATACAAATGAAAGCCATATATTGGAGCGAAGATGATCTTGGCTCTACTTTCGAGAAGCGCGAGATTCCTGATGATATAAAAGCAGATTGTGAAAAGTGGCACGAGTCGCTTTTGGAGGCAGCCGCTGAAGCAAACGAAAAACTTATGGATGACTACTTGGAAAAAGGGACTCTAAATGAAGCAGATATACATGAAGGCTTAAGAATAAGAACGTTAGCTAATGAGATTGTCCCTACGCTGTGCGGCAGTGCCTTTAAAAACAAAGGAGTTCAAGCCATGTTAGATGGCGTTATTCGCTATATGCCTTCACCAGAGGATGTGCCTGCAATTAAGGGCATACTTGATGATGGAGCAACTGAAGATGATAGACCACCAGATGATAATGGACCTTTTTCCTCGCTTGCTTTTAAGATTGCGACAGATCCTTTTGTAGGTAATCTAACCTTTTTTCGGGTGTATTCAGGTATCCTCAAATCTGGTGATACTGTGTATAACCCAATAAAAGGAAAAAAAGAACGTATTGGGAGAATTTTACAGATGCACTCCAATTCGCGAGAGGAAATTAAAGAGGTAAATTCAGGTGATATTGCAGCAGCAGTCGGTTTAAAAGATGTAACAACAGGGGATACTTTGTGTGAACTCGCAAAACCCATAACATTAGAGCGAATGGAATTTCCTGACCCCGTGATTTCTGTTGCTGTCGAACCAAAAACAAAAGCAGATCAAGAAAAAATGGGCATCGCTTTGCAAAAATTAGCAAAAGAAGATCCTTCTTTTAGAGTCAAGACAGATGAGGAGTCAGGGCAAACTATAATTTCTGGTATGGGAGAGCTGCATCTAGAAATAATAGTAGATAGATTAAAACGTGAATTTACTGTTGAAGCTAATGTGGGCGCACCAGAAGTAGCATACAGAGAATCACTTAAAAAACCAGTTGATCATGAATCAAAATTTGTACGTCAAACTGGTGGACGCGGCCAATATGCTCATGTTCTTATTAAAATAGAACCACAAGAGCCAGGCGCAGGGTATGAGTTTGTAAACAAAATTAAGGGTGGATCCATACCTAAAGAATATATCCCGGCAGTAGACAAAGGTATACAAGAACAAATGCAAAATGGTGTGATTGCAGGATATCCTGTAGTTGATGTTAAAATTACACTTTACGATGGATCTTTTCATGATGTTGATTCTTCAGAGATGGCTTTTAAGATTTGTGGATCACAATGTTTTAGGGAAGGTGCTTTAACCGCAAAACCTGTATTATTGGAGCCAATTATGAAGGTGGAAGTTGTTACTCCTGAAGATTATATGGGAGATGTTGTTGGTGACTTAAACAGAAGGAGAGGTATTATAGGTGGCATGGAAGACGGACCATCAGGCAAGATAATAAGATCTGATGTGCCATTGAAAGAAATGTTTGGTTATGCGACTGATTTAAGATCAGCTACACAAGGCCGCGCAACTTACACTATGGAATTTATGAAGTACGCTGAAGCACCTGCAAGTGTTTCAGAAGCAGTTACAAAGCGTGACTAAAAAATAGGATTAAATGTGGCGAAAAAACAAAAAAAACAGAATTTAACGGCTAGCCAGACAATCAGGATTCGTCTTAAGGCTTTTGATCATAGGCTTATTGATGTGTCTACATTAGAGATTGTTGAAACTGCAAAACGTACAGGCGCGCGCGTGAAAGGACCGATCCCTCTACCTACAAAAAAAGAGCGCTTTACCTTGTTAACTTCACCGCATGTCGATAAAGATGCGCGAGATCAGTATGAAATAAGAACTCATAAACGATTGATGGAGATAGTCGACCCAACCGATAAAACTGTCGACGCACTAATGAAACTTGATCTAGCAGCAGGAGTTGATGTGCAAATTAAGTTAAATTAGTAGCATATAAATACTCGAGATAATCGTATATTAGAGCGTTTTTTCTTGTATAATTGCTCGCCTTTCAAGTGGCCCGATAAAGGAACCTCCTCTGTCGGGCCATAAACGTAAAATAGCTTTAAAAATTAATAACTTAGAATAGGGCATATAAAAATGTCATTAGGCGTAGTTGGACGAAAAATTGGGATGACAAGAATTTTCACAGAGACTGGTGAGTCTATACCTGTGACGGTCTTACACGTGCAAAATAATCAAGTTACTCAGATTAAAACTGCAGAGATAGATGGTTACAGTGCTGTGCAAGTTACGGCTGGCTTAGTTAATTCGAACGGTTTAAATAAACCGCAAACAGGCCATTACAAAAAGAGCAATGTTAGCGGTGGTCGAGGATTATGGGAATTTCGAATTGATGATGAAGAAATACCAGAAGTTGGGCAAGCAATAGATGTAGATATTTTTGAAGTAGGATCTTTTGTTAATGTGACTGGAACAAGCATTGGGAAAGGGTTTGCAGGAGTTATAAAGCGGCATAATTTTAG
>Ga0315338_1000903_pt1 | contig 48262 bp, 46 predicted proteins | sample ASW8metaG_FD_204518 | JGI IMG/M metagenome (GOLD analysis project Ga0315338, IMG submission 204518) | Ammonia-oxidizing marine archaeal communities from Monterey Bay, California, United States - ASW #8 | ecosystem: Environmental > Aquatic > Marine > Coastal | place: USA: California | collected... | reverse complement strand
TGGCCTCAGCGAATCGCTTCTCAGCCTCCGGAATCGTCCCCGGTTTCAGATTGTAGGTTCGCAGCTCGTAGAACATCGGCTTGCTCCTCCCTCGCACAGTCAATGCAGCGCAGTGTACCAGCGGCCACGCTGGCACGTGCGAGGGCGTTCGGAAGGTGAGCGCCGAGACGGTCCGGTTCGGAGCGACGGCAAATGTCGACGACTCGGTCAACGCGTCCCAGGAGGGGAACCACGTGGGTCGCTTCAATTTCGCCGGCAGTCACCTGCCGGACCTCGTCATCGAAAGCGTGATCTGCTCTCCCGTCGAACCCTTGTTCGACCAACTACTCACGGTAACCGCTAGCGTGGCCACAAGCAGAGAGGGCCGGGCGGGCGTTTCCCGCACCGGCGTATCGTTGGGCGCCGTGGGTTCCTCGTTCACCTACGTCCCCGGGTTGATTCCTGGAGAAAGGAGCTTGTCAACATTCGAGGTCAAAGCCAAGGATCTCACTGGAATCCTCCAGGTCGAATACGACGCGTACGGCGAGGTCGTCGAAGTCGAGGAGACCAACACGATGACGCTCATTGGAAATGCACCGAGTGGGACACGCATCGTGCTCGTGGTCGTTGCCGGATTTCTCCCATATTCGGATCCGAAGAGCCGAACAACAATGTCACCCACGCGTTCCGGAACTAGGCACTTGGGCGTCAGCCTACGTGTCAGCGAAGGGTTGAAGGTGAACCTGTCCGTGCGGCGTTGACAAACTGTTCTTGGTAGAGCCGCGCGTAGTCCCGGCCGGCGGCAAGAAGCTCGTCATGGGTGCCGCGCTCGATGATCTTGCCGTTGTCCAGGTACAGGATCACGTCAGCCGCGAGAACGGTAGACAGGCGATGGGCAATCACGATGGTCGTCCTACCTTGCATCATCTCAGCCAGCGCAGCCTGAACCGCGCGCTCCGAGAAGGTGTCGAGCGCGGCGGTCGCTTCGTCGAGCAGCAAGATACGAGGATCTCTGAGCACCATCCTGGCGATGGCGATCCGCTGCTTCTCTCCACCGGATAGGCGGTACCCTCGCTCCCCGACGATTGTGTCGAGTCCCTCGGGCAGATCAGTCACCATCTCCCACACGGAGGCGGCGCGGCACGCATCCTTCATCTGCGCAATGGTCGCGCTTGGGTCCGCGAGTCGAAGATTCTCGGCGACCGAGGCATGGAAAAGAAACGTCTCCTGGGTCACGTAGCCGATCTGCCGACGCAGCGACTCCATGGTGACGTCCCGGATGTCGTGCCCGTCGATGAGCACCCTGCCCTCCGTGGGATCGTACAACCGCGGAAGCAGGTACGTAAGGCTCGTCTTGCCGGCGCCGCTCGGCCCAACGAGCGCGACCATCTGGCCGGGCTCGATCTCGACGTCGAGGGCGTCCAGGGCCTTTCTCCCCGGGATGTACTCCAGTGTGAGATGCTCGAAACGCACCTTGCCCTTGACCGCTGGGAGGCTGCGCGCGTCCGGCGTGTCTTTGATGTCGGGCTCGAGATCCAGATACTGGAAGATGCGCTCGAAATATGCCGCCGAGGTCATCACGTCGACGTGCAGCGACATCAGATCGGTGGCCGGCGAATACAGTCGCCCCAGGAGCGCCACAAACGCCACCACCGTGCCCAGGGTCAGCGACCCGTCGATCACCTGGCCGCCGCCGACCCAGTAGATGACTGCTGGCCCGCCCAGGGTCACAAGAGATAGCAACATGAAGTACCAACGGCCCACCAGCGCCTCGCGCACCTGGAGGTCCATCAGCGACCTGTTCTGGTCCTTATAGTGATCGAATATCTCCCGCTCCCTGGTGAACGTCTTGATGAGCATGAGTCCACTGATGCCCAAGCTTTCGGCGGTGAGCGAATTCACGAGCCCGTTCTGCTGTTGGCGGTCGGTCCTCAGCCGCCGCCGCAGACGACCGACCGTCATCGTCGGGATGATCAGCCAGGGCAGGATCACGAGCGCGATAACGGTCAAGCGCCAATCGAGCGCTACCATGGTGAACAGCGTCGTGGAGAGGATGAACACGTTCGAGAAGATCGAGACGAGGGTTCCGGAGACCACCTGGTCAACACCGGCGATGTCGCTGGTCAAGCGTGACATGAGCTCGCCTGTGCGTGCCTCCGTGAAGAAGCGTAGGGACAGCGCCTGCAAGCGCGAGAACATCAGTAGCTTGAGGTCGTACATGATGCGCTGGCTGACGACAGTGTTCAGGTAACTCCGAAGGACGCCCACAAGACCCATGGCGACCGCGGCGCCGACCAATCCGAGCGCAAGTTTCAGCAGCAGGTCTCGATCCGCGCCTCCAATGGCACTGTCGATGATGCTGCGGACCAATAGAGGAGGCACCAACCCGAGCAGCGCCGCCACGCCCACGGTGCCCAGGATTAGCATGAGCCGCTTCCAGTACGGCAGCAGGAACCGGGCCACGCGGCGGGTGTTTACGTGGCCGAGCGCTGTATCGGTACGGATGGGGCCAGAGGACCTAAAACGCATGATCCAAGTATACCGACCCCTTTAGGAGCAGAGGAGCCTGTTTTGCCTTGCAGTAAATTGCTTCAAACTGCTCTCAGAAACCCGTTGCACCTGAGAGCGGGGCTCGTACGATAGGCGCAGCCAAGGTTACGCAGACCAATTCGGCTGGGAGGGCATCATATGCAAGCCTACTGTGTGAAGGACCGTTCCATGCAAGAGATGGACAGCCCGCGGGACGAAACCACCAAGAATGGTCGTCCCATCATCAAGGGCACCTGCAAGAAGTGCGGCTCGGGGCTCAACATCATCGGAAAGACGACCGCCCAGATGAAGTAGCGGCTACCCGCTAGCTCGAAACGGCCCGTCCGTGCTCGCACCGGCGGGCCGTTTTTCGTCCTCAAGTCGCCGTAGCGACCAGTCGGTTCGCTGTCAGTGCATCACGTCCCCACCCGACACGGAAACGGCGAGCCCCGTGACGTAGTCGGACTCTGAGGAAGCGAGGAACGCCGCCATGTTCGCGATGTCCCTCGTCTCGGTGATGCGCCCCATGGGGTTCGCCTCAGCGCGGCGTCGAATCATATCCGCCAACTGATCCTCCGCGGTTTCGCCTTCCTGCCGAAGCGCATCGGCGATGTGCATGACCCGCTCGGTCTCGGCAAGCCCTGGGCAGATCGCGTTGACGTTGATGCCTGAGGGCCCAAGCTCGTTCGCAAGCGACTGGGTGAACCCCACGAGCGCGAACTTTGACGCCGTGTACGCGGCGTACCGGGCGACCCCCCGCTTGCCTGCTGTGGATGAGATCACCACGATCTTGCCGCCGTCACCGCGTTCGAGCATATGCCGCGCGGCGGCCCGACAGCACAGGAACGTCCCTTTCACGTTGACCCGTTGCACCTCGTCGAACGCCTCCTCGGTCAGCTCGACCACCGGAACGCGGTCGGGGCCAGGGCGCGACCCCGCATTCGCGACCAGGATATCGAGCCGGCCGAAACGCTCGATAACCGCATGGACCATCGTGTCGACCTGCTCGGCATCCGTCACGTCGGCCAGGACCTTGAGCGCCTGCCCGCCGTTGCCTTCGATCTCGGCGGTCAGGGCATCTAGGCCGGCCCATCCTCCGCCGTAGGGCATCGAGCTCAGGTCGCTCACGGCAACGGCCGCGCCCTCCGCCGCCAGGCGGTTGGCGATCGCACGACCGAACCCGTGCTCACCTCCGGCACCCGTGATCAACGCCACTTTCCCCGATAGGTCGTACATCGATGTCTCCTCTGGCGAGCAGGTGGCGGGAGCCTACGCAGGGGCCGCAGCGCTGTCAACGGAGGGGCGAGCGCCACGTTAAGCCTGTGCTAACCTCCCGCCATGATCACGCGGAGACGTACGGGCACCTCGGTGCCGAGAGTCGACGGTCCACAGAAGGTTACGGGTTCGGCGACTTACACCGCCGACGTGCGGCTCGACGGCGCGATATGGGGACGGCTGCTCCGCAGTCCGCATCCCTACGCGCGCATCGTCAGCGTGGACGCCACTGCGGCGCGCGCGATGGCCGGCGTGCATGCGGTTGTCACGGGCGCCGACGTAGCGGGCCTGATGACCGGGCGCCGCATCTTCGACCAGCCCCTGCTCGCTCACGAGGTCGTGCGCTTCGTCGGCGAGCCGGTAGCAGCGATTGCGGCGGAAGACGAAGAGACTGCCAAGCGGGCCATCGAGAAGATCGCGGTTGTGTACGAGGAGCTACAGCCCGTCTTCGACCCGGTAGAGACGCTGGCAGCCGGCGCGCCGATCCTACATCCTCGCTTCAACGAATACGTGGGTGTTCGCCTACAGGGCGCTCCTTCCAACGAATTCGTTACCAGCGAATGGGGCACGGGCGATCCCGATCGAGGACTCGCGAGAGCGGATCTTGTGCTCGACCGCACCTACACCACGCCCAGCGTCCACCAAGCGTACATGGAGAGCCACACGTGCCTCGTAGAGGTCACGCAAGACGGACGGGTGGACGTGTGGGCCTCCAACAAGGCACCGCATTACATCAAGGTCCAAGTGCCGCAGACGGCGGGCATCGCCGAGGGGAGCGTGCACATCCACCACACGGCGATCGGTGGGGACTTCGGCGGCAAGGGCGCGCAGATGAACATACCCATTGCCTACTTCCTGGCGAAGGAAGCTGGGCGCCCGGTGCGCATGGTGATGGATGCCACCGAGGAGTTGACGGCGAGCAACCCGCGCCATCCAGCCACCGTTCGCGTTCGAACGGGCGTGACACGAGACGGGACCATCGTGGCCTGCGATATCGAGTCCTACTACAATACCGGCGCCTACGCCGGCTATGTGCCACTGGGCTTCCTGCCGGGCCCGCGACATGCGGTCGGCCCATACCGCATCCCGGACTGCCGAGTGGTCGTGCATCAGGTCTACACAAACAAGGTGCCCTGCGGCCATATGCGCGGACCCGGTGAGCCGCAAACGATATTCGCGATGGAATCGCACATCGACGAGATCGCGCGTGCGCTGGAGATGGATCCCTTGGAGGTCCGGCTCAAGAATCTCATCACGGAAGGCGACACCAACGGACTCGGAGAAAAGTATATCGAGCTGCGCGGCGTGGAGACGGTCGAGGCGGCCGTAGCCGCATCGGGCTACAAATCGCCGAAGCCCGCCGGGGACGATCGCGTGCGATACGGCCGTGGAATGGCGCTCGGCGAGCGCTCTCTCGCAGGTGGCGAGACGCATGCCAGTGTCACGTTCCTGGACGACGGCACGGTTGTCGTGCATACATCGATCTTCGAGCAGGGCTCGGGTACCTACACGACCATCCGGCAGATGGTGGCCGACCTGCTGGATGCCGACATGTATTCGGTCTCCGTTGCGGTGTGGGATCCCGACGACACCGGTTTCGACAGCGGCGCAGGAGCGAGCCGCAATACCCGTATGGCCAGCGCCGCGGTGCACGACGCCGCAATCGCCGCCCGCAATCGCCTGCTGGGCCTCTGCGCAGCGCAAACCGGGTGGGCCGAGGGCGAGCTCTCGCTCGCCGGCGGGCTCGTTGCGCATGCGGGCAGCGGCGGATCGAAGAACAGCGCCGACGTAGTGCGTGAGGCGGGCGAGCCCGTGGTCGGCCATGCGGACTACAAGGAGTCCTCGCACGCTCCTAATACCGCATTCACCGTGCAGGTGGCCGAGGTGGCGGTGGACGAGGAGACAGGCGACATTCGCCTCACCAAGCTCACTTCGGTGCACGACGCCGGCATGGTGCTGAATCCCCAGGGTCACGACGGTCAGATCAACGGAGGCGTGATGCAGGGCATCGGCTATGCGCTTCTCGAAGAGCTCGTCGTCGAGGAAGGCCGCGTCACGACGCCGACGTACGCGGATTTCAAGATACCCAACATCGCCGACATCCCCGACATGACCCGCGTAACGCTGGAGTCCGCATCAGGAATCGGGCCTTTCACCATCAAGGGCATCGGTGAGAATCCCATCGGGCCCGTCGCACCGGCGGTCGCCAACGCCGTGGCAGATGCCGTTGGTGTGCGGGTCCGCGACCTGCCCGTCACGGCAGAGAAGGTGTATCGCGCCCTGCGCTTCCCTGCCTAGCTGAGCGCGTAGAGCGCCTGAGCGTTCGTGCGCGTGATCTTCCCGCGCTGCTCCTCAGTCAGATCCTCTCTCGCCAACAGGTGCTGGATGTTCTCAGGGAACTCGGAATCCCAATGTGGGAAGTCCGATGCGTAGACGAAATTGTTGTCGCCGAAGATGCGCAGCGTCTCAGGCAGCAAGCGCTCCTCGGCCTCGACCGACAGGTAGATGTTGCCGTCCATGACGTATTCGCTGGGCGTCTTGGTGAGCAGGGGTGCGTCGATCTCGCCCCTGAATCCGTAGCGTTCGTCCATGCGATCAAGCATGTAGGCAAGCCAGCCGCAGCCGGCCTCCAGAAACGCGATGCGCACCTTGGGAAACTTGGCTGGCACTCCTTCGAAGATGATGCTCACGAACTGTTTCATCTGCACGAACGCATGCCCAAGCGAGTGTACCTGGACGAACTTGTCGAACAGGTATTCATCTCCCGTGCCGCCCAGATGACCGCCGCCATGGATCGCAATCATCGTCCCCAGGCGCTCCGCCTCCTCGTAGACGGGGTGGAACTCCTTCTTCCCGTAGAGGCGAGGTCCCTCAGCGAACATGCCGCCGACCATCCCGAGCTCTGTCACGGCCCGGCGCAGCTCGATCACGGCCTCCGCTGGATCCTGCGCAGGCAGGAGCGCGACGCCCTTGAAGCGCGGGCTCACCTTCATGTACTCCTCGGAGAGGAAGTTGTTGTAGGCGCGCGAGCGGGCAACGGCGAAGTCCGGTTCGCTCAGGAATCCGGAGCCAAGGCCGCCCGTGGGGTAGAGCACGGCGGTCTCGAGTCCGCCGCTATCCAGCGCGTCGAGCCAGGTGTTGACGTCGACTGCCCTGGTACCAAGTGTGCCCCCTACCGTATTGTCGTAGCCGTCACGCGAGCCGCCGCCGAGCCGCTCTCGCTTGTCGTAGGGAGCCTCAAGGTACTGGCGTATCTGCTCTTCTGAATCGCGCACGTGGCCGTCAGCGTCAATCACCCCGTTCTGCTCTGCCATGGCCGCTCCTCCGGCTGCGGGATGTGGCGAGGATAGGCGCATCGGAATGCTGGAGCAAGCGGAGCTTTCCCCATCAAGCCTCAAATATGGCCTCGGGAAGCACGGCGGTCACCGTCATGTTAGGTGCGTCGACGATCTGGCTCACCTTGAGGTCGACGGCGACGCTGCAGATGACGTAGGCCTGCTCGCGGGTGAACCCACGCTCTTGTAGCAGATCCAGCATCTGACGCAGAGCGTGGCGGCAAGCGGAGTTTAGATCCTCGGACACGTTGGTGCCGTCCTCCTGCAGCGAAAGGCCGATCGTGGCAGCGAACCGTCCCTGAAGTCGTGGGTCCGGGGCGTAGCGCTCGTGGATCAAACGCGGGACTCGGATGTTTTTGCGCTTCGCCTCGCCCTCCAGCACACGGAAGCGCACGCCCACGGTGCAGTCGGTCTCCACCGCATGGATGCATACCTCGCCGTCGCCCTGGGCGAAGTGGCCATCGCCCGTTGAGAACAGCGCGCCCTCGATGAAGACCGGGAACAACAGCTTCGAGCCCACCGTCATCTGCTTCACGTCCATGTTGCCGCCGTTCTCGCGGGGCGGGATCGTGCGCAATCCTTCCTCGGCCGCGGGTCCCGTCGCCGGCACGGCGCTCTTGGCGTTAGGCGGCTGCGCGAGGCCGCCGCGCGCCGCTGCATCGGCTTCCCGCATCGCCCACGCGCGCACCTGCGCGTGCGAGGGAGCGACTGCTGAGATTCCCATGAACGGGGCCGAGGGAATGTGGACGCCAGGCACCTGTGGCGATGTGGCATAGCCATCTTGCAGGCTCCAGTGCGCAAGCAACGGGACGTCTATGATGTCGCGCAGCGACCCTCTTCCTGGAATCACGCCGGTGTAGGCCCAGGCCCCGGTTTCGATCTCCAGGAACTCTACCTCGAGCAGGTCGCCGGGCTTGGCGCCTTTCACGTATGCCGGTCCGGTGAGTGGATGCACACGAAGGCCGTCCATATGAGGGAAATCTGCCTCGGTGGTCTGCGGCGTGAACTGGTTGTCCATGCTGGTCCGGGTCTGGAAAATCACCTCTTCGCCCTCGTCCACCTCGATCACAGGGGGGATATCGGGGTGAAACCGGTTGTGGCCCTTTTCTGGCTCCTCGACGAGTGATCTGCTGCGGTCTATCTCTATGCTTTTCACGTGTTGGGCCCGCTTCCGGTGGTTGGTTCGACGGATTGTGCCACAATGGGCCACCGCCGACTCTAGCACGCGGTCGGCTGGAGAAAACGCCCGTAGTACACTACCGCGAAGCCACGCCATCGCGGCCCTGAAGCCATAGGAGGACCCCGCATGCTGTCGATGCGCGACAACGAGCTCGTAACTCGTGTGGGACGGGACACCCCGATGGGAGAGGTGATGCGGCGCTATTGGACGCCGGTCCTCTTGGCGTGGGAGCTGCCTGATCCTGATTGCGACCCAGTCCGAGTTCGCGTGCTCGGTGAGGACCTCGTTGCGTTCCGTGACACCAGCGGTCGGCTGGGTCTCCTGGCCGCAGCATGCCCTCATCGCCGGGTGTCTCTGTATTTCGGACGGAACGAGCAGAACGGACTGCGCTGCGTGTACCACGGCTGGAAGTTCGACGTGGACGGCAACTGCATCGAGATGCCCAACGAGCCAGAGGTCAGCAATTTCCAAGACAAGGTGAAGGCGCTCTCCTACGCCGTTGTGGAACAAGGGGGGGTGATCTGGGCGTACCTCGGCCCCAAGGAGCTGCAGCCGCCTCCGCCCAATTTCGAGTGGACGTTGGTCCCTGAGACCCACCGAAGCGTGTCGCGAGTCTGGCAGGAATGCAACTGGATGCAGGCGCTCGAGGGTGGTATCGACACGTCGCACTCGTCGTTCCTACACAACAACGATCTATCCGACCTGACGCTGCTGCGCTCGCGTTCTACCGCGCCGGTCCTCGAGGTCGAGCCCACCAACTACGGCTACACCTACAGCTCCACCAGGCCTCTGGAAGAGGGCAGTTACGTCCGCACTTATCACTACGTGATGCCCTACCACCAGATCCGCGCAGGGCAGGTAGGTCACAGCGGCAAGACACTAGACGTGCCTCGGATCAACGGGCACTGTTGGGTACCGATAGACGACCACAACACCATGGTGTTCAACTGGACTTACACCTACGGCGACAAGCCGCTGACGGAGGACGCCAAGGCGCTACGCGGCAGCGGTAACGAGCTGTACGCGGACATCGACGTTGCGAACGATTTCAGATCGTTCCGCACCCGGGCCAACGACTACCTGCTGGACCGCGCGGCGCAGCGCACCCAGAGTTTCTCGGGCATTTCTGGCATCAACACTCAGGACCGTGCGCTCCAGGAGACGATGGGAATCGTCGCCGACCGCTCACTGGAGCACCTGGGTACCAGCGACCGCGCCATCATCATGGCTCGCAAGTTGCTGATGAACGCGGTCAAGACTGTGGAGGACGGCGGTCGCCCTCCCGGGTCGAGGGACGAGTACTACGGCATCAGGGCTATCGACCGCATCCTTCCCGCGGGAGAACACTGGCAGGTGCTCAAACCGGACATGTACCCAATCGGCGCGCGATAGCGCCATCCGCATGGCAAAAGCGAAGGGCGGGAGCATGCTCTCGCCCTTTCCGTTACGGTCTTCTTGTTAGCGCGGCTCAGTCCCAGTAGGCGAACGCCATGGCGCAGCCGGTGCTCGCAGGGGAGCGGTAGCAGGGCACGTAGTCGACCAGCTTCATCTGCTTGTCGTCGAGCGCCCCATTCACGGTGATCCAGTTGCGTATCTCCGAGTTACCGGCGTGGAGCAGCTCGGTGGGAATGCTCCGCAGGTGTTCCGAGTCATGCTCTTCCAAGGCCTTGATCACACCGCGGTCAAGCTTCTCGTCCACCACGAAGTGGCTCAGGCCGCCCGATGCGACGATTGCCACACGGGCGTCGCTCTCCCAAGAATCGATGGCTCGCCGGATCGCATGGCCAAAGGCATCGCACCGCTTCGGCAGTGCCTGGGTCGGTGGGTAGAACGTGTTCTGGATGATCGGCACGGTCGGGACATGACGCTTGTTGAGCACACGGCGATGCACGAAGCCGAAGGCGTGGCCCTCGCCCCTGCCGTTGGGTAACACTCGGGAGTGCGCCACGTCGAACTCATCGTGCATGACGCTTTCGATGATGTGCAGCCCCAGATCGGGCTGTCCAGGAAGCACGACCTCCTCGCCGAATTCGTTCCCCCATGCCGCCATGGCGATGGAGGGCGGCATCCGTGAGTGGTCACGGGGCTTGTTGGGCAGCGTGTCACCCCAGTAGACCAGCAGCGCAGGCATGTTCGTCTCCTGGATCAGTTCCTTCTGGTCGTCGCCGACGATGACGAGTACGTCGGGGTTGACGTCGTCGATAATCTCGCCCAGCTTCGCGATGGCCGCCTGGGTAGCGTTGTGCCGCTCTTTCCAGACGTCCATCGTAATCTCTTTCTCGATGGACGAGTCGGTCATCTCCAGCATCTCTTCGTAGGTGTGGGGCATGCCGTCCCACGCCCAGAGGTGAGCGTTCGCCAGGTCGCGCTTGGCGTGCTCCAGCCATGACGCCGGCTCCGTGTTGAGCATGGGGCTGTGCGAGGTACCTATACCTAGAACCATTTCTGCCATCGCTCAGTTCCTTTTCGGCACCCTGGATCGGGTTCAGATTACCATACGCCACATACCCGTTTACGAAGGCAGATGCACTGGAGCGACCCTCTTCTTAGGCGGCACCGCAAGGAGCAGGGCGCCGAAGGACACCACGAACATGCCCGCGAATATGCTGAAGGCCCACGTATAGCTGTCGGTCGAGTCGCGGATATACCCAGCGAGGATCGGCCCGGCCGGAGTGGCCGCCATCATCATCGGTGCGGCGAACCCGCGGATCGAGCCGAAGGACCGCCGGCCGTAGTAGTTGGCGAAGAGCATCCTGCTGGTAACGGTCCATGCGCCCAGAGCCAGTCCGTACGTTACCGAGAACAGCACCACCATGGGGAAGCTCCGTGCCGCGATCGCAAGCACCATAGCCACGCACAGCGTCCCGGTTGCCGCCAGCCCCACGTACCGTGTGTGCACGCGCTCCATGGCAAGCCCCCAAGGCAGCGTCGAGAGCGCGGAGACTGCTGCGAAGATCGTGGTCGCCGTTACCGCCATGCCGAAGGAGATGCCCCTGTCTTGGAAGCTCGCGGCGATGTGCAGATTGGTGGCGTTCAGGCTCAGCACGACCGACGCTTGCGCGAAGATCAGCAGCCATAGCGTGGGAGTCCGCTTCGCCTCGGCGAGCGTCCACGTCTCCTCCATCTCATCCGACCGCGCGGCGCGCCCCTCCGCGTCGTCCACGCCCATCGTCTCGCCATCGGGAAGCAGCCCGTAGTCTTCGGGACGCCTACGCATGTACAGGCCGCTAGGCACGACGACCAGCAGTATCACCAATATCCCCAGCGCAGCCCACGCCTCGCGCCAGCCCAAGGCCGCCATCACCGCGAATATGGGGACTGGTAGGAATGTCTGGCCCAGGCGCTGACCCATGCCTGCAAGTCCGACGATCCGGCCCCGCTTGCGCACCCACCATGCGGCCAACGAGACCATGACGCCAACCTGGGCGCCAGAGCCGGCGACCCCACGCGCCAGCCCAAAGAACGCCCAGAAATGCCATGGCTGCTCCATCACCGACAGGCCGAACATGCACAGCCCGATGATGATGCCGGCCACGACGCTTATCCCACGAGCGCCGTGCCGGTCGAGCATGCCGCCGATTGCCCAGGTGAAGATGCCGCTGGACAGCGACCCCGCGACGAACCCAACCGAGATCGCGGTGGCGGACCACCCGAGGTCGTCGCGCATCTGCTGCATGAACAACCCAACGATGGGGCCCTGCGTGGGCACGGTAGCGAAGGAGGAGAGCGACCCAGCGGTGAGGATCGCCCAGCCATAGTAGGCGCGCCGGAACGGCCAGAACCGGGAGATGCGAGGTTGAACGGGGGAACCTTGGTGCGCCATGGAGCGCTCGGACGATACCACGTTTACCGCTCGCGACAGTCGGTATACTCCGACACGCGAACCAACACGAACCCACGCAGGTGTGACATGACCCAGCTCACCGAGTTCCAACGCTCCGTCCTCGCCACGATCCGCGACTTCGTACGACGCGAGGTGGTCCCCACCGCGAGCCGTTACGACGAGGCAGACGAGTTCCCCGCCGACCTAGTGGAGCGCATGCGTGATCTCGGCCTGTTCGGGGCCACGATCCCGGAAGACTACGGCGGCGGCGGCATGGACGTCGCGACCTATGCGCTCGCCGTCGAGGAGCTTGCCAAGGGCTGGATGAGCCTGGCGGGGTTCATGAACACCCATATGCTGCTCGCCGACATGCTGCTGCGCTTCGGTACGGACGAGCAGAAGCAGCGATATTTGCCCGTGATGGCCACCGGGGAGTTGCGTGGAGGGCTCTGCATCACCGAGCCGGATGCGGGGACCGATGTGCAGGCGATCAGCACGCGTGCGGTCCGCGACGGCGAAGAGTATGTGCTGAACGGCGCCAAGACCCTGATCACGAACGGCCGCCACGGCGGGCTCTTCGCCGTGGTGTGCAAGACTGCTCCCGAGGCGACGCCCGCCTATCGCGGGATCAGCATCCTGTTGGCAGAGAGAAGCCCTGGCTTCAACGTGGTGCGCGATATCCCCAAGCTTGGTTACCGGGGCATCGACACATGCGAGATCACGTTCGACAACCTGCGCGTGCCGGCGGCAAACCTGCTCGGCGGAGTCGAAGGCCAGGGGTTCGCTCACGTGATGGCCGGTCTGGAGCTAGGCCGGATCAACGTCGCCGCCCGCGCCGTCGGAGTCGGGCGTGCAGCCCTCGAGGCGGCGACCCAGTACGCGCAGCAACGGCACAGCTTCGGTAAGCCCATCGCGGAGCACCAGGCGATCCAACTCAAGCTCGCGGACATGGCCACCCAGCTCCAGGCGGCGCATCTGCTGGTCATGCACGCGGCAGCGCTGAAGGACCAGGACGCGCGGGTAGATTTCGAGGCAGGGATGGCGAAGCTGTTCGCGAGCGAAGCCTGCCTCGCGGTCAGCACGGACGCGATGCGCATCCACGGAGGCTATGGCTACACGAAGGATCTGCCGCTCGAACGCTATTTCCGGGATGCGCCGCTGATGATCATCGGCGAGGGTACCAATGAGATACAGCGCGTGGTCATCGCGCGCAATCTGGTGAAACGATTCCCGTCGGGAGACTTCCTGCATGAGGCAGCGCTGTGACCATGCCACTGGCGGGAATCAGGGTTCTCGAGCTCACTTCGGTCCTGGGCGGACCGCTGGCGGCTCGCATCCTGGCTGATCTTGGCGCGGAGGTCATCAAGATCGAGCAGCCGGGCGCCGGGGACGCGTCGCGGCGGCTCGGCCCCTATTTCCTGAACGGCGAAAGTGCGTACTTCCTCGGCTTCAACCGCAACAAGAAGAGCGTGACCCTGAACCTGCGGGCGGAAGACGGATTGGAGGCGTTCTATCGGCTGGTGCGCGTCTCCGACGTGGTGCTGGACAACTTCCGCCCCGCCGTCCTCGACCGGCTGAAGATCGATCACGCCACGCTGCGAGCGATCAACCCTCGCATCATCTGCTCGTCGCTCTCTGGATTCGGACAGGAGGGCCCCTACCGCGACCGCCCGGCGTTCGATGGTGTTGTTCAGGCCATGAGCGGAGCCATGAGCGTCACCGGAGTGTCCGGAGGCGACCCCATGTACCTAGGGTTCCCCATGGGGGACGTGGGTGGAGGTTGGGGTGCGGCGCTAGGCACGCTTGCCGCGCTCTTCGCGAGGGAGCGCACCGGAGAGAGTCAGCGAGTGGACGTGAGCATGCTTGACATGCTGGTTTCCTTCCAAGCACACCTTGGTCAGATGTATCTGGCGTCGGGAGAGATTCCGGAGCCCATCGGCTCTGGTCACCCATCCAACATACCGGCCAAAGCGTTCAGAGCGAAGGACGGCACGTGGGTGCAGGTGCATTGCAGCACTGAGCCCTTCTGGTTCAAGCTCGTGGAGCTCGTCTCGGCGTGCGTGCCGGGATTCGAGGCGTTGGCCGGCGACGAGCGATTCAAGACGGCCGGCGGACGCATGGCGCACCGTAGCGAGCTGGAGTCGCTGTTGGCCGACGCCATAGTTACCAGGAGCGCCGACGACTGGGCGGCTCTCTTCATCGACTGGGATGTGCCTGCAGTGCCTATCAACAACATCGCGGAAGCCCTGGCGGACCCCCAGGTGCAAGCACGAAGCATGGTCGTGGAGATCGACCACCCGACCGCCGGGACGTTCAAGACCGCAGGCAATCCCATCAAGCTGGGGCAAGAGGAGAGATTCTCCCCTCCGCCAACGCTGGGTGAGCACACTCGCGAGGTGTTGCGAGAGATTGCGAACTTCGGGAACGATGAGATCGACGCGATGGAGGCCCGGGGGGCGATCTAGCACACAGCAGACTAGTCCTAAGTATCAGTCTCCGGGAACCCAGCGCTCATCAACCCCGTGAGCCACGCGCCAAAGCCGCAGGAGGCGGTCGGCTTCACGCTGCCCAGCTTGACTGGGCGAAGAAATCCATCACGCCCTTGGCGGCAACGAGGAAGCCGGCTAGAAGCAGCACGGTACCCACGCTGTACCAGCGCAACCTCTTCCAGGTCGCCTGCTTCCTGTGCACGATGACGCGATCCTGCTGACCCGAGGGAAGCAGCATCATCCCCCCGGCGAGACAGACAGACAGCCCCAACAGCATGACGGCAAGATCGAACACACGGGCAGCCTGCCATATATGCGCGCCCAGGGGAAGGGGCTTGGTTGTTTGGCTGTGCGCCTGGCGTTTGACTGTGCGCCTCCGCTTCGATGCGGCTCCGGGCTAAAGCGCCGCGGCTCTTGCTGCTCCGGGTTGCAACGCTCAGCCAAGCCATGCAGGGCAAGCCCGGAGTCCTTCCATTGGAGGGCAATTTCAGTCCGGAGCCGTAGCGGGCGCGCTGAGGCGCACAGTCAAACCGTTCCTCCCGTGCTACGGACATCTCCTTGTTGTAACAGAACGTTAGTTCTAATAATCTCTGGAGACCCTTGCTGGCGCACTCCTGCGGGAGAGAGGGTCTCGTGCAGTTCGCATGTGTTCGGATCGAACATCTGCCTGTTCAAGCGGAGCTCTATCGCGATCTCCGGCTTCGAGGGCTGCCCCTGGTGCTCGCCACCGGCGCGCACTCGAAGCGAGTCGTGCTCGACGCCGCGCCGCAGGCAAAGGGCGTCATGGATGGCATGCCGCTGGCTGAAGCACTCAGCATCTGCAAGGGAGCCGTACTGGTCGAGCCGGACCAGCGGCACTACGTCAGTGTGTTCGATGAGGTGCTCAACGCCATTGAAGGGCTCGGCGCTGACGTGGAGGACGCGGGTCTCGGGTTGGCCTACATCCGCATCAGCGGGCTGGAGCTGCTCTTCGGTGGCCAAGACCGGCTGCTCGATGCGTTACTCCAGGCCATTCCCGCGCATCTGGCCCCACGCGTGGGGGTCGGCGGCTCGAAGTTCGCCGCATTCATCGCATCGAGTGCCGCCGAGCCGGGAGTGGTCGCCCGTGACCCCGGTCCCGGCTCGGAGCACTGGCAATCGCTCTCCATCGACCTGCTGCCCGCGCCCTGGGCCTCAAAGGCGCGCCTGCATGGATTCGGCCTGCACACCCTGAGCCAGGTGGCGCATCTGCCCATCGGCGCTCTGCAATCGCAGCTCGGCCCCGTGGGCAGGCTCATGGGCGAGCTGGCACGCGGCGTGGACCCACGTCCACTTGTGCCACGTACGCATCAGGAGACGGTAGAGGCGGCGCTCAGCTTCCCAAGCCCCACGGTGGCGTACGAGGCAATCGCTATGGCGACCGATCGGCTGCTGGCACGCGCCTTCGAGGACCCTGGCATACGCGGCCGCTTCGCTCGCGTTTGTCTGCTGCAGGCGGTCATCTTTCGGGCTCCGCCGTGGCAGAAGCGGATGGTTTTCCGTGATGCCATGGGCGATCCCGCCAAGGCGGCGATGCTCATCAAGCATGCGCTCCGGGGCAGTCCACCTCCAGGGCCGGTCGAGGAGCTGAGCCTCCGTCTCTCCGGCATCACCGGGGAGGCCGGGCGCCAGGAGAATCTGTTCCGCGACGTTCGCCGCCGCGAAAACCTGAAGGAGGCCCTGGGGCAGCTCAGGGCGCGGCTGCGTGGACAGCCGCCGATCTACCACGTACAGGAGGTGGAGCCATGGTCAAGAGTACCGGAGCGGCGCCTGGCGCTAGTGCCCTACGCCCCCTGAATCTTCCCGAGCCGATCCAGGTGCAAGAAGACTCCGGCTGGCCTCTCGCACTGCAGCACGGTGCGGCCCTAGATCCACTTTCTTCCGCTCAGCAACAGCCTTCCAGATTCGCTGCGCCGAGAGCAGCGATAGCCCTGGGGGCTACACGCATAGCGTCGGTAGAGGACGTGTGGCGCGTTGAGGAGGAGTGGTGGCGTAGTACAAGTATCTCGCGGACGTACTTCGAGGTGCTGCTGGAGGGAGGCCGGCGCGTCAGCATCTTCCACGACCACGCTAGCGGGGAGTGGTACCTCCAGCGCTACGGATGAGTTGCCGCATTGCAAGAGGAGTTCAACGTTCCCTCCCACTCACCCGCGAGGCGCTCCAATCCAGCAGCCCTGCGAAGCGCAGGCGCATAGCCAAACAAACACAAAATGTCCGAGTACGCAGAGCTCCATTGCCATAGCAATTTCTCCTTCCAAGAAGGAGCCTCGTCGGTCCGGGAGCTGGTCGCGCGCGCCCATGACCTGGGTTATTCCGCCCTGGCGCTCACCGACCACGACAACCTGTGCGGCGCCATGGAGTTCGCGCAGTGGGCGTGGCGCCTGGGCGTGCGTCCCATAACCGGCGTGGAAGTCACTCTCCGGGGGACTTCAGCCCGGAGCCGTAGCGAAGCACAGGCGCACAGTTCAACCCAGAACGAGCCCAGCTCGAGCCCTGGCCATATGACGCTGCTCGCCACGAGCACCACTGGCTACAGCAACGTCTCGCGCCTGCTCTCCCTCGGGTACGCTACCTCCGAACGTCGCAATCTGAAGATCGACTCGCGGCTGCTACCAGAGCATGCCGAGGGGGTCATCGCCCTCTCCGGCTGCGCACGGGGGCTGATCCCCGAGGCGCTCGTGCAGGGGCGGTTCGCGGAGGCCAAGGCGCTGGCGGTGCAGTGCGTGGAATGGTACGGCGAGGGTAACTTCTACCTCGAGCTGCAGCAGAACCTGGTACATGGCGACACGCTGCGCAATCGCCGCCTAGTGGCTCTCGGCCGCGAGCTTAGCATCCCGCTGGTCGCCACCAACAACGTGCACTACCACGAGCGCTCTCGCCATCGACTGCAGGACTGCCTGGTGGCGATCCATAGCCGCAAGAGCCTGGAGCAGTCGCACCGAGAACGCAGGGCGAACGCGGAGCTCTATCTGAAGACGCCGGAGCGCATGGCATGGCTCTTCCGCGAAGTGCCAGCGGCCATCGCCAACACGATGGTCATCGCGGACCGCTGCCGGTTCGACTTGACCCATGACCTTACATACCGGTTCCCGGACTACGATGTCCCCGACGGTTTCACACAACTGAGCTATCTGGAGCGCCTCTGCCGCGAGGTGGCGCACCGCAAGTACGGTGGCATCGACGAGCGTATCGAGGCGCGCCTCCGCGAGGAGCTCAGGGTCATCGAGAAGCGCAATCTGGCCGGCTTCTTCCTGATCTACCACGACATCATCGAGATGGCGCGCGAGGTGCAGGTGGAGCTCGGCCTCGTCGACTCCGAAGTGCCGCTCGACGAGGCGCCACCTGGCCGGGGTCGAGGATCGTCCGTGGCCATGCTGGTCGGGTATCTCACTGGTCTCTCACACATCGACCCGCTCCTGTACGACCTATCATTAGAGCGCTTCCTACCGGAGGATGCGGACCGTGCGCCGGACATCGATCTGGACTTCCCGCGCAATATCCGGGAGGAACTGATCAAGCGGGTCCACTCCAAGTGGGGCTGGGACCGCGCAGCACTCACGGGGATGATCTCGACCTACAAGGTACGAGGGGCGGTTCGCGACCTGGGCATGGCGCTCGGCCTGCCTGCAGACGACATCGACAAGCTGGCCAAGCAGGTGGATCACATACATGCGCGCGACCTACAGAAGGAGATGCGCGTGCTCCCCGGCTTTCGCAACAAGATCGATGCCCCTGGATGGCGCGACCTCATAGACCTAGCCAAGCAGCTTGACGGCTTCCCGCGCAACCTGGCACAGCACCCCGGCGGCATGATCATCTCGTCCACTCCACTGATCGACCAGGTGCCCGTGCAGCAGAGCGCCATCAACGGGCGCTACCTCTGCCACTGGGACAAGGACTCTATAGACGATGCGGGGTTCGTGAAGATCGACTTCCTCGCCCTCGGCGCGCTCTCACAGATGCAGGAGGCTGTTCAACTCATCGAGGAGCGTACCGGGCAGCCATGCGATCTATCGCGCATCGACTTCGAGGACGAGGAGGTCTACGACATGCTGGCACGCGCTGACACCATCGGCATCTTCCAGGTGGAGTCGGCCGCACAGATCCAGACCATCCCTCGCATCCGGCCGAAGAATCTGGTGGACATGGCCCGCGAGGTGGCGGCCGTGCGCCCCGGCGTGGGCGCGAACGACGGCGTCAGCGAGTACATACGCAGGCGTGTGGCGAACACGATGGCTTTCGATCACGAGCTCGAGCGGCGGGCACTGGAGCGCACGAGAGGGGTGATTCTCTTCCAGGACCAGATAAACCAGCTCGCCATCGACGTGGGAGGCTTCTCCGCGAAGGACGCCGACCAGCTCCGCCGAGCCTACCATCGTCGCGACGACGACGACGCGGTCCACGACTACTGGTGGCCGCGCTTCCGCGATGGAGCGCATGTCCTCGGCGTGGACGAGGCGGTCGCCACACGAATATTCCGCAAGTTCAACGGCCAGTACATGTTCCCGGAGGCCCACGCCTTCGCCTTCGGAGTCAACGCCTATCAGATGTCCTGGCTGAAGTACTACTACCCGCTGGAGTTCTACGTAAGTCTGTTCAACCAGCAACCCATGGGCTTCTACAATCTGGAGACGCTGAAGGAGGACGCCAAGCGTCACGGCATCCACATCCTGCATCCAGACGTGAACCGCAGCGAGGTCCATTGCGTCCCAGAGGCGCTCCGCTCCATCCGCCTCGGCCTGCTGCACGTGCGCGCCGTGGGCCAAGACGCCGCCGAGACCGTCGTCCATGAGCGCGAGGCGCATGGGCCGTACGCCTCCGTCGCCGACCTCATGGCACGCTCCTGGCTGCTGCGTGGGTCACTGGACAATTTGACGGACGCGGGTGCGCTGGACGGGCTAAACCCGCCGTCAGGTGCAGGGAAGAGCCATGCCGGGGGTAAGGGGGTGCCCTCCTTGCCCCCAAACATTCCACAGGTGGGGGGTGGGGATGTGGCGTCCCACATCGCAGCGCGGCAGCAGGGGGAGCGGCAGGGCACGCGATGGGAGATAGGGTTGCGCTATCGCCCGGCTGGCGCGCAGCTCTCGCTGCCGCTGTCCGTCGAGCAGGACATGGTGCCGCTGCCCGAAGCTTCGGCGTGGGCCGGCATGGAGCGTGAGTACCGCACCCTCGGCCTGCACCCCGCGGGCCATGTCATGGCCTACCTGCGCGACTCGCTCCCAGGGATCCTGACCAGCCGCGACGTGGGCGAGCTCAACGACGGCACGCAGGTGCGGGTCGCAGGGCTGGTGATCCGCCGGCAGCGGCCGCTGGCCAAGGCCGTCTTCATCACACTGGAGGACGAGTTCGGCCACACGCCACTGGTCATATGGCCATCGGTCTACGAGCGCTTCCGCATGACGTTGAAGGAGGCGTTCCTGATCGCGGACGGGGTCATCTCGCATCGGGAGGGCACGATGAACATCGCCGTGGCGTCCGTAAAAGCGATCGAGGGCATCGGTGCGCTTCCGCTTCGCTCGAAAGACTGGGGCTAGCACGGTGCCACCTTGCATCCGATGGTACAGCCGGCATTCCCTAATGAACTGAGGCAGGTGACTTGCCCGCATCGAACCTCGGTGCAAGAATCCCGCCATACGCCAGCACAACGAGGAGGCCTCCTCATGACTCAGGCACCAACGCCACGAGGCGAGCGCGACCCGGACCACCACGTGCAGGTGGAGCAGAGCCCGAAGTGGGTTCGCGTCGTTGCAGGCGGCCATGTCGTCGCCGATAGTAAGCGCGTACAACTTCTTCGCGAGACCGGGCACACGCCGGTGTACTACTTCCCGAGAGAAGACGTACGCATGGAGTATTTTGAGCCCACCGACCGCGACAGCCACTGTCCCTACAAGGGCAACTCCAACTATTGGACGCTCAAGGCCGGAGACAAGGTCGAAGAGAACGCCGTATGGAGCTACGAGGATCCGTACGACTATGAGGGCTCACCAGACATCAAAGACCACATCGCCTTCTACTGGGGCAAGGTGGACGCCTGGTTCGAAGAGAACGAGCAGGTCTACGTGCATGCCCGCGACCCCTACAAGCGTATCGACGTGATCCCCAGCACGAGGCACATCGAGATCAAGGTCGATGGCGAGACCATCGCGGATACGCATAGCCCGGCGATGCTTTTCGAGACGGGCCTGCCGGTGCGGTACTACATCCCCCTGCTGGACGTGCGGATGGATAAGCTCACGCCGACCGACCGGGTGACGCGATGCCCCTACAAGGGCCAGGCGGCCTACTACAGCGTTACCACCAGCGAGCGAGAGCATCAGGATGTGGCCTGGTACTACACCTACCCCACTCCGGAATCGACCGGCATCAAAGGTTTCGTCAGCTTCTTTAACGAGCGAGTTGACGTCGTCGTGGACGGCGAAGAGCAGGTGCGACCCAAGACGAAATGGTCAACGCCCGCCTAGGCAGGCGTACGCCTACCCTATCTTCGCGCGGGAGCACACATGAGCCTGCGCAAGCCCGATGCACGGGACGTCAAGAAGCGGTTGGTCGTGGAGGTCGAACGGGCCCGGCATAAGCACGGAGGCGGCCTGTATGTCGCCTCCGTGCCAGACCACACCACGTTCACCGTGCGCTTACCGCTCCAAGCCTAAGCCCCCGGGCCGCCTATAGGTGACCGTCGAACCAACTCAACGCATCCGCCCACGCCGCCGTTGCGGCCTCTTCGTGGTAGCGCTCTTCATTCGTGTGATTATGGAATGCGTGATTCGCGCCGGCGTACACCTTCATATCGAACGTGGTACCCGCCGCCTTCAGGGCGTCGGTGATCTCAGGAATCCCGGCGTTGATCCGCTCGTCCTGCTCGCCGTAGACCGCGTAGACCGCCGCGCTAATGTTCGGCACTCCCTCCATCGGCGGATTCGCCCCGTAGAACGGCACGGCCGCGGCAACGTCAGGGCTGGTGGTAGCAACGCGCCAAACCACGCCACCCCCGAAGCAGAACCCGATGATGCCCACGCTGGTCGCGCCCTGCTCCTGGAGGTAGCGAATCGCCGCTAGCGCATCGGTGACGTGCCGGTCGCGAGGGATCTCTTGGAGCGTGACGGGTATGTTCTCTACCGCATCGGTGCCACCCTCTCGGGATAGCAGATCCGGCGCCACAGCGATGTAGCCGGAGCTCGCCAGCCCGTTCGCCACGTCCCGCAGGTAGGGCGTGAGGCCTCGATTCTCATGAATCACCACGATGCCTCGGGAGCTGCCCTCGGCTGGCTTCGCTAGGTGGGCCTTGACTGAGGCGCCAGCGACGTCGAATTCGACATCGCTGGTCTCGGGCGACGCTCCGGCCACTAATGGGTTGCTCGTCGGTAGTGCCATTCTCTCTCCTCCATCATGCGCGCTTCATCGGCGGATAGGATGCGCGTCGAGTGCGACAGGGCGATCACTCCAAGCGCCGGTTCTTCGAAAAATCGTAATCGGGCGCGGTGTCGCAGGCGTACGACCAGGTGACTCGGGTGCGGTCCCAATCGCCACCTAGCGTTTCCCCCAGGAAACCGATGAGCTCGCTCCAGCTCGCCTCCGTGGTCTCGGGGCGGTGTCGGCCAGGCATCGTGTCGTTGAGCCAGCCATGCGGAGCATCGGCGTAGACTCGGATGCGGTAGCTCTTCCTCGAGTCCTCCATGGCGGTCCTGAACCTGAAAACGTCCGCCACGGACAGCACATGGTCCGCCTCGCCGAACAGACCGAGCACCGGGCATCGAAGGCGCTCGATGAATTCGCTCACCGGAGTCGGCTGGCCCTCTTTCGGTTCCCAGCCGCCAGCGCCGACGCCACCGTACATTACCACCACCGAAGGGACGTCGTGCCGGTATGCCGCGTACAACAGCGGCTCGCGGCCCGACTGGCACACGCCGACGACGCCAATCTGATCGCCATCCACGTAACTCTGCTGCCGCAGGAACGCCACGGCCTCATCGAGATCGGGCAACGACTCCTCGTCGCGCAAGTCCACCCGTTCCTCTCCGAGGGCTAGCGCTTCTCGATCACCATCGAATCGATGGAAAAGATCCGGCAAGCAGGCTACATAGCCGTCCCGTGCCAGGCGCTCTCCAAGATCACGCGTGTGCTGCACGATGCCATATCGCTCGTGCAGGAGTATAACTGCCGGCCGCTTCTCGCTCGTATCCGGCCTAGCAGTGTGCACCGTCATCCCGCTCGCAAGGGTTTGCTCTTCCAGCATGTCGCGTAGTGCTCCTGCGGCCCGGCTCGGGCGGACTATAGGGCGAGGCGTTGTCTCGGTCAAGAATCAGCTCAGGGAAGCTCGAGCCACGATATCCGCGAGCCGGTCGATCTGATCCAGGTCACCGACACCTGGCTCGAGGATCAGTTCATCTACGCCCACGCTCTCAAAAGCAGCGATCGCATCCTTGATCAAGAGCTCGGTCCAGGGGATGTCGACCTCCATCTTCTGCGCGGCGGGGCCGCGAAAGTTGTAGTAGGCGCGCATGGACTCGCGCGCACGCTCAGCGGCGTACGCGCCGACCGCACATGTGAGAGCGGCGACGAATCTTGGGCGGCCGGGTCTGCCTTGAGCCTTCCACGACTCCTCCACGGCCATGAAGTAGCCGAGTACCTCCTGAACCTCGTTGGTGCTGCCGCTGCCCGCGCTGCCCGCGATATAGCCATCGCCGAGCCGGCCGGTGCGCTCGAGCGCGGTTGCTGACCGCCCGCCGATCAGGATCTCGGGCCCCCCTGGTCTGCCCGGTCTTGGTCCGATCGGACCCGCGCCATCCGCTGCGTCGCCTCCCGCCCAGATCCGGCGCATCGTCTCGATCTGACGCTCGAGAACCTTTCCACGGCCCTTCATGGGCGTGCCGGTGGCCGCGAAGTCGTCGGCCCGCGATCCGACGCCGACGCCCAAGACGAAACGCCCGCCCGAGATGGCGTCCACGCTGGCAACCTGCTTGGCCAGGACGGCGGCGTTGCGGAGAGGCGAGATGAGCACGGTGGGCATGAGCCGAATGCGCTGTGTAACGGCTGCCGCGGCCGTCAGCACGATCAGCGGCTCGTGCGTGCCGTACACAAGGCGGTCGATGAGAGCGAGCGAGGAGAATGGGCCGTCGTCAGCGTGCTCGGCCCATTCGACAATCCGGTCGCTGCGGCCCACAGGGATGATCTTCGGAAACGCGATCCCAATCTCCATCGGATGTCGCTCCTACGGTGTGGTTGGCTGGCGCGGAACAGCCATGGCGCATGAGGGTAACATGAGCGCAGCCCGGCTAGGGATGCCAATACTTAGGGCCACGCCGCACCAGGAGGTCGCAATGCTCACCGCTGAAGAGAACGCGCTACTGACGCAGGTCGGGCCTGGCACGGCAGGGGGCGATCTACTCCGACGGTACTGGCACCCCATCGCCGCCGCTCAGGAGATCAGCGACGAGCGTCCGACCAAGTTCGTTCGCGTGCTTGGCGAGGACCTGGTCATCTTTCTCGACAAGTCGGGGCGCTTCGGGCTGATCGCCGACAAGTGCGCACACCGCAGCGCCTCGATGGTCTACGGGCGCGTCGAGGAACGAGGCATCTCGTGCGCCTACCACGGTTGGCTCTACGATTGCGACGGCAGGATCCTGGAGACGCCACCAGAGCGCAACGATGCCATCATGAAGAGCGTGACGATCAAGGCCTATAAGGTCATTAGCTACATCGGGTTGATTTGGGCCTACATGGGCCCCGCGCCGGTGCCCGAATTCACGCCCTACGACACGTTGGTCCGGAAGGATGGCCACCGCAAGGTGGTAGTCCATCCGGTGTTGGATTGCAATTGGCTGCAGGCGATGGAGAACTCAATGGACCCGGCGCACCTGCAAATCCTGCACCAGGAGTTCTACGGCAGAGGCAAGCGCCAGCCGGTGAGCACCACCCGCGGATATATCGACGACGTTGAGAGTTTCGAGTTCTACACCACCGAATACGGGCTCATGAAGAAGCGCACCTACAAGACGGGGACCGTCGACGAGCACCCCGTCGTCTTCCCCTCCATCCTTCGCCAGGGCCCAAGCACGCAATTCCGCACGCCGATTGACGACGAGCACACGTGGCACGTGCACGTCATGTTCCGGGTCACCGAGGATGGCAGCGAGCCGAAGGATGCTTTTGCACCGCCGGTCGAGTACGAGAAGCCGTACAAAACTCCAGCTGACAAGAGCCACCCCTACGCCAAGTACGACGCGCGCAGCGTGTTATCGCAGGATCACCTGGCCTGGGAGACGCAGGGACCTATCGCCGATCGATCGAGGGAACATCTCAGCTACTCGGACCGCGGAGTGGTGCTGCTGCGACGAGTGCTGAAGGAGCAAATCGAGCGAGTACAACGCGGCGAAGACCCGCTCGGTGTGATCCGCGACCCGCAGCTCGCCATGATTGACACCAACGTCGATGAAGACGTATGGCGGCGTGAATACCTCGCGGTGGCAGCCAACACCGGCAATAAGTGGGCTCAGCCAGGATCGGGAGCCTAGCCCGCGGAACCAGCCCGCATCATCGCGATCGCCTCGTCCACGCCGCGGATCCTCGCCATCATGGGGTACACGTGGCTCATGAAGAACTCCTGACCGCCCTCGAGGCTGTCCGAGCAGCAGTCGGGGACGATCACCAGGTTGAAGTCGAGGTCACGGGCCGCGTACGCCGTGCTGGCGATGCCAACGCGCGTGGACCCGCCACACAGCACGATGGTGTCGACGCCTCGCGTCCTGAGGCTCAGCTCCAGGCTGGTCTGATGGAACGCACTCCAACGGTGCTTCTTCACGACGTAGTCCTGTGGCTGTGGGGCGAGTGCGTCCAAGATCTGCGTCTCTCGGCTCCCCGACACCATGGTTCGCCGCATGCCGATGTGCTCGTGCTCGGGGTCGGTCCAGGGCACCATCGCGTAGTTGGTATCCGAGTACAGCATCGCCGCGTCCGCCCCGTCAGGACGATGGTCGGCCATGGCGAAGCACACCGCGATGCCGACCTCGTCCGCGACGACGCGGAGCCTCGCGCAGTTCTGGACAATCAGCTCGTCGTTCGTGTGATACGCGTTCAGCATGTCGAAGTACAGCACGGCGGTCTTCGCGGGGTCCAACACGTCGTATGCCATGGGTCAGCCTCCCTTGTCTTGTTCTTGGATCGCTGCTCGCCGAGCGCCGCTCAGGTCGCCAAGGGCAGGTCACGGAAGTTCTCGAGCAGCGAGCCGAACCCCCTTACCACATCGCGGATGCCGTTGGAGCGCAAGGCGTACCAATAGATCGCCGTGTTGATCGCGATCACGGGCTTCTTGAGCCAACGCTCCGCCTCACCGGCGAGGCGTGCCATCGACAGATTCGTGCCCACTTGGATGATCGCGTCGATATCGGGACCGTCCACCTCGGTCAACGCCTCTTTGAGTTGATCGCCGGTGACGTGGGAGATCAACATGGGGCTCTTGGCCTTGAGGCCTTTCAGCCTGACGACCTCGAGCCCGCTCTCCTCGAAGTATCTGCTCACCATCTCGTCACCGGACGGCCAATAGGGCGTGACCACGCCGATGCGCTTGATATCACCGTAGCACCGCAGCGCCGCAGCAGATGCGTCCGAGCCCATGGTCACGGCGAGCCCCGAGCGCCGCTCCACCCTGTCTCGCAGCTCGACGCTCGTCTTCACTCCGCCCCAGAACGTCTCCGACGACATGCCCATGACCAGGTGGTCTGGAGAACATGTCAGCACACGATCAACCGCGTCGTCGATGCCCCCGCGGATGTTCTCCATGAGCTGCAAGAAATCCTCGTCGCTCTCGACCGGGTCGTCCGGGATCGAAACACGCGAGAAATGGTTCGTCACGCCCAGCGGTCGCATGTCGTCAAAGTCGGGCTGGACAATCGTGTTGGTCGAAGGCGCGATCACCGCGAATTTCTTGCGCCAGCCGAGTGCGTCTGGCATGGCTCGCTCCTTTAGGGGCCTGTGGAGTGCGGACGCACAGGGTCGTCCGGAGCGCCCATGGTACTCCCAACGAGCTCCGCAGGCCCTCTGGACACCAGCCACGGCCTGGCTCTACCCTGACCAGCGCTCGGCGGCTCGCCGCTCGCAAGCCCACAACCCGTCTACCCACCAAGGAGCTCTCGATGCGCATAGGCGTCCCGGACATGGTCTCGAATTCATACTTCCCCGCCATCGCCGCGGTGGACCTCGGAGCATTCAAGGCGGAAGGGCTCGAGTCGTCGGCCGAGCTGCTCTTCCCCGTGCCGAAGGCGATGGAGGCGCTGCGCGACGGCGAGTTCGACTACGTTGCGGGCTCCGCCCACGCTACGTTAACGGCGTTCCCTGACTGGAAGGGAGCGAAGATCGTCGTGGCACTGGCGAAGCATATGTACTGGTTCCTGATCCTGCGTGCGGACCTGGGGGTGAAGCGGGGAGACGTGGAAGCGGTGAAGGGATTGCGGATCGGAGCCGCGCCTGGACCGGACTCGGGCCTCGTGCAACTGCTCAAGGACGCGGGGATTGACCCAGAGCGAGACAAAGTCGACATCGCTCCCGTACCGGGCGTGGCGGCGGAGGGCGTTTCGTTCGGCGTGCACGCGGCGAAGTCGCTAGCTGAGGGCCTTATCGATGGTTTCTGGGCGAACGGCATGGGCGCGGAGGTGGCGCTCCGATCGGGCGCGGGCACACTGGTGCTAGACGCGAGGCGCGGCGACGGCCCGGCGACGGCCCAGGGGTTCACCTTCCCGGCTCTCGTGACCACGGACAAGAAGATCGCCGAAGAGCCTGAAGAGGTGGCGGCGACGGTGCGCGGGATCGTTCGGGTCCAGCACATGCTCCGCGAGAACGTTTCCCGTGCCAGGGAGGTCGGTGACAATCGTTTCCCCGAGACCGAGGCGAGTCTGATCGCCGAGCTGATCGAGCGAGATCTCCCCTTCTACGATCCGGCGATCTCGCCAGAGTCGGTGACCTCCATGAACGCCTTCGCAAGGCAGATCGGCTTGCTATCCCAGCCGGCTACGTTTGAGCAGGTCGTTGCGACGCAGTTCAGCGACCTCTGGAAAGGCTAGTCCACACCATAGAGACCAAGGAGGCCGATATGAGCTACCTCAAGACGAACGAAAGCGTGACCGCCCAGGCGATCAAGACGGTTGAGGGTAAAGAGGCGCACGGCGACATCATCCTCAAGGCGATGATGAGCGGCGACGAGATGACCATGCTCGAGATCCGCTACGCACCAGGTGCGGGCACCCCCATGCACGTCCACAAACATGAGTCGGTCGTGTACGTGATGTCAGGACGGGTGGCGATGGTGGTGGGCAAGGAGCACTACGAGCTCGGCCCAGGAGACGCATGCCGCCACCCCCAGGGCGTGCCCCACAGCGTGGAAGGGATCGAGGAGTCGGTCGTGCTGGAAATCAAATCTCCCCCCGTGCCGCTGGACCTCTTCCTTGGCATGGACTAACAGGACTTCACGAATCAGCCGAAAGGACCAAGACATGTCACTCAACGCGAAATACCTGTTCGTCTCCAGCATGGACGTGGATGCGGACAAAGAGGCTCTGTTCAATGAGGTGTACGACACTGAGCACGTCCCTGCGCTGTCCAAGGTACCCGGTGTGCTGTCAGTGGCCCGGCTGCGCAAGCGCACGTTCGAGCTGAGCATCGGCGGCAGCATCCAGACGTTCGAGGTGGAGAGCGAGCCTCAGTACAGTGCGATGTACGAGGTGGAGAGCCCCGACGTGCTCATCTCCGACGCGTGGTCGAGCGCCATTGAATCGGGCCGGTGGCCCACCGACGTGCGCCCCGCGGCCAAGAACACTCGCCGCGTGCTCTACGAGTTGATGTACTCACGTGACGGCACCGCAAGATAGCTGCCGCGCCCCGGTGCAAGTGCGGCTCTCTCGCCCTCCCGCGAGACGTTTGGTTGCGGGGAACACCACGCTCCCCCGGCAGGGCTATGTTATCTACCCGGTCGCTGCGCTTTAGTCCGGAGCCGTGGGCCGAAACGTAGGCGCACGGTCGTACAGCCCTAGGAGCGCGTCCGCTGGCCGAGCTGTTGGCGAAGCGCGACGAAGTTGCGTGCGCCCTCGACCAGGAACTCGCGTGCCGAGACCGTCAGCATCTGCACGCCAAGCCCGGAGAGGCGCTCCATCTGCTCTTCGTACGTGTCGTTGAGCCACACGTAGCTGCTCACCCACTTGCCCGCCGCGACCGCATGGCGGATCGCGCCGTCCACGACCGTCTGCACCTCCGCCCGTTCGGGCATGCCCATGGATTGCCAGAGATCCTTCGGCCCCACCTGGATGATGTCGATGCCAGGCAGCGCGAGTATCTCTGGGAGGTTCTCGACACCCTCCTCCTCCTCAATCTGGATCGTCAGCAGCGTCTCGCGATTCGCGTGCTCAGCGTAGGCCTCTTCGGTGACGTCAACACCGTAGTTGCCGGAACGGGCCGCGGCGAAGAACGTACGGTCGCCGTCGGGGAAGAAGCGTGTGGCGGCAGCCGCGTCCTCGGCGTCCTCAGTGGTATTGATCCGTGGCACGTGGATCCCCTGAGCGCCTGCGTTCAGGACGCGCAGAATCAGGTCCGGATCGTTGGGGAGTCTGGCGATGGGCGTGATACCGGCGGATTCCGCGGCGCGGATGCTGTGCACGACGGCCAGCTCATCGTACGGCTCGTGCTCCATGTCGAGCACCACGTAGTCGAGCCCGATTGCCCCGAGCAGTTCGATGGTGTCGGGCGAGTGGGAACTGACGGCGCTCCCGAGCGTGATCTGATTGGCCAGGAGCTTCGCCTTGAGCTTGTTCTCGCGCATCGGCTCGGCGTTACGCCTTTGCCGTCGCGGGATCGCGCCACGCGGCATACATGGGGTCTTCATCCACGAAGGCTCGATAGATGCCGTCGTAGGTGAGCCAGAAGATGTCAAGTGTCGTGTTCACGGCGTGTCGCACACGGTCTTGCTCCAGGTCGCTCACGGCATAGTGCTCGACGACGTACGGGCCGACTTTCATGTGTTCCTCGTCGACGGCCATGTGGACGGTCCAGTACTCGATCTCCTTGCTCTCTCGCTCGAAGCCGTAGTAATCGACGAGACCCGCGACTACGCGGTGCATGCGCCCGCTGGCGGTGCCTTCGAGGGCCATCCCCTGGCTTGCGTACAGCTCCATCCACGACCGCTGTGTCATCATGAGCTCGCGCCAATGCAGCAGGGCACTGGCCTCGGGCAGAGGAAGCGTCGCCTCCAGCTCGTCGCGGGGTATCCCCATGGCCTCGGCGAATCGGATGTAGAGCTCCTTATGGCCTGCGGTGCCCGTGTCGCCCCCAACGGCCTCCTCCATGAGGTTCTCCATCCACATGCGCTCGAGCTCGGAATCCTCGGGAGAGCGGGCGAACATAGCGGCGATGGGCTTCGGGAAGGGCTTCGGGAAGAGCAGGTAGAACTGCTTGGCGAAACCGCGCATCTGCGCCAGGGAGAGCTCACCACGCTCGATCATTCCAAACAGGGGATGGTTCTGGCTATGCTTGTTGGCTACGAGCTGCTGCAGCTCTTCCAGGAATGCTTTACTGTCCTTTGCCATCGTTCGCCTCCCAGTATGTGCGGGCTGACCACGCGCTCAGGGTCGCCGTGCGGGCAGGATATCGACCTCGCCCTGGCTTATCAACAAGAGCACATGCCCAGCCGTTGCGCCTCCCGGTCCCCCACGTTAGGCTACGCATCCACAAACCGCCAGGAGGCCCGCGATGGCGTTTATCGACCTGTCTCGAACGATCTACGCAGGCATGCCCAAGATCCCGATCCTTCCCGAGGTGGAGTTTTGCCCTGTGAGGCGGATCGCCGATGGCATGCCGCTCAACATCTCCGAGCTCCGCATGGCCACGCACGCCGCGACTCACGTCGACGCTCCCTGGCATTTCATCGACGACGGCAAGACGATCGACGAGGTTCCGCTTGATCAGGTCTGTGGCAGCACGGTCGTGGTCGCGGTGTCCCGCAAGGCCGGCGAAACGATCCCCGTGAGCGACTTCGAGGGGGCCGGGATTCGCGAGCACGACATCGTCTTCGTCCACACGGGCTGGAGCGACAAGTTCGACTCCGCCGACTACAACGAGCATCCGTTCTTGTCGGATGAAGCGGCCCAGTGGCTGGTGGATCGCAAGGTCAAGATGCTCGGGGTGGACTGCATCACGGTGGACATGCCAACTGGCATGCGGCCACAGGGTTTCGCGTTCCCGGTGCACCACACGCTGCTGGAGAACGACGTGCTGATCATCGAGAATTTAGCGAATCTCGAGGCGGTGGCGGGCAGTAGGGTCCAGGTGTATGCGTTCCCGCTGAAGATTCAGGGAAGTGACGCCGCCCAGGCGCGGGTGGTCGCAGAAGTCGCTTAGAAGTACCGCCAGAGCCACCACTTCTCGAAGGCAATCTTAGCCCCATAGACGAGCCGCGACGGCCCCCAAACCTTGGACGCGCCTCCGCCGTAGGGGGGCCATCCCGTAGGGTAGATCGTGCGGTTCGCGGCGGCGCGCCCGGCGCCGTAGGCCACCAGTCATATGGTGTGTAAGCACAGCGTCGTGGGCCGGCCTCTCCCGGTGATGGCCACCTCGATGTTGTGCGCGACGACGTCGGCCTCTTGGTGCGCGACGACGCCCGACTTGGAAGCGGGCACATCGGCGCAATCCCCGATCGCAAACACGTTCTCGTACCGGGTTGCCAGCGTGCTGTAGTCGACGCCGATCCCCGCCCGCGAGTCCACCAGGCCGCTGTCGAGCAGCACCTGCTGCGGCTCGTGCCGGGGCACCATGAACAACAGATCGTAGCTCAATGAATAGCCATACATGCCATTCACCCGCCTGCGGTCGGGATCGACGGACTGCGCAGAGAACCCGTAGTGGTTCGTTATGCCTCGCTCTCGGTTCTCCTTGTCCATATACACCGCGGGGTCGTCTTCGCGGCCAGCGGGTTCCTGATTGGGCGTGAAGTACTCGATCTGAACGCGGTCGCGCATACCGTTGTCGCGGAAGTACGAATCCAGCAGCCACTGGGTCTCGTAGGGCCCCGGTGGGCAGCGGTAGGGTCCCGGCGGCACGCCCACGAGCACCTTGCCTCCCTGGAACGACTCTAGAGCTCGATTCGCGCTCACTGCGGCATCGAGCTCCCAGGCGTGATGACCTCCCTCTTCAGAGCCCGGGATCATGTCAGTTACCGTCCGCATGCCGAGTGAGATGATCAGATAGTCGTACGATAGCGGTCCGGAATCCAGCATCACTCGCTGGCGATCGACGTCGATGCCGGCTACTTCCGATTGCACGACACGGACGTTTCGCTTCTCCAGTTTCTTCAAGCTACGGACCAGATCCTCGGGTCGGCGTTGGCCGACCAGGAGGAATAAGAACCCAGGCATAAAGACATGCTCTGCCCGCCGGTCGACCATGGTGATCGAGTGCGTCTCGCCCAGCCTTCGACCAAGCCGGGTCGCGGCTGCAACTCCGCCACTGCCGCCGCCGAGGACCACGATGTGCTTCATGCCGCTAGTCATGAGGGCGCTTGGCCTGGCGCCGGGTGCGCATGTCTCTGTTGACCTGCTCACGCGACACCTCATGCTCCGCGCGGCCGTCCACGGTGAGCTCACTCCCGAATTGCGAAGTGAGCCGCAAGAACGTGCCTACAGCAACGTCGGAGGCATCCCGCAACAACTCAATCAGTCCTCCCCGCCCACGAGGCGTGAGCAGATAGCTGGCGAGGGCAATGGTGAGCAGAAGGGTCGGTCTGCGCATGGTCTCCACACTAGGCTTGAGTGATTCTGACTCTCGATTTGTCTTCTATCGGAGGAACGAGTCCTCTTTGTCGAGGTTCGCTACGACGGAGGTCAGGTCCCGAGCTGAGTCCGCTCCCTCGATGAGCCCGGTCTGCCGAAGAAACTGTCCGATCTGGGCGTCGTCTCGGGGCGTCACTGGCTTGTAAGGCGGAGCGGGGTCGCCCAAGTCGATGCCGAAATGGCGCATCGCCGCCTTCATCACCGGCGGAAGCCCGTAGGTCGCCCATTTGGCAGGGAAAAGCGAGTAGTACCGTTGCCAGCGCTTGGCCTCTTCCAGGTCTCCTTCGCGGAAGGCCCGGACAACCTGGGCGCCGATCCGAGTTCCAGGAGGCGGCATCGTCCCGCCGGATCCGCCCATGATGAGGGTCATCAGCAGTGGCTGCATGGTGGTGAAGTAGCGAGCGTTTCCAGAGAGCTCGATCTCTTCGATCAGCCGAGATATCTTCGTGATGTCCCTTGAGCTCTCCTTGAAGAGCTGAACGTTAGGAATCTCACTGAAGCGGATCGTGACTTCGATGTTGGGGTCCGCTCCCACCGCGGGGTTGTGGTAGGAGACGATGGGTAGCGGGCTCTGTGTCCCGACGTAGGTGAAGTAATCGATGAGCTCCGCCATCGTCGGCTGACCTCCCCACGGACGCAGCGGCATGAGAACCTGTGCGAAGTTCGCTCCATACTTGGCGCCGTGCTCTGCCAGGAGGAGCACTTCTCGCGGCGATGCACTGGAGGAGCCGGCCAGGACAGGGATCCGCTTGTCCACCATCTCGATCCCGATCCGAAGAAGCTCCTTGCGCTCTTCCAGCGTGAGCATCGTGTACTCGGCCGCCTCGACCGCCCCGATCGATATTGCATCGCAGTCGGCGACGATGAAGTCGATCTCGCGCTCGAGGGCCGCGAAATCGATGCTGCCATCCTCTTTGAAGGGGGTGAGGCACGCTCCGATGATTCCGCTGATGTCAGGCAGTGCCATGTCAGCTCCTTCCACAGAGAACCCGCGCATTGCGACGCATCACATCGCGGGCTTCGGGGCGCCATCATACCCGGCGCCCTACCCTCGGTCAAAGAATCCCGGCCCTCGCGTTTGCTCCTGGCAAGCTCGGCTGCTGCTATACTCGGCCCTGGCTCGCGGGCGGGCCAACCAGCTTCAAGTCAGGAGCGAAGATCCATGATTGACGGCCAGATGGTGTTCGACGCGGACACCCACGTGCACCCATCGGTGGAGGCACTCGAGCCTTACTTCGACGCCGAGTTCCGCAAGCGGCTGCCAGAGCTTGAGCAGCACCAAGTACAGGCCCGCTCGGATCAAACCACGACGCCCCGGGAGGATCCGTCGCGGCACCACTACGCGGTGGGCCTGACGGGCTATCGGCGCGTGCTGGGGCAAGCCGAGGTGGCAGAGCAGAAGGACACGCACGCGCGGCTGCACTGGGGCTCGTATTCCGGTGAGAAGCTGCCCGGCGTCGGCGTGATTGACGACGCCGTGGAGGCGCGGATCGCCGACATGGACGAGGAGGGCACCGACGTCCACATGATGGTCCCCGACACGGGGATCGGGGTGTCGCTCCTGGGCGACCCGGCGCTCGAGATGGGGCTGATCCGCGCATATCACCGATTCGTGAACGACCTGACGGCGAAGTATCCCGGACGTTTCATGGCGTTGCTCGCGGCGTCGGGGACGGCGGTCGAGGACTCCATCACCGAGATAAAGACATGGGGGGATGCACCGTGGGCCGCCGGAGTGCTGCCCTATGCCGGTCCCAACCGGGGCATCGATCACCCAGACCTCGAGCCGCTATGGGCGGCAGCAGCGGACAAAGACCTGGCCATCACGCATCACAGCATGACGTGGGTACCGCCCTTCTTCCCCGGCTACAAGGACATGGACGATAACCGGTTCCTCGCGAGACTCTGCTCACATCCGTGGGGTGCCATGAAGTTCATGGCTTCATTCATCGGCGCAGGCATCATGGACCGCTACCCCAACATCCGGCTCGGCATCCTGGAATCGGGCGTTGGGTGGCTTCCTTTCTGGGTACGGCGCATGGAGGACCAGGTCGACTACGTGGGCTACACCGCGGACCTCAGGCAGAAGGTGACCGAGTACGTCGGTAGCGGCCGGTTCTGTGCCAGCATCGAGATGGTTGAAGACGAGGACATGATCAAGATGGTTATGGATTTCCTTGGCGACGAGGTCCTGATGTACGCTTCCGACTACCCCCATGCCGAGTGCGAGTTCCCTCGCTCGCCGGCTCGGGTGAAGGGCTGGAAAAGCATCCCATCCGAGAGCATGAAGAAACTGATGTGGGACAACGCGGCGAAGTTCTTCAATCGGTCCTAGGCAAGCAGACGATTAGGAGGCCACGATGAGCGGCACGATGCCCTGGCAAACGGACAGCGACCTGCCGACGGCGATCCGGGAGCTCGACATCGACCCGAAGAAAACGGCGCTGATCGTCGTGGATGTGCAGAACTACTCCGCAAAGAACTGGACCATCGCGCCGAACTGCGTGCGGTTGCGCGACTTCTTCCGCGAGCGAGGTCTCGAGATCGTGTTCCTGCGCGTTGGCTCCCTGTTGCCGGATCGCCATGACATGCACGCGAAGCGTGCCCTCGCCTGGCTCAAGCCGTCTGACGAAGAGTCGCCTCCAGACGTTAGCGTTGGCGTCGAAGGGCACCAGATACTCAGCGTGCTGGAGCCGCTGCCGACGGAGCTCGTGCTCGACAAGAACTCATCGGGTGCTTTCAACTCCTCCGCCCTCGATCAGCACCTTCACGCACTGGGCGTGGAGAATCTCGTGCTGTGCGGCAGCGCGACGAACCACTGCGTGGCGAACACGGGCCGCGGCGCATCCGACCGCGGCTACAACGTCGTGCTGATCGACGATGCATGCAGCGACCCTTCGCCGGAGACCCACGCCATAACCATGCTGTCGTTCTCGCGAACGCAAGGCGCGGTGAAGCTCACCGAGCAGGTCATCGAAGAGCTCAAGGGTCTCCTCGATGCCGAATCGGTCACTGTCTCATGAAGGCCTCCATCCCATGGGAACCTGACAAGGTTGGGGGGCGCTTCAGCATCCGCGAATTGGAGATAGACCCGGAACGCACCGCGCTGCTCGTCGTCGACGTACAACGGGGCTACGTCGAGCGAGACATGGGCGTAGGGCCGCTGATCCAGCGCTCGTTCCCCGACGTGCACGAGTACTACTACCCACGGCTTTCGCATACGGTGCTGCCGAACATCGCAAAACTCCAGGATTTTTTCCGCAAGAAGGGCGCTCAGATCATCTACACCCGCATGGGCATGCAGCTGCCAGACGCGCGCGATCTCGGCAAGTGGAGCTGGCGACACGTGCAAGCCGTGCGTGAGGATCCAAGCACATTCGCCAAAGATCAGCCGGAACACGACCTCGCCACGGAGCTGACGGTCACGAGCAACGATCTGGTGATCGACAAGAACTCGGGGAGCCCGTTCGCCTCGACCGCCATCGATCAGATCCTGCACAACATGGGGATCGAGAATCTGGTGATTGTGGGTATAGGGACCAACGCCGCAGTAGAGAACGCCGCGCGCGACGCCGGCGACCGCGGGTATTGCCCGATGGTGGTCGAGGACGCAAGCGCAGCGTATCTGCCCACTGATCACGAGGCGGCGCTCGCGACGGCAACCTGGTGGGTCGCCCGGACCACGGACTCGATCATCGAGACTTTCGACCCCTTGCTGGCGAACGTCTAGGGCGCCCTAGCCCATCAGCTCCTTGGCCCCAGCGACGACCTTTTCGACAGTTGGCATGAGGAACTCTTCGAGCGGCGGGCTTATCGGCACAGGCACGTTCTCGAATTGGACTCGTTTCATAGGCTTGGTGAGCGTGCCGAAGCCCTCCTCGGCCACGAATGCCGATATCTCCGAGGCGATGCTGCACGCGGGGCTGCATTCGTCAGACACGAGCAGCCTGCCGGTCTTGGCCACCGAGGCGAGCACAGTCTCGTGGTCCATTGGCGCGAGCGTTCGCAGGTCGATCACCTCCGCGTCGATGCCGTCCTTGGCCAGCACATCCGCCGCCTTCAGGCAGCGCACGAGATCGATCGAGTAGCCGACGATAGTGACGTCCTTGCCTTCGCGCAGCACGCTCGCCTTGCCAAACGGTGCGACGGGTACGCTGTCGTCCCATTCCTCCTCAGTCAGCAGCACATGGTCGATCCAGAACGTCGGTCGCTCGCTCTCGATCACGCCCTGCAGTAGCGGCTTGACGTCAGCGGAGGTCGCCGGGGCGACGACCTGAAGGCCCGCGGCCTGCAAGAGCATCGCCTGCGGGCGAGCCGAATGCTGCGCGGCGCCGCCGAGCCGGATTCCCACGAGCGCATGGAAGATGACGGGCGCCGTCACCTGCCCGCCACTCATGTAGTAGACGTTGGGGGCTTCGTTGACGATCTGTGGCCAGGCCTCGAACGCAAAACTCCCAGTGCCGATGGTGACGATCGGGTGCATACCAGCGATCGACGCGCCCACGCCCAACCCGCAGAAGCCCAGTTCCGCTATGGGCACGCGCAGGATACGGTCGTCGAATTCCTCGAACAGCGGCTTGCTGAACGCCTGGTGGTGCAGGCCGCCGAACGACGCGCCTCCAATGATGACGACGCTGTCATCCTCACGCATGATGTCGGCAACGGCCTTGATCTTGGCTTCACCGAACACGGATTTCGCCATGTGGGGCTCCTGTTTGATTGTGCGCCTGCGCTTCTCTACCGCTCCGAACTAAAGGTCGCTGCCCTCGCCGCTCTGGCGTTGCGAACGTTGAGCGACAGCACCCTGTTCACTCCGGCCAAGCGTGGGCGCGGGCGGACTCTAGCTGAGGCATTGGGCTTTCCAGGGCAAACTGCATGCCATCTGCCATCTGCTCGCTGACCTCTGCGTCCAGGCTCTCCACGTCCGCCTGCGTCATGACGCCCATGGTGATCAGCTCTCTCGCCGCCTGCAGCACGGGGTCGTCGTGGCGAAACCAGGCCTCCTTGTCCGCGAACTCAGCCGGAATCTCGCCGTTCCATGCGCGTCGAATGTCCGTGATCCCGGTGACGAGCTCCGGCCACTGTCCACCGGGCCAGACGTGCGTCCGAACCTCTAGGAACGTCGGGCCCTCGCCGCCGACCGCCCGGGCGCGGGCGTCGGAGGCCGCTTTGTGCACCGCGCCAAGGTCCACCCCGTCGACCGGTTCGTGGGTGATACCCAACGCCTTTGCGAGGTCGGTCAGCTCGTTGAGGGCCAGGTTTGGTGCGTGGTAGCGCTCCTGACCCGGCTCGCGCTTCACTTCCCAGCCGTTGTTCTCGCACACGAATAGCACAGGGAATTTCCAGAGCGAGGCGAGGTTCATGGCCTCATAGGCCGCACCTTCCTCCATCGCTCCATCGCCGAACATCACCACCGCGACGTTGGCCTGCTTGCGCTGTTTCAGCGCGTACGCCGTACCCGTGGCGATGGGTAGGATGCCGGCGACGATCGCAGAGCTGAGCGGCACGCCAAGCTCCGGGGCGCAACCATGCAGCGTGCCTGCCTTGCCGTTGGAGTAGCCCGTCTCCTTGCCGAGTATCTCGGCCATCACACGGCCCGGATCTGCACCACGGCTCACCACGTGCCCGTGGTTGCGGTGCGTGCTGTACAGGTAGTCGCCGTCCTCCATAGCGGAGGAGACGCCCGCCGCGGTGGCCTCTTGGCCGATGGAGACGTGGTAGTGGCCAGGCACGTTCCCCTTGTGCCATTCGATGATGCACGTCTCCTCGAAACGCCGGATCAACAACATGATCCGGAAGGCGGATCTGATCCGCTCCGGCGATAGCAACGGGATCATTCGAACGCCTCCTTCGCTACTTGCAGATCGATTTCACGGCCTCGACGATCCGCTCCGCCGTCGGAGTGATGTATATCTCTTCCGCTTCATGGTAGGGGATCGGCACATTCGGGATCGCGACGCGCTTGACGGGCGCCTTGAGCGAGGCGAAGCCCTCGTCGGCGAGGATGGCCGCGAACTCGGCGGCCACGCCGCAGCTCAGCTGCGTCTCGTCGGCGATGACCGCCTTGCCGGTCTTCGCCACGGACTTGAGGATCGTGTCCTTGTCCAGCGGCACCAGCGTGCGTGGGTCGACCACCTCGACCGATATACCTTCCTTCGCCAGCGTCTCGGCTGCTTCGAGCGCCCTTGGCACCATTACGGACACGGCCACCACCGTCACGTCGGTGCCCTCGCGCTTGACCTCAGCAACGCCGAGCGGTGTCTCGCCGGCACCGCTGTCGTCGACCATGCCCGTCGCTCCCTGAAGGCGCTGGTGGTCGATGTAGATCGTCGGGTTATCGCTTCGGAGAGCGACGGTCTTCATCAAGCCGCGGGCGTCCGCCGGCGAGCCCGGCACGACCACCTGAAGGCCGGGCGTGTTCCAGAACATCGCCTGCGGGCTGGTCGAGTGCTGGAGTGCGCCCGCGCCTCTGATGCCGGTCATCATGTGGAACACCACGGGACACGTCACTTGGCCACGGGTGCCGTAGTAGGCCTGTGGCGCCTCGTTGGCGATCTGCGGGAAGGCCTCGAACGAGAACGCGCCCGTGCCCATGGCTACGATCGGCCGAAGCCCGGTCATCGCGGCGCCGATTGCGATGCCGCAGTACCCAAGCTCGGCGATGGGAGGGTCGGAGATACGGTCGGAGAAGCGCGCCCTGATCGGGCCGTATGCGGAGCGGTACGGGGTCAGCCCGCCGAATCCAGCGCCCATGAGCACGACCCGATCGTCAGACTCCAAGCACTCCACCAGGCCTTGCGCAAGGGCCTCGGCAAAATTCATCTCTTTCATGGTTCGTCTCCTCGCTCGCGGTTGAGTCGGTCTACGCCAGGATGAAATCCATCGCGGACTCGGGTGTTGGCTCTGGGCTTGCCAGCGCGAAGCTCGTGGCTTCCTCGATATCCTTCTTGGCCTCGGCATCGAGTGCCTCGACTTCTTCCTTGGTCATCTTGCCCTCTTCCACGAGCGCCCGGGCGAGGAGGGAGATGGGGTCGCTGTCCGCCAGCCAGTCTTGCAGGTCGGCGGGGCCATCCTTGGGCGACCAGGCCCAGGCCAGGTCGTACGCACCACCGATGGCCGTGGGGAACGTGCCGAAGTTACCGGGCCAGCGGCTCAGCCGCGACTCGACGAAGAATGGACCTTCGCCTTTGCGTGCGCGAGCAACTAGGTCGGAGATGGTGGCGGTCACGCCCCGCAAGTCGCTGCCGTCGATGACGACACTTTCGATGTTCATGGCGCGAGCGACATCCACCAGCTGCGTCGCGGCGAGCGACGACGATGGGTAGTCGCCCTGCTTGCGGCCTTCGGGTGGCACGCTATTGTTCTCGCACATGAATATGACCGGCAGCTTCCACAGCGAAGCCATGTTGATGGCCTCGTGGAACGCGCCTTCCTCGAGCACACCGTCACCGAAGAAGCAGAGGCTGACCTGATCGGTGCCACGCGTCTTGATGGAAAATGCAGCGCCTGTGGCCATCGGCACGCAGCCGCCGACGATGCCGGAGGTCTGCAGGATGCCCAGATGCTTGGCGATCACGTGGAACGTGCCGCCTCGGCCCTTGTTGTAGCCGTCGACGCGGCCGATGATCTCGGCGAGCACGGGACCTGGCTCCCCGCCCCGGGCTATGACGTGCCCGTGGTTGCGGTGCGTGGTCCACACGAAGTCGTCACCACGGAGCGCGTTACACGCGCCGACGCCAGACGACTCCTGACCGATGTACACGTGGTAGTGGCCCCTGATAAGGCCGTCGAAATCGTCGGCGAAGTGCATCACCTGCTCTTCGGCGCGCCGAATGAGGAGCATACGTTTCATCGAATCCGCGATCTCTGCCTTGGTTGGTTCTGCTGTCATCTCGTTCCTCCTCTTTCGCCGTCTTCCGCGATAGGCCGCGCAAGCGACTCGACTACTGCTGGCCGTTGGCTCCGAGCACCGTCTGAACCGCTGTGACGATGTCTGCCTTCCCCGGAAGGAAGGCCTGCTCGAGTCCAGGTGAAGCGGGAACCGGCGAGAACGGCGCACCCACCCGCTCTATGGGTGCGTCGAGCCAATCAAACGCCGATCGCTGTATCTGAGCGGCGATCTCGGCACCCACGCCGCCCTGCATAACCGCTTCGTGCGCTATCACGAGGCGATTCGTCTTCTTCACCGAGTCGACGATGGTGTCTAGGTCCAGGGGCACTATGCTACGCAGGTCGACGACTTCAGCGGAGATGCCCTGGCCCGCGAGCACCTCGGCCGCGTCCAGCGCCTCCCACAGCATCTTGGAATACGTAGCGATGGTTATGTCCGTGCCCTCGCGTGCCACACGCGCTTCACCAAGCGCGACCTCCGCACCGTCGACAACCCCTTCCCCCTTGAAGTACAAACCACGATGCTCGATGAAGATTACCGGATCGTTGTCGCGGATCGATGCCTTCAGCAGCCCTTTCGCATCACCCGGCGTCGCTGGCGCGACGAGCTTCAGGCCAGGGACGTGAGCGAACCACGCCTCAAGGCTCTGCGAATGGTGAGCGCCCCAAGCGCCCACGGCACCCTGCTGCACGCGGATCACCATGGGAACGGAGAGCTGGCCGCCCGACATATAGTGCAGCTTGGCGGCGTGGTTCACGAGCTGGCTCATGGCCAGCGTCATGAAGTCCATAAACATGATTTCGATGATGGGCCGCTTGCCGGCGATGGCACAGCCCACGGCGAATCCCATGATCGTGTCCTCGCTGATCGGTGTGTTGATTACCCGGCGAGCGCCGAACGCCTCGACGAGCCCTTGCGTAACGCCGAAAGCACCGCCCGCAGCGACGTCCTCGCCCAGTGCGATGACGTTGGAGTCGCGCTCCATCTCTTCGTGAAGCGCCTCGCGGAGACCATCGATGTACTTCAGCTCTGCCATCGCGCGCCTACCCGAAGACCTGCTCGGCGACCGCGTCGGCGCCGAGGACAGGGCTGGCCAAAGCGAACTGTGCGGCTTGCTCGACCCGGTCCTGGGCCTGCTGCTGGATCGCGTCGGCCTCGGCTTCGGTGAGCGCACCCTGCTGGATGAGCGAAGCGCGTAAGTTCCCGATGGGATCCTTCTGTCGCCACTCCTCGACCTCCTGGGCCGCGCGGTAGTTGGCCGGGTCTCCCACGTAATGGCCGCGAAGTCGGTACGTGAGGCATTCCACGATGGTCGGACCATTACCCTGGCGGGCACGCTCGACAGCGCGGCGGGTGGCGGAGAGCACCTCGAGCACGTTGTTGCCGTCAACAACCTCGGACGGTATGCCATAGGGCTGGCCGTGGATGGAGAGACGCTCTACCACGGTGTGCTCCGACATGGGGGTGAACTCGGCATACCCGTTGTTCTCGCACATGAGGACAACAGGTAGATTCCAGAGTGAGGCGATGTTCAGGCTTTCGTGAAACCCACCGGTGTTGGCGGCGCCGTCGCCGAAATAGACCGTGACCACCTGATTCTGTTCCTGAGCGACGAAGGCGGTGCCGAGCGCCAGCGGGATAGTTCCACCAACGATGCCCGTCGCGGTCATGAGCTTACGATCGGCCACGACGATGTGCATGGAGCCCCCGCGGCCCTCGCAGTAGCCGTCCGAACGGCCCGCGATCTCCGCCATGAGGCGGCCCGGGTCCGCTCCGCGCGCCAGAAAGTGGCCGTGGGAGCGATGCGTGCCGTACAGGTAGTCCTGCTCTTCGAGCGCAGTCGCGACCGCCACTGCGACCGCCTCTTGGCCGATACCGACGTGCACGAGTCCCGCGATATCGCCGCGATGGTAGAGCTCGATCACGCGTTCCTCGAACGCGCGGATCAACTCCATCGTTTCCAACATCTGCTTCTGCGCGGTGGAAGATTCGGTCGTCATATTTCCCCTTCGACCGAACGATATGCCCTCGACGACCGGTCTGATGGAGGCGGCGCCTCGCAACCATCGGCCTGTAACCGGAGGGGTTGTAGAGGAGTGGGGCCTAGAAACTCTAGGCCCCACCAGAAAGTACCTCTAATCCTTCAGCCTCGAGGGCTGAGGCCCATGACCGCCTTAGGGGTTAAGCCCTGTTACCAGCGGCAGTAGGTTCAGCGGGCCACGGCTGTTCGTACGTTCGAGTCCCCACTCAGGAGTACCCTCGCCGATCGCCCAGATGCTGGCTGCAGCGAAGAAGCCAGGTCCATACGCCTTGTCATAGATCAGCTTCGAGAAGGCCGCTACCGCCGCCCCGTACTCTTCCATGGTAGCCGTCTTCGTCATCGCGTCGTAGGCGGCCATGGTTTCCTCATCTTGTCGGGGACCCAAGTGCAACTTGGGACCGTAGACGGAACCAGATCCCGAAACGCTGCTTACCCGGCCACCTGGGCCGAAGAACAGGATCGAATCCATCATGGTCTCTTCTTTGCGCCGCTTGCCCCATTCCGCGCGGTCGATCCGCTCGACCTCGGCGTTGATGCCTATAGCTTCGATCATGGGCTGCATCGCCTCGGCCATCTGAGCTTCTTCCGGATAGTTACCCCAGAAGACAAGTTTCACTGAGAGGTCGCCCGGGGCATGACCCGCTGCCTTCAACATCGCCTTAGACTTCTCCGGGTCATACGCGTACGGCGTGTCACAAGCCTCGAGGTATGCCGGGTTGACCACGCCGGCGATCTCGGCATCAGGTGGCCACGTGCAACCCCACTCCTTTATGCCGACGCCACCGAAGATGGTCTCACCGATCAACTTAGCGTCGATCGAATGCGCAATAGCCTGGCGCACCTCGACCGTGGCGGTTGAAGTCCCCTCCAGGAAGGTCTGGAAGAAGTACAAGCCGATCATGTTCGCAGATTTCTTCGTGCCGATCTTCGCACCAGCACCTTCGACCACCGAGATCTGGTCTCGCCCGATGGAGACGAGGTCCTGCTCTCCAGCTCGCAACTGCGCGACACGGGTCCCGGTCTCTTTGATATTGCGGAACTCGATACGGTCGTAGAGAGCCTCGCCATAGAGAGGGCTCTTTCCGTCGACGGCTTCGAGCGCGATGAATTCCTGCGCCATACCTTCGACGAACTTGTATGGACCGAATCCATCCGGGCTCGCCCTGTAAGCATCGAATGCGGCCTGGGACATGTCACCGTTACTGTGGGCGCTCTTGTTCACAACGTAGACCGGGTTCACCATCGGTGAGTACTCGATGTGGAAGGTCACTAGCGCGCCTGCGAAATCGATCCGCACCGTCTCGTCATCGACGACAGTGATCGTCTCCAGGCCCACCTTGTTAAGGCCACCCGATATCTGCGCCTCGGCGAACTCACTGGCGCTGAGGGCGAACGAGAATGCAACGTCCTCAGCTGTGATGGGCTCACCACTGTGGAACTTGAGGCCTTGACGGATCTTCATAACGATCCCCTTAGCCCCTGGCAGCAACTCGTACGAAGTGGTCGCACCGTAATTCGTGTCCAGCCCTTCTTCCCAGGGGTCAACACCGAACACGGGCAACTGATGCAAGTGCGTGTAATGGGTAGTATTGAAACGGTTATCCGCCGGGTGGCCGGAGAACGGTAGGTTCCACGGCGCAGCCAGGCTGAGCAGTTCCTTGCGCTTTACAACCACGGGGGTCGGGGTTGCAGTTGCCACAGGAGCCGCAGCCGCAGCCGGAGCCTTCGTAGGCGTGGCTGTCGGATCGTCACTCGAGCAGGCAGCGGCAACGAGCAGCGTCGCTAGGGCGAGGATACCCATCACCATCATGCGTTTCATAGATCTACCTCCGTAGTAGTGGCCCACTCTTTACCTTCACGGGTTCGGAAGAGCAGCAATTTGCCATCGATAGCTTGACGGCCTGGCGCATGGTAGCTTCGCAAACGCACACGTGTCAACGCGCCCCCGCGTGAGTGACGTGAGGGCGCGTTCGAGTTCGCTCTAAAATCTACGTACCGACTATACCTGCCGAAGCTTCGGGTCCAACGTGTCTCGTAGCCAGTCTCCCAACAGGTTAAATGCCAAAACCACGACCGCGATTGCCGCGCCAGGAATCAGGGAGAGCCACCAGGCAGATGAGATGAAATCGCGTCCGTTGGCAACCATCTGTCCCCAGGTTGGGGTGGGCGGCGGGATGCCGGCACCAAGGAAGCTTAGCGTCGATTCGAGAATGATCACGAATCCAAGCTGAAGTGTGAGCAACACCATGATGCTGTTCAACACGTTCGGCAATACGTGGACGATCATGTTCCTCCAGTTGGAGGCGCCCGCTACTCGGGCGAGCCGTATGTAATCACGCTCTTTCACGCTCAGCACTTCTGCCCGTATCAAGCGCGCGAACCGGGCCCAGAGCACTGCCCCGGCTGCAATAACAACGGACAGAATCCCCGGGCCCATCACCGTCGTGAGCAACAATGCCAGCAGAATCAACGGAAAGGCGATGGTAGCGTCGGCCACGCGCATGATGAAATTGTCGACGCGCCCACCGTAGTAACCGGCCGCGAGACCGATAAGCGATCCTCCTATCGACCCAAAGGTCAATGCAACAATCGCAACGATGAATGAAGCTCGCGCGCCTACGATCACACGGCTGAAAATGTCCCGGCCTAGTTGATCTGTGCCGAAAATATGTTCAGACGACCCCCCCTCCACCCACGCTGGGGGTGCCAAGCGGCCACGCAAGTCAATCTCGTACGGGTCCGACGGCGCAATCCACGTGCCAAACAACGCTATCACGATAAACAGACCGATAACTCCAACCTGGAATATCGGCCAGCGGCGCCAATTCGAGGCACTCAGCCACGAAGGGATTAGCGCACGTTTGAGGGCAGGAGCGCTTACTGCCATGATCGCACCTCCCTCATGAGCGTCTCACGCCTGCTATGGCGATGCGTGGGTCAGCCAGCGGATACAGCAGATCGACAATTAGATTCGCCATCAGGACACCCACTGCGACCATAGCAACTATAGCCTGCACGACCGGGAAATCCCTGGCTTGCACCGCGTTGATGAACATCTGCCCTACGCCCGGCCAGGAGAATACGGTTTCGGTGACGACTGATCCGGCGACTGCGGTGCCGGTCCAGATAGCCATGAAAGTCATCAAAGGTAACAGCGCGTTTCGGAATACATGAACCCACACTACCTTGCGTTCGCCAACGCCCTTGGCGCGGGCGAGTTTCACAAACTCCGCGTCAAGGGTTTCGAGCATCGATGACCGCAGAAGACGAGTCATCGCAGCGAACAAGAGCAATGCGTGCGTAATACCGGGCAAGACGAAGTATTGCCACGAGCTTATTAAGCCTCCGTCTCCGATACCGGAGACTGGTAGCAGGCCGGTGCGCACAGCGAACAACTCCATCAGCACAAGGCCAACCCAGAACCCGGGGGCCGCCTGGCCTGCGGCCGCGACGAACCGCACCGTATGGTCGCCGATGCTCGATCTCCTCGTAGCCGCGAAGACACCCAGGGGAAAAGCCGTGAAAAGCACCAGGATCGTGGAGACTAGGCCAAGTTTAAGCGACGCAGGAATTCGTTCCGCCAGGAGCTTGGTCACTGGAACCTTGTTCACGATGGACCGGCCGAAATTAAACGTGGCCATGTCCTTCACAAAGACCCCGAATTGCACCACATACGTACGATCGGTGCCGATTTGCCTGCGCATGGAATCGACTTCTTCCTGAGTAGCTTCTATCGGAAGGAGCAATTCGGCAGGATCGCCGGAGGCCCTGGTCGCACCAAAGATGATCAGCATGAACAGGATCAGCGTAATCAGCGACTGAATCAGTCTATTGCCAACGTAGGCGATGGTCGCACCTCAATATTCGACCGGAATGAGCAACGGCAGTAACTTTAGCGACAGCGGGGCATGTGTCAAGCCGAATCTGTTACGATGCCGGCCTCTGAACTTTCTGGGCAACCTGCCTTCATATGGAGTCACTCTGTCTCATGGCGCTCCTTGAAGTCCAAGACCTGCACACATACCTCTACACTCGTCAAGGTATGAACCGTGCAGTCAACGGAGTGAGCTTCCAGCTCGACCGTGGCCGCACGCTCGGACTCGTTGGTGAATCCGGGAGCGGGAAGACGATGACAGCGATGTCCATCCTCCGCCTCGTGCCACGTCCTGCAGCCCACATCGTGGGTGGCAAGATTATGTTCGATGGCGAGGATCTTCTTGAGAAATCCGAATCTCAGATGCGCAAGGTTCGTGGTGCGGAGATAGCGATCATCCTCCAGGATCCCTTGAGCAGCCTCAACCCGGTCTTCAGCGTGAAGTTCCAGATAGGGGAGGCACTCCAACTCCATCAAGGGCTCGCAGGAGCAGATCTCAGTAACGAAATCATGGAGAACCTGCGCAGGGTACGCGTCCCCTCCCCTCAGGAGCGGATGCGCGATTACCCGCATCAGTTCTCGGGCGGCATGCGCCAACGTGTGGTCGGCGCCATCGCCATTTCGTGCCAACCCAAGCTTCTGATTGCGGATGAGCCGACTACTGCACTGGATTCGACGATTCAGGCCCAATACCTCAACCTATTACGGGAACTTCAAGAGCAATTGAACTTGGCGTTGTTGTTCATCACCCATGACTTCGGCATCGTGGCGAAGATGTGCGACGACGTGGCGGTGATGTACGCTGGCCGCATCGTGGAGCGTGCGACGGTCAGAGAGATGTTTGCTCGCCCGGCTCACCCATATGCACTAGCACTCTTACAAGCCGTGCCAAAGATGGAGGTCAAGGAGGACCGACTTTTCGCCATCGAAGGTGTGCCTGCTACCGGACACACCGAGTTCGTCGGCTGCTCATTCGCACCTCGTTGCCCGTTCGCGATCGACAAGTGTCATGTCGAGAGCCCGCCCGTTGTCGTCGTTGAACCGGGACACGAATCCGAGTGCTGGCGAGCTCAAGAGGTGTTCGAACATGGGGCGACTCTCCTGCCCTCAAGGGCCCCGGCGGTAGGCAGCGCTTCGGACAACGAGGGCTCATCCAGCGAGACCGACAACCCTGAAGCGCAGGAGGCGTCGTAGTGGCCGAACCAGTGGTCGAAGTACGCGACCTGCACACGTATTTCCCGGTTAAACGGGGCGCGTTGTTCAACAAGAAGACCTACACGGTCAAAGCTGTTGACGGTGTCTCGTTCGACATCCCCGAAGGCGAGACGTTTAGTCTCGTCGGTGAGTCCGGGAGTGGGAAGACCACCACCGCTAGGGCCATCCTCATGGTCGAACGAACCACGTCTGGTGAGATCTTATGGAAAGGAAGGGAGATCCACTCCCTGGACCGTGACAGCCTTCGCGACTACCGCACCGCGGTACAGGCGGTTTTCCAGGATCCCTTCTCTTCAATGAACCCGCGTGTGCGCGTGGGGGACTTCGTAACGGAGCCCCTGCTGCTCGACTCAAGTCTCAGCAAGCGGGACCGAATGGACCGCGCTACGATCGCGCTTGGCCAGGTTGGTCTGCGTGCCGAAGATGCCACGCTTTTCCCTCACGAGTTCAGCGGAGGCCAACGTCAACGAGTGGCTATCGCACGGGCCCTCGCTTCGGCGCCGCGCCTCATCGTGCTCGACGAGCCCGTATCTTCGCTTGATGTGTCCATCCGGGCTCAAATCATGAACCTGCTCAAAGAACTGCAGGACAAGCTCGGGTTCAGTTATCTCTTCATCGCCCACCACCTCGGCACGGTCCGCTACATGAGCGACAAGGTAGGGGTGCTCTATCTGGGCAGCCTGGTGGAGATGGCACCGTCAGAAAGCCTGTTCAGCGAGCCTCTACACCCTTATACGAAAGCTCTGTTCTCAGCAGCCCTTCCTGACCATCCCGATGCTCAGCGCGACGAGATCATACTCTCAGGTGATGTC
>Ga0315338_1000902_pt1 | contig 48283 bp, 46 predicted proteins | sample ASW8metaG_FD_204518 | JGI IMG/M metagenome (GOLD analysis project Ga0315338, IMG submission 204518) | Ammonia-oxidizing marine archaeal communities from Monterey Bay, California, United States - ASW #8 | ecosystem: Environmental > Aquatic > Marine > Coastal | place: USA: California | collected... | reverse complement strand
GCACAAAGAGTACAGGCACAAAGAGTACAGGCACAAAGAGTACAGGCACAAAGAGTACAGGCACAAAGAGTACAGGCACAAAGAGTACAGGCACAAAGAGTACAGGTACAAAGAGTACAGGTACAAAGAGTACAGGTACAAAGAGTACAGGTACAAAGAGTACAGGTACAAAGAGTACAGGTACAAAGAGTACAGGTACAAAGAGTACAGGCACGAACTAGCTTGACGTTTGGGTGGTTGGTAGTTGCAAAGCAACTCAAAGTTTCAACGATGGTCCATCCAGATTATGGATGCGAGACTGCACCGAACAGTGGCAAACTTACCAAAGTTAGTCACACTTTAGTCACACTGACGAAATGGTAGCCGTAGGAATGTTAAAAAACGTCGAGAAAACTGGCTCCCCGGGCAAGACTCGAACTTGCGACATATGGATTAACAGTCCACCGTTCTACCAACTGAACTACCGGGGATCAGGAGGGCGAATGCTACTGTCCGGTTGGTCGACGGTCAAGAGAAACAACCATAGCTTGGACTTAAATGTGCTGCTGTATGCATTTTAGTCTGCTCCCTGATGATATTTGTGCGCGACCCGTACGGTAAACAATCACTGATAGTGGACGAACCTTGAAGTTGGCAGTACAGATTCTGAAGGTGCCGTCGGGCCACGCAGTGCCATTATTATTGTTGAAAAGATATCCTGGTTTGCGAAAGTGTAGAGAGGTACTATTGTTCAGCGGTAGAGTACGTACCAGCAATAAGTCCCTGGGCTCCATCTGCCCATTTTGGTTTGGTCGGAAAAACCGACCATCCATGATTCCAGTTGGTATTCGATCGACAACGATCTGAGATTTGACTAGGACACATGTATAGTCTGGTACTGTTTGCGAGTGCTTCGGTCCGGACCCAATTAAGGTCTGTAATAAGCAATCGTGTTGTTGCATTCCGCTTCGATCGATCTGCAGGCCCTTGAACACCGGGTATGGCTAATTGGACAAGGATTCAATAGTCAAACAAACGACAAGCAGATCAATCAAACTTACACCAGTTTGTCAGGATCGATGGAATACCGGAATTCGTGTTGCAGGGTTGTAGAATTGCCAAAGAATCCGCGCCATACCTGTGAACGGTAGGTGTTTTACGCCGGTCAGGCTGTGTCGAAGTTCACAGAACTATTTGGCTGAATAAATCTCTGTACCGAGGTCGCTGGTCAGATGAACATAAGCTATCTAAAACGATTGAGCCACTTAACATAGTTCAAGATGATGCGTCAGTTTCAGTTAGAAAGTGAATTTTATCCTGCAGGAGATCAACCTGAAGCGATCAAGGCATTGCTGAATGGCATTGAGGTTGGAGAGTTGTACCAGACCCTGCTCGGTGTCACAGGGTCGGGAAAGACATTCACAATGGCCCATTTGATTGCCAGCACGGGTAGAACGGCATTGATCCTTGCACCGAACAAAACACTTGCCGCGCAACTGTATGCGGAAATGCGTGATTTTTTCCCAGGCAATGCGGTTGAATATTTTGTGTCTTACTACGATTACTACCAACCCGAAGCGTATGTACCGAGCAGTGATACCTATATTGAAAAAGATGCGTCTATCAACGATCACATTGACCAGATGCGTCTATCGGCCACAAAGGCGCTTCTGGAACGAGAGGACACAATCATCGTTGCCACGGTTTCAGCAATTTATGGCCTCGGGGACCCGGCGGCTTACCACGGGATGATTCTTCATTTGAGGGAGGGGGGGTTGGCAGAACAGCGCGACATTCTGCGGCGCCTTTCTGAGCTTCAATATACACGCAATGAAATGGATCTCCGGCGCGGTACTTTTCGGGTTCGCGGAGATGTTATTGACATCTTTCCGGCAGAATCGGAACGATTTGCCGTACGGATCGAGTTGTTTGGTGACCAGATTGAACGCCTGGCTCGATTTGATCCCCTGACCGGTGATGTCGATGAAAGACTGAATCGTTTCACTATCTATCCAAAGAGTCATTACGTAACTCCACGAGAGACTTTGCTGGCAGCAACGAAAGTTATCAGAGATGAGTTGACTGACCGACTTTCAGTTCTGCGTGGCCAGGAGCGACTCTTAGAAGCGCAGCGCCTCGAACAGCGCACTCAATATGATCTTGAAATGATCGAAGAATTAGGTTATTGCAACGGGATTGAAAATTATTCAAGATATCTTTCTGGGCGCAAAGAGGGCGAACCACCCCCGACGCTGATCGACTACCTGCCAGACAGTGCGTTGCTCTTTATCGACGAAAGTCATGTGACGGTGCCCCAATTGGGTGCTATGTACAAAGGCGATCGTTCAAGAAAAGAAACACTTGTTGAATATGGATTTCGATTGCCGTCGGCACTAGATAACCGACCGCTTCGATTTGATGAATTTGAACGAATGATTCCCCAGACTGTGTTCGTATCGGCAACCCCTGGTCCTTACGAGTCGGAACACAGTTCCAGTACGGTAGATCAGGTTGTGCGACCAACAGGACTGGTAGACCCAGTCCTAGAGGTCAGGCCAGTGGCCACTCAGGTGGATGATCTGATTTCTGAGATTCAACTTCGTGTGAAAAGGACTGAAAGGGTATTGGTAACGACATTAACAAAGCGAATGTCTGAAGATCTTAGCGATTATCTGGCAGATCACGGAGTGCGAGTGAGATACCTTCATTCCGATATAGATACTGTCGAACGTGTTGAGATTATCCGGGATCTTCGTCTGGGTGTTTTCGACGTACTGGTAGGTATTAATTTATTGCGTGAAGGCTTGGATCTCCCAGAGGTGTCTCTGGTAGCGATTCTAGATGCCGATAAAGAGGGGTTTCTCCGATCGACACGCTCTCTGATTCAGACAATTGGTCGTGCTGCTCGAAATATTAATGGGAAAGCGATTCTTTATGCCGACAATGTGACGCAATCTATGCAAAGGGCGATGGATGAGACAGAAAGGAGGCGGGAAAAACAGGAGACTCACAACATTCGCCATGGGATTTCGCCGGCGACTATAAAAAAACGAATTACAGAAATCATTGATGGCGTTTATGAGAAGGCTCAGCAAGGAGGCGGAACCCGATTTGGTAAAGTAGGCACAATAGATCCAAATATTCCAAATATCGAAATCAAATCAGCCGGCGACCTTGGGCGCCTGATTGATGGTCTTGAGAAGCAGATGTACGATCACGCACGCGCGCTTGAATTTGAGCAAGCGGCACAGCTTCGGGACAGCATCAGTGAGCTAAAAAAAAGACACTTCACCGGCAGTTCTGTGGCCGGTCGACCATCGGTGGTCAGCTAGCTGTCCAAGGAACCCATCGCGTGTGCGTATGGTGTAACCTACTCCCCGGTCTGTGGGATAAGCCGGGTAAGTGGAAAGCGAGGAAACAGTAATTCTGCCCCACACTCACGTCGACATGTGTAGAATACTCCTATATACAAGCATTTAGGCGCGTAGCTCAGCGGTAGAGCACTTGCTCGACACGCAAGTGGTCGGTGGTTCGATCCCACTCGCGCCTACCAGATACTGGATCAGTTGATTGCCACATTGAGCCAATGTGGCATTCTCATTTAAAACATCTAGAGCTTAGATGCCAGACCCGACAGCTTCCAGGGAAAATCCAAATGCCCGAAATTCAACTGCCTGACGGCGCTATCCGTAGTTATGAACGGCCCGTTTCGGTTATGGAAATCGCAGCTGATATACACCCAAAACTTGCAAAACGAGCGTTGGCAGGTGAGGTCGGTGGCAATTTGGTTGACCTGGACCACCGTATCGACGGTGATCAATCTGTGTGCATTATCACACCTGAAGATCCGAGAGGAGTGGAGATCCTACGGCATTCCTGTGCACACCTTATGGCACATGCGGTTAAAGCTTTGTATCCGTCGGCTCAGGTAGCAATTGGCCCTGTTATTGAAGACGGGTTTTATTACGATTTTTCCTACTCTTCAGGTTTTGTAGAAGCTGATCTGGAAAAAATAGAAAAGAAAATGTACGAGCTTGTAAGTTCGAAACTGCCAATCAGTCGTTCAACTATGCCACGCGACGATGCGGTTGCCCTATTTGAGGCCGGTGGCGAGAACTATAAGGCGGAAATCATCGGTGCTATACCGGAAGATGAAATGATTTCGTTGTACACACAAGGTGAGTTCACCGATCTGTGTCGCGGACCGCACGTTCCATCAACAGGTCATCTAAAAGCTTTTAAGCTCACAAAACTAGCGGGCGCGTATTGGCGTGGTGATTCAACGAAAGAAATGCTGCAACGAATTTATGGTACTGCATGGCCGGATAAGAAACAGCTCGATGCCTATCTAACCCGCTTGGTCGAGGCTGAAAAAAGGGATCATAGAAAACTGGGAAGACAGTTGGACTACTTCCATTTTCAAGAAGAAGCCCCGGGTATGGCTTTCTGGCATGCACAAGGATGGACATTGTTTCAATTAATAGAAACCTATGTTCGAACTTTGCTCGAAGAATATGATTACCAAGAGGTGCACACGCCACAAGTACTCAATAGACAATTGTGGGAACGTTCAGGGCATTGGGAGAAATTTAGGGAAAACATGTTTACAACGCATGTCGAGGATCAGGACTACGCCATTAAACCAATGAACTGCCCGGGTCATGTCATGATCTTTAATCAAGGGATTAAAAGCTATAGAGACCTGCCACTAAGAATATCGGAATTCGGTATCTGCCACAGAAATGAGCCGTCAGGTACCTTGCATGGATTGATGCGTGGTCGGCGTTTTACGCAGGATGATGCCCATGTTTTTTGTACGGAAGAGCAAATAGGCAGTGAGGTATCAACGCTGATCGATCTGACCTACCGTATGTATAATGATTTTGGCTTTGAAGACATTGAGGTTGCCTTGTCGACTCGACCTGAAAATCGAGTGGGAAATGACTTGCTGTGGGATCGTTCAGAGAAAGCACTGGCGGCCGCGCTTGAAGAAAAGGAAATACCCTTTACAGTGCAGGAAGGCGAAGGTGCATTTTACGGACCTAAACACGAGTTCGTACTCCGTGATTCTATAGGCAGGCGTTGGCAATGCGGAACCATACAACTGGACTTCTCGATGCCGAGTCGACTGGGGGCCGAATATGTTGCTGAAGATGGAACAAAAAAGGTGCCCGTCATGATTCATAGGGCAATACTGGGTTCTCTCGAACGTTTTATTGGAATTTTGATTGAAGATACTGAAGGAAAACTGCCTGCATGGCTTTCTCCTGTCCAGTTAATCGTGTGCAACATTGGGCCCAGGCAACGTGAATATGCCCTCTCTGTGCAAAAACATCTAAAAAATCAGGACTTAAGAGTGCAATGTGACTTGAGAAACGAGAAGATCGGCTATAAAATTCGTCATGCGACTCTGCGCCGAATCCCTTTTATTTTGGTTGTTGGGGATAAGGAAATAGACGCGGAGAGTGTTACCGTGCGTACACAAGACGGGAGCGATCTGGGACCAATCGACCTAGACAAGGTGGCAACAACGCTACCGGGTCTTTCGTCAATATGGTAAATAGCTAACCAAGTAAGGAGTAGCGACATAGTAGCAAAGCAGCAGCGCATCAACAATCAGATTACAACCGGTGAAGTCCGGCTAATCGGAGAAGGCGGCGAACAACTCGGTATTGTTCCAGTTACTGAAGCCCACCAGATTGCAGAAGAAAAACAGCTTGATCTTGTTGAGATTTCGCCATATGCGGAACCGCCTGTTTGTAGGTTGATGGACTACGGCAAATTCTTATATTCAGCTGCAAAGAAAAAGCAGGAATCGAAAAAGAAGCAAAAACAGATAACCGTTAAAGAAGTCAAATTTCGACCTGGGACCGATATCGGTGATTATGATATTAAGGTGCGAAATCTGGTGCGGTTCCTGGATGCCGGAAATAAAGTCAAGGTGACGTTACGGTTCCGCGGCAGAGAGATGGCCCATCAGGAACTGGGTATGAAAATGCTAAAAAGGGTTGAAGCGGATCTGGATGAACTAGGAGTAGTCGAGCAAATGCCAAAAATGGAAGGTCGACAGATGGTCATGGTCCTAGCGCCTAAGAAGTAAATTAGAGTTATTCGAGAGACAATCAAGATGCCGAAGATAAAGACGAACAGGGGTGCTGCAAAGCGGTTCAAAACGACTGCAACTGGTCGTTTTAAGCGATCGCAGGCATATATGAACCACATCCTGACAAAAAAGTCGACAAAGCGAAAAAGGCAATTACGATCGCAGATAATCGTTCACCCCTCAAATGAATCCGCTCTGAAGCGGATGCTACCTTACAGTTAACACATTAGATTACGGAGTGGACCGATGCCTAGGGTAAAACGAGGGGTAACAGCAAGAGCTAGACATCGGAAAGTGTTAGCGAATGCTAAAGGGTATCGTGGTGCTCGCAAAAACATCTATCGAGTCGCAAAGCAAGCCGTAATGAAAGCTGGGCAATATGCCTATAGAGACCGTAGACAGCGTAAGCGTCAATTCCGAGCGTTGTGGATTGTGAGGATCAATGCGGCAGCCCGGCTAAGTGGGATTAGTTATAGTCAGATGATTAATGGCCTTTCTAAGGCAGCGGTCGAAATAGATCGAAAGGTCCTTGCTGACATGGCGGTCAATGACAAAGCAGGTTTCGAGTCTTTGGCGGAACGAGCCAAGGCAGCGCTGGTAGCTTAACGTAGCCCGTGGCAGTGCCATGGCATAGGTAAGTAAACTACGGGAAAGGTTCATGGCCTTTCCCTTTTTTTTTGTAGAAAGGTACTACAGTGAGTCAACAATCTGCAGGTGATGAGTTATCCGCCAAAATAGCTGAAGCAATCGAAGCGGTATCGGGCACGCTGACGCTCTTGGCCCTGGAAACGCTACGGATTGCTTATCTCGGTCGAAAGGGGTACCTGACACGCCAACTTAAGCAGATCGGGAGCCTGCCAGTCGACGAAAGAAAAGCATACGGAAAAGCGCTAAATACTGCTAAACAAAAACTGACAGTAGCTATCGATAGAAAGGCCGAGCTTCTAGAGCAACAAGAACAAGCAAGCGCGTTAGATCGGGACATTATTGATGTATCACTCCCTGGTCGAGACGTGCAACATGGCACATTACATCCAATAAGCCGTTCTGTACGCAGGATTACAACGATATTCCGACGACTCGGGTTTGATGTCGCCGACGGACCTGAAATTGAAGACGATTTCCATAACTTCGGTGCGCTGAATATTCCCGAGGATCACCCAGCTAGAGCAATGCACGATACATTCTATCTATCTCCAGGTGTAGTTCTCCGAACTCATACATCGCCTGTCCAGGTGCGATATATGGAAAATCAAGGACTCCCTATTAGGGTAATAGCCCCGGGTAGGGTGTACCGGTGCGATTCTGATGTTACCCATACACCCATGTTCAACCAGGTAGAAGGATTAGCAGTTGATATAGACATAACCTTTTCTGATCTAAAAGGCATCCTGATTCATTTTGTTCGGGAATTCTTTGAGCAAGACTTGCCGGTAAGATTTAGGCCTTCTTATTTTCCATTCACCGAACCTTCGGCAGAAGTCGACATGGGGTGTGTTTTTTGTGCCAGCACTGGCTGCAGGGTTTGTCAGCATACCGGCTGGCTAGAAATACTTGGTTGCGGAATGGTTCACCCCGAAGTGTTCCGACAAGTTGGTATCGATAACGAGAAATATACAGGTTACGCATTTGGCATGGGTATCGAACGGGTCACGATGCTTCGATATGGCGTCGATGATCTTAGGTTATTTTTTGATAACGAACTGTCGTTTTTGAATCAGTTCGGTTAATAGCTACCCATGAACATCCAATGATTATCAGTCTCAACTGGTTGAGGGAATGGATAAAGGTAGATTTGGATATGCCACATCTTTCGGAATTGCTGACAACCGCAGGACTTGAAGTCAGTTCCATTTCCAAGGTCCCCCAGTTTTCAAACAAGATCCTAGTTGCTGAAATCGTATCCTTGTTATGTCTACCTGGTGATAGAAATTTAAAGATTTGTCAGGTTGACGTTGGTCAACGCCGAAACGTCGATATAGTTTGTGGAGCATCCAATGTTGAAGTAGGACGCCGCGTAGTCGCGGCGATGCCAGGCAGTATTCTGCCTAGCGGAAAACTCATTCGTGTCGCTGACTTTAGTGGCCAGAAATCGAGAGGAATGTTGTGTTCAGCAGATGATCTGAATCTGGATTACAGCACAGACAATTCCACTGGTGTTCTTATACTTGATTCAAATGCCCCGATGGGCAACACACTCAACGATTATCTGCAGGTTGATGACCACATAATTGATATTGACCTTACCCCCAATCGGGGTGACTGCCTGAGCATTCAAGGCATAGCGAGGGAATTGCATGCGCTAACCGGTAAAAAAATTATCGGACCTTCTCTCAAATCGGTAAGAGCGACAAGTAAGCATATTGTTCAACTAGAAATACGAGCACCAAAAGATGTGCCACGATATGTTGGAAGAGTAATAGACGGTGTCGTTTCGCAATCCAAGACCCCAGATTGGATGCGCGAACGACTAAGGCGGTGCGGTCTTCGCAGCGTCGGTGCCATTGTCGACATTACCAACTATGTGATGTTAGAACTCGGGCAACCATTGCATGCGTTCGATCTACAAGCAATCAAGCAAAAGATTGTCGTCAGACATTCACGGAAGGGAGAAACGCTAGATCTGCTTGATGGGAAATTGATTCAACTAACACCTGAAACATTGATGATTGCAGATGCCGACAAAAGCATTGGTATGGCTGGAATCATGGGTGGTATGAGATCAGGTATTGATGAGCAGACCACTTCCATCATGCTCGAGGCAGCTTATTTTCGACCCGGCACTATCGCTCGTAAGGCACGAGAGTACGGGATTCAGTCGGAAGCCTCATATCGCTTTGAAAGAAAAATAGATCCTGTCCATCAGCGGACTGCCATAGAGCGTGCAACTCAGTTGATCAGTGCTTCTGTCGGGGGTAACCCAGGTCCGGTGTTTCAGGCAGTCAGTGAACCCCATATGAGCTCTCTGATGTCAATCACATTACGCAGAGCACGTCTGATCAAGGTGTTGGGACACGCGATACCCGACAAGCGGGTTAAGCTCATCCTTGAATCTCTGGGGATGAGAGTCAGGAGTCTAAAATCAGGCTGGAAAGTCCTTCCGCCAAGTTGGAGAACAGATATCGAAGAAGAGCACGATTTGGTGGAGGAAGTCGTTCGGGTATTTGGCTATGACAATGTACCCACACGCGCACCTAAGAATGTCATCGCCTATACGCCAGACCGGGAGTCGAGCCTGACCACTGACCGACTGACTGATTTTCTTATTGACAATGATTACCAGGAGATAATGACGTATAGTTTTGTAGATCCAGTGATTCAAAAACTAGTCGATCCAGCCTCACGCGTCATCACACTGGAAAATCCGATAGCGTCAAACATGTCGGTCATGCGTACAAGTCTCTGGCCGGGGTTGCTGCAAGCGCTAGCGGTTAACTACCGTCGGCAATGGCGGCGAGTTCGACTGTTTGAAACCGGTAATGTATTTCATGGCAACATCGACAATCGATCCGAAATCAAAAGAATTGCCGGGATCGTAATCGGTGATTCTTCTCGCAGGGGTTGGGACAGTCATGTCCGAGGGATAGACTTTTATGATGTCAAGGGTGATGTTGAAGGAATGTTCAGGCTAGCTGCTAAGGCACTAAAAACTGAATTCAAGCCTGATCTTCATCCCGCGCTTCATCCTGGCCAGAGTGCGAGAATAATCCATGGCAACCAATTTGTCGGATGGCTCGGACGACTCCACCCAGAGGTTATGAAAGCATTCGACCTAGAACAGGCAGTATTCATTTTTGAATTAGATATCCAATGCATAGCGGTCCGTGATCTACCAGCCTATAGCCCCGTGCCAAAGTTTCCTTCTGTAAACCGGGATCTTTCAATAACTGTGGATGTGGCTACGCCAGCGGATGAAGTCAGGGAGGTAATCATCGAATCTGGTGGGGCCATGCTGAACTCAATCGAGCTCTTTGATGTATATCAGGGCGCAGGACTAGAAAAAAACAAAAAATCTTTGTCTTATGGGTTGACGTTGAAAGGAACTTCACGCAATCTTACGGAACAGGATATCGAGAAGGTTATGGAGAAGATTCTCGACAGCCTAAAGAAAAAGCTGGGCTCGAAGCTCAGAGATAAATAGACCGCCAGAGGAAGGGTAGAACGATGACTGTCACTAAGGCAGATCTCGCAAATACGTTGTTCGAGCAACTTGGCTTGAACAAGCGGGAAGCTAAAGAATTTGTCGAATTGTTTTTCGAGAAGATTCGAGAATCTTTGGAAAACGGCGAATCGGTAAAGCTTTCCGGATTCGGTGGCTTCAGCGTTAGAGATAAAAAAAGTAGGCCAGGACGAAATCCCAAGACTGGTGAAGAGGTGCCTGTAACACCACGGCGAGTGGTTACTTATAAGGCAAGCCAGAAAGTCAAAGATAGGATAGCCAAAAACAATGTATCCGTATCAGACAGAGAACCTGGGACGAACGAGCTATGACGATGCTCGATCCCTCGTCAGAGGAACTCCCACCGATCCCGGCAAAGAGATATTTTACGATAGGTGAAGTAAGCGAACTTTGTTCTGTGAAGCCACACGTTCTAAGGTACTGGGAACAAGAGTTTCCACAATTGCAGCCTTTAAAGCGTCGAGGTAATCGCCGCTATTACCAACGTCATGAGGTCGAGTTGATCAGAACAATTCGTCGTCTGCTCTATATTGAGGGCTATACGATCAGTGGTGCTGGTAATCGACTTCGAGAAGAAAAACAAAAAAGCAGTAATGGACTAAACAAGAAACTCTACAGTCAGGTAATAGAGGAACTTGCAGATATTTCGAAACTCCTGCAATCGTAACTTGGTCGGAAGTTTTGTTCGGGGCGTAGCGCAGTCTGGTAGCGCACCGCAATGGGGTTGCGGTGGTCGGAGGTTCGAATCCTCTCGCCCCGACCATTTTTAAAAAATCAGCAACTGGCGGAACGAGTTGATGAGAGATCTTTATCAACAACGCTCTCCACGTAGACATTCATTGTGATACTTAAGAGTATGTCTCGATCTCACCGAGGTCGGTTTATAGCAATCACAAATAATCAGTGGAACGATTTGAGGGCTCTCGCTAGCCAACATGGCTGGGAACCCTGTGGGACTACTGATCCGGGCCTCGGACTAGTGGAGCTAAAAAGCTTTGAAAAGAGCGGTTGGGCGGGTGGATATGACTGCCCTAGTTTTCAAAAGACGACTGAAGTTGACGCCTATGCACTCTCAGATTGCCTTGCATCAGCCTTACAATACTATATTGAATCTGAAAACATTTTAGAAAGAGACTATTCTATTCTCAGTCAAGAAATAGTCAGTCAGGTCAAGGAATTCTGCGCGTTAGGCTCATTCCGGATTCTTCCGGATAGCAATAGCATGGCATAACAATTCGTCGCGATTGATTAACCATTAGGCTTTGCGGTCCCTTTTCGAAGGTGTGATGACACACAAACATAAACTGATAGTCTCGACCATGATGGTACTGTTCGTTGCCAGCAGTCTGGTTAACGCCGATCTGGAACTAAATTAGGCACCGCCTCTAGCCCAGTTGGCAGGCGACGTGGGGCAGGCTCGATAGTACCAGTTGGAATAGTTCTGAACTGAAAGGGGTAGTACACATATTGATATATGTTGATCCTGACAAAATCAAGGTTAACCACCATGTTGAAGACGTATTTACCGCGGTGGAGGCTGCTTGATCATAGTTATAATGTGCTGATGTTTGGCCCCAATGGGAATTTGCGATTCAATCATGGCGGAGCACTGTCTGGAGTAGAAGTAGAAAACCTGACAGTCCTGATCTGGTCACAAATATCTAATTAGAGATCACCAAATCAGACAGGATACTGATAGAGTTCGGAGAAACAATGAAAATAAAGTCCGTGAAGAATAGTCGTTTGGCAGAAGTTGATTATACAAATTTGGGGTTTGGCGACTATTTTTCAGATCATATGGTTACCTGTGAATTTTTGGATGGGTCGTGGGGAGAGCCTTCGATTGTTCCATTCACTCCCATTGAAATGAGTCCGGCAGCGTTAGCGCTGCATTATGGCCAAACAGTTTTTGAAGGACTGAAGGCTTTCCGAGGTACGTATGATCACAAGATTAGACTTTTCAGAGTAGACCGAAATGCTGCACGCTTAACGGCTTCGTGCACTAGATTGTGTATACCTGCACCAGACGAATCTCTCGTCATAGAATCAATCAAACAGCTTGTAATGCTTGACCAAGAGTGGGCGCCATCTCGAAGAGGCGAGGCGCTATATGTTAGACCCGTGCTTATGGCAACGGAACCCCATCTGGCAGTGCGACCAGCATCGCAGTATCGATTACTGATATTCACGTCGCCGGTATGTGAGTATTTTGCGCGAGTGAAGTCGCGGCTATATCTCAAGGCAGAAGAACGATATACAAGAGCGCCCCTTGGTGGTACGGGCTACGCGAAAACCGCGAGTAACTACTCGGTGACACTAAGGCCAATGAATGACAGTGTCGAGGACGGTTTTGACCAGATTTTGTGGCTAGATGGACAAGAGCACCAGTATGTGGAAGAGGCCGGACAGATGAATATGTTTTTTCGATTGGGCGATTCGGTAGTTACTCCAGATCTGAGTGGAACGATTCTACCTGGTGTAACCCGTGAAAGCGTTTTGACGCTACTCAGCGATATGGGCGTCACGGCTACTGAACGTCGTTTGTCTATGGATGAGTTATTTCAAGCCCAAATTGAAGGTGAGCTCTATGAAGCTTTTGGAGCCGGTACAGCTTCGGTGGTGGTTCCTATTGGACAAATTCGCTATCACGACGACGATCTGCATTTTCCTGATGAGCAACCAGAAAACTTGTGCCCGAAGCTATACGATAGGATCCTCGGTATCCAGCACGGTGAACTCGAGGATCACCACAGTTGGATGATTCCGTTGGAGTAAAGCTGTAGAACCTAGCCCAACAGAATAGTGCGTCCGCAGTTTATTGACAGGAAGGATGGCCTACAGGTGACCTATGCTGGGTACTTAGCATCAAAACTATAGTAATGTTACAGTCTTTACTTCCCGAACACGGTGGATATGCTACCAGTTATTTCCCATTGTTTGACACGTAATGAAAGAATCACAATTGACAAACGAAGAATCTGAACCCCCGTCTTTGGAAACTCTGCGTAGAGTCTTGGACCAAATGTTATGTTAGGCGGCATATGTTTGGTACTCCTGTTATTTTGTTCAGCTTTTTTTTCAGCATCGGAAACAGCCCTTATCGCATTAACCAAAGGGAGAGCAAAAGCACTACTGAAAGAGCGAAGGCAAGGCGCCAGGTCGCTATTTATACTAAAAAGTAAGCCTCAAAAGATGCTGATCGCCATCCTGATCGGAAATAACCTCGTAAATATTAGCGCAGCCGCGTTAGCAACAGTGATCGCGACCCGAACCCTTGGGAGCATCGGACCTGGAGTCTCGGTTGGTGTGCTTACCGTGCTGGTCCTGATATTTGGAGAGGTTACGCCGAAGAGTCTCGCAACACGTTACTCGGAAAGGATTTCACTGGTCGTCTCTCCAATAGTGCTCTGGTTTCAACGGACTATTTATCCCCTGATTAGCTTATTTGAAGTCATAGCGGATGTTGCGGGGAAAGCTGCCATTTCGAGTGAAGAGGATCCTACGGTAACTGAATCAGAACTTATCAGCATAGTCGGCTACGGGGAAGAAGAGGGAACGATTGAGCAGGGTGAAAGAGTCTTGATCGAGAGGGCTTTTGCATTATCTGACCTCACCGTAGCAGATGTAATGACACCGCGACATAAGGTTTTTACTTATGATGGCCGTAGACCAGTATCCCAGGCGCTAGAAGAACTCAAGGAAACTCCCTATAGTCGAATTCCGCTATTCGCTGAGGATCCCGATGAGATACAGAAGATCCTCTATTTGAGAGACCTTATGGCCGCAGTAATTAACAAACAAACACAGATCCCGGTGGGTGAAATCGGTCGAGACGCAAAATTCGTTCCCGATACTCAGCCTGTAACGGATACTATCAGTGGGTTCAGAAAGGAACAGCAACACATGGCTATCGTTGTTGATGAACATGGCACCATGGAAGGTGTCGTGACCTTTGAGGATCTTCTCGAAGAACTTGTTGGTGAAATTTATGACGAAAGTGACCAAAAGCCTGTTGAGTTTGTTGAGTTAGGCCTGAACAAGATAAGTGTGGATGGCACGGCGGAAGTCAGAGTGATTGAAGAGTATTTTGATACTGAACTTCCCGGCAAATCCACGGACACGATAAATCGATGGATTCTCGACCATACTGAGCGGATACCCATAACGGGCGAAACCTTTGCGTTAGATGATTTTGAGGTGTTGGTAAAAAGCGCATCTAGGCGAAGAATTCATGAGGTTACGATTGAGCGACTTGCTCAAGGTCCGACCTTGTTAGATATGTAACCACTCGGTATTGCAGTGCGGTAATCCACGTCTCTTCTGGGTTTGGTATTGGCTCAGCGCTAACTAATTTGAGGAAAATAGAACGCGGGCACTGACGATATTATCGATGCGCATAAGTGCATCCTTTATTGTTAACGACGCATGGTTGCAGTCTCTAGTGGTCGCCTCATCAGGCATAGTCATCCAGATTTCTACCTGACACCCATCATCGAGATAGTGTACGACTATGTTTTTTGGCTGTAGGGAGAATCGGGCATCAAAATCGTTTCGCAAATTATGAAGGCTCGTTTTGATTTCTGCCACAATTACAGATCGCATAGGTGCTTTAGAGTAAACGTCACCAACGATATCGTCTTCCGGGTCAATGTGTACGACTACATCTCCAACCTCTGGGAATCGTGTCTTTAGAGTATCCATTACCTCATCACCGATGCGGTGGCCTTCAGAAACACTGATCAAGGGATCCACTCGTATATGCACATCGGCAAGCACCTTGTCAGCCATCCGACGAGTCCTTAGCTCATGTGAATCTCTTACTCCTTCTATTGATAGGATGGTCTTTCGGATATTCGCATTCAGAACCGGAGAGGCTGCTGAGTCTATGAGTTCCTCAGCGCCTTCTCTACCGATTCTGTAAGCCACAACAAGTAGTAGGCCAGCGACCACAATCGCGGCAAATGCATCTGCCCAGGCGAATCCAGCCAGTACTCCGCCAACCCCCACAATAACTGCGAGTGAGGATAGCGCATCTGACCGACTGTGCCAGGCATTCGCATACAACATGCGCGAGGTAGTGGCGGAGGGGTGCCGTACAACATACTGAAAATACCCCTCTTTTGAGACAACGGAGATAGCGGCGACCGCCAAAGGCCAAAACCCCGGCTGTAACAGTGATTCAGGAGATACGATTCTGATTACAGCATCCCAGGCAATTGCAATGGCTATGATGCCTAACGACCCGGCCAATGCCAGGCTGACTAGAGTCTGGATCCGGTCGTGACCATACGGGTGTCCCTCGTCGGCTGCTTGAGCACTCTGTTTTGTTGCGACAAGGACCAGAATATCGGTTACCAGGTCTGATAAAGAATGTATACCATCTGCGATAAGTGCCTGTGAGTTGCCGATATATCCAACCAGCACCTTGACAAATCCAAGAAACAGATCTAGTACACCACCGATCAATGTCAGCCGTCGTATCTCGGAATAGTAATCTGGATTCTCGAACGGTTTCATTTGGCTGAGGGATAATATCTGAGGTTCGTTATGACACTCGTGGGCGTCGGTTGATGTTATTCACAGGAGTAGCAGAAGTTGAGATAATACACTCTAGGCCTATGATCTTGTTCTAAGGTCAGTTAGCCCTAATCTAGATTAAAAAGACATGTAAATGCATATATTACTGAGTAATGACGACGGCTATCAGGCTCCGGGTCTGAAGGCTCTTTTTGACAGCACAAAAGAGCATGGTGAGATTACAATTGTTGCTCCTAACGAAAATAGAAGCGGCGCTAGCGGTTCTTTAACTCTTAGTAAGGTACTTACTGTCAAGGCATCCGGTAAACGATGCTTTGCTGTAGACGGAACTCCGGTTGATTGCGTTCACATCGGACTAAATGGGTTGCTCGACAATGAACCGGATATGGTGATTTCTGGAATTAACTCCGGATCTAATCTGGGTGATGATGTGCTTTATTCGGGAACTGTCGGGGCGGCCCTGGAGGGACGTCGGTTAACCTATCCCGGGGTTGCAGTTTCGTTGGTAGGCAGTGAGTCTAAGCACTATCGGACGGCCGGACAGGTTGTCTCTGCAATAATATCCGAACTCAAAATTAATTCTTTGCCTTCTCGGACTATTTTGAATGTTAACGTGCCAGATAGGCCTCTGGAAGACCTTAAGGGATACAAAATTACCCGTTTGGGTTATCGGGCGCGATCTCACCCTGTAGTCACGATTAATGTTAGTGACGATTATAGACAGTACCGTATCGGGACGATTGGCAGTGCTGCGGATAGCGGGCCTGGAACAGATTTCTCAGCGGTAAATGATGGCTACGTCTCCATAACACCGTTGCTTATAGATAGTACGGACCATAGTCAGCGCGAACAGTTAGATGGCTGGGCTCTAAACTTAAAGATTAAGAGTTAAATTCGAACTTGCTATGTTTAAAGGTCTGTACGATTCGGTCGTCAAGTTGTCTCGACATCGCCATGCATCAAAATATTTGGCCATTGTTTCCTTCGCTGAATCTTCTTTCTTTCCTGTTCCTCCTGATGTCATGTTGGCACCTATGGTGCTTGGAAATCGCAAACGTGCGTGGCGTCTGGCGAGCCTGACGACAGTTGCGTCGGTCGCAGGCGGAATTCTTGGGTATTTCTTAGGTGGGTTCGGAGAATGGTTGGTCACAATATATGGTGCACAAGCGACCCTAGCACAAGCAGAACAGTGGTTTGCAGACTATGGTATCTGGATAATTCTTGTAGCCGGATTTACACCCGTACCGTATAAGATCTTTACGATTAGTGCGGGCATGATGGGGATGTCGTTGGGGTTGTTCGTTTTGGCGTCCATTATCGGTCGAGGTGCCCGGTTCTTTCTTGTTGCGGGGTTTATCTATTTTGCAGGCACATTTTTCGCTAACGACGAAGATCTAGTCAATGGCATCCGGCGCTATGTCGATGTTTTGGGGTGGGCTGTTATTGCTCTGTTGGTCGCTTTATTTTTCCTGTTGCGCTAACCAGACCATGAAACTGACCAAGATATCCGGTGCTCTATCAATAACCTTATTACTGAACGGTTGTGGTGGCAATCCAGTGATCCCAGTCAGCGACCTGACACCGAAAAAATCAAAATATCAAGCACGTATAGTGATGGACGGGGATTCACTGTATACCATTGCATGGGAATTCGGGTTGGACTATCGTGAAGTCGCACTTTGGAACAGATTAAGACCACCATACCAGGTGACTCCGGGGCAAAAGATTCGATTAGGTCCTTCCAGGGTATCGAAACAGTCCAGTGGAAACGGGTCACGGACGGTCGTGAAAGCGTTGGTGAATACTGAAATACAGGCACAGCCGCTTGCCGATAAACATCAGAAAGACTCAGGTAGTTTAGTTCAACAACCTTCATCTGGCGCTAACGCAAGCCAGGGGCACGTATGGTCATGGCCAAGTGATGGTCGTGTTATCAGCAAGTTTTCCGAAGCGGAAGGTAACAACGGCATAGACATACTAGGAATCGAGGGTAGCCCAGTAGTGGCAGCGGCGGCTGGGAAGATTGTCTACGCTGGATCCGGTTTAAGAGGTTATGGGCTTCTGCTGCTTCTCAAACACGACGAACATTTCCTCAGTGCGTATGCTCATAACAGTGTCTTAATAGTAGATGAAGGGGATTCAGTGCAGGCGGAACAGGTTATCGCTCACATGGGCAGTACTGGTGCAGAAACGGTTAAGTTGCATTTCGAGATCCGCCTAGATGGAAAACCAGTGAATCCATCATTGTATCTGCCGACCAGACAATAATGCAGTGTGCACTGCCTACTATTCAATGGGTAGTGTGATACCTGCCCCGACTCGCCGTTGTTCCTCAGCAAGTATGTTATAGGTCCTACACGCCGCCGCTGAATCCATGAACTCGATTGACATTCCTTTGTCTACGAAAGCTCTGTAGACAGAAGGGCTTGGGATTTGCTGGATCGGTCCAGTGCCCACCAGCAGAATATCAACGTCAAGCGCGAGTAGTGGTAGAAGATCAGAACTACTGAGTGTTTCCCCGTTCTTTCTTAACCAAGGCGATATAACAGTGTCAGGCGTTACGATGAAACTCTCGTCAATTGAGCGTGATCCTACTATTACCCTAAAAGGTAAATATTCACGGATCATATTAATGGTGATCACGTTATCCATTTGTGGAGAAATATTTTTGTGGTTTCCAATTGTCTCGCTGTTTTATTGAAAATAATCGACATCAACTACGTCGTTTTAGCAAACATACGATAAAATAGGTGGGTAATTCAACCAAACTAAGAGTGTTTAGGTTCGAGGCTACAGTCGTTAGTCGAGCCTTGAGTAGATTATGTTAGTGACATGAAACCTGTACAAATCGGCATTATTGGTCTAGGTACAGTTGGCGCAGGAACGGTCAATTTACTCGACAAAAATGCAGAAGAAATCACTCGTAGAGCTGGTCGCCAGATCAATATCAAGGCAGTAGCGGTTAATGATACAACTAAACAACGAGCCTGCGATACCTGTGATTTTAAACTGACTAATGATCCGTTCGAAGTGACCGATGACCCTCAGATCGATCTTATCGTTGAGTTAATGGGCGGTGAATCAACCGCAAGAGAAGTTGCTCTTAGGGCTTTGGAACATGACAAGCACATAGTTACGGCCAACAAAGCTCTTATTGCCGTGCATGGCAACGATATTTTTGATGTGGCTATGAAGAAGGGATTAGTCATCGCATTCGAAGCCGCGGTTGCAGGTGGGATCTCTATCATCAAGGTTCTGCGCGAAGGACTTACTGGCAATCGAATTGAACGCGTCATCGGAATCGTGAATGGGACGACAAACTTCATACTCTCAGAAATGCACAAGAAAGCGAGCCCCTTCAGTAAAGTGTTGGCAGAGGCTCAGCGGCTGGGATATGCTGAATCGGATCCTTCTTTTGATATTGAAGGGATCGACGCAGCCCATAAGTTGACTATATTATCCTCTATTGCCTTCGGCATCCCACTAGACTTTGATTCTGTTTTTGTAGAAGGGATAACAGATATACACCAACAGGACATAGCCTATGCTAAGGAATTTGGATATCGCATCAAACATCTTGGAATAGCAAAACAGCACAAAGGAAAAATAGAACTCAGAGTCCACCCGTGTCTAATACCGGCGGATCATCTACTGGCGAATGTTGGTGGCGTAATGAACGCTATTCTTGTTCATGGTGATGCTGTCGGTCCAACGCTGCATTATGGTGCTGGTGCAGGGGCCAAACCAACCGCTTCATCTGTAGTAGCCGATATTGTTGACGTCGTTAGAACCCTGACTACAGATCCAGAGAATAGGGTGCCTCATTTAGCATTCCAACCTGGACAGCTTTCTCACAATAAGTGTGGTTCGATTGGAGACATTGAAACTGCATATTATCTTCGCTTGTTAGCGTTGGACAGACCGGGAGTTTTGGCAGACATCGCCAGAATTCTTGGTGAACACAAAATCAGTATTGATTCCATAAGGCAGAAGGGGACCAGTTCTGGAGATGAACCGGTATCTATTGTCATCCTCACACACAGAACAATCGAATCTCAGATGTCACGTGCCATACCAGAACTAGAGGCATTGACAACGATTAGGGAAAAAGTCGTCCGGATTCGAATTGAGACCATCGATAACGAGGTCCAGACGAATTGACCGGCCGAACACTCAATGGAGGTATTATTGCTGCCTATAGAGATAGGCTACCAATTCCTCCTGATGTTGAGGCGATACATATCAACGAGGGCGATACCCCGTTGGTTCATCTGCCAGCTGTGTCAGATCGAAAACGAAATATCGATGTGTATGCCAAATGCGAGGGTCTTAATCCCACTGGATCCTTTAAAGACCGCGGGATGACAGTCGCCTTGTCGATGGCTTCACACAACGGCAGTAAGGCCGTTATCTGCGCGTCGACTGGTAATACCTCTGCTTCTGCTGCAGCATATGCAGCCCGCGCTGGCATTCAAGCGTTTGTTGTTATACCGGCTGGTAAGATCTCGGTAGGTAAACTTGCACAGGCGATGATGCACGGGGCCAAGGTTGTTCAGATCGGAGGGAATTTTGACGATGCAATGGATGTCGTCAAACGAATTCCAGATGAGGCAGAAGTTACCTTGGTAAATTCAGTCAATCCTTTCCGGCTACAGGGTCAGAAAACAGCCGCTTTTGAAGTGGTGGAGCAACTTGGTTTCGCGCCGGATTATCACTTCCTCCCGGTGGGTAATGCTGGGAATATCAGCGCATACTGGATGGGATATGTCGAATATGGCGATGCGGGGATCGCTGTCGTGAAGCCGCGAATGGTTGGCTGCCAGGCTGCCAGAGCAGCACCATTTCTGGTTGGTGCCCCCATTGAAGAACCGGAAACGATCGCCACTGCCATCAGGATTGGGAATCCACAGTCATGGAATCTAGCTAATACCGCCGTAATCGAGTCAAATGGCTGGTTTAGGTCATCCGGTGACGAAAACATTCTCTGGGCCCAAAAAATGCTGGCGGAACGCTGCGGAGTTTTTTGTGAACCAGCATCAGCCGTTGCAATAGCTGGGCTCTGTGACGAGATGGAAAAAGGGACCATTCAAGATAATTCAGTCGTGGTCTGCACTTTAACCGGACATGGGTTGAAAGATCCAGATATCGCAATCAGTCAATCACCAGAACCGATAACCATTCCCAAAGGGGGCGAGGGATTGAGAGATTTGATTTTATCGTCGATAGATTGACGATGCCGCATCGAAAATTTTGCCACAATTCAGCTGCTGTAGAAGTTGATTCAGCTTGAGCAGGTAATGTTCGACTCTCCCATTCTTGTTTTTGATATAGAAACGGTGCCAGATGCAGTTTCGGGAAGGACAGTGCTGGAGTTGGACGGCATAGATGACCAAGATGTCGTTCGAGCAATGTCGCACCGTCGACGGCAAAAAACGGGTGGTTCCGATTTTTTAGCTCTTCACTACCATCGTATAGTGGCGATAGCGGTTGTCCTGAAAGAGGATGACGATTTTCGGGTCTGGAGTTTGGGTGACACGAATTCGACTGAAAAGGAGCTCTTGGATCGATTTTTTAACGGCATAGAAAGATACGACCCAACACTAGTATCCTGGAATGGTTCGGGTTTTGATCTCCCTGTTATACATTATCGAGCGCTCTATAACAGTGTTGTCTCAAAACGTTACTGGGAAACAGGCGATACTGACAAGGAATTCAAATGGAACAACTACGTAAATCGATTCCACTGGCGTCATATTGATCTTATGGATGTTCTGTCGGGTTTCCAGGCCAGAGCGACCGCACCGCTCGACGAGATTTCACAACTTTTAGGCCTACCCGGAAAAATGGGAGTGAGTGGATCCGATGTATGGCGCCATTACAGCGCAGGAGAAATCGACGTGATTCGCAATTATTGTGAGACTGATGTGCTCAATACTTATTTAATATATCTTCGCTTTCAACACATCCGAGGTCGACTGACTAACGATAGCTATACGCAGGAAATTAACAGAGTCCGATCTAGTTTGGCTCAGGACGGACGCCCTCACCTAACAAAGTTTTTGTCGGAATGGAGTCCACTAAACGTCTAGGGGTCATCGCGAGGTACCCCAAACAGAACGTGTCGGGAATATCCCTAACATAAGCAAATCTAAAAAATAGCCATTGAGACCGCCTAGTAAGTTTAAGCCTCAGTGCCCGTTTTGCTTACCTGCCCAGTCTCGGGCTTTTCATTTGTAGCACTCCGTGACTTTTGGCTTGTCGCAGTACTTGAAGAAGTGTTTTGGTTAGCTGACTGGCTGACTCTCTGGTCAGTCGTTTTTCGGCTATTACGTGGCCTACGGCTACGATTAGTCTGTGAATTGCCTCGGGCCTGTCTGTTTTGTCCGCTTCTGGAGTTACCTGAATCGGCGGCTTTTTGACTTTTGTGTGTGTTACTGCGGCTAGACTGACTGCGACGGTTCGAACCTCCTCGATTTTGCCCACCGTGGCGTCGACGATTTCGATGATGTCTTGTTGACTTTTCGACTTTGTCCGCTTCTTCTTCTGCCGTTACGGCCATTTTAGAGAACAGATTGCGCACCTTGGCGAAAAAACCAGTGGCTGGTGGTACAGTGGCAGTTTTAGTGCCGCCGGGCGAGACAGGGGGCGGTTCGGTAGAGAGTTGCTCCAGCTTGACAGCCGCTTCTGGAGGTCTTTTCTCAAGAGGATACTGCTCCAAAGAGTCTCTGGAAGGGTGTTCTGACTTAAGTTCGTGGCTCGCCTGGTGGCCCATCTCGTCAATATCATCACTACGCAACCGTCTGATGTTTAACTGCGGCCCTTGGAGATTTGCCGAGGGTAGTATTACGATGCGGGTACCCAAACGATTTTCGATTTGGCTTACTTCGAGACGCTTTTCATTCAGCAAAAAAGTAGCTGTATCCAGTGGCAACTCTGCGACGATAGCTTCTGTATTTTCCTTCAATGCTTCTTCTTCGAGTATGCGAAGTAGACTCAATGCCGACGAAGTCACATTTCGAATTTGTCCAGTACCTTTGCACAACACACAGGATTTATAATTTGATTCGCTAATGGAGGATCTGAGGCGTTGTCTTGACATTTCAAGCAGGCCGAAGCGTGAAATGTGCCCTAACTGAATTCTCGCACGGTCGTTCTTAACCGCTTCATGCAATCTTGCTTCTACCATTTTCTTGTTCTGAGACGACGACATGTCTATCAGGTCGATAACAATCAACCCCCCGAGGTCACGTATTCTCAACTGACGAGCTAGTTCGTCTACAGCTTCAAGATTGGTTTGTAGCGCTGTCTCCTCGATATCTGAACCTTTTGTCGCGCGGGCGGAATTAACATCGATGCTCACCAATGCCTCAGTATGGTCAATAACTAATGAACCACCCGAAGTCAGAGTTACTTTTCGTGAGTAGGCGCTTTCGATCTGGTGCTCTATCTGAAACCTCGAAAATAAGGGAACGGAGTCTTGGTAGTGTTTTAGACGAACTATGTTTTGAGGCATGACTTGCTGCATAAATCGACTGGCGCGATCGAAAACTTCTTGTTGATCGATGACAATTTCTTGGATATCGCTGCGAAGATAATCTCGTATCGCTCGGACGATCAAATTGCTTTCTTGATAAACCAGAAAAGGAGCTGACTTGTCAGCGACGGCTAATTCAATCGCAGCCCACAGTTGAAGCAGAAAGTCGAGGTCCCATTGAAGTTCCTCTACTGACTTCCCAATGCCGACTGTTCTAGCAATCAACGAGTGAGTAGTTGGGACAGTTAGCTGCGCCATTGCTTCCCTGAGGTCTGAGCGTTCGTCACCTTCGATTTGTCGCGAGATTCCACCGCCTTTAGGATTGTTGGGCATGAGTACGAGATAACGGCCAGCCAAACTAATAAAAGTTGTCAATGCGGCGCCTTTCGTACCACGCTCGTCTTTTTCCACTTGAATCAGGAATTCTTGGCCGACAGACACGACATTTTGGATTTTTACTTGTGCCATTGGCGTTGCTGGAGAATAGTTTTTGAAGAGGGATCGAGAAATTTCCTTCAGAGGCAAAAATCCTTGCCTCTCTGCACCGTAATCTACAAAAGCAGCCTCTAGGCTGGGCTCTACGCGAGTTACAATAGCCTTATAGATATTACCTTTGCGCTGTGCGCGTATTGCCGATTCGATATCTAAATCAAGTAATTTCTGACCGTCGACAATCGCTACCCGGAGTTCTTCTGGGTGGGTTGCATTAAATAGCATTCTTTTCATTATTTTTTCTCAACTTCAAGTCGCTAAGCCCCGTGATTTGCAGCACTCGTGTGCACCACGGGAACAGTTATTTAGTCGTACCGGTGGTAGGCTTAACTAAGCGACACCAAGCCCCTCGTAAATCGCAAGGCCGATGATGAGAGAGATTACTGATTGAAGAATGCTTCAGGTGCAACCTGCGCAAACCGACTCGCCAGATTGGCAGGTCACTGTTGTCTTTGTTGCTGTACTACAATTCCTGTTATGCATTGGTTAAACGGTAAGCAGTCTTGACGCGATGTCTTGGCATCTGCCCCTGACGCTCCGCCAGTGTGTTATTTGCCGAACTGCCTATTGTCAGTAAGCCAGCTTTTTGCCAGGAGTTCCCTGGCGACTGACTGCGTTCTCCGGGCACTCTGGGTGGGCCAAATAGACCTGTCATACTTACCACAGTGCCGAAAATCTCTCAAACCGGGTGTTTACAAAGCTTGCTATCGCATGCGCTTACACGGTATTTTTCCTCTACAACTCAAAGAATTATAGCATTTGACCATTTTTCAGGCAAACAGCAACATGGATTATCCAGTTGAAACTATCGGTCCCCAATCTGGTCGTCCGACACTATTGAAGGTCGATGAAAGGTCTGTAACCCGACGGTTAGACAACTACTTGCGCAGAATCCTCAAGGGTGTCCCCAAGAGTCACATCTATAAGATCATCCGAGATGGCCAAGTGCGGGTCAATGGGGGGAGAGCTAAACCGGACTATCGACTCCGGCCTAACGATAAGGTACGCATTCCCCCAATTAGAACGGCGAATCGAGAGCAAGTTGCCGTGCTGGATTTATCAAAGGTCGAGATGATCCAAACACTATATGAAGATCAATCGATTTTGGTAGTGAACAAACCACCTGGAATTGCAGTGCATGGGGGCACTGGCCTGGCCGGTGGTATTATCGAACTACTCAGAGCAGAGCGTTATGCAGATGGCTTTCTTGAGCTAGCCCATCGATTGGATAAAGATACATCGGGTTGTCTAATTCTCAGTAAAACACCAGATTGCCTTAGATATCTACATGCCAGCCTGCGTAGACAGGAGGAATCGGCATATTTCAATAAAATTTACCATATTATTGTGGTTGGCGAGTGGCAGGCTGATGTTCAGGAAGTAAATGCACCCATAAAGAGGACTCGAGGTAAGCTAGCTAATCGAGTCATAGTATCACCGAGCGGGAGTCCTGCTCGGACCATTTTCCAGCCTCTTAGAAGGGCAAATGGATTTTCCTTGGTTGAGGTTAAATTAATGACAGGGCGAATGCACCAGATACGAGTCCATGCAGCATCTGTTGGGTTTCCTGTTGCGGCTGATCGGAAATATGGTGACGTTTCGAGCAATCAACAATTAGCGCGGATAGGAATAAAGAGACAACTGGTGCATGCGACTAAGATTGAACTTCAACATCCTGATACCAGTGCTTTGTTAACGATAGAGGCCCCGCTTCCAGAAGACTTTGACCAACTCATGTCGGCAAATCCCAACTAATAGAAATGGATTTTCGACCATCCCTGGCTCGACTTCTTTTCAGGCGCTACCGTGTTACCAACTAAGAAATAGCTAATGAAGCCGAACGTCGCAGCCAATGCCAAACTACTGTGTCGATCCGATTCCTTAACAGTCGGAGGCAGGGGAGTTCGCTTCGAGGTTACAGACCGGACTAGAACTTACACGGCTTTTGCGGTTCGATCTGCCGAAGGTGTAGCCGGTTTTGTCAACCAATGCGCACATATGGCATTGGAGCTGGACTGGAGTCTGGGCGAATTCTTCGACGCTAATGGTCAGTATCTTGTCTGTGCGACCCACGGTGCACTTTATGATCCCAAAACGGGCGCATGCATCGGTGGTGCCTGCAGAGGTAGGCCACTGCAGGCCTTAAGCACCATCGAGTCTGACGGTTGTATATATTTGGACGACGAAATCTATCGACTAATAAGTGGATCATTAGAGCTCAGTTCGAGCATTCAAATTCACACATCCTAGTGGTGACCTAATCATCAAAGGGTCTATTCCTTCTTTTTCGAGCATCGATACCAACGCGATCATAGGTAATCCCATCACTGCGGTTGGGTCCTCCGAACGAATGCTTTTCAATAATGTGATACCCAACCCTTCGACACGGACACTGCCACAGCAGTCATAAGGCTTATCGGTGTCGAGATAGAATTCGATTCCAGAGCGACTCAGTGTTTTAAACTGGATCAATGTCGACAATGTTTTAGCCTGGATGTGCCCCGTGAGTGTATTCAACACTGCGACGCTGGTTAGCAGTTCTGCCTTTCCCTCAGAAATAAGTTCAAGCTGCGAGATTGCATCTTCTCGGTCAATCGGTTTGCCAACAATCTTACCGGCATATACGGCCACCTGATCAGATCCGATGATCAAAGCGCTTGCCTCATGTTGACCCACAAATTGAGCTTTCTCACTCGCAAGCCGCTCAACAAGCGTAGCTGCGTCTTCGTCTTGTTTCGGTGACTCATCAATATCAGGCGGCACAACCCGAAAAGGTAGCAATAGCATGTCCAGAAGCGCGCGCCGATATCGGGAAGAAGACGCAAGGACAAGTTCCTGATGTTTTGAGTATTTTGACACTTTATGCAGCAAAGAATAAAATCCGACTTCGTTCACCTACCAATTAGCCCAGAGTGACTTGATGCATATTCTGAGCTCTCCAAGCGCTAGATACTAGATCAAGAGAACATTTATGGCTGTTCAGAAAAACAGGAAAACTCCATCAAAAAGAAATATGCGGCGTTCGCATGACGCACTAACCGGTTCGACCTTGTCAACTGATCCAGTTTCCGGGGAGCTGCATCGTAGGCATCACGTGACAGCAGACGGCTATTACCGCGGTCGAAAGATCATCAGCGACCGGGACGAAACTGAGTAGCGTTTAAATCGCTACACTCGGCCCGTGCGATTTGCGCGTAATTCAGGCAGATATGCGGAATAGTTACTGAGGTGGCTACTACTCTCGCCGTCGATGCGATGGGTGGCGATTACGGCATACCTGTTACAGTGCCAGCAGCGTGCGCGATGGTGCACGATAATCCAGATCTTTCGATAATACTGGTGGGTGCTATCGATTCAATTGAGAACGCATTGGGTCAGGAGAAGTCACATCCGAGACTAGAGATCGTTAGATCAACTGAGATCGTTGGAATGGACGAATCCGCCGTCTCGGCGCTTAAGAACAAAAAGAATTCTTCTCTACGAATATCGATTGATCTCGTAAAATCAGGAAAGGCTGATGCGTGTGTCAGCGCAGGCAACACAGGTGCTCTCATGGCTACGGCTCGTTTCGTGCTAAAGACACTACCTGGAATAGATCGGCCTGCTATTGTCAGTGCACTTCCACGAGCAAACGGCCACGTACATATTCTGGATCTTGGAGCCAATGTAGAAAGTTTACCCGAGCACCTTCTACAGTTTGGCATGATGGGTGCAAGTTTAGTTCGGACACTTGAAAACAACTCTAACCCCACAGTGGGGCTTCTCAATATCGGAAGTGAGGAAGTCAAAGGGAACCTGACTGTTAAATCAGCGTATAAGCTATTCCAGAGTAGCCCGATCAACTTTATCGGTTATGTAGAAGGAGATGATATTTTCAGTGGTGAGGTCGATGTCATTGTATGTGATGGCTTTGCCGGTAATGTTGCACTCAAAACAAGCGAAGGTTTGGCGCAGATGCTAACGAAGGCGGTAAGGGAAGAATATATGCGATCATTGTGGTCACGGTTTCTAGGGGTTTTGTCTGCTCCTGTACTCAAGGCAATTCGTACTCGAATAGATCATAGACGCTACGATGGTGCAGTATTAGTGGGTTTAAGTGGTGCGGTCGTTAAGAGCCACGGTGCTACTGATGAAATAGGATTTGCCCACGCTATTAAGGTAGCCCAAACAGCGGTCAGCACCAACCTGGTCGCTCAAATACGTGACGATCTCAGCCAGTTGAATGAACAGCAGATCTCCGCGAAATCAGCACCGGCTTGAGAATCTCGACCGAATAGGATTTACCTTATGAGCGTAGGTTCAGTTGGACATTGTCAAAAAAGATTTCATGGCTGAAATATGCCTGGTAACGGGCGGAAGTAGAGGAATAGGCAAAGCCATATGTGAAGCACTAGGAAGAGCGGGTTGTCTCGTTGTTGGGACAGCCACCACTTCCGAGGGTGCTCGTGCAATTACCGATTTTCTCATTAACCTAGAGACCCCTGGTAGAGGATATCGTTTAGATGTTAGAGATCAAGAATCAGTGGATCAACTACTGGACGATATAGAGACTGAGTATGGTTCTGTAAGTGTGCTTGTAAACAACGCTGGTATAACAGGGGATAACTTGCTACTCAGAATGAAGGAACAAGACTGGGATGAAATCATAGATACGAATCTAAAATCGTTATATAGACTGTCAAAGGCTGTTTTACGTAAGATGACCAAATCGCGTCATGGCCGGATCATCAATATAGGCTCCGTGGTTGGCAGTACCGGTAACGCGGGGCAAACAAACTATGCAGCTGCTAAAGCCGGTATGATTGGATTCACGCGCGCGCTCGCGCGCGAAGTGGCAAGTCGAAACATCACCGTTAATACTGTTGCGCCCGGTTTTATCGATACAGACATGACGGCTAAATTGTCGGAAAGTCAGCGTGAAATCTTGATTGAGTCCGTGCCGTTGGGTCGACTTGGCCTACCCAATGAGGTCGCTTCGTTGGTGGCGTTTCTGGCCTCTGATGCCGGCGCCTACATTACTGGTCAGGTTCTACATGTCAACGGTGGTATGCACATGGGGTAAACGATTCAATCCATGTATTCAGTTACTTGTGAGCACATATTAATCTATAATATGAATTATTATTTTGAGTTAGTAGCTGGTTAGTTTAAGGCCCATTCAGGGTACTAGTTTTACACGCCGTGATGGACTTCACTCCGGTAATATTGTTTAATGCGCGCCAATGGGAAACTGGGTTCTACCGGAGCCTGGTCCAGAACATCGCCAAGACCTGTAGCTGCAACACCTAGGGAGGCTAGTAAACCAATGAGCACCATAGAAGATCGAGTAAAAAAAATCGTCGTCGAACAATTGGGTGTAGCTGAAGACCAGGTAACACCCGACGCTTCGTTTGTTGATGACTTGGGTGCAGACTCGCTGGATACTGTTGAGCTTGTGATGGCCTTAGAAGAAGAGTTTGATACCGAGATACCCGACGACGAGGCTGAAAAGATCACTACGGTCAAGCAAGCGATAGAATTTATTCAGGCGAACGCTACCGGTTGATGCAAGGCATTCTAGTCTGAAATAAAAAGCCGCCTTAGCGAAATGCTAAGTGCGGCTTTTCTAGTTACGGCATCCATTAAATGATCAGACACAGAGTTGCTGTCACCGGTCTGGGTTGTGTCACGCCCGTAGGTTGCAGTAAGTCGGCAACCTGGGCAGCTCTGACTGAAGGCCGGTCCGGTATTACCCCCATTAGTTTTTTTGACGCAACAGATTACCCTTCTTCTATTGCTGGTGAAGTTCAAGATTTTGATCCACTGGCACGCCTTTCTAATAAAGAATCGCGGAAAATGGATCGTTTTGTGCAGTTGGGTATGGTCGCTGGTCTTGAAGCATACGATGATGCGGGTCTGAATGGTGAATTCGATAAAGAGCGCTTTGGTGTATTGATTGGGGCCGGGATAGGTGGCCTGGAGACGATTGAAAGAACCACGAATACATTATTAGAGAAAGGCCCCAGAAGAGTTTCACCATTCTATATTCCCAGCAGTATCATCAATATGGTCTCGGGAAATTTATCTATCATGTTGGATGCGCAGGGTCCAAATTTGTCTATTGCAACAGCTTGTACTACGGGGACTCACAGCATAGGGATGGCCGCTCGATTGATTCAATACGGCGAGGCAACCGTGATGGTTGCTGGGGGCACTGAATCAAGTATCACTCCAACGTCGATGGCCGGTTTTGGTGCAGCGAAGGCGCTCAGTCGAAGAAATCATGACCCAGCCGGGGCGAGTCGTCCTTGGGATATCGAGCGAGATGGATTTGTTCTTGGGGAAGGCGCCGGGGCGGTAGTTTTAGAAGAACTGGACCAGGCGAAAAACAGGGGCGCGAGAATCTATGCCGAGTTGATAGGATTTGGCATGAGCGGGGATGCACACCATATGACGCAGCCTTCGACGGGTGGGGAGGGCGCCTCTAGGTGCATGGCAAACGCCCTGAGCGATAGTTGCATTGATGCCAGTGAGATTGACTACATCAATGCCCACGGCACATCTACGCCACAGGGTGACCTGGGTGAGACTCTCGCAATAAAGAGGACCTTTGGGCCAACCGCCTACAAGCTGATGATCAGCTCCAACAAATCTATGCTGGGACATCTACTCGGTGCGGCGGGCGGCGTTGAAGCTGTGGCGACTGTTTTATCGCTTTATCATAGAGTGATCCCACCAACAATTAATCTTGAGACACCCGATCCGGCTTGCGATCTGGATTACGTACCTGAGGCAGCTCGAGAAGTTGGCATCAATACCGCACTGAGCAACTCATTTGGGTTTGGTGGAACCAATGGCACTCTTGTATTCAAGCGTTACGTGGATTGAATCATGGCCACTAATTTGGACGATCTAATTTTGTCTTTCCGCTAGAGTCAGGGTCTAGCATAAAGGACGTTCAGAAATCTCTCAGGGTGACTCAACGTGTCAAAATACGTTCTAATTGGCATAGCTGTTGTTGTTTCCTTTATGGTAATTTTAATAACGCACCTCCAGCGTACGGCGCTCGAACCGCGTGTTTTACACAGCAACGTACTTCTTCTTAAGAGCGGTAGTAGCCTGCTCGACTTCGCTAAAATAATGGCGCTGATAAGTGATCTTGAAACTCCTATGCCTATCATTACATGGGTGATGATAACTGGGCGGTCGTCGAGTCTAAAAGCCGGAGAATATAAGGTCAGCACAGGGGACAGTATCGAAGACATTGTTACTCAGGTAGTCGAAGGCAAAGTGCTCGAGCATTCAGTGACCTTTCCGGAAGGCTTCGAGTTTCGCGACATAATTAGCCGATTGAATTCGACCAAACCGCTTTTCAGAGAAGAAGGTGATCTCTCATCAGAATTGATCAAACAGGCGATCGGTACCGACCATGAAGTGCTCGAGGGGTTATTTTTTCCAGATACATATCATTACATTAGATCCGACACGCCGGTCAGTATATTGCGACGCGCAAACAAAGTTTTGCAGGTAAAACTTCAAGACGCCTGGTCAGACAAAGATGATGGTCTTTTGCTTAAAAACCCCTATGAACTGCTAGTTCTTGCTTCATTAATTGAAAAAGAGGCTGGTGTAGCGTATGAGAAACGAAAAATAAGTGGTGTATTTGCCAATCGACTGCGGAAAAACATGAGATTGCAGACCGACCCGACCGTGATTTATGGCCTTGGCGATGACTTTACTGGAGATTTGACGAAAGAACATCTAGCCAAAGACACCCCTTACAATACCTATAGAAGGAATGGACTGCCACCAACACCAATTAGCTGCCCAGGTTGGGACTCACTCTTTGCAGCCGCGCATCCTGAAAAACATAGTCTCTTCTATTTCGTGGCCAAAGGTGATGGGACTCACTACTTTTCAAAAACACTTAAGGAACATCAACAAGCTGTAAAAACCTACCAATGAAGGAATGAACCGCAAAGACAGTAACAACGGGGCTCACTTTATTACTTTAGAAGGTGGAGATGGCTCTGGCAAAACAACTCAGATTGAGCTGTTAGCTGACTTTTTGGGTGAAAGAGGCATTGATGTACACATAACCCGAGAACCTGGTGGCACGCGTCTTGGGGAGACATTGAGAGAAGTTATTCTTCACAACGTCGACCCAATCAATGACAAGGTTGAACTGTTGCTCATGTTTGCGGCACGTTCACAGCACGTCACTGATGTTATCAAGCCGCGTTTATTAAATGGGCAGTGGGTATTGTCGGACAGATTTACAGATGCGACTTTTGCCTACCAGGGTGGTGGCCGTCAGATGGGGATAAAGGATATAGAAGTCTTGCAGACTCTTGTCGAAGGTGATTTTAAACCGGATAAAACGATTCTATTAGACTTGCCGGTAGAGCAGGGAATTCTTCGGTTAACACGTCGGGGCGAGACTCGCGATCGGATAGAACAGCAAGATCTTGCATTTAAGCAGCGAGTCCGCGAAGCTTACCTGGCAAGATATCACCAGTGTCGTTCACGTATAGCCCTAGTTGATGCATCGGCTCCAATACACGAGGTACATAGGGCCATCACAGTCGAAATTGAAAATATGGTGAGTTCTTCAAGGCATCGGAATGGCAATTAGTCCGTGGCATCAGGCCCAATGGCGATCGTTGCAGGAAAGACGCGACGTTATACCTTCTTCAATGTTGTTTGTCGGCAGGCTGGGCACCGATTTACCGAATCTTGGCATGGAACTTGCAGGGATGTTGCTATGTGATATGGGAAACAGTGACAAGCCTTGTACAAAATGCAATTCCTGTCAAATGTTCGCACGGGGAGTTCACCCGGATCTGCATGTTATTTCTACTGAAGAAGCCGAACGAATGTGTGACCTTAGGTTTAGGAATCACTCGATTAGATACGCCGACACAGATTTCAAAACAAGAGAGCGAAAAACGACCGCTAGAAGCATCATCACAGTCAATCAAATACGGGCAGTCACTGACACTTTGAATAAATCCGCAGGGTTAGGGTCAAGCAAAGTCTGTCTGATTTACCCAGCTGAAGCGCTTAACCTGAACGCAGCGAATGCACTTCTAAAATCACTAGAGGAACCGACTCGTGGATCCTATTTCCTATTGCTGTCCTCGTTTCCAAGCAATCTACCTCCGACAATTCGTAGTAGGTGTAGTCGGCTCAATCTTAACAATCCTACTAGCGATGAATCTATCGAATGGCTGACGGTCAAGCATAATGTGGATTTGAAAGTTGCTCAACAGCTGATTACCCACGGGTTAGGACCCTATGAGGTACTCGAAATGAATACTAGAGAAAATTTAGAAGCTCACCAAGCGTTGATCGATGGGCTGTCAGGTCTGATCTCCGGAGAGATAAGCGCAGGTGCTTTTACGCGCCAAAGCGGGATCTACGACATAGTTCTCACTCTAAAGGTGATTCAATCGGAGATACATCGCGGTTTGAGAGAGTCGGCCCAACCTCACCATGATCCTGATGGACCCGTTTTAATTTCTCCAGATCAAGCCGTTGAGTTCCGAGAGGTTTTATTTTCTGTCTATTACGCAATAGGTAGGTTTCTCAGTTGGCCTAAGAAATCTGTGGATGAACAGTTATTTCTGGAAGACGTCGCGCTCAAACTTGCTTTTTGCGCACAAACGAGGGCTTAACAGGTGGTACTGGTCGATTCGCATTGCCATATCGATTTTCCTGGGTTATATGAAAATCTGATCGCTGTACTTGAGCGGGCAAATGCGGCCGGCGTAGGTTACCTCCTTTGTGTATCGGTAAATTTGGAGGACTTGAGGAATATTGTCGAGATCTCTCGTAGCTACAGCCATGTATTTGCAAGCGCAGGCGTTCACCCAAACCATGATCAGGGCATTTTAAACTCACCTACATATTTGGAGCTCCGAGAAGCGGCCACAGACCCCGTTGTCGTCGCTGTTGGAGAGACAGGTCTGGATTACTATCGGTCAAAAGGCGATTTGGAGTGGCAATTAGATCGCTTCCGGAGACATATCGCGGTTTCTAAAGAGGTGGCGAAACCACTCATCGTACATACCAGACAGGCAAACTATGACACTATTTCCATAATGCGCGAAGAAGGTGCTTCTGACTCCGGCGGTGTTATGCATTGCTTTTCGGAAGATTGGCCGACAGCAAAAGCAGCTCTAGACATGGGCTTTTACGTGTCCATATCTGGAATTGTAACCTTCAAAAATGCTAGCACAGTCAGGGAAGTTGCTAGAAACGTTCCGAGCGATCGGCTTCTGGTCGAAACAGACGCTCCATATCTTGCTCCTGTACCACATCGTGGTCACACTAACGAGCCTGCGTTTGTCGCAGATACGGCGAAATTTCTGGCAGAACTCCGTGGTGTTGACTTCGAGACATTGGCACGGCAGACAACGGATAATTTTTTTAGACTGTTTCCACTGGCGAACAGAATAGTCGGTGAAGATCCTTGAATTGAAGAGAACCCGGTAAAAGGATTTTGGCGTTAGGGATCGAAAGTTCGCATAACATATATTATGTTAAATCGATCATACACACGAATTTACCACTTCAGCTAATTGACGCTTGATGCTTGCTCAGTAGACAATGCGTCCCTACCTGGCATTTGCCAAATTGCTACCGCAAAGGACATGACCATGAGCCAAAATGAATTACCTGATTCCGTAAAAACAGACACCACCACCGCAAAGACGCCCACCGCTGCCGCTAAGGCGTCGGTTGCTTCAAACAAGAAACCAGCATCCATAGGCTCATCAATCATTATCCACGGTGATGTTGCGGGCGAAGAAGACTTGATCGTCGATGGCACGATCGAAGGCACAGTAAATTTCAAGGACAATTCACTTGTCGTCAGTAAAAATGGTCGAGTGACTGCGAACATCAATGCCCGCGTAATCCGTGTCGACGGAGAGGTAAAAGGCGAACTTCGTGGAGCCGAACAAGTTATCGTAAGCCCTAGTGGTCAGGTCACTGGCGACATTCGCGCGCCAAGAGTCGTGCTCGAAGATGGCTGTCAATTTAAAGGCTCTGTCGATATGGCCGTCGATAAAATGGCCATAGGCGGCGATCGCTCGTCGGCGCCCCGTCTAAGACCTAGTGCCACCCGTCCGGTGCGACCTGGACGCGAGAAGCAGGATACAACCCTGCCCTTGCGGAGTACCTAGCCAAACTGTAGACCGCGGTTTTATCAGCCTTGAACGCTTTTATTTTGTTCGTGGGCGGCATAGACGACGTCGAAACCGTTGACCATATCGCCTTTCAGCAAGGCCCCTGAGGTGCGAAGCGATTCTTTGGAGCTTAAAAAATGATTGCTCTTTCTCGAAGAGACCGGCTTATAGGTCGTGATCGGTCCCGTAATCAATTCCGGGTGTTCAAATACCATTTCGTCCGTTAGTGGCACAAACACTATCTTCGACATTTCTTGCTCGACTGGGCTATTGGCCAGACAAAACTATAATAATTTGACCTGGTTTCTAGACGTCAGATTGATGGTAATCACGGGGTAATCTCGGTTTAATTGTTATTTGGGGCACATTTGAGTAAGTTCCCCGTACTGAGGTGGCAGGTGCGCTATCTTAGGTGTTTGACGTACTAATAAGCCAAATGAGAGCTACGCCATGAAAATAGTAGCCGTCGTCGAAGACGACTTCGATCAGCGCGAAAACTACGCAGATGTTCTCGCAGCGCAAGGCTTCGAGATCCAGACCTATGGCGGTAAAACAGAAGCGCAGGCTGGATTTCAAAAGACACTTCCAGATCTCGCTATTTTAGATATCATGTTGGGTGAGGATATGGACGGTGGTTTTGAGTTGTGTATGGAACTGAGGAACATGAGTCCTAACCTCCCCGTTATATTTCTGACCGCTCGAGATAGTGATGCCGATCGCATCTCTTCCCAGAGAATGACAGCTTGGGACTACATTACCAAGCCGGTCAGCTTGGAATTTCTAGTCGCCAGGGTTCACGCCCTACTTCGCATTGCGGAACAGCTCCAACATCCGATAGATTCAGAGTCATCAATAAAGGTAGACCAGTTGGAAATAGATGAAAAAAGTATGTCGGTTTTGTGGCGGGATGAGATCGTGAATCTGACTTTAACGGAGTTCTGGCTGGTTGAGTCGCTGGCTCGTCGACCTGGTCATGTCAAAACCTATGAAACTCTGAACGATGTTACTCGCCAAGGACTGGTGGAAAGAAATACGATCAACGGTTATATCCGCCGCATCAGAAACAAGTTCAGACTCATCGATCCTACTTTTGACCGAATTCAAACAGTGCATGGCACCGGCTATAAATGGTCCCACGACTAGACTGTTGTGACAACGACACAAACAAACGACAAGTCCTTCATACACCAACAACCCAGAAAGGGTGAGTCAGAGCATCGTCGAATCCGAACCGGGTTCAAGATCAGGACCAAGTTGTTGCTGTTGGTGCTTTCTCTTCTGGCTATTCCGTGGATGGGCTACAAATCGGTCCGTGAAATGGAAAACTTTCTGCTGGAGGGGCAGCAGCAGGCGCTTGATTTAACTTCTGAGGGAATTGCAAGTTTACTATCGAATCGAGAAACCTTGTTCGATCCAGATGTTGGTGTAGCCGAAGTGCTTGGGCAGTCATTCGAGGTATTACCAACCAAATTGACTAACTCTCTTTCGATTGATGCTAACGTGACCGACTGGGAATTATCTTTTCAAGACATCCGTGAATACACAGGAACCGGGTTTTTCGAATGCACAACGGATTATAGACCGCACTCTCTGTCAGTTCGTCACGCTCTGGGGACTCATGAGTCGTTCGTTTATGCGCTGTTTCAAGTGATCGACAATAACGTCGTGTTCAGAGACCCGGAGTTGGTCAGTCTGGCTAACAGCGATCAGCTACGAGTCACTATTCAAACATTCGGTATCGAACTCAGGCGTTATCTTTTAGTCGCTAGAGAGAAAGGACGGATGAGTGTCTATTCAATGAAAACCGGCTGGCGCGAGCCGGAAACAGGGGAAGCACTTAAAGAAATAACGGCAGTGTTTGAGCCTGCCGACGGCGGTTACTTCATTAAGGTAAGAATTCCCAAAGACATTATGGGGCAAAGGGCGAGGATTAAATTCGAGATAGTTGATGTAGACGACCTAGTTACACGTGAGATAGTCGGGCGAATCTCTACGGACCCGGATCCTTTCGTTCACAATCTTGGCCGTGTACGACTGATGACCCCTGCGCTGGCCAAGCTGGTCGAACCCATCTACCTCTCTGAGGCAAACATTCGGATATGGGACAAGGATTTTCGGTTGCGCGCAGAGCTGGGGAGTCTTTATCCTGGACGACTAACAATACAACGGGCACGAATGTCTGATAAAGCTTGGTTGAATCGCATTGAATCCATACCCTTAGCTTTATACGATTGGGTGCTACGCCAGCCCCTAGGTGGACTTAAAGACATGCCAGTTGATTCATCTAAAGAAGACCTGCGTATCCTTTCGAAGGTTATCAACAACGGGTCCCAGTTCAGTGAACGTCGACGACATGGTGAAGCTAAGCTGATTGTCAGTGCCTTGCCTATTTGGGCAAATGGTGAAATACAGGGTGCTGTTCTGATGAAACAGAGTGGAAACCGGCTGCTATCCCTTCAATATGAAACCCTGCGCCGGTTTATGCTCCTTTTTCTTGGCGTATTTCTATTTTTGTCAGCCATAATCCTTGTGTTTGCCAGCAGACTAACTTACCGAGTCGGTCGGTTGCAGAGAGAAACCGAACAGGCAACCACTGATGAAGGGCGTCTGCTTCGAGACAACATCAAGTCCGGCACACGTGCTGCCGATGAACTTGGCAGCCTGACGCGAAGTATTTCTGCCATGTTGCAGAATCTTGGTCAGTACACGAGATATCTTGAAAAACTGCCTGACACTCTGGCCCACGAGATGCACAACCCATTGAACGTGGTCAATTCATCACTTGAAAATCTCCAGTATTCCAACCAGGATCTTTGCGATAACAAGTATTTTCTTCGCGCACAAAATGGTGTACAACGACTCCGTTCGATACTGACCAGTTTGACAGAAGCGGCAAGCCTAAAAGAAGCCCTAGAACAAGAATCAGACCAGTTCGAAAGATTTGACCTCAGGCAGCTCGTTACATCATGTGTAGAAGGCTATCAACAGGTCTATATTGATCGAACAATTAGAATCGACGCCTTGGCTGGTTCATTCTATATCGAAGGAGTCCCCGATCGAGTGGCCCAGCTTTTAGACAAGCTGATTGATAACGCAATACGCTTTAGTACTGTTGGTGATATTGTTGTTAAGATTAGCCTCGCTCATGAACTGATTTCTCTATCTGTTCTTAATCGTGGGCCCACCCTTCCCCAAGACATCGAGCATAGATTATTCGACCCAATGGTTTCCAGCGCTAAGGATGCTCGTGAGGCACACCTGGGACTTGGGCTATACGTCGTACGCCTCATTGCCGAATTTCACGGCGGAACGGTTAAGGCTGAGAATCGCCGTGACCACTCTGGCGTTGTTGTAACGGTAACGTTGGCCCGCGCCCACTCCGTTTAGGGGCCAGGCTTAGTCACATTGTCTGCTTTGATGTATATAGCGAAGCGACAATGTCGGCGATTTCCGGCTTTCCACGGCAAACCTCCTCATGTGTCAAGCCTGTGAGTTCGTGCGGGAACACAAGCCACTGAGCGGTTTCATGAATAAAATAATTAGGCACCCGCTCGGTTTTATTCTTCGAGGGCTTATACCAGGGTGTCGCAATACGGATGTCGCCAGGCATATTTAGACGCGCCCGCTTTAAAAGTTCACCGATTACAGCTTTTACGCTCATTCCAGTATCAAACACGTCATCCACAATGAGAAGAGAATCTTCTTTATTTACTTTGCGTATTAGATAACCCAGTCCGTGTACCTGTACATTAAGTGCTGTCTTGTCTATGCCTGTGTAGTGAGACGTTCGAATTGCAATGTGATCAGTTTCAACACCAGCGTAGTCAAGAAATTCCTGCACCGCAATGCCTACCGGTGTACCGCCACGCCAAATTCCCACGATATAGTCCGGGCGGAATCCACTTTGAAGAATATTGTTTGCAAGCAAAAACGAATCTCGCAGCAGTTCTTCGGCTGTAATAAATATTTTCTCGTCCTTCATAGTGATTTTGGTAGACACCGTTTATTTTTTAAATAATTAATCTATATCCCTGTTATGGACCGCTGCATCGCCGTTATACCGTTCAAGTGAGTCTATGCCCAGTGTCTTTTTGCTGCTGGTTTCGATGATCAACACCGGCCTAAGCGTTTGGAGTTGTTCGCTTACAGTTGGGGTGTTCGCCGTTTTAGGCGGAATATATCCTGGATAGTCAATGCCACTCGCATTTCTTTCAAGTCCCCAATAGTAGATGACCTGTGTCGGTAAATCATTTCCTGGGTAGGATTTATAGTATTGGTCTAGGCCAGAGCGTATGATTCCATAACCAAGACGCAGGCGACAACCTCGACAAGTTGTACCCACATAGTTAACTTTCTGAACATTGTTTACCCATACTTTAAAAAATCCACTATCTGACCCCCACTTTGCATGCACACTCAATTCATGCCAGCGAGACAATAACTCGTCCTCATCGATTAATGGATAGTAGGTGTGTTCATCTGAGACATAACTACCCAACCAGAAAACACCGGTACTCCCGATTTCGAAAGACCAGACTATTTTGTCGCCCTTCTCGATAAATCGAATATGATGTGTTTTTGCCGGATAGATGTTTTTGTACCCTTCAGGAAAATACATTTTCCAGCGATACCAAACTTCACTGTTGAGCGGCACCGCAGGTCGATCAAGTTCGACTAATTCAATTCGCTCCTGGTTAGATTTGCAGTCATCTTCATGTTTGTTTCTGTCGCAATCCCCCATACGGAGCTCAAATCTTTCTACCAACCCATCTGATCCGTATTCACTAGGATCTTCGGCCTGAGTATAGCCCCAGTCCGTGCTATTCAGATTCCGAACCCAATTAAATGGGAGGTCACTATTCGCCTGAATTGGTAACACGACCAGTCCAGCCAGGATCGATATCACGGCTACCATCACCGCCATTAACTTGGATCGCACAAAAATACTGTGCGCTGCTCGTGGCAATATCAGGCTGATGACCATCTATCGCGCCAAGGGCTTTACGTTGATTAGCATTCAACTATATCCGGAATTAGAGCGTGGGAGAAATACCAAAGGTATGAGTGAATGTGTGACAATAGGTTTGTTTGGCCCAACTCAGGATGCGTAATGGTAAGTTAACTAGTTCCAACTTTTGACTTACATAAACACATTAATATACAAGTATAAACTATTGAACCAATGTCTAAACGTTTAGATAATAAGGTCGCAATCGTTACTGGCGCTGCATCTGGTATCGGCAAGTCTACTGTTGAACGTTTTTTGTTAGAAGGTGCTCGAGTATTGGCAGTAGACCGTGAAGATTTTACTTTGTCTGAACTCTCTCTTGCTCCGAATAATTTGAAAACCGATCAAGGAGATGTACGCGTTAGAAACGACTGCATCCGGTGGGTGGAGGCTGCCGTAGGTTTGTTTGGCTGTCTTGATATCGTGGTCAATTCTGCAGGTATAAGTGCTAGAACACTGAGCGACGATGTCGATTTTGAACAGAAATGGGACGAAGTGGTGAGTGTAAATCTGAAAGGCACGATGCTGATGTGCCATGCCGCAGTACCAGCCCTGTTCCGATCTGGCGGCGGCGCAATCGTTAATCTAGCCTCAATAATGTCATTTGTTGGCTACGATCCATCGATGTCTCTGTCGGATGGATTTTCTCCGTACCCTCCCAGTAAAGGCGGTGTGTTACAACTAACACGAGACCTCGCGCTACAAGTAGCCAGCAAAAAGATTCGAGTTAACGCTGTATGCCCTGGGTTCATCTATACTAATTTGACAAAAACGGTTACAGATTCTCCAGACATGCATGCGGCATTGGTGGCTAAACATCCCATAGGCCGTTTAGGGGAACCTGCGGAGATAGCCAGTGTGATAACATTTTTAGCTTCTGATGAGACTTCCTTTGTTACAGGAGCATCCTGGACAGTTGATGGTGGCTACACTGCTGCCTGAATGCCTCGTACCCAGCAACTATGAACACTAAACGCTGGACTATACGTAGGCGAATAATTTCTTACCGGAAATGTGGAAAAACCAACTTTGATCGCTACAACAAGCAGATACCACTGCCCTTTCCGGATCCAATACAGAAAAGTGGGGTGAACCCACGTGAAAGGTTTGACGAATACGATTGATCAATAATCGGCGTCAGTCTGTGCCAAGCCGCCGTTTTGTATCATTAGAGAACAGACACATCAGTCACTGAACATCAGCGATACGTAATAGAACATAGATACCACGATAACAATTACCCAGGCCAGCGCTGTTAGATTGTCCTTAACATAGCGTTTAACTTTTTCGGTGGTCTTAGTCATGGATTGGCGTGTAAAATTTTGTTTTTTATTTCAACTCGATGGAATTGGATAAATTAGTTCGAACTAAAGATCAATTGCCAGGTGAGAGTCCCAGGATTTGTCGAGCTTCATTAACTGTAGCAACTTGTCCGCCAAGGTTTTGGATAAGTTGAACGGCTTTGTCTACCAGAGCACCATTTCCGGGTGTTTTAAGCCCCTTTGAAAGATAAACCGTGTCTTCCATGCCGACTCGACAGTGGCCGCCTAAAAGAAAGGCCTGTGCGAGCATTGGATAGGCGTGTCGACTTGCCCCGAAAGCAGCCCATTCGGAGCCCTCTGGAAGCATTGACCGCGCGTAAGCCAGCGATTGAGGAGTGGCATCCATACCATAACTTACGCCCATGACCAGTTGGAAAAGCATAGGCGGCTTGAGGGTGCCGTCCTGTATTAAGTCTCGGGCAAGACGAATGTCGCCTGTATCAAAGACTTCTAATTCAGGCTTGACACCAGAGGCATAGATTCTTTCTGCCATCGCTTTTACCGCTGGTGGGTGATTGATCACTGCACCGCCGCCAAACCACATAGTGTTAAGGTCTAAACTGCAAATCTCTGGTTTAAGTTGAACGACGTGTTCTGTTCTAATAATCGGTGAAACCAGTGTGGTGGTGGGGGCTGCCTGCGCCGGATCCTCGTCCGAGGGCACATAACGCCCCCCAGGGCCGGTTGTAAGATTGATAATTAGGTCAGTACTGCTTGCACGGATCCGTTTTACAACCTCCCGGTAGTATTCGATATTCATACTGGGGGTACCCGTTTCAGGCTCACGAACATGTATGTGACAGATCGCAGCACCACTCTGTGCTGCAGCAAAGCATTCATTGGCTATTTCTTCTGGAGTAACAGGTAGGTTGGGGTTGTGTTCTCGTGTCGTAAAGCTACCCGTTACAGCGCAACTCAAGATGGTTGGTTTCATAGCGATTATCCGTTGTATTGTTCCGATTCCGACCTCTACCTCTGGTTCGGTATAGCATAACCAATAATACTGATTTAATCCTATAACGATAACCCAGAATTAGCTTCAACTGAACCCTGGGACTTGCCTTTGTCGCACAGTCTAAATACCCTGAGCCAGGGCAGGTTTGTTTCTGAATATAGAAAATATCACAAAAGAGATTAAATGAGTCAGACCACTTGCATCCGTGGTGTCGATTGGCTTGTTGGCTGGGATGGTCGCCAACACGTCTATCTGCGTAACAGTGATCTTGTATTCAAGGGCCCGGATATCATTTTTGTAGGTGATCGATATGTCGATCGCGTCGACATTGAACTTTCTGGTAAAGATCGCTTGATTATCCCGGGCTTAGTTGACATCCACGCTCACCCGACCACCGAACCGATCCGAAAGGGAATTACCGATGAGACACTTTCTCCAGGCTTTTGGCACAGTTCGCTTTACGAGCACCTGCCGGTATTCGATCCTGTAGATGAGCAAGGACGTTTAGCCTGTTTAAAGGTTGCCCTGGCTGAATTACTACTGTCTGGCGTCACAACGCTCGTTGATCTTTCCTTGCCTTTTGAGGGTTGGGCTGAAACACTTTTGGACAGTGGGATTCGGAGCTTTGTAGCACCCAGCTTCCGCGACGCCCGCTGGTTTACAACCAACGGACACTCGCTTGAATATGATTGGGATTATGAAGCTGGGAAAAAGACTTTTCGCACGGCACAGGAGATTGTCGAACGCGTAAAGAATCACCCTTCTGGCCGATTGTCCGCCGTGGTATCTCCATCACAGGTCGATACTTGCTCCGAAGAATTACTCCGTGACAGTCACGCTCTCGCTCGAGACCACAATCTCAGCTGGACGATACATGCAGCACAGTCCGTTACCGAATTCCATGAAATGCAACGTAGACACGGCATGACATCGATTCAATGGCTTGACAGCATTGATGTCTTAGATGAACGATCTGTGATTGCGCACGGTATTTTTCTTGACCACCACCCGTGGCTGCACTGGACCAGTCAACAAGATCTTAAGCTGTTATCTGACCGCGGAGTAACCATTGCCCATTGCCCAACGGTATTTTCAAGACGTGGTATAGCTTTAAACACATTTGGAGCATACTTAGACAATGGCGTACGCATGTCTATCGGTACAGACACCTATCCCCACAATATGCTGGACGAATGTCGTACAGCAGTTATTGTTGCCCGAATCATTGGCCAGAGCGTTACTGATGTTGACTGTGTTGATGTATTCAATGCGGCCACAGTCGGTGGAGCAAATGCTCTCAATCGTGATGACATTGGACGATTAGCCGTAGGCTGTAAAGCCGACTTTTCAATAATCGATTTAACGTCGCCAAGTATGCGCCCCGTTCGCGAACCACTTAGAAACCTCATCACTGTCGCCGGCAATCGACCAATAAAAGACGTATTCACACATGGCGAACAGGTCGTCAGCAATGGGACCGTATTGAATATAGATTTTGAACTTGAACTAACCCGCTTACATGCTGCTCAGCTAAATATGCTGAATGTGGTCTCGAAAAGAGATTGGAACAATCGATCCGACCAAGAATTGGCACCACTAATGTTAAAAACAGTCGAATCTATCTAGATAATCACAACAAGCGTTTCAGGTATAGGTGATAAGAATAGAAATGTACTCAAATCAGTAACTGTGCTGACCACAACCACAATTGGGAATTCAGTTTATGAAAACTTCAATCGAAGGAAAAACCGTATGGATAACAGGAGCCGGTAGCGGTATCGGTCGAGCCGCTGTCAATTCTTTAGTGCAAGCAGGTGCGCGGGTTGCCTTATCGGGACGTAGAGTCAATCCACTTGAAGAAACTCTAGAATTGGTTCACTCAATTAATGGCAACGGAATAATAGTTCCGGTCGACGTTGCCGATAGTGAAGCAGTATTAGCTGCTGCGGATGAGATTCGTGCCGAACTGAATCAAATTGATATTCTCATAAATAGTGCAGGCATTAACCTTCCCAAACGCCGCTATGGTGAAATGAAAATAGGTGATTGGCAAAGGGTAATCGACGCCAATCTGAATGGGGCATATAACTGTATATACGCTGTGCTACCGGAGATGAGAGATAGAGGCGCTGGACTAATTATTAATGTTTCCTCTTGGGCGGGGCGACATGATTCCTATGTTGCAGGTCCAGCTTACGGTGCCTCAAAACATGCTGTCTCATCCATGTCCGCGACCATCAATCTGGAAGAAGGTCGATATGGGATCCGCTGCTGCTCCTTGGAGCCTGCCGAGGTTGCTACGGAAATTCTTGACCGGCGCCCTATTCCAGTCCCGGATGAAGAACGAGCCCGAATGCTGCAACCTGATGATCTTGGAGAGACTATTCGTTTCATCGCAGAGATGCCAGCGCATGTATGTCTGAATGAAGTATTAATCAGCCCTACATGGAATCGATCCCATATGGGAGGATCGGACTGGTACCCCGGACCCCCTAGCTAGCTGTACTACGTCCTACAAATGCAGAACCCCAGACAATTGAAGATTAAGGAGTGACGAATATGATTTGTGTGATTGCAACGATAAAAGCCAAAATCGGCCAGCGACAAGCCTTACTAGCATGTATCCGAGACAACTTATCGAACGTCCACGCCGAAGTCGGGTGTGTGGAATACCAACCCATGGTAGATACTGAGTCTTCACTCGGTGCACAAGAGTTGGATGAAGATGCTGTAGTTATGGTGGAAAAATGGGAAACCATGTCTGATTTGACTGCACATTCAGTGGCGCCTCATATGCTGGATTACCGTGAGAACGTAAAGGATATCGTCGAAAGAGTGTCCTTGAAGGTTCTGACGACTGCCTAATGTCAAGACCGTAAACGGTGCTTCTGCCTTATTTCAGCAGATCGCTTGTAGATGGCCTCGTAGTGATCAATGATTGGACCTTGGACTCAATCAAAAATACGTGTGAATCAGACACATCTAGAGTCCTCAAGGCGCTGGCTAGATTGCTGAGATACTCTCGATTTGATCCACTTGGCCCTTCAGCCGAGAGAATCTGTCTGGCGATGTCGATTTCATCTGCTGGTCCAAGGTAATCTAGATTATCCGGGTCTGCTACATACACCAGGCCCTGGGTGGTACTGCCATCGGTGAAATTCAGTGTTACCGATTCGCGGTGATACCCTCCCTTTTCCCGAAGGTCCAGATCGTCGATCACTTGTTGGTTATCCGACTTTTCAAAATAGAATGCAACACCCCAACAATTACCCGATGGCTCGGATACCAAAGTAACAACACGGCCAGGATGGCCTGGCACACCTCTATGGTCAATCGACCCTTGCCAAAAACGCCGCACCCAATTATCGATTCGTGCTAAACGATGGGCATGATAGGAAAAATTAGGATTCCAAATTAATGAACCATAGCCAAAAATCCACATGATAAAAGAAGCTGCCTCTGCTGATTCCAGCTGATCTAATTATGCCTGTAATTGCTAAAAAGTATTGGTTAGTCCTCGCGACTGCGTCATCCGGAATGCTATTGGCCAGCTTGGACTTTAGCGTTAACGTTGGGCTTCCAGATATTGCAACAAGCTTCGATGCTGACCTCATTGAAATTTATAAAATTATTACTGTTTATCTGGGGGCAACCGCTACGGTTCAGTTGATCCTAGGCAGAATTGCTGATGCTTATGGGCTAAAACGTATCTACATCCTTGGTCTAATTACCTACGGACTTGCAGTATTCCTGATTGGTATTGCAACGACTTTAGAAAGTGTAATTGTAACCAGGATTCTTCAAGCACTCGGCAACGCGATCTTTTTAGCGTTGTCCCCCGCTATCGTTACAGCAAGCGTCCCCGATAGCTATCGCGGTCAGGCCTTGGGGTGGATGACAGCTATCGGCATGACCGGAATGATTCTTGGTTCATTCGGGGCTGGCTTTGTAATCGACCTTTATGGGTGGCGTTGGATTTTCCTTGCACGTGTTCCACTGGCAATTCTTGCCTTAGGAATGTCCATCTGGTTTCTTCCTTCAGTTAGAAATTCCTCTGAAACAAATTTGGATCTAAATTCAGCAACATTGATAGTTTTGAGTGTTCTATTTTTCATGCTTTTCCTGAATCAAACACAGATAACCGGTTGGCTTTCGTTTAGTACTCTGATTTACATTGCTGCATCGCTAGTTGCAGCCTATTTCTTATGTAGACGACAGTTCACTATATCGACACCATTTATACCAAAGGGGTTGTTGCGTCGACGTGAAGTATCGATTGGCTTGGTTTGCAATTTTTTAATGTATCTTGCAATCTTTGTCAATTGGTTTGTCCTGCCATTCTTTGCCGCCGAAATAGTCGGAATGGGCCCTTCCAGCATTGGTGTTTTGCTCACAATCCCCGCAGTATTCTTACTGATTTCCTCCCCCCTCGGTGGAGCTTTAGCAGACCGCACTCACCCTGCCCTTATAAGCACCGTAGGCATGCTAATCATCGTTGTCTCTCTAATCTCTTTCCAAACGGTAGGCAACCTCTCCACAGGCTTTGGAATCGCCGCAAGAATGGCCGGATTGGGGATAGGCATGGGAATATTTCAAAGCAGCAATCTAAGCCTAATTATGGGAAGCGTCAGTGCGCGGGAATTAGGTATAGCTGGCGGACTAGCAGGACTGTCGCGCAACCTTGGAACGGTCTGCAGCGTCACTATTCTGGGATCGATATTTGTAACATTAAAAGCTACAGGACAAGACCCAGTAGAGTTCAGTTCGACTCAGTTAACCGATACTGTGGCTGGCTATGTTGCCGCTTTTAGATTCGTCTATGGTATTGCTGCTGTCCTTGGATTATTCGGCGCTCTAGTCAACCTCTGGCTGTGGCGAAGTCGATAATTGAGTGATCATGAACTTTTCAACATAAAAGTAGTCGGACCATCATTAACAAGCGCTACATCCATATGGGCACCGAACACACCCGTTTGTACGGGTGTATCGCCGGTATGTATTTTTTCGACAAATAGTTCATATAGTGGTTCAGCGATCCTAGGGTCAGCCGCACGTAAGCTCGGTCTTAGCCCTTTAGTCGTGTCTGCACCCAACGTAAATTGTGAGATAACCAGAATTTCTCCTTTGGCCTGACGTACATCTAAGTTCAGCTTGCCTTGCGCATCGGAAAAAATTCTGTATCCGATCACTTTTCTACATAGTTTTGTGCAATTCTTATCAGTGTCTCCGGACTCAACAGCAAGGAAAATCACTAAACCTCGCCTAATTCTTGCAACAGTTTTGCCTTCTACATCGACACTTGCTTCAGATTCTCGCTGAATCAAGACAATCATATTTATCGTTAGTGACCGAAAGCCACAGCTAGCATCAACACACTTACAACATTATCTCGTTATCCGGATTTGGTTTCTGATCAGCGGGTGCAGAACTGTAATCCCCAAATAGCTCGTCGCGTTTGTGAATAGCTGCACCCACACCGTCAGTTTTGGCCATAGTCCGAAATGATTTTCCGTCCGCCGTATTCCGCATGTATCCATCAAGCAAAAGACCAAGGGTTTGGGTATTTGTGATGCCCTGGTTTTCGTAAGCTTTATTAACGACAAGTTTCATTGCCGCAAGCTGGGATAAAGGTAATCCTGCTAATTTATTGGCCAATTCACTAACCGTCTTTTCCAACTGATCAAACGGTACAGCCTTATTAATCAGTTCAACCTCTGCTGCTTTCTGACCGGACAATGGTTCTCCAGTGAGTGCATGCCATTTGCACCGGCTGAGTCCGAGGCGATAAATCCACATACCAGACAAATAGCAGCCCCATAACCGGGAATACGGTGCACCAAATTGAGCATCATCAGAGGCAATGATTAGGTCGGCGCACAGAGCCATGTTCGAACCACCCCCCACGCATCAGCCATGTACTTGGGCAATTACTGGTTTGGGACTGTGCCACATACTCATGAACTTGGGCACATAGCCAGTTTGATGATTGATCGCACCGATC
>Ga0315338_1000900_pt1 | contig 48335 bp, 41 predicted proteins | sample ASW8metaG_FD_204518 | JGI IMG/M metagenome (GOLD analysis project Ga0315338, IMG submission 204518) | Ammonia-oxidizing marine archaeal communities from Monterey Bay, California, United States - ASW #8 | ecosystem: Environmental > Aquatic > Marine > Coastal | place: USA: California | collected... | reverse complement strand
CGGAGCTGGAACTCGAGATTTTTACCTCGAGCGGGCGTCGGATCTGGTCAAAAATCATTCCAGGCGGCGAGGAGCAGCTTTGGTGGGACCGGTCCACGAACAGAGGCGAACGAGCCGCTGCTGGAGTCTATTTTCTCCGCGCTCGCACGACCGCACCCGGAGGGGAGAGCCAGCAAAGTCAGCAGCAGACCCTGGTCGTACGCTGATTGGCTTTGAAGGCGAGCCACCGGCGAGGTTGCGCGCTCCTTCCCTACCGGGCATAGTCCCGTCATGACGTCTTCACGCCAGCCTCTGATCAGGAAACTCTGGTTCCAGGTTCTCATCGCGATGTGCATCGGCATCGTCATGACCCTCCTCACCGACGGTCGGTTCGCCGACTGGGTTGGTTGGCTCGGAACCATCTTCGTTCGACTCCTCAAGATGGTCATCGTTCCACTCATCCTGACCAGCATCGTCTCGGGAGTCGCCTCCGTCGGCGGAGGCAAGAGCCTGGGGCGCCTCGGTCTGAAGACGTTCAGCTACTACATCGCCACATCCTTGTTCGCCATCCTCACTGGATTGGTTTTCGTCAACCTGATCCGACCCGGAGTGGGGGCCAATCTCGTCGACGTGACGAGTAAGACGGTCGTACGACCAGACACCTCGGGTAGTCTCCTCGATGTTTTCTACCGCATGATCCCGACCAACCCGATTGGGGCGATGGCTTCGGGGGACATGCTCGCGATCATCTTCTTTGCCATTCTCGTCGGCGTCGGCATCACTCAGCTTCCGGAAAGCCGCCGCGGAATCGTCCGGGGCGTCTTTGATCAGGGCTTCGACCTCATGATGGTGCTGACCACCGGCATCATCCGCTTTCTCCCGCTCGGTGTCCTCGGGCTGATCTCACAGGCCGTCGCTCAGTCCGGTCTGGACGCCTTTCGCGCCGTCGCGCTCTACGCGGTTACGATCGTGAGTGCGCTTTCCGTCCACTGGTTGATCACCTTACCGCTCCTGCTCCGCGTGGTCGGAGGGATGAATCCCCGCCTTCACTACCGCAACATGGGCGAGGCCTTCCTGACCGCGTTTTCGACATCAAGTTCCTCCGCCACTCTTCCCGTCACTCTGCGGTCGGTCGAGCACAAAGTCGGAGCGAGCCACCAGGTCACGAGCTTCGTCATTCCGATGGGTGCCACGGTCAACATGGACGGCACGGCCCTCTACGAATGCGTCGGGGCGATTTTCATCGCGCAGGTTCTCGGCTTCGATCTTTCGATCGTCGACCAGGCGACTATTGTCATCACGGCTCTGCTCGCGTCGATCGGAGCAGCCGGAATTCCTTCGGCTGGACTCGTCATGATTTTTCTCGTGACTGAAGCGGTCGGCATGACCGGACCGGAAGTCGCCACCATTGTTGGTGTGATGCTGGCCGTCGACAGACCGCTCGACATGTATCGCACCATGGTCAACGTGACGAGCGACTCCGCAGGCGCTGCGATCATCGCGCGTTCCGAAGGCGAGGCGGACGTCAACTCGCGATGAAGGCTGAGCGGACCATACCGAGGGGGCTTTCCATCCTCGTCTCGGCAACCCTCCTCCTCGGCTTCATCCTCGCCTTCTCCTCCGCCCGGGCCGTGACCTGGCACGTAGCGCCCAACGGAGACCCCGACGGACCGTACCCCTCCCAGAACGAACGCCGCTCCGGCGACGGATCCGAAGACAGCCCTTTCCGCGATCTTCAGACGGTGGTGGCGCGCGCGGAGCGTCTGTCCAAAGCCAGCTCCGAACCCTTTACGATTCGACTCCTGAGCGGACACCACTGGCTAGATTCGGCCTCGTACGTAGATCCGACCTGCGGGAACTGTAGCGAACCCAACACCTCCGTGCCCGCCACCCTCGGTCTCCGTCTCAGCGGCCGGAGGATTCGCTTGCTCGGCGATCGACGGTCAGAACGTGGTCGGGAAGGAGGCCCGTCCGTGCTGCACACCCGGGCAGGGTATGGAGTGCTGATCGAAGATTGCGATGACTGTGAAGTTCAGGGCCTCGTCATCACCGATGGCGTACGAGACCCGGATGAGTTTGCCTCCAATGCCGCAATTGTCGTTCGACGATCGAACGCGCTCATTCGGGCGAACCGGATCGTGGACAACATTGGCGAGGCCTCGATCATCGAAGACATCGTGGTCGGCATCATGGGCATCGTGGTCCGGGAGGGAGGGCGAGTCCGGATCGAGGAGAATCAGATTCACCGCAACTCCTGGGATGGAATAGCCCTCTATCGAGGCGCGGAAGCGTCTGTCTTCGATAACGACATCGACGGAATCGATCTTGCCCTCGGGCGAAGTGCCGGCGGCGGACGGGGCGTGGGAATCGGAGTCACCTGGAACGCCCGAGCGAACATCCGCGGGAACCGCGTCGCGCGCTATTGGAAAGGGATCGGCATTTTCGTCGATGGACAGGCCGAGGTGGAAGGAAATGTCGTCGAACAGATCGCAACCTGGGGCCTTTCCCTCTGGGACGCGGGACGCGGACGACCGATGGCGAAGTTTCGGTGGAACCTGGTCGATTCGACCGGAGCATGCGGAGCGACGATCGTGCGCGGCATCGATCCAGGTGAGGCCTCGATCGGAGAACTGACCGGCAACCTCTTCGCCCGCACCGGACAAAATCCCAAATACGATTCTGGCGAACCGTATTGCTATCAAGTCGCCATCGCCTTGCACGAAGCACCCGAGATTTTTCGAGTGGAGGGCAACACGATGGTCGCCAACCGAGAACCCGGGAACCGCCTCGGATCTGGCGATGTAGATCCAGCTGTCCTGCCCGAGAGGACCCTCGAACTCTCGACACGCCTGGCCGCCCATCGGCCAACCCGGGAGAGCGCTGCATTTCGGCGCTGGCTCGCCACCGAAGGAAGCGCCCGTTGGGGGCGCGAGGACCGCAAATGAAGGTACTGACCGGCCTCGATCGTATTCTCGCAGACGGGCTTTCCTTACCGGGAAAGGGACGCTACGGATTGCTCTGCAATCATGCCACGGTCTCCTCGGACCTGACTCCCGCAGTAGAGGCACTCGTCGCGGCCGGGAGCGGAAAACTCGATCGGATTTTTGCTCCCCAGCATGGCTTCGCCGGGGAAAAACAGGACAACATGGTCGAGTCCGGACACGGCTCTCACTCTGCGACCGGAGTTCCCATCGTGAGTCTCTATGGCGCGGTGCGAGAGCCGACCGACGAGATGTTGGCCAACCTCGACGCCATTCTCATCGACGTTCCCGACGTCGGAACCCGTGTCTACACGTTCCTCATCACGGCCTGGTACCTCGTGGTGGCCGCCGCGAGAAACAATGTCCCGGTCTGGATTCTCGATCGACCAAACCCAATCGGCGGAATGCTCACTGATGGTCCCGTTCTCGAGGCAGGCCAGCGTTCCTTTGTCGGCCAGATTCCCGTTCCGCTCCAGCACGGACTGACCACCGCCGAGTACCTCCGCTTTGGGCTCGCCGCTACAGAACACGACGTTTCTCTCGAAGTGATCCCGACTCTGGGCTGGACCCGTGAGATGATGTTCGATGAGACCGGACTTCCCTGGGTCTTCCCTTCACCCAACCTACCCACCCTCGACACTGCGCTCGTCTACCCCGGTGGAGTTGCCCTGGAAGGAACGAATCTCTCGGAGGGACGCGGTACGACTCGCCCCTTCGAATTGTTCGGCGCTCCCTGGCTCAATCCAAATGCGGTCGCGCGGACAGCTCGAGGTCCTGGCCTGGATGGCTGTACTCTCCGCAACGTCGCCTTCGAGCCGACCTTTCACAAGTTCGTCAAAGAGACCGTGCGCGGTTTTCAGATTCATGTCACAGATCGCAGGAGGTTCCGACCGGTCCTGGCCTTCGCTACCTTGTTCTCCGCGATTCGCCGCTGTCACGCCGATGACTTCGGCTGGAGAGAGTCGCGTTACGAGTACGAGAGCGAACGACCGGCTATCGACCTGATTTTTGGAGCGCCCCGGATTCGCGCTGCCATCGACGCGGGAGCGGGGGCAGAGGAGTTGGCGGAACTCTGGCGGGGGGACATCGATCGTTTTCGGGCCGCCCGCGAAGAGCACCTTCTCTACCGGTAGGTGTCTGATTGTTCGTGGCCCTTCGCGCTTTTTAAAGGAGATGTGGCTGCTTCAGCCCTCGGGTTTTGACCGAGGATTTACGCTTTCGATTCGAGGCATCGCTCATGAATGACCAGATCTTCGACTCTCCGGACGAACCGGAAGCCGACTCAACTTCCGAACCCGGGACGTCCGAAACCAGGACGTCCGAACCCGGGACGTCCGAAGACGAAATGTCCGGCGCCGGGCTCCTCGAAGAGAATCCCCTCAAAGAGATCACGACGATGATCCTGGCCGCGGGGCTGGGGACGCGCGTTCACCCCCTGAGTCTCAGGCTTCCCAAACCGCTCCTTCCGGTCTGCGGCCGCCCCCTCCTGGAGTGGAATCTCCGCTTCCTCGCCCGCGCTGGGGTCGAGCAAGTCGTGCTCAATGCCCACCACCTTACCGAGTCGATCGAGACGTGGCTCGAACGCGAGTATCCGCCCGAGTTCATTGTCGACGACTCCGACATCAAATCGCCCCATGTCCAAATCGTCAAGGAGCCGGTCCTGCTCGGTACGGCCGGTGGGATCGCCAACGCCTCCCCGTTGCTTCGGAGCGATCCCGTTCTCATTTGGAACGTGGACCTTCTCTTTCAACCCGACCTTGGTGCCGCTCTCGAGTTTCATCGTGCTAGTGGTGCTCTCGCCACGCTCCTGCTCGTTCGAGATCCCCAGTTTTCGAAGATCTCCCTCGATGGAGACATGATTTCGGCGGTCGCTCCGGAGGCCGACCCGGCAGATCCGAGCCTCTGGGCCTACACGGGAATTGCCCTGCTCTCGCAAGAGGCGATCGCGGAGCTTCCCAATCAAGGATTCGAGCCCCTCCCACCTCACCTCCGGCGCTGGGCCGCGGCCGGTCAGCTGGCGGGCTACCGCTCCAACGCGACCTTCCGGGAAGTCGGTACTCTGGAAGGGTATTGGGAAATCCACCGAGAACTGCAGGGCCCGCTTCGTCCCGAACTCCTGGTCGGCGAGCCTCCCACCTTCCGCCGCCAACCGGGAGGATTTGGGTTCATTGCGGCTGGAGCTACCGTCTCTCCAAACTCGCATGTCGAGGAAAGCATCGTCCTGGCCGGAGCCGAAATCCTCGAAGGTGCCGACGTCCGACGTTCCATTCTCGGACCGGGGGCCCGGGCCGACGCAAACGTCGAAGGAACCGCAGCCGCGGCCGGAGAGAGTCGCTCCCTCGCCCTTCTTCCCCTCGGCGCAGAATCGCATTTGGAGCGGTTTCTCGCGGCGCAGATCGATACCTGGCCCAAAGAGATTCGCCGGGAACTAAAGAAGACAAAACGGGCGCCGCGCATTCGGCGCATTCAGGGAGATGGTTCGGGGCGGCAGGTCCTTCGCGTTACCACGGGTTCGGCCAGCCGCATCGCGGTGCTGGACGTCGAGCCCCCTGAGTCCGAGGCGGCAACCTCGATCTATCCGGTACGTGCACTCCTTCCGAACGAGACACGTCTGCCCTCCTCCCTCCAGTCTTTTCTCTACGTCCACGAGCTCCTTTGGACAGGGGGAATTCGGGTGCCGGAGCTTCTCGCCACTGATCAGGAGAACGGTCTTATCCTGCTCGAAGATTTAGGGGTCCAGCAGCTGGCCGACCTTCCTCGAAAGTCTCCTGACGAAGAAGAAAAGCGCGACCTGGCGAAACATCCGCATGACTCTCTCAAGCTCTACGAGGAAGCGATCGACATTCTCCTCGAGATCCAGGGTTTGACTCCGATCTTCGATCCAAACCTCGTGCAGAACCCGACGTTTGATCATCATTTCGGGTTCACCTACGAAGCCGGGTACTTTTTGAAGCAGTTCGTCCTCGGAATCGCGGACCCGGATTCGCCTCTCGAGGAGAGCGCGGCGTCTCAGCGCTTGGTTGAGGAACTAGCCCGGCTCTCCGAAGTAGCGATGGGCGACGGAAAGCTCACGCTCATTCACCGGGACTTCCAGTCCCGGAATCTCATGATCCGAGGCGGCAGCCTTGCCGTGATCGATTTTCAGGGCGCACGACTCGGCCCGGCCACTTACGACGTCGCTTCGCTGCTCTACGATCCGTACAACAAGCTCACCGACGAAGATCGTTCCCACCTGCTCCAACGCTTTTTTGATCGGGGACAGAAGGACCAGTCCGAGCGAGAGGCCCAGGAGACAGCCTTACGATCGACAGCGCTACAGCGTCTTCTGCAGAACCTCGGTGCGTTCGCCTATTTGGGCCGGACCTTGGGAAAACCAGGATTCTGGGAGCACGTGCCGGTTGCCCTGGAGCGAGCTCGGAGTCTCGCGGAGATTGAGTATCCATCCGTCGAACGGTTACTCGCCGAGTGCACATCACGCCTCGAGTCTCTCGACGTCGACTAGCCCTCTGTTCCGAATCCCCCAATACGACAGAGACAGAGAACCCATCACGCATCTATTTGCTGACAAACAACTTATATCATTCGCGAGGGAACTGGAAAAGAAAGGGAAAACTCGGTGACTTTCCTGTGGTGGGGCGAGTCTCTGTTTATGAAGGGCGGAAACGCCCGACCGATTCGAACTCGGTCCCGAAATGGAATCGTGAATTTGGAAATGCGGCCTCTGGATTCACAGGACTAGATCGGGACCGGTTTCGCCCGGGCTCCAAGGTCTTGACACGGGAATGCGGCCTCCGCGTCCAGACCGAAGAGCCCGGGTTTTTTTCGTTTTTTGGAAGTTACTTCGCGTTCGAGAGTGCACACGCGCCAGCGCTCCCTCTGCGGAAGACACTACCGACGTGTATCGATGAGAACCTCCACGAGGTCCGTGTCTCCTACTTGCACCGATGCCGAACTCCCTCCCAGATCGCCCGATTGCGCCGGCCCTGCCGAACCCGTTTGAGCAATTCGAGCGAGGATCGTGACTTCTCCTTCCAAGGGATGAGCGGCAAACATCACCGACTCCTGACCGAGGAAAAACGTGAGCGGAAACGACGGCGATTCAAAACGACGGGCCGCCCGCGATGACCCATCCGGCGCATGTGCGATCAGATAGAGCGCGGCGTCGGCTCCAACCTCTGCGGTCAGTTCTGGCGTGATCGAGACAATCCCGCGAACGCCGGGCGGAATCGCTTCCCGGAGGCCCGGATCTCGCCCCGATCGCGATGCCGAGATCAAATCGGTTCCAGTCAGTTCGTCTTCACGGGGGAGAGGAGGAGGTGGCGGTAACGTTTCGTCGGAATCGAGGTATTCGACGTTTTGGCTGCAGGAACCGAGCATGAGAAGGAACATACCGGCAAGGGCAAGGGCGCGGGGTCCGAGCTTGGTCTCGATCCAGAATTGGTGCATCGTCACCCCCATGATGGCGAACTCTGATCTCCCGAACCTGCCCGGCTACATGACGGACGCGACCGCCGAACTCCAGTGGGCCGAACGCTGCGAAAGACACGGTGGCGAGCGGCATGAACTTGGATCATCACATCAGGGCCGACCCATCTATGGCTATCGTTTTCACCGTTCCGTTTCAAACGACGCCCACGACGGCCGCTCGGTTCCGGTCGTGTTCCTACTCTCCCTCGTTCATCCCATGGAGTGGATCGGCCGCGAGTTGCACCTCGCCCTCCTTGATCAACTCCTGAGCGAGTCCGGCCCGATCGAAATCCTTTCCCTGCCCAACGCCAATCCCGACGGCACCGCCCGGGTCGAGGCAGCCCTGCGTTCTGGTCGTCCGGCCTGGGTGCGTGGAAATGCCGACGGTATCGATCTCAATCGCAACTTTCCAGTTTCCTTTCGCCGTCGATCCAAGCTCATCGACTGGTGGCCGATGTGGCGCCCCGGGCCAGCCCCGGCAAGCGAGCCGGAGACCAAAGCTGTCCTCGAGTTCGTGCGGGGTCGGAAGATCCAGCTCTCCCTGACCCTGCATTCGTTCGGGCGGTGGATCTTCTACCCTCCGGGAGGGCAGAACCGGCCCGATACGATTACCGATGCCCACGGCAGACTTGTTGCTGACGCGCTCCGGACGGGGAATCCGCTTCAATACCAGAGTGCTCTCCTCGCCGCCTGGTCCTGGTGGTTCCGAGCATATGGGATCGAGATCGATACCCTCCGGGAACAAAACGGCGGGTGGACCTACCTGGTCGAACTGGGCAGAAGTTCGTTCGCCCGCTGGGGATTTCGCGAGCTCGCTCAACCATTCTTCGTTTTCAATCCACGAATCCCACAACGCGAGATCGACGGGGTACTCCCCCTCCTGACCCGACTGGCGCGCGCCGCCCTCACTACCCCGCGACCCGGAAGCGCTCCAGACTCCAAAGCTTAGCCCGACGGCAAATCGGGGCGACGGGCCACTGGGTGGAATCGAAAGAGATAGGCCGGTCGGTCCTGCTCGGGAGTCTTCGACTTGTCCTGAAAGGCCTGAATGATCTCGAAGTGCTCCGGGTGCCGCTGCACGATCGGAGTAATGAAAAGCAGAATGTCTGCGTAGGGGATGGACGGAACCAGGACGTAGTCAATCTCTCTGTCGCGGAGAAACTGCAGCATTTCCTCATCGTCACGAGTGCGAGGAAAGTTCAAGGCGTCGCGCTTCGCAACGAATCTGGTGAACTCGGGCTTTCGATCACAGATTCGAGCCTCGGGTTCTGTCTCCCGCTCGATCCAGCGCAAGGCGGCAAAATAGGTCTCCCAGCCCGTCTCATACCTACTCCTCTCGATCGAGAGGTTGTCCAGATTGACGAGCGAGAGCAGGACGAAGAGAGACGCCACGATCCAGCGAACCGTTCGCCCGTAGCGTTCGAATCTGGCCGTACCAGTCAAGCGAAGCCCCTCCCAGAAACAAAGTACGAACATCGGAAGAAGGGGCACGACGAATCGGTTGGCACTCCAGATTGGAGGCCAGAGAAGCAGAAGAAAAATGGGCGGAAGGAGAGCCCAGGCAGCAATCTCTCGTCGCCGGAGCAGCCGAACCCAACCGACGGTAAACGCGACCAGTACCGGTATGGCCATCCAGATCGGTTGGACCATCTTCTGGTAGGCCGCCAAGGAGTAGGTCGAGGTGTAGGGGAAGGGAAAGAGCGTCCGGGGCAGCAGCCGGCGGAAATAGGTCAGGCCGTTTTCCCCGAGTCGATCGAGCAGCGTCCCCCAGCCGAGGGTTTCCGGGTTTGGAACGTACGGATTGACGGAGAGAAGCTGACGGAGATACGGGTTCCCCTCCGCGAGAAGCAGCGAACGGGCTGCCCAGGGAATGATTCCGACGGCGAGGACTGCAGCCAACGAGAGGAGGATGCGGGGTCGTCTTTGCAGGAGGAGCGCGAGAAGAAATCCGAAGACCGTAGCAGCGCCGGCCGATCGGATATAGAACCCCGCCAGCATGGCCAAACTCATCCGCCAGAACGCCCCATTCTTGTAAAGGGCGGCCCGATCCTTCGGATCCCCCTCCGGCAGGCAATCGAAAGCATCCCAAGCGATCAGGAGAGTGAGGAGGAACGGAACCTCGGACATCACATAGTGGGAATACTCGACCCAGGGAATGAGGGTTGCGCCGAGCCAGAAGACGACCGGGCCAAAGGGGCCCTCCCACCGGCGCTGGACAATGCGAACCCAAAAAACGAGAGAAAGAATGTACGTCGCAAAGACAAGCAGCTTCTGGGGCAGCAATTCCATTCCGAAAAGCGCCTGGATCGGAACGAGAAGATAGGGGAAGAGCGGAGGATACTTCGAGGATGGCCAAAGATTGCCCGCGGCGACATCTTCGGCCAGAAACATGTACTGGACGTTGTCACCGTTGATGTAGAGACGGGGATCAAAGGTGTAGATCGACGCAGCCACCGCCAGCAGCCAGACAAGGACCCAAGCGATCCGAAGGCGATCCAGATTACGAAAGCGTTCGGCGAACCCGGGCGAAGCGGAGTGAAGCGGTGGCCCGCTCTCACTCCGTGGCTTCACTTTGGATCGCCGCCCCCGGCGAGACACGACTGTTAGTCCTGCCACTCAGCAAGAAATACGTTTGTCTCGCCCCGGACCTGTCCACCGCGATTGGAGGCAAACACGAGGTACCTGCCGTCGTGGGAGAACATGGGGAAGCCATCGAAACTTTCCTCGAAAGTGATCTGTTCCGGTGTCCCACCATCGAGGCCAACCATAAAGAGGTCGAAATTTCGTCCCGTGTCGTCGTTCAGATTCGACGCAAAAACAACCTTCTCTCCGCTTGGGTGAAAGAAAGGACCGAAGTTGGCCGCGCCATTTTCCGTCAGACGCTTCTTCCCACTACCGTCCCGGTTCATCACGTAGATATCGAGTTCCCCTGGACGAATCAGATCCTCGGCGAGCAGAGCCTGGTACTCCTCGAGTGCCGGCCCCTCGGCGGGGTGATGGGCCCGATAGCAGATCATACTTCCGTCAGGTGAAAAGAACGGTCCCCCATCGTAGCCCGGGGTGTCCGTGAGACGGCGGACGTCGCTTCCATCCTCGGCCATGGTGTAGATATCCAGATCCCCATCCCGCATCGAAGTAAAGACGATCGTACCGTCGGGTCCAATCGTGGCTTCGGCGTTGTAGCCGGGAGTGTCGGTGAGCTGTTGGAGATTGGAACCGTCCGGATTGGCGGTAAAGATCTCGTAGCTGGAGTAGATCGGCCAGACATAGCCTCGGGAGTAGTCGGGCTTCGGGGGACAGTTCGGATCATGGTGATGAGTCGAGGAATAGAGGATCTTCTCATCTCCCGGAAAGAAGTAGGAGCAGGTCGTCCGTCCCTTTCCCGTACTGACGAGCTTGCGATGTCCACCGCGAGTCGGCAGGGTGTAGATCTGGTCACAGCCCGCTTCGGAGTCTGTCACCTGGAGAATCAACTGGGTGTTGTCCCAGGAGAAATAGGCTTCGGCGTTCTCACCACCGCGAGTGAGCTGATACATCTTGGCAAAGTGCCTCTCGCCCTCACGGATCATCTCAGGAACCGGCGTTCCGGAGACGAAATCCGGGGCTGGCTTGCCCATTGCGGCATCTCCCTGGGCGCCGTCATCGTCACCATGAGAATGCCCGTGATCATCGCCGTGGGAATGCCCGTGGTCGTCGCTCTGCGTGGCAGCTTCGTCCGCCTCCGCTCTGACCTCGGTATCGTCGTTACTTGCGCAGCCAGCCAGAACCAGGATCGCCGCCAGGCCTGCGGCCCAGATTTTTTGTCGCACGTCGTCGCTCCCTCTTTTTGGACAGGTAGCCAGCGATTCCCCTCCCACGGCGAACTTGGCCGCTTCGGGTTGTCGCCGGACAGGATGACTGGCTCAGTGGCCATCGTCTGAAACAGATCTCGGAGGATAACGATACTTGGCGCCTGATTCACGCGCGGAGTCGTCGAACCGGGCTGTCTTTCCCACTTGCTTGTGCGCAGAGCGTTCTACTACCCTTCGCGGAGTCCTGAGCCGGATTTTGCCTTGCTGGAACGAGCATCCTCGTCCATCGCGAGCGAGACGAGACCTGTCGGGACATCTAGGCCAGTAGCTCAATTGGCAGAGCATCGGTCTCCAAAACCGAGGGTTGGGGGTTCAAGTCCCTCCTGGCCTGATGACGCCGGCTCCCGTTTCGTGGAGCTGGCGTCTTTTTTTGCGATTTGCGGCGCATAAAAGGCACCCTGCGAATCGAGCGGTAACGATCTGCCCGCGGATCCTCTATCATGGCCGAGTGATGATCGACGACCGAATTCATGGTGTTCGTACTGTAGCGATGGTTATGGCCGGCGGAAGAGTCGGCGAACTCTCGGTGCTCACGATGCAACGTCCGAAGGCCGCACTGCCCTTCGCCGGTGCCTATCGGATGATCGATTTCGGGCTCTCCAACCTGATGCGGGCCGGGATCAACAAAGTCGGAATCCTCTCTCAGTACCGGCCGGCATCTCTCATCGAGCATGTGGGAATGGGAGAGAGCTGGGACTTCGTCGGACTCGATCGTTCCGCGAAGATCCTTCCGCCGTTCTGGGGTGGCGACGCCGGCGACTGGTACCAGGGCGATGCCGACGCGGTCTCACAGAACTGGAATTTCGTCGAGGACTCCGGAGCCGAAGTGCTTCTCATCCTCTCCGGAAACCATATCTGCAATACCGACTACCGCGAATTGATCGGCGATCACGTCGAATCTGGCGCCGACATGACACTCGGCTTCCGCGCAATGCCCTACGACCGTCATTACGGCTACGGCAAACTGGGCGACGACAACCGCCTGGTCCAGTACTGGGAGGATCCGGAGCAGGAGCCCCCAACCGATTTGGGCAGCGTGAACGTCTTCGTGATCAACGTAGCGGCGCTCCGCAGCGTCTTTGAGTCCGTGGCCGCGCGAAGCGGAGAACTGTTCGAGTTTGGACGCCACGTCATTCCCTACATGATGGAACGCTATCGCCTCCATGGGCATGTCTTCGACGGCTACTGGGCCCACACCAGGACGATCCCGTCGTACTACGATGCCCATCGCGATCTCATCCACGGACGAATCGACCTCGACGGCTGGGGAGTCCGGACGAACTTGCAGGACACCCTCGTCGCATCACAGCCACCGGCTATTTTTGGCGAGTCGGCTGCGGTCCGCCAGTCGTTTATCAGCACAGGATGTGACATTCACGGCGAAGTGGTTCGCTCCGTCCTATCCCCCGGAGTTCGGGTCGAAGCAGGCGCAAGGGTCGTCGACTCGATCCTTTGTCACAACACGGTCGTGGAACGTGGCGCCCAGGTCGTTCGCACGATCTCTGACAAGCACGTCGTGGTGGGCCGGGACACGCAATCGGGTCCTGTCGAAATCGAGTACGATCCCGAGCAGGGCCTGTCTCCACGTTTGACTCTACTGGGGAAGAAGTGCCGGATCGGCGCCGGATCAGTCCTCGGACCGGGTGCTGTCATCATTCCCGAACAGGGCCTGCCCGAACGAAGCCGAGTGGAGGGCAGCCGATGAGCCCCGCGTCGTCCACCGACATTCGAAACACCGTCACGATGATTCTGGCCGGAGGGGTCGGAAGTCGACTGAACGCCCTCGTCCGGCGACGGGCCAAGCCGGCCGTTCCTTTTGGGGCGACCTATCGGATCATCGACTTCGCTCTGAGTAACGTCATGAATTCGGGGCTCGAACGGGTTGGCGTCCTTACCCAGTACCTACCCTACTCTCTTACCGAACACATCGGCGATGGGCAACCGTGGGGACTGGTCGGACGAGCTCGCGAAGCTCGCATTCTGCCACCGCACCAGGGACAGCATGGTAGCGATTGGTACAGCGGCACCGCCGATGCCGTCTATCAGAACCTCGAGTACCTCGGGCGCTACTCGCCCGAACAGGTTCTCCTTCTCTCGGGTGACCACGTCTACAACATGGACTATGCCGCTCTGATCGATCACCACGTGCGAGTCGGCGCCGACGCCACCATCGCTGTCCGCACCGTGCCAATCGAAGAAGCATCCAGTTTCGGTACGGTAAAGATCGACGCCGACGGCTGGATCAACGGCTTTGAGGAAAAGCCGAAGAATCCCACATCGAATCTGATCTCCATGGGCATCTATGTCTTTTCTGCGCGTGTGCTGGAGGATCGACTCCGCAAAATTACCGGCGCCGGCCTTGGCTCGGACTTTGGTCACCATATCTTCCCGATGATGATGAAAGACGGCTACAAGCTCTCGACGTACCTCTGGGAAGGTTACTGGCAGGATGTCGGGACGATCAAAGCGTACTTCGACGCCCAAATGGACCTGATCGACCAGGAGCGCACCCTCGACATTCGCGCCTGGGGCGTGCGGACAAATCTCGACGAGACACGGCTCGGGGACCGACCACCCGGTTGGCTCGCACCCAGCGCCAATGTGCACAGCTCCATGATTTCGCGGGGCTGTCACATTCACGGAACCGTCGAACAGTCGATCCTCTCCCCCGGCGTTGTCGTCGAAGAGGGCGCCACAGTTCAATCCTCGGTCATCTTGAATGACTGCCGGATCGGTGCAGGCTCGGTCCTCAAGAATGTGATCCTCGACAAAGAGGTTCGGATCGACGCAGGATGTCGGGTGGGTGGACACGGCTCGGATCGGATCAGCGAGCAGTTCCCCAGCCACCTCGACGCCGGCTTGAGTTTGATTGGAAAGGGTGCCCGGCTTCATCCTGATTGCTCGATCGGGAGGAACTGTGTCGTGACACCGCTCTCTGAAGTCCGAGGCTCGATCGAAAGCGGAGACACCGTAGAGTAGGCTCGAAGCCGCCCCAAGCTTGAAGTCGTTCGGACAGCCGGACCCAACGCGAGAGGATCGGGACGTGGACGACCGAAACGACTATCGCGGAGCGGCTCCGTGGAACGGCAGCCGCTCCCCGCGCAGCAAGTCCGAGCAGAAGCCACTGATTCGCCTCCTCTTCCTTCTCTCCTTTTTCGTCCTACTCTCCACCACAGCCTGTGTAACCCCTGACGGCGGTCGCTTGGAAGGTGATCTTCCGAACGCGGAGGAACAGGACAGTTCGACTGAGGCGGCAGAAGAACGGGGTGCCGGGAACGGAACCGAAGCCGGGGCCACAGACGAAGAAGAGCCGGTCCCCCCTCAACCCTCCCGTCTGCCCGAGCTGGTCGTCGCTCTTTCGTTTGGCGCGCTCGTCGTCTTCTTCGTCATCAAAGCTCGAGCCGGTCGCGTCTACTTCATTCGGCGAATCCCCGGCCTCGAGGCCATTGACGAAGCGATTGGACGAGCTACGGAAATGGGTCGCCCCATTCTCTACTGTCCGGGCCTGGATGGTCTCGATGAGGTCGCCACCGTCGCAGCCATGAACATCCTCGGTCAGGTCGCGGCCCGCGTCGCGGAGTACGAGACGCCACTTCGGGTTCCCAATCGAGACCCCATCGTCATGACCGTCTCCCAGGAGATCGTCCGCGAAGCCTACAATGCGGCCGGGCGCCCCGATCTCTACGATGACGCGAGTATCTACTACGTGACCGATAGTCAGTTCGGCTACGCCGCTGCGGTCTGTGGAACGATGGTCCGAGAGCGCCCAGCAACGAATTTCTTCTTCGGTCGCTTCTACGCAGAGTCTCTCGTCCTCGCTGAAACGGGAAACATGACCGGAGCGATCCAGATCGCCGGAACCGATTCCGACGCTCAGATCCCTTTCTTTATCACGGCCTGCGACTACACGCTCATTGGCGAGGAGTTGTACGCCGGCTCGGCCTATCTCTCGCGAGAACCCCTTTTGGTCGGAACGATCCGCGCCCAGGACATCGGCAAAGTCATCTTTATCATCCTGCTCATCGTTGGATCGATCCTCTCCTTCTCTGGAGTCCTTGACATACGACCCTTCCTCGGAAAATGGGACGCACCATGAAGCAAACCGCTCCTTTGATTTTTGGATTCGTGATCGGAATGATCATGTTTCTTCAGTACTTCATCCCCCACCCGCCCTTTACGACGGCCTATAGCACGGTCCTCGACTGGAAGCAGGTAGTCTTTGGGATGACGCTGATCCTGGGAATCCTCAGCCTCCTTCGCTATCACATGAAACACGTGCAGCGCCGCTCGAGCTCCTGGCGGTATTCGGTCGTTACACTGGTAGGGTTTCTCGTCATGGTCCTGGGCGCAGCCGTGCAAGGCACGGACCGCGGCGTCTATTCGTGGTTTTTCGATCACGTTCAATCACCGATGCAATCAACAATGTTCGCTCTTCTCGCCTTCTATGTAGCTTCCGCGTCGTATCGGGCGTTTCGAGCTCGCTCGCTCGAGGCGGCCCTTCTCCTGATCGCAGGAATCATCGTGATGCTCGGACGAGTTCCGGTCGGCGATATCGTCCAGCTTGACGTCGCCGGAACAGAACTCTCGCTCTCGACCATTTCGACCTGGATTCTCGATGTTCCCAACCTCGCCACGAAACGCGGCATTCTCATTGGGGTCGGACTCGGCATCGTGGCCACGGCTCTGAAGATCCTCCTGGGTATCGAACGTACCTACCTCGGGAAAGGAGCTTGAGCGTGGATCGGCTCCTTAACGTACTCATCCGGCTCAAGGACCTGGACCGCCGCGTACTCTTCATTTTCGTAGCGTTGGCCGTGGCGATTCCGGTCCTAAAGCCGATGGGGCTGCCGATTCGTTCGTCAAGGGAGTCCGTCGACTTTCACCGAGAGCTCACTTCGCTCAAAGCCGGTGACACAATCTTGTTTTCGTTCGACTACGACCCTCAGACTCGTGCCGAGCTCGACCCGATGACCCGAGTGATCTGGACAACCTGCTTCGAGAAGGGCGTCAAGATCATTGCCCTGACCCTCTATCCCGGTGGGGTCGGCGTGGCCGACGAAATCTCCAAGGAACTGGCCGAAATCCACGGGAAGACCTATGGAGAGGACTACCTTTTCCTTGGCTACAATCCCGATTGGTCCGGAACGATGCTGCGCCTGGGTGAATCCTTCCGTAAGACATATCCCACCGACCAGTTGGGCCGCGAGACGGGGTCGTTTCCCATCATGGAGAATGTGGATAGCTACGCCGACACGCCTCTCCTCGTCTCCGTTTCTTCCTCGGCAATGGCCGAATACTGGGCCATCTGGGCGGGCGGTAAGTTCGGCCAAAAGGTTATTACAGGAAACACGGCCATTCAGGCAGTGCTCGTCTACCCGTACTACTACTCGGGGCAGATCAGCGGATTCCTCGGCGGGCTCAAGGGCGCAGCCGAGCTCGAAATGCTAACCGGCCAAATTGGCGCGGCTACTCGCGGAATGGACTCACAAACGACCGGACACGTCCTCATGGTGGTCTTCATTCTGCTCGGAAACGTCGCCTTCCTCGCTGAGAGACTTCGCAAGCGGAGGGCGGCGTAATGGAAACGGTTGGAATCTGGGTAGCGGCGTTTTTTACCCTCGCCATTTTCAGTTTTCTCTTTCGTGAGAATCCCATCTACCGGTTCGCGGAGCATTTGCTCGTTGGAGTCTCGGCCGGATACTACTTCGTGCAGTACCTCTACTCCTCGGTCTACAAGAAATTCTGGGTCCCCGTCTTTCAGGACGGTCAGTGGCTCCTGATCGGCGGTGGTATCCTCGGTGGACTTATGCTCATGCGGCTACACCGACGCACGGAGTGGCTGGCACGATTCGCCATCGCCTTTTACGTAGCCGCGTGGTCGGGCTACCTGATCCCTTCGATCATTCAGGGACAAATCCTGACGCAGATTCAGAGCACGATCATTCCTCCCCATGACGCCAGCGGAATGACCTGGGCGGCTCACCTCTCGGCTTGGCTCGTTCTCATCGGAGTCGTCTCGATTCTCGTCTATTTCTACTTCTCGCATGAGCACGAGGGACCGCTTCGGATCGTTTCGAAGATCGGGATTCTCTACCTGATGATCGGATTCGGGGCGTCCTTTGGGTACACCATCATGGGGCGGATCACGCTTCTGATCGGTCGATTCCAGTTCTTGTTCTATGACTGGCTTGGGCTGACTCCACTGTAGGCGAGAGTGACGTACTCGCGGATGGCGGACTAATCCACTCTCCGATAGGGGAAGTGGATTTCGCTGATCTTTTCGTCCCGCCCTCGCATGGCCACGTAGACATCGAGTTCGTCCTCCGAGGTCCGGCGGTAGGTGAGACCGGCCAGATACAACGTCTGGTCCTCCACAGCGACGAGACTGAAGTCGACCGAGCCGTCTTTTTCTTCCCAACCGTGGAAGGTCTGGCCGTCAAAATGCTTCAGCCGAAGAACGAGTCCGCCTTCTGACTCCTGCAGAACGAAGAGTTCATAGAAGGATGGCACTCCATCGGCGACCAGACGGAACATCCCCATCATCGCGCCTCCCGCGGCAGCGGACCACACTTCTTCGGCTTCGCCACCCAACGCTACTCCCAACCACCGCCCTTCTAGAAACGCAACGTCGGCCAAGGCCGCCGTGGGCGGCGGGCCAGCCGGGTCCAGCTGACGAGTGTGCGCCGTGTATCGGACGCCGCTCTTGGAGTCGACACCGTCCTCGAAAACGAGTTCCTCGCCGAAGGCAGGAGTGGAAGAACTCAAAATGGGGGCGCAGAACCCCGCAAGAACGACCCAGCCACGAGCAACTTTCTGGAAAACCACGATCCACCTCTTTTCTTCTCTTTACCGTCCGGCGAAACGATCCCCAGCTTTGCAGTGGGAAAATGTCATGCTCCCCGGCACGACTTCATGTGGAGTAGACGAACGAACTGCCACGAATTCGACACGGAGCGGCAAACAAAGCGGAGATTTCTCGGCGACGGCTAGTACGATCGAATCTAACCTTGGAAAATGGCCTGGGCCTGACGACTCGTGGCCGCCACTTCTCATCAAGAAACGAGCACGAAGATGACAAACGCTTCTCCCCAGACCCTTGCGAACCACAAGCGCATCGTCCCCGGCTACCACTTCATCGCTGCGTCCCTACTGTTGTTGAATTTTGGTTTCACGATATGGATGCTCGTGAAGAGTCCATCGTTTGCGACTGCGGTGGCTCTCACCACGGCCTTCGCAATTCTCCTGGTTGGATTCTATGCCCGCGGGTTCGCAGTGGCGGTCCAAAACCGTGTCATCCGCCTCGAAGAACGCCTTCGGCTCCAACGGTTGCTTCCTCAGGAAATGCAATCCCGGATCGATGACTTCACTGTCGGGCAACTGGTCGCATTGCGGTTCGCGGGCGACGACGAACTCGCCTCTTTGGCAGGACGAGTCCTCGAGGAGGATCTCGTCGATCCCGCGGCAATCAAGAAGCTGGTCGTACACTGGCGCGCGGACGAGTGCCGAGCGTAAGGTAGATCACCCAAGTCCCAGAGATCCCTACCTCAGCGATCCCTCCTGTACAGCCGCGTGTGTTGCAGTCACCATCGAATCCTCCCGGCCCGAACGGGAGACGTCGAGATGACAAGCTCGGACGGTAAGGCTTTAAAGCTGAACGTCTTGGGTCGATTGGCGGTCACCTCCGAAACGACACACTGACGGTTCGACCCGAAGTCTCCGGGATCACTTCGCGATGGCCATCATCGGGCGCGATCACCTCACTTTTGGACATCCATGTCCCCTCCCAGACCCTTCTGACGTTAGTCCAGGTGAGTCGGAACGGTTGTTGACGCTGACAGGAGGAATCATGGCCTGGAATATGAACCGCGCGACGCTCTTAGGAGCAGCGCTCTTGATCTTGTGGATACTCCCCAGCTCGGCCAGAGGTCAGGAGACCTCCGAGTTTCTGCCGGCCTCCCCTTCCCTTGCGACAGTAGATCTCGGCGCAGCGGAGCCCCAAGCCGGCACGATTGACGCTTCGGCCTTTGAGGCTCTGCGCCTGGCTCCCCGGCCGGATGGGATTGACGCGACGTCAGGTGGCGAAAGTTGCATCCGGGAGGACCTGGTGATGCCGGCCGCTCGCGTGGATCCGGGCTACACGCAAAATGCCTGCCACTATGCCCGTGGGTCCACCCTGATCATGCACTTCTTCATTGACCACCAATTGGGTACGTGGGACGAAGCGGAGCGAAGCGTGGCGGGCGCCAAGGCCCTCGAGGCCAAGGAATTCTATCTCGATCAGGCCCCGACGGCAGCGAACCTGTCCTTCGATAACGGGACCACCGGCGTCTACTACTACACCTACGCCTACGTGGACAGCGCGTTCACCAATATCGGGTGGAATTCGGCCAACGCGGCAATGAGCGCCGTAGGGGTCACCGATGCCGATGGGGATGGTTATCTCGCCGACGACTACTCCCTCGCCCTTCAGTTCTGGAACGGCGGATACGACAATGTCATCCTCGTCTTCCAGGTCGCCGATCTAGCTGACCCTGGTCCGGGCACCGCCTTTGCTTCGTCGATTATGTCTGCCTGTTTCGTCTTCACCGATAACGAGAGCCACCACTGGGCCCACGAATGGGGACACCTTTTCGGAGGCTGTGATGAGTACCTGCAAACCGCGGAAGATGGCTCGACGACCTGCCACAACGGTGTCGCCTGCGGGGTTTGTCCTCGCCCGTTTTACCTCGACGAACCCTATGTGAATGGCAACTGCGAGCGGTTCGACTGCGCCCAGGACGTAACCTGCATCATGCAGCACAACACATTCGACGTCTGTTACTACACCAATCAACAATGGTCCTGGGAGGACGAGGACGGCAACGGTCAACTCGACTGGACGAAACGCTACGATAGCGGAGTTCCGCGCGACATCATGGAGATGTGGAACGGTGGTTCCTTCGTCCATAACACCACCACCGCGTCGTTTGTGGCCCCCGTGACCGAACCGAACTGGACGGTGTTCGGTCTGCGAAGTCCATCCACCGCCGATTACAACATGCGGCTCTATATGGACAACACGCTCACCTACCAACCGGCGTGGTCAGGCCAGTCGGGAACGAGGATCGACTTCGTGGTCGGGGACTACTCTCGCAGTCGGACCGGGCTGGAGCACGTCCAGGTCGAGCGCGCCTCCGGAACCACATCGAACTACACCGTCGTCTGGCAGGGGACCGGGCAACAGCTCTACGCCGATGGCGTGACCCGGAACACTGCCTGGTCATCGAACGATGTGGTCCAGATCTGGGATGTGGAGCTGCTCGCTGGCGAAACGCTCACCTTCGACCTCGAGCCCAGCGGAGGAGTCGATGCAGGGATGGCCCTCTTCTGGTCCTATGGCGACTTCTTCTTCGCTGGTCGCCATCAGGCGCTCTGGGAGAAGGACAGCGCAGGAGCCAATGGCTCCGAAGTGTACACCTATACGGTCCCATCGACCGGAACCTATGGTCTGGTCGTCTGGAAGAACAATACAGCCGCAGGTAATACCTCGATGGCGGTCGGCCCCGGCCCAATCACTCTAATGGAAGAAACTCCGGTCTACTCGGCAGCGCCGCTGCGCCTCTATAACTACATTGGACTGCGAGGAAACTGGGCTGGCGTTGCTACCCGACCTAATAGCGGGACCGAGGTGTCACTCACACTGTACGACGATGCCATGTACACAGAAGAAGAAGTCTCCTCCGACGAGCCCGGCGACGAACTCGAACTGGTCGCCGTTCACTATCATTCCCGGGACGCCGACGGAGACCATCTCCGCATACCGAAACTGAGTGGGACTGGCGGCTATCGAACGGAGTTCGAGCAGAGTTCTGATCGCCTGACGGGATATGTTAGCGATACCTGGACGTCTTCCCACGTCGTCAAGATGTGGGACGTCGCGCTCGAGGCAGGAAAAACCTACGTCTTCCGCCACTACAATCCCGTGTTGCCGGTCGCACGACTCGATGCCGGAATCTACCTCTTCGACCCAGCGAATGGCGATGCCCAGAACAAGGGCGATGCGGCGGCGTTCTCCGATAACCATCCCGCTAGCGACGGGGGAGAGTGGTTTTCCCATACCGCGTCGAGTTCGGGCGATCACGGTTTTGCCATGGTCATGAACAACGAGCCCGAGGATGAGTACCATATCTGGTGGGGACCACGAATCGGCCTGGGCGACGGCACCTCGGAGCGAAGCAACAACGAAGTCGTCTTCGGAGCCTCCGCAGTTCTATCGAGCGATTGGGTCGTCTGGGGAGCCCGTCCCAATGGAGATCACCAGGTGGCTATGAATCTAATGGGCGATTCCGGATACTCGAGCTCGCTGGAGTCGTCGACCGGGGTGGATGGAGTGAACCTCATCGTTTCGGACCGGAACCACGCCCCGGATCTGGACACGCGGTACCCTCGCTTCCGCACTCTGGGAGGCCCCGGCACGAGCGATTACGAGTACGAGGCAGGATCCGGTGAAGATCTTCCGTTCTCCCATTCTGTCGAGGAACTCGACCTCGTATGGCCCGCTGGAGATGTGGCCATCTGCTTCGATCGGTTCCTCAACGGCCGTCACAATGATCCCCAGTCGATTGCGATCCAGCTCGAAGTCCTGACCGGGAACCTCGACCTTGGCCTGGCGATCTTCAGCAGCGACAACCGAGATGGAGAATCGATCCAGGTGATCGGGGACGCCGAACTCCTCGTCGATGCGGGTGGCCCCGGTGCGCCAGAGTCGGCAGAATACTCGACGGAAGTCAGCGACGACGTGGCGGTCGTCATCTTCAACAAGAACTCCGAGGCCGGTACCTATCGAATCCGAACCTTCGATCCCGACATTGTGACCAGCACGGAAACTGCCCCCTCTCTGCCGCAGGAACTCGCGGTCGGGGTGGATCGGAATCCCTTGCGGCAGGGGACGGAAGTGCGGTACTCACTTCCCGAGGCATCATCGGTCGACCTCAGCGTTTTCGACGTTTCGGGCCGCCTCATCGAGAGTCTGGCAACCGGTAACCACACAGCAGGATATCATGCCGTTCGATGGGACGGAGAGGGACGTGATGGGACGACTGTCGGTGCCGGTGTCTACTTCATCCGCCTCGTCGCGGGAGGAGGGACCCGCGTCACCAAGGTTGTTCAGGCGACCAGTCCATAGTGGAGAGTGAGGCGGTTGTTTATCTCCTGCCAGCCCCGACCCTGATTCCTCGAGCGGGTTTACCTCACGTGCCCTATACTGTTTCGGACACGTGAGGTAACTCACCCTCGAGGATACCGATTTGGATTCGAATCCCGATACATTGCTCCGGGCACTTCGAAGCGAGGATCCAAGCGCCGTCGACGAGATGTTTCAGCTCGTCTATGCCGAACTGCGCGCCATCGCCCGAAATCAGAGACGACGTGGTTCAGCCGGTGAAACGCTCAATACGACGGCCGTCGTTCACGAGGCGTACATCAAGCTCCTGGGGCACAGCCTGACCGAGGTGAACGACCGAGCCCACTTCTTCAAACTGGCCGCTCGGGTTATGAGGCAGGTCTTACTTGATAGCGCGCGACAGCACCTGGCCCAGAAACGAGGCGGTGGGATGCGCCCCGCGACCTTCGAAGACGATGTTGTCCCTGGAACGATGATCACAGCGGATTCGTTCCTGGATCTGGATGTCGCGATCACACGCCTGTCAGACTTGGATGAACGATTGGGCCACGTCGTCTATCTCCGCTACTACGCGGGACTCTCCGTCGAGGAGTCAGCCGAACTCCTAGGCGTCACCTCTCGCACGGTAAAGCGAGATTGGCGGAAGGCCCGCGCATTCCTTCATCAGGAGCTACACGGTATTCAGGATGACTGAAGGCAAGGGAAATCAACGACCGGATCTCACCCCCGCGACCTGGCGACGAGTCTCGGATGCATTCGACGATGCCCTCGAGCTCGAGGGCATCGAGCGTACGGCCTACCTCGAGCGCATCGGCGCAGAGGACTCCGAACTCAGGTCTCACGTCGAGTCTCTCCTGGCCTCGGATGCGCGAGCCGATGGCTTTCTTGAAGAGGCGGCCGGCCACGCCGCATCGCCACTGATCAGCTCGGGAGAGCCAGAGGTTTCGGCAAAAGATGATCTGCCGCCAGGCACCGATGTCGCTCCGTATCGAATCGAGCGACTGATCGGTCAGGGCGGGATGGGGTCCGTCTATCTGGCCAACCGAATCGATGGCCAGTTCGAGCAGAGGATTGCGCTCAAGGTCATCAAACGCGGGATGGACAGCGATGAGATCACGCGCCGGTTCCTCGCCGAACGCCAGATTCTGGCGCGCTTGGAACACGCGAACATCGCTCGTCTCCTTGACGGCGGCAGGACTTCGGACGGACGTCCCTTCTTCGCCATGGAATTCGTCGAAGGCAGGCCCATCACCGAATATGCCGATGAGCGACGGCTGACCGTAGATGAGCGGGTCTCCGTCTTCGCAAGTGTCTGTGAGGCGGTTCGGCACGCCCAACAGCACCTGATCGTGCACCGTGACCTAAAACCATCGAATGTTCTCGTCACCGACGAGGGGGTCGTCAAACTCCTGGACTTCGGAGTGGCGAAGCTTCTCGGTGTATCTGGGGACGCAGGAGAAGACGCAACACAACTCGGGGCCCGCGTCCTGACGCCCGAATACGCCGCACCCGAGCAACTTCGCGGCGAACCTGTCACCACCGCCACGGATGTCTACGCACTGGGCGGTTTGCTCTACGAACTCCTGAGCGGACGCCGTCCGCATGACGGCCCCTACGAGACGCCCGCAGAGCTGGAAGAGAACGTCCTGACGAGAAGCCCCGAGTCGCTGTCGAAAACCGTTCTCGAAGATCTCGAAATCCGACGCAAGGACGGTACCTCTCAGACGCGCGAGGCCAACGCGGTTGCCGAGGCGCGTCGTACGTCACCCCGGTCGCTCTCCCGTCAGCTTTCCGGAGATCTCAGCATCATCGTCGAAAAGGCGCTGCGCAAGGACCCCGCAGAGCGCTACAGCTCTGCCGATGCACTCCTCGGAGATCTGGATCGCTATCGTTCTGAACTCCCCATTCTCGCGCGCCGACCCTCTATGCGTTATCGCGCTGATAAATACCTGCGACGTCATCGCGTGGCCGTAGCGTTGGCAGCGTTGATCGTTCTCGCCCTGGGGGCCGGATACCTGAGCACAATCCGACAGGCCAGCGAGACTGCCCGACAGGCGCGACGCGCAACGTTGGTGAAGGATTTCCTCGTCAGCCTCTTCGCCGATGCCAATCCCGACGAAACCGGAGGCGAGGATCTCACCGCATCTGATCTTCTCGGGCGCGGAGCCGAACGCATTAAGCGACTGTCTGCAGAGCCGGAAGACCAGGTCGAGCTTCTCGGAGTGATCGGTTCACTCTATCGGGATCTCGGGGACTACGATTCGGCTCGACCGATCCTCGCAGACGCGGTTCGGATCCAAATGGACATGTTTGGGGAAGAAGATCTTCGAGTCGCCGGTTACCTCAACCGCCAGGCTGGAAACGAGCTTCTCGCCTCCAATCTGGCGGCGGCCGATTCTCTCCTCGCCAAAGCGTTCGCAATAGAAAGCGCGCATGGCGATCGAATGAGCTCCGAACGGAGCGAGATCCTGGCCAACCTCGCGAGCCTCAAACTAAGGGAGGGAGACTACGAGGAGGCCGGTCGGCTCTATCGCGAAACGATGCGCATCGATCGCTCCATCCACGGCGCGGATCACCTGGAAGTGGCCATTGACTTGAACAACTACGCCGTCTTTCAGGACGTGATCGGCCACGCTGACTCCGCCGAGGTCTTCCACCGTCAGGCCCTGGCGATTCGGCTCGCGAAACTTCCTCGTGATCACTCTGAGGTCGCTAAGTCCATTTCGAACCTGGCCGCCCTGCTCCGCACTGCGTCGCGGGACGAAGAGGCTGATTCCCTCTTCCGGGAAGCCATCTCGATTCGACGTCGACTCTACGACGGGGCCCACCCAGATCTCGCCAATAGCCTGCGTTCGCTTGGCCACCTTCATCAGGAGCGGGGCGAGCTCGACGAGGCGGACGAACTCCTGAGCGAGGCTCTCGCCATGAGCCGCACACTCCTCGGTGAGGATCATTCGTTCGTCGCGAACTGCTACAACGAAATCGGGATCCTGGCCTATCAGCGCGGAGACTATGCGGCGACCCGCCAGCACATGAGAAGCGCTCTGCAGATCTGGGAGGAGTCTCTTCCCCCCGACCATTCGACGCTTTGGCAGGTCCGCGGCAATCTGGCTGCGGTCGAGATGTTGATCGGCGATCCGGCAGTCGCTGAAGTGCAATACCGACGGGCGCTGCACTTCAACCGCGAGGCACTCGGACCGGACCACCCCACTGTCGCGATTACCACGAACAACCTGGGAGTCTCTTTGCGACTGCAGGACCGCTCTGCCGAAGCCGTCGCATGCCACCGAGACGCCCTCGCCATTCTCACGGCGATTCGGGAGTCCACCCATCGGAACGTTCTATTCTGCCGATACCTGTTGGCCGTGGCTCTGAGTGAATCCGAGCAGTACAAGGAGGCCGAACAGCATCTACAGGAAACGTTGAGTTTGGCCGAGGAGCATCTGCCGACAGGGCACCGAACGATCATCGATCTGCGAATCGCGCTGGGACGGCTTCTCGTTGCGACGGGGCGAGCTTCGGAAGCTCATCCGCTTCTGATCACCGCCGTGGATCAGTGGCAAACCGCAAACCCCCTCCCCCACTACCGAACCGGCGAGGCTCTGGCCGCCCTTGGAGTCTGCCTGCTCACACTCGAGCAAAGAGACGAAGCGGTATCGTTGTTGGTTCGGGCTCACGGGATGCTGCAAGAGACTCTCGGAAGCGAAAACGTACGTACTCGACGAGCGGAGATTGACCTGGCCGGAGCGAGGGGCAGGTGAGGCGGATCTGGAGATCGCCGAATCGGATCACCCGGCGGATGCGCAAAACAGAGAACTTCCCGGTTGTTACGATGCCGTCAAGGTGGCCAGGCTGACGGAGGCGAAAGTAGCACGGACGGTTTCATCCACTTCCTGGAAGAGCCCCATCAGCCGACAGGAGGGCTCACTTCCGGCTGGGCAACTGGCACCGGAATCGTCGCGCAACATACAGGTATCGGCGGTTGGCCTCGGTTCGAAGATATCTATGATCTCCTGGATGGAGACCTCTCCGGGCAGGCGCGAAAGTCGATATCCTCCCCCCACACCTCGGGCCCCACGAACGACCCCTGCTCTGACCAGTTGTTGTAGCACTTTTGCCACAACATTCTCTGGGATCTCATAGCGTGCAGCGATCTGCCCCGCCGTCACCGGCCGGCCCTCCGAAAGTGTAATCTCCATGGCCGCGTGCAGAGCGTAGCGGGTGCTTTTGTTCAGATTCATCTAATCCTCATGCTCCGATTTCCTCTCGGCGTCGAAACTCTTCACAGTCCAGATCAAGACAGAGGCGGGTCGCCGGGAAAAAGCCCTCGTGATGAAGGAACGACATCATCTTCTGGTCATCCCAACTCACTTCGGTAGAAACTTTGCGTACTCCCAAACCGAGCAGATTGGAGGACAACTGGGCGAGGAGCGCATGTCCAGCACCACTCCCTCCAAAATCCGGATTCACGCCGATGACCTCCAGGACCGCCGTCGGTTCGGCCACGCCAAACTCGCCATAAAAAACACGAGCAATCAGGAAACCGACGAAGAGTCCATCCAGTTCGGCGGCCAGAGAAACCTCGATGCCGGTTTCGTTCAAGGCCATTTTCAACTTCAGATGAAAGTACTCGTCTCGCCGCCGCCCAATCAACTTGGCGTCGATCGCAACGACAGATTCGAGATCATCGGGTCGCAAGCGGCGAATGACAACCTTGTCAAGCTCGCGGTCGGTCGCATCTGTCCTTGGCATGGCATGAATCTCCTTTTTTCATTCGCGGATCCTACGCGATCAACTGACCGCCATCCACCCGCAGGACCTGGCCGGTGATGTGTCGCGATAAGTCTGAGCAGAGAAATAGCACCGCTCCGGCAACATCTTCAGGTTGTCCGAGACGACCGAGTACAGCCTCCTCCTCGGCCTTCCGGCGGATAGCCTGAGGAAGCGACTCGGTCATATCGGTCTCGATAAATCCGGGGGCCACGACGTTAACCCGCACTCCGTCACGACCCAACTCCCGCGCGGCCGACTTCGCCAGCCCGATCAAACCGGCCTTACTCGCAGCGTAGTTTGACTGCCCGAGCTTTCCACGCTCTCCGTTGATCGAAGATATCAAAACGCTCGAGCCCCGGGGCGATTGTCGGAGATGGGGCGCGGCGGCACGGAGTAGAAAAAAAGTGGCATCCAGATTGACGCGAAGGACGCTGTTCCAATCGTCGTCCGAGAGCTTCCAGAGCATTCCATCGCGAGTGATTCCCGCACAGTGGACAACGATATCAAGGCCCCCGTTGTCCGCGACAATCTTATCGACGAGGGTTTGAACCTGCTCGGAGTCAGTCAGGTCACATTGGGCAAACGGCGGGTCAACGCCGTCACTGGGCTGAAGGTCCGTTGGAATCACGCGGGCACCGGCTTCAGCGAGGGACTGGACGATCGAGTGCCCGATCTTCCCCCTCGCCCCTGTGACGACGGCGACGGCACCTTCGAGGTTCATCCCGACGCTCATCGTGAATCAGCTCCGGAAGCCTCGAGGGAAACGCCGAGTCGGGACATCTTGCGGGCCCGGAAGGCTCCCCAAAGCGCTGCGCCAATCGCGCCGGCGAGGGACGAGTGCTCGTGCTCGAGAATCGAGAACGACGATTGGGTTTCAACGGCTCGTTCGCGAAGCGCTGCCATCAGCCCAACGTCCGCAGCCAAACCACCGGTCACCAAAACGACGTCCTTCGCTTTGGCCGAATTGAGCAGTTTGATGTAGCGCCCGGCCATCGAGAGATGGATTCCCTTCAGGATGTTTGCCGTCGATATCCCCCGCGATACCATATTGATCACGTCTGTCTCTGCGAGGACAGCGCAGATCGAACTGCAGAGCTCCGGTTCGTCGGCTTCCAACGAGAGTGGACCGATCTCACCCATAGTCACGCCCAGGTAGCGACTGATGTTTTCCAGGAACTGGCCCGAGCCGGACGCGCACTGACTGGTCATCCGATATCCCAGGACCTTGGCTCGCCTGTCCATGAGGATGGCCCGCGCGTGGAGCGCACCGATGTCGATGCAGGCATCTACTTCGGGTTCGAGGAATCGGGCACCCCGGGCGTGAGTCGTCATCCCATAGAAATGACCCGTACGAAACGGAACGACCTCTCCCTCACCTGTGGTGGCGATGTACTCGAGATCTTTGCGCTCGAGTCCCGCTCCACTTAGCGTAGTCTCGAAGAGTCCTTCGGTGACCTGGTCGACTGCGCGTCGCCGGATCCGTTCCGAACGGCCGACCAGGAGACTCTCTTCTCCCGCTTCGGACGTCCGCATGATTGCAACCTTGACCGACGCCGACCCCACATCGATGCCCGCGGTCAGTAGCGCATCCCGCTTCATTCTGTCGCTCCTCTCGTCCTCATGCGACGGTGGCCTGCGTTTCCGTGTCCAGACCGCGCACCGCAAAGATCGCGGCTCCGAGCGCACCCGTGTAGATCGAAGCTGGAGAGATATTGAGTTTCAACTCTCCATAGTTCTCGGAAATGAGTTGGCGAAGCGCATTGACTGCTGCTGAATTATTTGCCACTCCCCCAGTGAAAGTGAATTCGTCTTTGACACCGCCCGAGCGAGCTAACAGCGACATCGCGCGAAGAATGATGGCACGGTGGAGTCCAGCAAGGATATCCTCCCGTTTTTCGCCAAGGGAGAGCCGTTCTCGTAGTTCGGCACCCGCGAATACCGTACAGGTTGAGTTGATACGAACCGGGCGCTTTGCCTCATTGGCCAAAGGACCGAGTTCGTGCAATCCAAGATTCATCTCGTCCGCGATGTAGCCGAGATAGCGCCCACAGCCGGCGGCACAACGATCGTTCATCTGAAATGATGTAACGATTCCATTCCCGTCCACCTGAATCGCCTTCGTGTCCTGTCCGCCAATATCGAGCACGGTGCGAGTGCCAGGAAACATCGAGAAGGCGCCGAGTCCGTGACAGAGAATCTCGGAACGGATGTGCGCATCATCGAAGGGAAGTCGGGCCCGCCCGTAACCGGTTCCGACGCTGGCGACCTGTTCGAGAGCCCGGCCCGCAACCGTGTGAACAGCATTCGCCAACATCGGCAATGGCTCTTTCAGCATTTCCACGGCGGCAAGAACACACTCGACGAACCCATCTCCGCTCGACGGGAGGTTCTCCACGACGAGAATCGCTTTGTCGTAGAGGCCGACCAGGTAGTCGAAGCGAGGGCCCTGGGAACGAGTGCCGCAACCTCCAGCCCGGGTCAGAGTTTCTGCTTCATGCATGTACAGGCTGCCAGCGATATCGCGGAAGAAATCGCTCTTTCGACGGGCACCTGGCTCAAAGAGTGCGCCGGCTCCAGCCTGGAGGGAATCGAGAATCGCGCGGAGGGCCTCGACCTCGTCATCCTGTGCGACACCAGCAACGGCGTCTTTAGCGATCATCTCGTCGAGAACGCCAGCCAGGGTCGTCAACTGGGATCGGTACTGGACTTCGCGAAAGTGCATCGTGAGATTCGTAACACTACGCTGAGCTTCAGCGTCAGAGACGCCGGCGGCAGCCAGGACCTCAGTGATCATACTGAAGCGTGCATCGACCACGGCATCTTCCAGTGCAACGCTACAGGCCACATCATAGTTGCTGCGACTGTTCGTGATTCCGCGCCCGAGGACCCGTATCTCTGCGCTGTCCGCATCCAGAATGACAGCCTTTGTCGTCGTGGATCCGAGATCAATTCCTACCGTGTACCTCACAGGCTCCCTCCCTGCGTACGCTTCTGCTCGATCATCTGGAAGTAAGACTCCAGCCGGTTCTTGATGTTGGCGGCCGAGAAATAGCGGGGGTCGACCAGATCGCTCTCGATGAACCCACCCGGACAGCCCGTTTGATTCTCGACTTCACGCAGGATCATGAGTTGCCCTGCGCTGAACGAATTGCAGCTCTTGACCGAGTTGATCAGGAAGCCGTCCGCCTCGTAGTCGCGAACATATCCGGCCAACTTCTCGACCCGCGACGGGAGGTTTAGGTTCGTGTAGCACCCGAGGCAATACTCGGCCAGGCTCTCGAGCGGTCGATCGGGGTCGTGGCGGAACCCGTCTTCATAGACGCCACCAACTTTCGTATAGGTACTCGCGACCACCACGGCCCCCTCATCGCTGAACATTTCCCAAAACTCTCGGAAGCTGGTCCAGTTGGGGGGGCCCTCTACGACGAGCCGGTAGCGCTCATCGACATGCTGACCACTCGGAATGATCGGGCCCTGTCCGAGGCGAACGCGCTCGTCAATCTCTTCGCGCAGCTCCCGGTAGTACTCGACTGCGTCCTCCGTTCCGCGGAAGGCGGAGAAAATTGGTCCGATGTAGTAGACACCCCCAAAATAGGCATCGATCGGCGACGGCTTGTTCTTGGCCGACTCCAGAACGTGGACCAGATCGTCTTCGGCCCTGGCCGAACGAGTGAGGAGTTCGCGGAGCCGATCTTCGTCATAGGCGCGACCGGAGATCCTCTCAAGAGCCGGGATGATCTTCTTTTTGAGTTGATCGACGACGTAGGTCCGCATCTCGTCGGTGATTCGTCCGTCAGCCTGATAGGGCACATGGAGCATCGCAACCGGGCAATCGTATTCTTCCCGAAGCAGCTCGAACCACTTCAGAAAGGTGAAGCAGCCGGTGTAGCTGAGAAGCAACAGATCAGGATTGGGCAATCGTTTTCCGGTCGGACCGACGTTTCCGGCCCGCATCATACCGATATCGCACTTGACGTAGGTGCAGACGTCCTCGCTGTGCCCATCCTTCTCGGCCCGCATGATGTAGTCCCGACTGAGCCCCCGCATTCCTGACTGCAACGCGTTGATCTCGGGCAGAACTGGAGCGACGCCAAAGCTCAACATGAGCTCCGTCAAGTTCCCCGGGACGAAGGTGTACACGCACTTTTCGCCCCGGTCTTCCAGCTCCGCAAGGCGATCGAAATGCCCTGCGATCATTTGCTTCTGGCGATCCTGACTGCGGTCCTTGGCTGAATCGACCGTCGCTTGTTTCGAAGTACTCATGGCTTAGGCCTCACTCCAAAGTTTGATCGAGTCGCCGAACGTTCCCGCCTGCTCCCGAATGACCTGAAACTGGCCGGTGTCTTCGCTGTACTTGAATGCGGTCCAGGGAATTCCCGCACGGGTGACCGCCGCTGTGTCCATTGGTTGGTCGAGCAGGGCCGGGTCACAGAAGCTTGGCGCGCAGAAGAGAACGCCCTCTGCCCCGGTTCGTTCGACTCGATCGACGAGGTCTTTTCCCTTCGCACCTTCCGCGATGTAACGGGTTGGGCTCTCGATGGCATCGTTCAAGAAAGCGTCGACGAGGGCATCAAGCGGATCACCTTCGACCGGGAGTTCGTGGCGGAACCACCGGGTCACCTGGACGAAGTCATCGTCGACCACGTAACACCCAGCACGCTCGAGCGTTTTAATCAGCCCGAGAGGCGGTTGTTCACAGAAAGAACCGGTCAGAATCACCCGCGCCTGGTCTTCGGGCTGTCGACTCGTAGCGGCAGCGACCAGGTCGAGATACTCCTGGAGCATCGCGTTGTGCTCCTCTACCGGCACGACGAGCCCAGCCCGGAGCATCACGTAGAGTTCGGATGTAGCGACGCGCCAGGGCTCCCTGCAACGCAGATCGTAGAGCTGGCGGACAAGTCTGCTGTTCACGTTGTAGAGTCGAATCGACTCGCGGAGCGCTTCCGTCTCCAGCGGCTTCGCGCCGGCCTCGACAAGCTTGGCCGATATGGTCGTAAGTTCGTGTCGGTAGAAGGTACCGCCCATCTCAGGATCAAAATCATGAGGCACGTCCAGGTAGTGCACAAACTTATCCGGGAACATCATCTTCCACATACCCGAGAGATTCCGCAGCACATCGCAGATGGCCGGAAAGATCATTCCGCTGAGGCAGTCGAGGCTGCCATTCAAACCCAGCTCGATCGTGCTCCGAGGGATATGACAGATATAGGACTGGTAGTAGGCATCCCCGCGAATGATTTCGATATCTCCATTTCCCATGATTCCGACTGGAAGCACGCCCTGGGCATGAAGCAACTCACGAGGCGCGTAGATGGGCATGAAGCCAATCGCGATGCCTCCCGTTCGTTCCTTCCAGGACCAGACCGTCGGCAGAGACGGGTCTCGCATCAACTCCTCACTATGTGAGATGAGTTTTTCCAGGCGGTCCACGGTCGGACTCGTCATTGTGCTCAAAGCTTCCTCCGATTATCCGTCGATCCAATTCGGTTCGCGCTTCTCCAAAAAGGCCTCGATGCCTTCGGTTGCGTCTTTTGTCGCCATCAGTTCGTCGAGATACATGCGTTCGAGGTCCTCGATGAAACCATCGAAGCGCAGGAGAAACTCCAGTCGGGAGGCTCGGGTCGCGAGACGGAGCGAGGATGCCGATCGTGGCAGAAAGTGTTTCTCGGCCCACGCAAACGCGGCTGCTTCCGGATCTTCTTCGACGGCGTCGACGAGACGAAGTTCCCGGGCCTCATCACACTTCACTGTTCGCCCCGTCAGAAGCAGGTCATCCGCTCCACCTCGTCCAATTCGGTCAGCAAGGATGGCCGAGGCGACAGGTGCGAATACTCCGAGTGCGATTTCGGGCTGACCGAAGCTGGAGCCGGGATGGGCGAAGATCCGTTGACAGAACGAAACAAGCTCCAGACCTCCACCCAGGCAGACGCCCCGAACCGCCACCAGAACTGGTACGCCGCTCTGGGCGATCTGGCGGAAGAGGCCGTGAAAGTCCGCCAGCATCGCCGCAGCCTTCTCTGGGCGATGCTCTTCCACGCTCGCTCCAAAACTGAAGTGCTTACCCGCCGCTGTGAGAACGATAGCTTTGAGTCCGGTTTCGAGAGCGGCCACCCCAAAGATGCCCGTCAGTTCGGCGGTCAGGGCGGAGTCGAGTACGTTGCCTTTGGGCGCATCAAGGGTGACGTGCCAAAGGGCTCCATCATGTCGCCTCTCCACCCGAACCTTCTTCAGGGTCTCTTTGAGAGCCGCTAAATCACTCACGATGGTTCTCCTCGAAGGAAGGGGTTTACTCTTCGGTCATATCCAATTCAAGTTGGACGAACGGTCCCCCCACGAAAGCCTGGGAGCGAAAGAGGGAGAGCAGAGGCACGTCCGTGCGGTTGACCATCGTCCGCACTCGGCTGACGCCTAAGGCTCGAAACTGCCGCCCGGCCTCGGTCAGGAGGGACGATGCGACACCCTGACGGGTCGTGTCAGGATGTACTCCAATAGCGAAGATCCAACCGCACCGCTCCGAGCCGAACTCGAAAGCGCGGAGTTCGCCAAAGAGGTAACCATCGAGTTCCTCGCCAACCACCGCCGCCAATCCGATACAGCCCGTGTCCTGGAGGTAGCGCTCCAGCACCTGCGTCCAATAGTGCCCCTTGCTCTCTCCAGTCAGGACAGTATCGAGGCCAACGATTGCAGCCAGATCGCCGGAGACGAGCGAGCGAACGGTCGTTTCTACACGTTCTGGCAATGGGAGCCTTCACCGTGTGCGCGGGCCAGCAGTTCTTCGACGAATTCCGGGCCCCAGACTGCGCCCTCGGCGAGTCGGCGACGCATGAGCAGGAAGTCCGCCTCCCGACATTTCTTCGTTCCTTCATTGAAGGCTCTGAACCCAGTTCGGCCCTCGGTCATCATGTTCAGCGCGAGCCAGGCCCGGTTCGTCTCTCGATTCGCGTCCCAATGCACCAGCTTGTGCTTGCGGACGCTGCTGATCGTTTTTGTCAGACAGCCGGGGAAAGTCATGACGAGCTTGGAAACAAACTCGTCGACAGCCGCGTCGAGCTTCGAAAGATCGACCACACCCTGTTTGAGAATCGTCTTCCCCTTCGCGCGCGCTTCGCCTTTGGCGAATTCGCCGTGCACGATGTCGCCAAAATCATCTATCCACCGGGTCGTTTCGACGAGTGGGTTCGCAACGAATTCACCATCGACGCGAAGTGCGGGCACAACCTTGGACGCGAGTCCGAGCCGACGAGCCTTGTGTGCGCTCCACGGCTCACAAAGCGTGCAACTCTCCATGGCCGCTTCCACGCCCACGAAAAGCGCAAGAAAATCGGTGCTACCGCCGTCCGGGGCCGAGCCATGACGCGGGCCGGCCTGGCCGAAGAGAGCCAGGTCCTGAGCAACCGTAAAGTCGCAGGCCATCCCAATTTCCTGGCCGCCGCCGATGCGCATGCCATTGACCCGGCAGATGACGGGCTTGTCGCAGGTGAGAATGGCGCTGACCATGTCGTTGAAGAGGCGCATGTACTGGCCGTACTCTTCCGGACGACCGGCATAATACTCTGCGTATTCTTTCGTGTTCCCGCCCGTACAGAAAGCGCGATCACCGGTGCCGGTAAACACAACTGCGACGCAGGCCCGGTCGTTGCTGGCACGACGCATGCCGAGAATCACCCCCTTGACCATGTCCGTGGTGTAGGAGTTGAACTGGCTCGGGTTGTCGAGCGTGATCCAGACGGTGTGGAGTCCAGGTGCCTGCTCTCCGGCCACGAACACTGGCTTCTCTTCATAACGGATTCCCGGGGCAGTAGTGGATTCGACCAGATCGTGATTTACAAATTCCATTGTTCTATGACTCCGGTATGAGAATCACGCGACGGGAAACCTCATGCGCATGGACCGCCGCAAATGTCTCGTTGATTGAAGAAAGTGAACGTTGTTCGACAAACGGGGCCAGCTGGATCCGACCAGCCAGGACGAGTTCCAGGATCGCGGGATAGTACTCGGGGAGACAACCCCAGTTGCCGCGAGCCGTGGCATCAAACGCCATCAGATTACTCAGGCGCAGTTCCAGCTTCTTGGGTGTATAACCGATAACTCCGAGATAGCTCCCCTTGGCCAGGAGGCCAAACGCCGTGCCCTGCCCGGCTGGCGTACCCGAGGTCTCGAAGATTCGCCATCGCCAGGTCGGAACGTCGTGCTCAGTGGCAAAAGCCTTCACCGCCTTTTTGAGGGCGCGAAAGTCGAGTTCGGTCGCATTCAGGCCCAGGTGAGCACCGCAGTCAGACAAAGCGTCGAGTTTGGCCTGGTCAACATCGATGGCCACGACGTGAGCTCCAAAAGCCGCCGCGATTTGAACGCCGAATCCCCCCACTCCTCCAGCACCGACGAACACAGCGAGATCTCCCTCCCGCAAGCCGGCTCGGACGATCGATTGATAGGGCGTGGAAACAGCGTCCGCGATAACAGAGAGATCAGCGAGGCCGAGGCCGGCCTGGTTGGACCTGCCGTCGGTCAGATCTGGGACCGGACAGAGACCTACCGCGGGCACACAGACGTGGGATGCAAAACCTCCATGAACGTCATTGCCGGGAAAGACCTGCGTGGGGCAAATCGATCCTTCGCCCGCTTCACAAGCTCGGCAATTGCCGCAGGGGATGACCGCCGGAACGACAACCTCCCGTCCCATCCAGGATTCCACTCCACCGCCCGTAGCGACGACACGACCACTGATCTCGTGGCCAAGAGTGAGCGGAAAGGCGTGCCGAGTCGGCACGGCATCATAAAAGAACCCAAGGTCGGTGTGACAGACTCCACACCCGGCCACCTCAATGAGCACCTCACCTTCGACGGGAGTCTGCTCGCGCTCCATGAGGACCATGGGTTCAGCAACTTCGCGCACCATCCAGGATTTGATATTCATGCACTCTAGAATCGCAGGATCAATATAGGTAAATCAATACCTAAATACCTTAATAGGTCAAAGCGTCTATTTGCAGTAACTTAGGGATGCTCCCAGTTGGACAAACGATCGTGAAGGGGCGACACCACGCCCTTCAGCGCGGTCGGAAATCCCCGTCTAGCTCGCGGACTCGTCATCGAGAGTCGAGTCGTCCTGCGGGCGATCGTCCGGCGGGAGAGGCGGATTGAAGATGGCAACTTCGGCCAGGCTCTTTCTCTCCAGGTCCGGAACAACAGCATCGGCGGCCGGATAGCCGACCGGAAAGAGGATGAACGGTCGCTCGTTCTCGGGCCGCCCAAGAATCCGACTGAGAAACTTCATCGGGCTCGGCGTGTGCGTCAGAGTGCACAGCCCCATGCGGTGGATCGCTGCGATAAAGAGACCGGCGGCGAGCCCGACGCTCTCCTTCACGTAGTAGTTCTTCTGCCTCTCCCCGTCCGGCAGGACTCCGTAGACCTCTTCAAAGAGGACGACGATCCAGGGCACCGTTTCGAGGTAGGGCTTCTGCCAGTCGGTGCCCAAGGGAGCGAGAGCTTCGAGCCACTCTGCGGACATCCGCCCGCCTTCATAAGATCGATATTCTTCTTCTTCGGCCGCCACTCGAATCGAACGACGAATGGCCGGATCGCTGATCGCGACGAAACGCCAGGGCTGACGGTGAGCTCCTGAAGGAGCGGTCGATGCGGTCGCTATGGCGAGTTCGATCAGTTTTCGCGGAACCGGTTCGTCAGAAAAGAAGCGCACGCTGCGTCGGCCATCCATTTCCGCAAAGAAGTCTTCCCCCCGCTGCACCTTCTCCGCTTCCGTGAGTGGGGCCATGGCAAAAGGACGAAATGGATAATCACCATCTTGGCGTGACGACGACACGTACCCTCCGTTCGTTGACTCGGCTCCGGACTCGACAGTTCTGGGCCGAGTATGCCGAACCTTTCGTGGTCCCGTCGATCGAAACCCGATAAGCTTTCCTAGGGAACAGTCATCTGAGACGAGGAGGATTCTTGAGTCTGCGCATCTGCCCGCTTCTGAGTGGGAGTTCGGGAAACGCTACGCTCATTTCCTCGGAAAAGACCGCTCTGCTCATTGACGCCGGAGCTCCGGCTCGGGAGATCGTCACTCGCCTTCGCAAGGTCGGAGTAGACCCTCGCCAGATCCACGGAGTTCTCCTCACTCACTCTCATGCCGATCACTATCGTGCCGCCGGCACCTTGCATGCCCAATACGGTCTGCCCATCTACATCGATCGGTCGGCCGCAAGGGCGCTTCGCCGAAAGGCGATGCGGACGTCGTGGCGTCGGGTCCGGGAGACGCGTCCCATTCCTGAGCAACTCGGCGACCTGGAGATTGAGTGCCTGGACACGCCACATGGATTGGTTGAAGAAGACGGCCGGACCGTCGCCTTTCAGATTCGGCATGGCTCCCGTCGGGCCGCCGTCGTAACCGACCTCGGTGAATTCACCAGGGATCACCTCGAAGCACTTCGTGGAGTCGATGCCATCGTGCTCGAAGCGAACTACGACGAAGAGTCCCTCCGGCGCAAACTCTCCGACTATCAGTTTCAGAAGTCCTGGTCGTATCTTCGGTGGTCGCTTGGGCCACGTGGGCATTTATCGAACACGGCCTGTGCGGAGGCGTTGCTCGAGATTCTTCCGTCTTCCCACGCCCACGTCTACCTGGGGCACCTGAGCGAGAATCACAAGAGACCCGAGTTCGACAACAACTCCTTCGCAACGGCCAGGGCAACCGTCGAAAATGTGTTCAAGGATGCTGGACGGAGTTTGCCACAGATTCATCGAGCCCATCGTCTCGGTCGTGACGCTGCCCCGATCAGCGACATCGTCGAACTCGGCTAAGTTCAGGAACCGTTCGTAGTCGATTCGTGCAGAACCGTCGTGTCGGGTCCCGGTGATCTCACCGGCTCTAGAACTGCCCGAGGAAGTGCTGCCAAACCTCAGGCCTGAGGAGCACGGTCAGGACGACTCCGATCACCGCTCCGCCCAAATGGGCATCGTGCCCAATCCGCCCACGGCGTGAACGCATCCCACCGATCGAGACGAGGACGTAGCCAATCGCAAACACAAAGGCCGGAATCCCGATCGGAAGGAGGAACAGGTAGATCTTGGAGAAGGGCTGAAAAAGGATGTACCCGAAGAGAACACCGCTCACCGCACCCGAAGCTCCGATCGCCCGGTAGCTCTCGTCCTCGCGATGGCGAAAGAAGGCGAGCAGACTCCCACCGAGCATCGAACCCAGATAGACGATGAGAAAACCGGCCTGCCCGAGATAAGACTCCAGAGCAGGACCGAAAAAGAAGAGCGTAAACATATTGAACAGGAGATGCGTGAAGTCTGCGTGGAGAAATCCGGACGTGATCGTCTGATACCACGCACCGTCCTTTTCGATCTTCCAGGGCTGGAGCCCAAAGTCACGAATCAAGGCTGGACTCGAAAACGCCGCCAGACTGACAAGCGCGGTGACGAGAATGACCACTAGAGTTACCGACATCCAATCTTCCTCCGAAAGCTGTTCGCGATATCAGAGGGTACCGCGAACGTCGAAGCAAAACCATCGGATGTCAAAGAGGGCCCCGTCGAGGCCCCTCTTTGTTGAGTTCTCTTTTCGAGCCTAGGCCGCCTGGCGGACCGAACGAACCTCTTGGGGAGGTAGAACTTTCAGCACCTCTTCAAGCGTAGTCTCGCCGCGGATGGCCATCTGGAGGGACTTGAACCCGATTCCGGTCAGCCGTTGAAGGAGAGTGTCCCGGAACTGACGGGACATACCGTGGGCGGCTTCCCCTCGAAGCCAGTCATGATCCTTCGGAGTCGGCGTCCAGAGTTCTGCCACCATCTGTTCACCGCTATAACCCGTCCCACCACAGACATCGCAGCCAAGACCCCGGCTCCAGGCGACCTTGGCCGGAGCGGGTCGGCTCCCGAACCACTCGGCGAGAACGAGTTTGTGGGGCTGATACTCTGCCGAACACTCCTGGCAGTTTGTCCGAATCGAACAGACAGCGAGTCCTCCGATAAACTCCTCGGTCAAACGATCGGCATGGACACCCAGCGTAACCAGACGGCCAAATGCCTGGGTCGTATTGGGGCCACTGACGATCGCCAGGCGAAGTTCCTTGTCGCGGACGTCGCGAAAAACACTCTCGGCCGCCCAGGTATCCTTGACCTCTCCGACACCGGTCAAACTACCCATCTTGCGAGCCGAATCGAGGCCGCCGGATGCCTTTCCGTAGCGAAGCAATCGTAGGTAGACGTCCTCGACCTTGTCCTGTCCAACTCCACAGACAACGAAGATCCCTTCGCCACTCTCGTAGAGTTCTGTCAATCGTTGGCACTCTTCCCCATCGAGCCCGAGATCACCAAAGCGACGCTCAGCCTCCTCGGATTGGGGCTGCGACAAGGTTGTGGCCTGGCGGACATTGCGCTGGGCATCGCGAATCTCATCGGCGGTGATATCGTAGATTTCCTGGATCCGGTCATAGATCTGCCCGCGCATGTCCATGACGAACCGGATCTGCATCCCGGTGGAGATTTCCATCTCCTGCTGAAGACCAATCGCCGCTGGATGCCAAACCGCCAAAGTCAGGACTCGACCGATTTGGGAGACCGGCACGATTCCGTGTCGGATCGCATAGCTCTGCTGGACGAGGCGAGTCAGCCCCTTCTTCCAGGAGTCGTCGACGCGGAGAGGAACATAGGGAATATCGCTCTGCTCAGAGAGGACGCGCGTCAGAGTTACCTCGTCGATGAGGCCACGCTCCGCCAGCACTTCACCGAGAAGCCCGCCTTGCTCTGCCTGAATGGCGAGGGCGACTTCGAGTTCGGTGGGCTCGATCAGTCCACGGGCGACGAGCAACTCTCCAAGCGAGAGACGCTTTCCGTGCAGGTCGAGAAGATCGCGAAGGCGACGTTCGGAAAGAAACCCCAGCTCGACGGCCAGTTTTCCGATCGGTTGACGATCTTCGCGCGGCTGTTTTGACTGCAGCTCGAGGAGTTTCTCCACGTCACCGTCAGTAAGAACACCTTCCTCGACGAGGAGTTCGCCGAGCCGTTTCGGGCGGTGCCCTTCTGGTCCAACCGGGCTGTTCCCATCATCAGTCGATTCAGAAGCGTCGGGTTTGGATTCTTGGGAGTCGCTCATGTCTCTTGTCTGCCTTATATGTCAGTCGTTTGTGTGCGTATTTCACGCTGCCATAATAGTTCGGCCCAAAAAACGCTTTGCTTCAGCTTCCGGTCGCAAACCCGTCAACATCGTTCCGGTTCAGAGATCGTGGGGATGGGCGGCGGTAAGGAAGCGAGCGACGTCGGGATCCTGAGGGTGGGAAAAAAGATCCTCCATCAGCCCGGTTTCGCGGACCTTCCCTCGAATGAGCACGGCCAGTTGCCCTCCGAGACGGCGGACCATTTCGAGATCGTGGGTCACCCACACGGTCGGCCGACCCAAATCGCGAAGAATGGGCCAGGCCTGGTCGAATATCTCCCACCTTGTCGCGGGGTCAAGGCTGACAAAGGGTTCGTCGAGGAGAAGAAGCCCGGGGTCTCGAGCCAGAGCCCGAGCGAGGGCAACGCGGCCCTGCTCTCCTCCGGAGATGTTTTCGGGAAACGCGTCCGCCAGCGAGACCACCCCGAGCCGGTCGAGAAGATGCAGCGCCTCCGCACGACCCACCGAGGGCTGCGAGAAAAGCACGTTGCCGAGGACGGTGAGGTGGGGAAAGAGATGGGATTGCTGAAAACACATTCCCAGCGCCCGGCGAGGAGATGTGACCCAGGTCTGAGAAGCCGGATCTGACCAGACCTGCCCATCGAATTCGATCGATCCTCGCTCTGGTCGATCGAGCCCGGCGATAGCGCGGAGGAGGCGAGTCTTACCCGCTCCAGAAGGCCCGAGGATGACAAGCGGCCAGGTCGAGCACTCCAGATCGATTTCCAGATCGAATTCGCGGAGAGCCGAAGCGAGGCCGCGAATCGAAAGCCGAGCGGTCGACTTCGCATCATCCACCGCACGCGGGGAGCTCATGTGGTCCTCCGGGATTTGCGGTGCAGGACCTCCGCCACAATAAGAAGGAAGAAGGCCAGGACGGTGATCGTGCCGACCATGCGATTAGCAGCCGCATAGTCTCCCGAGAAGATTGCGTCATATATAGCCATGGGCAGAGTCTGAGTCAGCTCGGGAATATTGCCGGCCACGACGATGGTAGCGCCAAACTCACCGAGAGCCCGAGCGAAGGAGAGTGCCAAACCAGCCCCGATCCCCGGTGCCGCCAAAGGAAGCAGGACGAGGCGGAGTGTTCGAATCGGCGAGGCGCCATGGACGGCGGCCGCCTCGACCAGGCCCCGCGGAATCGACTCGAACGCTGTCCGGGCCGAGCGCACGAGGAGAGGAAACGCCACGACCGCTCCGGCCAGAACCGCTCCCGTCCAGTGGAAGACGACGGAGTGACCAAACACTCGCGCGAGAAGTTGCCCAAGGACGCCTTCGGGTCCGAACGCGATCAATAGATAGTAACCAACAACGACCGGTGGGATCACGAGAGGCGCTGTGACGAGAGCGTCGAACACCCGCGACCATCGGGACTCCGTCCGACTGAGCCAGAGGGCAAGTGGAATACCGAGCACGGCGACCAGAACGGTCGAAAGAGAAGCCACAAAGAGCGAAAGAGTCAGTGGGCTCATCTGGATTACGGAGCGGCGCTGGAGGAGATGGGGTAAAAACCGTGGCGGAGAAGCTCGTTCCGAGCTTCGGGTCCGCAGACAAAATCGACAAATGCGTTAGCCAGCTGAGCGCTGGCCCCCTTTCCCAAAGCGACGATGGGGTACTCGATGAGGCCCGATACTTCTGTGGGGATAGCCTCGGTTACCCGGAGGCCAGACGACGAAGCCACATCGGTACGGTAGACGAGCCCGGCCGCAACCGCGCCCGTCTCGACGTAGCGAAGAACCTGCCGAACATTCTCGGCCAGAACGAGCCGGCCATGAAAGCGGTCCTCCAATCCCAAGGTCTGGAGGCTCCTCTCTGCATAGGCTCCCGCCGGGGCCAAGCGGGGATTTCCCATCGCGAGAGGGCGGGACGAATCGGCGACCGAAAGGAGAGTCGTCCCTTCCCGCTTCGACACGAGCACGAGTTCGCCCCGAGCGAAAACCATCACGGAGGCACCGATCCTCGCGTCATGGGCGAGGAGATTTTCTATGGGAAGGCGGCCAGCCGCGGCAAAAACTCCAACCGGGGCACCCCGCTCGATTTGCGTGGCAAGCATGGCGGATCCGCCGAAATTGAGCCGAATCCGAACATCGGGGTGTTCGGCTTCGAAGTATTTCACCAGCGATGAAAAGACTGTGGTGAGGGATGATGCGGCCGAGACGAGGAGGGTTCCTTTGAGACTCGCCCCCGTTTCGGGAGGCGAGTCTGATCCGGCCGCGGCAGGATGCGACACGATAAGGGCAGTCACGAGCAAAAATGCGAGTGCCGTCCGCATCTTACTCAGCTAGTGACCAGCGGGCATTTCGACTTGAAAGCTCGCCTTTACTTTCGCCGCCAGAGCGTCCTTGGGGAGGGCGCCGACGTGATTCTCGACCACCTCACCGTCCTTGACGAAGAGGAGGGTCGGAATCCCCTGGACCTGGTACTTGGCAGCCAGACCCTGGTTGTTGTCCACGTTGACTTTGACGAAATTGACGTTCGCCCCGAACTCCGTTGCGAGTTCTTCGACGACGGGTCCGACCATGCGGCAGGGTCCGCACCAGGGTGCCCAGAAATCCACTACGGTGGGGGTCGTCGACTTGAGAACGTCAGAGTCGAATTGAGCTTCGTTGATTTCTTGTACGGCTGACATGTTCGGTCCCTCTCTCTCGTTCGATTCGCCCGCGGTTCCCGCGAGCTCTGGGGTTTTTCTCGATCACCCGTTAGGATGCCTGACGCTGGTCAGAGGTAACGGATCTAATTGCGGCTCAAATCCAGCATCCGCTGGAGAGGAAGACGGGCACGATCGAGCAGCGCCTCGTCGACATGCAGCTCGGGTTTCCGATCCCGCATACATAGATAGAGCTTCTCCAACGTATTGAGCTTCATGTGCGGACATTCATTGCATGCCTCGCAGGCTCCCTCGGCGGGAGCTGGAATAAATCGCTTACCCGGCGCCAGCTTCTCCATTTGATGGATGATTCCTGGCTCGGTCGCAATGATGAACTCTTCGCTCGCATCCGTCTCCGTGAACTTTAAGAGACTCGAGGTCGAACCGACGTGATCGGCCAGATCGAGAACGGAACGATCGCACTCCGGATGAGCGATGACTTTTGCTTCGGGGTGGCGAATCTTGAGCTGACGGATCTTCTTTTCCGAAAAAATCTCGTGAACCTGACATGTCCCTGGCCAGAGAACCATGTCACGACCGATCTTCCCGATGAGATAACGCCCAAGATGACGATCGGGCGCAAAGACGATCTTCTGATCTTCCGGAAGTGACTCGACCATCTTCGCCGCGTTCGATGAAGTACAGATCAGGTCGGAGAGGGCCTTTACTCCTGCCGAGCAGTTGATGTAGCTGATGACAGCATGGTCCGGGTAGTTCTCGAGGAACTTGGCGAGGGCAGCGGGCGGGCAGCCATCGGCGAGGGAGCACCCCGCATCCATGTCCGGGACCAGCACCTGCTTCCCCGGATTGAGGATTTTTGCGGTTTCGGCCATAAAGTGGACCCCGGCAAAAACGATCACATCTGCGTCCGTCTCGGCAGCTCGTTGGGCCAGATAAAGGCTGTCTCCGACATGATCGGCAATGTCCTGAAGGTCACCGTCCTGATAGAAATGGGCCAGGATGACCGCATTCATTTCCTTCTTGAGACGATTGATCTCGTGGAAGAGGTCCAGTTCGGGATCGATCCCGCCCCGGCCAACGACAGCCGAATCCCTTTTCCCACTGCCACTTAGACTATCACCAGTCAATTCTTTCATCCTCCCGGCAGGATCGGAGCAGCCGATCGCAAGTCGCATTCCCACCGCTCGCAAGTCGCATTTGGACCTCTCGCCAAGCATTGCGCTTCGCGAACGAGCAAGAAAGATAACCGTACCTCTCCCTGCATCAAGCACGCAAGCGAGCGACTGATCTTGCAAAACGCTCGACTCAATGGCGTTTTGATCTAAAGCAATAACTCCAGACAGTCGAATCTGGTTTCTGACGGGTGGCAAGTATCCACGTACCGGGGGTTGTCCCGAATTGACGGATACCCGCCACAAGCTGGCGCCTCGGCGCCGAGGAAGAATCGAAATTGTCGGCCGGTCCGCCCCTGGCGACGCGGAACCGACGAGGAGAAGAAATGAAGGCATGGACTGCCACATTGTTCTTGGGACTAGCGCTGATTCTGCACGGATGCGGAATCAGTGGAGGAGGCTCGGGCGGGCCGTCGGATAAAACCGACGATCTGGCCATCCGAAATGTCGAGGTTGTTTCGGTGACAGATTCTTCTGCCACGGTTGGATGGGATACGACCCAGGATGCGGTCTCGACCTTCTTCTACGGCGAGAACGCCTCTCTCCTCGGGTTGACCAAGGCGTCTGCCCTGGGCAAAACCCATCTAGCGGTGTTGGAAGATCTTCAGGAAGACACGGAGTACCATTTCCAGATCGCAGCCGATGACGGTGTCGGAAACAGCGTGCGAACAGATTTGGCTTCACTCCGAACCGAGCTCTCCGAAGACCACAACGACACGACCGCACCCGTCATTTCCAACATCCAGATCGTGGGGATCACGCCGACTTCAGCCACGATATTCTGGGACACGGATGACCGCACGACTGGCTGGATCGCCTACGGACCAGGGTTGGCCAACGATCAGTCCACTCCGGAAAATGAGTTTCGGCGCAGCCACAATCTTGTCCTGTCGGACCTCTCTCCGAATACGGAGTATGACTTCCAGATTCACGTCTCGAACCGGGCGAACTTATCCGGGCACAGTGCGCCGGGCACGTTTGAGACGGAATCCTTTCCGACACTTACCATCGTCCCCGACGGAAGCACGTTCAACATCGGGCAGGAATTCACCTTCGAGATTCAGGTCGAAGGAGCGACGAACGTCGCGGGCTTGCAGATGATGGTCAATTACAATGCGGCCAAAGTGAAGATCCTCGACTTCGACGCCGGTGGATTCTTCAACGAAGGCGGTCACATCTGGCTGCTCCGCAATTCCAACTATTTTCCAATCGATGCTGACTTCACCTGGGAGATCACATACGACGAAGGTTCGGCCGTTGGGAGCGAAGCCCCACGGTCCGGAACGCTGGCGGTCGTACGAGCTCAAGCAATTGGCGAGACGTCCGGCAGCAACATTTCCTTTCAGCTGCTTCCTTTGAATGCGGCTGATGGGGAGACATACGACCCTAACAATTCTGAGAACGCGACCCGTCTACTGGATCACCACCGGAATCCAATTCCGGTCTCTGTCCGAGACGCGACCATCGAAATCTCGGCTGGAGGAAATCCATGAGACGGAAACGGCTAGCAGAATGGAATTGGCGAGGCACCGCGTACCCCGCGCAAATGAGGGAACGGGACGGTCCTCGAGTCCTCGGAGGGGGGCCGGCCATCCGCTCGCGAGACCCGGACGAACGGAGCCTGCGAACGGAAACCGGAACCCACAGTTCTCACATTGATAACGCGAATTTGCTCGACAGGGAAAGCCTGCAGCGCCAGGGAAGAGATAACGAAAATCGGAGTCTCATGGGCGCAGGGAACGAGCAAGAAGAGTTCCAAGGAGGATACTCGATGTCTACTCGAATCACCGTCACCACCGGGATCTTTGTTGTCCTGATGCTTGCTCTTGGCACCGTAGCCAAGGCAGCTGTTCAGTACGATGCGGTTCTGGAGTGGACGGGACCGTACTTTCGGATCGTCAACGACCCAGCTCTGAATCAAGAGACCGACGCCGGTTTCGTTGATTTTCCATTCCAGATGCCTACGGCAGTTGCTGCCCGTGAGCATGCAGCCGATGGACGCGATGTCGTCTATGTCGTCGACTCCGGTAACAACCGGGTGCAAGTCTTCGAGGCGAACGCGACCTACAACTACACCGACGAGACCACAGACACTTTCGTGGGTGGTGGTGCAGCCGTCGCCAACGACTGGGACGATGACCAGATCTTCCTGGCCGAGTGGTCAGCAGTAGCTGACACCTGGGTCCTGATCCATTCGGAAGTCGTCACGATCGACGGTGAAACCTGGACCTATGTCGCCAACCTGGCTGGTAAGACAGCTGCCGACAAGGTGTACACCATCGACTACGCGGACGCCACCGATGCTCCAGAGATTCTCTTCCCAAGTGGATCGCTGAGTGCAACGAGCGAATATGATCTTCGCTACCTGGTCACGAACAACCAGACGGCGGCAACCGATGCCTACGGAATCGGTGATGTGGACTACGGAATCGGCAACGGTGCCACTCCAGTCCGGACGGAGATCACCGAGGCCTCGGGCGGACCATCCACCTTCGAGCAGCTTCGTTCGATCGCGGTCATCGAGAATGAGGTGACGGCCACTTCGGACGATCTCTTCCTTCTCGACACGGCTGACGCGTCGGAGAAACTGTTCTACTTCACGGTACCCGTTGCGGGAACTCCTGTTGCCTTCGGCGAGTCATACGATGACGCGCTCAACACACCTTGGGACGTAGCAGTCGCTCGTTCCGGTGCGTCGGTCCGCGCCACCGTCACCTCTGACGGAACGGGTCCTTTCACTGTTGCGCCGGTTGTCACGGACGACAGTCAGGTCACGGGTCACACCTACACCGTTACGGTTGCGGGTGCAGACGTCTCGATCACCGATGCGACGACAGGCCGGGTTCTTCTCGACACAGGTCCGTTCGCAGACATGGACGATCCATACCTCGGAGTCCCGGGACTCTCCTTGCCGCTTAGTGGCCTGATCGGAGTTTCAACTACCGTTGTGACGACTCCCGCCACAGTGAGCCGGTACGTCTTTGTCGCAGATACGGGCAACGACCGGGTCAAGGTCATCAGTATGCCGGATGTAGCAAGCATGGCGGGTGGATGGCTGGCGGGTGACGCACGCACGGTTGACGCACAGCCTACGACCCCGACCGCGACTGGCGACGACGCGACGGTCGACTATTCTGAGTCGACACCGGGTACGGTAACCGAGGATATGCTTTTCCGGACGGCGACTGCGCCGCTCAAGGAAGGCACTCTCGACACGATCACCTTCGATCCGGATGGTACGCCGGTCGTGTGGATGCGAATCGCGGACATTTCAACGGCCACTCCGACCGATCTGGTCTACGAAGTCGATTGGATGACCGGAATGATCCGTTTCGGTGACGGTATCCACGGTGCATTGCCTCCAGCATCGACAGCATTCGAGTATGCATATACGACGTCACCTGACGTCCTGCGCTGGGGCTCCAGTGGCACCGGCGAAGGCCGCTTCAGTGGTCCGAAGGGGATCGCGGCTCGTTGGAACGCCACGATTGCCGGATACGACGTCTATGTTTCCGATAGCGGTAACAATCGCGTGCAGAAGCTGCGCTTCCTGCCGGGCAACACGGCGACGAACGTGCCTGCTCGTATGGAGTACGTGACCGAGTGGTCGGACGTGAGTTCCGCCAGTGACCAACTCAGTGGACCTACCGACGTCGTCGTGGAGGCGGAAGCCGGTGGTGACGTCTGGGTAGCTGTTTCGGACAACGGCAACGACCGTGTCGCCATGTACAAGGATACGGCCGCGAGCGGAAACAACGACGCGACCGCACCAACCTACGATGCCGCCCTCGGTAACGAAGGTAACATTCTTGGCCAGTATGCTGACGTCACGGGTGTGGCGGCTCTCGTCAACGGAAACGACCTCGACTGGTACATCGCCGATGGCCAGCGTGGATCGATCACCAAGTACGAGGAGTCTCCAACTCCGACGATCGCGGTGACCTGGACCGGTCTTCCCGACTGTTTCCCACCGACCGGGTCGTATGCCATCAGCTGGACGACTGCAAACACTCCGGACGGCGGCTACATCGATATCTACTTCGATACGGCAGCGACGTTCGACGAAGCGACCGCACAGCTCGCCTACACCTCAGGTTCCGTCAGCTCGGTTAGCACCGCGGTGACCTGGACCTTCGCCGATACTCCAGGCGGCGTGCCGGCCGACGGCACGTACTACCTGT
>Ga0315338_1000899_pt1 | contig 48367 bp, 53 predicted proteins | sample ASW8metaG_FD_204518 | JGI IMG/M metagenome (GOLD analysis project Ga0315338, IMG submission 204518) | Ammonia-oxidizing marine archaeal communities from Monterey Bay, California, United States - ASW #8 | ecosystem: Environmental > Aquatic > Marine > Coastal | place: USA: California | collected... | reverse complement strand
AACGCCGGCTGGCTGCTGTGGCCTGGGCTGCGGCGCAACGCTGGCTGGCTGCTGTGGCCTGGGCTGCGGCGCGGCGCTGGATGGTTGCTGAGGCCTGGACTGCGGCGCCGGTGCCTGCTGCGGCCTGGGTTGTGGAGCAACGGCAGCGGGCTCGAGGCTCAGCTCCACGACGGCTAGCTCTAGCGGCAGCGGGGAAGGCTGGTCGAACTTGAGGGAGACCTGACCGAAGAGCCGGAGAGCGCGCAAGACATGCTCGATGGAAACGTTGCCCGCGGCGAAAGAGATCTCTGCGTGAGCTTCCTTGGACAGCTCGATCGCGTCATGCACGCCGCTCCTCATCAGCAGCGCCGCTCGCAAGAAATCGACGGTCATGCGGTGCAGAGGACGCAGGTCGATGCCCTCCGATGCGATCTCGTTGATCAGCTCGAGCGCCGAGGTCGTATTCCCGCCCAGCACGTGCTTGACGAGAGCCACTGCGTGCTCTTCCCCGCCGATGCCGAGCAGCTCCTGCACCTGCTCGAGCGTCACGTGGGCTCCGAACGATGTGATGAGCTGATCGAGCAGGTTGGTCGCATCGCGCAGGCTGCCGCTGGAGGCGCGGGCGATGTTGCGCAACACTTCCGGTGAGACGTCGACGCCCTCGGCGGCCGCGATCTCCGTGAGCCGCCCGACCACGTCGCTCGGCGTGATGCGGTGGAAATCGAAGCGCTGGCACCGCGACACGATGGTGGCAGGCAGGCGGTGCGGCTCGGTGGTTGCGAGCACGAAGGCGGTCTGCGGGGGAGGCTCTTCGAGCGTCTTGAGGAACGCGTTGAACGCATCGGTCGTGAGCGCGTGTGCCTCGTCGATGATGTAGACCTTCATCTTGCCGTGGGTCGGGGCGAAGCGCACCTTCTCCCGAAGATCGCGCATCTCGTCGATGCCTCGGTTGGATGCAGCGTCGAGCTCGATAAGGTCGACGAAGTTACCCTGGTCGATGGCGGCGCAGGCGTTGCATACTCCGCACGGGTCGCCGACGCCATCGGGCCGGCCGGTGCAGTTGAGCGCCTTGGCCAGCACGCGGGCGGTGCTGGTCTTGCCGGTGCCGCGCGGGCCGCAGAGCAGGTAGGCATGCGCTGTCCGGTTCGTCGCTACGGCCTGGGCGAGCGTCTGCGTGACGGAGCCTTGTCCGACGATGTCGGCGAAGCTTGGCGGGCGCCACTTACGATAGAGCACCTGGCCGCTCATCCCGCGAAGCCCGCGGGGAGAAGCCCGTCGGCTGCGAGCTGTTCTAGGACCTGCTGCTCCAGGCTGCGCATGATGGCCTCTTCGCCGGGCTCGGCGTGGTCGTGGCCCATGAGATGGAGCACACCGTGCACCATCAGCAGGGCGACCTCTTGCTCGGTCGCTACATTGTGCTCGCGCGCTTGGCGCATCGCTAGAGGGTAAGAGAGGATTACTTCGCCGTGTGAGGCCTCGGTGCCAGGGGCCGCGGGGAACGACACTCCTGACTCGGGGTTGACCCCCTCCCCGACAGAAGGGCTCGTATCGCCGAACGACAGAACGTCCGTCACCTCGTTGAGTCCGCGGAAGCGCGCGTTGAGGTCAAGCAGGGTATTGTCGTCGGCAACCACGACGCTGGCGCCGGCCGCCCCTCCCGGGTCGCCCGCTTCGAGGGCCGCCGCGAGCACGCGCTTCGCCCAAGCGGCCTTTACTGGCGACCGGAAAGCCGGGAAGATGCGCACGTCGATGGGGCGTTTCGCGGGGCTGTTTGGCATGAGCGTTGGACGCCCAGCCATCATAGCATCGGGGTCACTCCCCAGATGACTTGGCGGAGCCACTGCTGCGGAGCAGGATGACGCGGGGGTCCATATCAAGGTACGTGGCGATGCCGCCGGAGGCAACGAAAAGCATTCGGTCGTTGCGGCTGCGACACAGAACTCATTCGGGGGCGCTAGCGGAACGAAAGATGCGTTGGCGTTCTGCAGCCGGGTTGAGCCCGGTTACCGCGACGACTGCAGATGGAGCGGCCATGGCCTGCGACGGTGCGTTATGATTGGCGCCCATCATAGGAGAATTCCACATGATTATTCAGGCAGTGGAGCTTGCGAAAGCGGTGTTTGACCGCAACGAGGCGATTCTGCTGCGCGCGTTGGAGGGGCTCACCGTCGACGAGTTGCAGGTGCAGGTAGGCCCCGACTCCAATCCGATCGGGTGGCTCATGTGGCACCTGAGCCGCGTGCAGGACAATCACTTCTCGGCGATGGAGGGCAAAGAGCACGCCTGGATCACCGAGGGGTGGAACGAGAAGTTCGACCGAGCCGACAAGCCCACGTCCGACCGGGGCCGCGGCCATACCTCCGAGGAAGTCGCCGACTTCCGGCCGCCCGACGTGGACACGCTGATCGCCTACTACCGGTCAGTCAGAGCGCATAGCGCCGCGTTCCTCGATGGGCTGACCGAAGCCGACCTCAATCGCCCCGTGCCTAACCTGGCCGGCGACGGCACGCAGCCCATGCGGGAGCGTTTCGAGATGTCGCTGATGGACACGCTGCAGCACTCCGGCCAAATCGCGTATCTGCGGGGTCTCATCAAGGGCAAGGGCTGGCTACCCAGCTAACCAGATATCCAGATAGCCGGAGGGCGTGCTATGGACGGCGCCGAGATCGTTTCCGATGGACTTTCGCGCATCAATCGCATCCTGCACCGGGCGCTTGAGGGAGTGCCCGTGGACGCGCTGAACCGCCTTCCGGTGCCGCACGCTAACTCGATGAGCTGGCTGGCGTGGCACCTGACCCGGGTCCAGGATCACCACATCTCAGATCTGGTCGGCGTCCCTCAGCTGTGGATCTCTGACAAGTGGCACGAGCGCTTTGGCATGGCCGCGGACGAAACGGAGACCGGGACGGGGCATACACCGCAGCAGGTCGGCGCGCTCCAGGTGGAGTCGGCCGACGTGCTGCTCGGCTACACGGATGCGGTTCTCGCTCGCGGTGTCGAGTACCTGAAGGGGGTCACGCCCAAAGGCCTGGACGCCGAGATCGACGAGCCCCAGTACGACCCGCTGCCCACCGTTGGCGTTCGCCTGGTGAGCATCCTGGGTGACAACCTCTCCCATGCAGGCCAGGTCGCGTATCTTCGCGGCTACTTCGAGGGCCTCGGTTGGCTGGGCGTGTAAGCCGACCGGGGGGGGGTTGCATAACGATGCTCACCCTCCCTGGCGTGATAGCACTCGTACTGTTCAAGAACAACGAGGAACGGAACGCATGGAGGAAATCATGCCCCTAAGCATCGCTCAAATCCCGCGGCAGCTCGACTTCACGCGAGCGACGGTCCGTAATTGGATAGATCCGGCCTATAGGCCGGAAATCCCGAGGGCGGATACACTGATGAGTACCGGCGCCTCGTTGGTCGAAAGAACCGCTCAGGCCACTGGCGGATCGAACAAGCCGACCTCGATGCCTTCCTCCACCCAGGAAGAGAGGGGGAACCTGTCATGAATGCTGCTACGGCTCTCTATATGGAAACGATCGAGCGTTCAGACGCTGTGCTGCGCCGTGCGGTGGAGGATCTGAGCGCTGACGAGCTGCGCAATCAGCCTGCGGGCCCTGGCAGCAACCCGGTCGGGTGGCTGGTGTGGCACATGACCCGCACCCGCGATTCGATCATCGCGAGCATCACCGGCGCGGCGACGATATGGGAGTCAGATGGCTGGGCTGACCGCTTCGGCATGGCCGGAGAACCTCTCCGATTCGTCCCCGAGAACGTGCACACGTTCGACCCCAAGGACTTCGAAACGCTGATCGGCTATTTCGACGCGGTCGCGGAGAAGACAAAGGCGGCCGTCGAGGGCTTGCCCGAGGACGACATGGAGCGCCTGGTCGAGTCGACCATCCCGGGGCGGCCGGCGCAGCCGGTGGCATCAAGGCTCAGTGTGATTATGAACGACAACATCCAGCACGCCGGACAGATCGCCTACCTTCGCGGGCTGATCCGCGGGCACGGCTGGCTTTAGCGTGACCACCGACCCGAACCGAGTCCCCAAGCTCTCGCTTGACAGCTTCTCGCTGGCTGGGCGGGTGGCCATCGTGACCGGCGGTAGCGACGGCATCGGCCGCGGCATCGCGCACAGCTTCGCCGACGCGGGCGCGAAGGTGGTGATTGCGGCGCGCGGTCAGGAGAAGATCGACAGTGTCCTCGCGGAGCTGGCAGCCAAGGGCCACGATGCGCTTGGCGTGCCGACCGACGTCACGGACCCCGAGGCGACACAGGCCCTGGCGCGTCATGCGCTCGAGCGCTTCGGGCAGATCGACATCCTGGCCAACGTGGTGGGCGGCTCGCAAGGCCCCACGTTCAAGCGTGGGCCCTTGCTGGAGCTGGACAAGGCCGACTTCATGGAGGCGGTCAACATCAACGTGGCGAGCGCGTTCCTGTGCAGCAAGGCGGTCGTGCCGCACATGCTCGAGCGTGAGCGTGGCGTGATCATCAACATGGCCTCGATCGGTGCCCGCGAGTACCGCCCACCGGAGACGGGCATGAGCGTGTACAACATGACCAAGGGAGCCATCCTCCATCTCACGCGGAGCATGGCCAAGGAGTGGGCGCCGTACGTGCGGGTGAACTGCATCAACGCGGGCCATGTCATCACGCCGCGGCGCGCGCGGACCGAGGCCCCGGAGCGCAAGGCGCGCAGCCTCGCAGAGATCATGGTCGGGCGCTTCGGCGAGCCGGAGGACATCGGCGCGGCGGCCGTCTACCTCGCATCAGATGCAGGGAGCTTTATGGACGCTGCGTTCATGGACGTGCACGGGGGAACCTAGATTAGCTGGAGGTGATCGATGGATCTGTCAATGTTTGCCATGGAGGGCCGCACGGTCATCATCACGGGTGGCAGCGGAGGGATCGGCCGCGGCTGCGCCCGGGCGTTCGCCAACGCCGGCGCCAACATCGTGATCGCGTCGGTGCCAGCCGACAGTATCCCCCCCGCGGTTGAGGAGGTGGAAGCGCTCGGCGTGCAGGCGCTCGGCGTCACGGCTAACGTGACCGACCCAGCCCAGGTTGCGAACATGGTCAGCCAAACCATGGACCGATTCGGGCGCGTCGACGTCCTGGTGAACGTGGCCGGCGGCACGTACAGCCGCAACCCGGACATGCCGCAGTTCGTCCGTGCCCCGCTGCTCGAGCTGGACCAGGCAGATTTCATGACCGCGTTCGAGGCGAACGTAGCGAGCGCCTTCCTTTGTGCGAAAGCGGTGGTGCCGCACATGAAAGCGCTGGGCAAGGGTGCCATCATCAACACCGGGTCGTTCGCCGGCCTTGTCAGCCGGCCCGGCGGCGGGGACCTTGCTGCTTATGGATCGGCCAAGGCCGCGGTCCACGCGCTCACGACACGAATGGCCTACCAGTGGGGCCCCGAGGTGCGGGTCAACTGCATCGCGCCGGGCACCATCGACACGCCGCGTCCGTCGGGGACGGTGAGGCCCGAGATGGCCGACGCCGCGAACCGCATCCCCCTGGGACGCGTAGGGTACGGCGACGACATTGGCAAGGTGGCGCTGTTCCTCGCATCCGACGCCGCTGGCTTCGTGAACGGTGTGACGCTGCCGGTCACGGGCGGGGAATAGCACCGCCCCTGATGCCGTCTATGTCGCCGCGCTTACCGGCGAGGCCGTCGCGACCATCAGACCGGAGGCAGCGGTCGAGTCTGTGCTTGCCGACACGCCAGCCATGGCGCTAGGGAACCGCAGATGACAACTCATCTGCGGGCACCGAAACGGAGCCTCATTCGCCTCTCATGAACTCGGACCAAAAGTAGCCGACTCCAGAAGGAAATGGAGTTGGTGCCAGGGCGCTCACGCTTGCTCTATGCGGAGGTGAAGCCGCCATAAGAACTGGCAACATTACTCGCATAGAGCACGCGCAGGATCCACGCTCTCGGCGAGGACCTCATCAGCATCCTGAAGGCGAGAAGGGAATCTCGATTCGGCATTCATCGATCGGTGGTGAACGCGGGCCCAATGGCACTGGGCCCCTGCCGGCCTAGGGCTCACTGCTCGGGGGCCGAGCCGTGTTCACCCTACTGATCCAACACGTTCTCCTCCCACCCCGCTGCCACCAGCCCCTCCCCCCTTGCGCATTACGTACGCTAGCGCGATACCCGGTAGCAATCGAGCTACGATTGATACCAAGGGCCCCGACGAGCGGTAACTCAGCTTCCAGGGCCTTCGATGTCAATCACGGATCGAACCCACGGACCAGCAACCCGGAATGCGAAAAACGGAATGATCGGCATGCCGAAATCTTGGACACGAGCAGGGCGAGCCTGTCACGCCGGCGCCCGGAAGCACCCAGTCACGTGGTCGTTCACCATGCCCACCGACTGCATGTACGCGTAGACGATGGTGGAGCCGACGAACTTGAAGCCGCGGTTCTTCAGGGCCTTCGAGATCGCATCGGATTCGGGCGTGGTGGCGGGGACCATGTCGTCGGTCAGCACGTCGGGCCGCGGCAGCGTTCGGCCGCCCACGAAGCCCCAGATATACGCGTCGAAGCTGCCGTGCTCGCGTTGCACGTTGACGAACACCTGGGCGTTGGTGATGATCGACTGTAGCTTCAGACGGTTCCGCACGATGCCGGAGTCCTGCATCATGCGCTCCACGTCAGCCTCACCGTAGGCCGCGACGCGCTCCGGGTCGAAGCCCTTGAACGCGGCGACGAACGCGGCGCGCTTGTGCAGGATTATGCGCCACGAGAGGCCCGCCTGCGCCGCCTCCAGCGACAGGAACTCGAAGAGCGTCCGCTCATCGTGCGTGGGGACGCCCCACTCCGCATCGTGGTAGCGGATCATTAGGTCATCGACGGGCCAGGGACAGCGCATTCGCTCGGGTTGCGTCAAGGGAGCGACGGTCATGGGACGGATTGTAGACTAACTGTGTGGAAGATCAGAACGCCCCATTGTTGTCGGAGCGCCGCCCAGGCCCCGGCTCGCGGCCTCGCTCGTATAAGACGGACGCCATCGTGCTGCGGAGCCGCGCGGGCCGCGAGGCCGACCGCCTCGTGACGGTGCTGACACCTGCCGCGGGCAAGCTGTTTGTGACTGTCCGCGGCGCGCGCCGGATCAACAGCCGCCTCGGCGGTCACTTGGACGTGTTCAATCGCACGCGCCTGACTCTCGCCCTCGGCCATCGTTTCGATGTGGTAACCGGAGCCGAGTCCATCGAGAGCTTCGGTGCGCTGAAGGCTGACCTCGACCGCCTCGCAGCCGCGCTATATCTCGTGGAGCTCACGGACGCCTTGGTCCCGCAAGAGGCGCCGCATCCGGGCGCCTACGCGCTGCTGCTGGATGCGTTGCGCGCGCTCGACCAGGGTGCGGCGGTGGCGGCAGTCCCACGCTATGCCGAGGTTCGGCTGCTCGAAGACGCGGGGTACCTGCCCGAGATGACCTTGTGCCTGGTGTGTGGGAACGAACTGATGCCCGGCCATCATCGATTTGCGCCCGGCCTTGGCGGCGTGGTGTGCGGCACGTGCGTGGTGCCCGTGGGGCAGGTGCTGCCGCTCTCGCTGGATGCGCTGAAGGTGCTCCGGCACTTCGCGCGCTCTCCCATGGAGGTAGCGGTGGCGCTGCATGTGGGGCCGGAGCTCGCCGGTGAGCTGGAGCGCATCCTCGGCACGGCGGTGACACACGTGCTCGAGCGCGAGCCCGCGACTGCCGAGTTCGTGGAACAAGTGCGCCGGCTGCGGAGGAACGCGACAGGAATCGCCCCGCGCGCCTAGAGCCGCTCGACCATGGTTCTTGCGACGGGGACCAGGGCTGTCGAGCCTGCAACGCGTCCCGGCCGCCTACCTACACGCGCTCGGCACCACGTTTCGCGTGGAGGATGAGGAAGGCGGACCCATTGCCAGAGCACAGGGGAAATCGCGTGGTGCGAGAGCTAGGTGATGACCACCGGCTCTTCGCTAACCTCGCCGTTGACGATACGGAAGATGCGCAGATCCGGGTTCGTTTTGTCGAGCAGCGAGACAATCAGATAGTACGAATCCGGATAGGTGGCGAGTCCGATGTCCGTCTTGGAGGGCTCGGCGGGGCTGTGGGTGTGGGAGTGATAGATGACCTGAAGCTCCCAGTCTTGGTCATCGATATCCCGTAGCACCGTGTTCATCTCCCTGCCATCCATGCTGTAGCGGTAGGGGCTGTGTTGTGTATTCGTCATTGCATAGCGCTTCACCACGCCTCCCCCGTTGGGGCCAGCAAGAATCCCGCAGCACTCGTTAGGTTCATCTTCAAGGGCTTGCTGAACGATGGCGTCGGCGAGTTGACGGGGTAGGTCCACGGGTCGACTCCTGAGCCTGAGCATGGCCAGTTGACGTGTTGGTGCGGCGAGGCTACGGGGTGACCTCGAGCGGGATGCCCGTCGGGGCTGTCACCTCTCCGATCACGATGCCGGCGACGTCTCGAGCTGAGAGCTCCTTCATGAGCTTGCCGAGCCCGTCCGCGGCGATGCAAAGCAGCATTCCCCCTGACGTCTGCGCGTCGCACATGAGCAGCTTGCTCTCGATGCCGATGTCAGCGTGCCAGCGGATGTCCTTGTCCGCCGCGTCGTAGTTGGCGCGCGTGCCCCCGGGCACGACGCCGCGTTCCGCGAGCTCAGCGGTGCCGGGCAGCAAGGGCACGTCGGAGAATCGGACGTGGGCGGTGGTGCCGCTCGCGCGCATCATGCCCAGGAGGTGCCCTGCGAGGCCGAAGCCGGTCACGTCGGTGCCGGACCGCACGCCCGCGGCGAGCATCGCCTCGGAGGCCGCCCGGTTGAGCTGGCGCATGGAGGAAACGGCGCCCGCGAGCGTCGCGTCGTCGGTCACGCCCGCCTTCGCGGCGGTGGTGATGATGCCGGTGCCAATGGGCTTCGTGAGCACCAACGAGTCGCCCGGCTTGGCGTCGGCATTGGTGACGATACGTTCCGGGTGGATCGTTCCGGTCACGGCCATACCGTACTTGGGCTCGCGGTCCTTCACGGTGTGGCCGCCCGCAATCAGCACGCCTGCCTCCTGCGCCACGTCGCTGCCGCCCTGCAGAATCCGGGTGAGGACGCCCTTGTCCAGGTCCTCCGGGAAACAGACGACGTTGAGGGCCAGCAGCGGCGTGCCGCCCATGGCGTAGACGTCGGACAGCGCGTTTACCGCCGCGATGGCGCCGAAGTCGTAGGCGTCGTCGACGATCGGTGGGAAGAAGTCGATGGTCTGGATCACGCACAGGTCGCTGGTGAGGCGGTAGACGGCGGCGTCGTCGCCCGTGTTGAACCCGACGAGCAGGTCAGGGTGCTGCACGTGAGGGAGATGGCTCAGGACCTCGCCGAGATCCTCGGGACTGAATTTACCCGCTCAGCCGGCGCAGGTTGCGAGGCTTGTGAGGCGGAAAGGCGTGTCTTGCTGCATGGTGGCGATTATACCTTGGAGCATGGTGCTTGCGGCCAACCCCCGCGGGGGGTTGGCGAACGATCAGATGTGCGTCGGCTACCGGAGGGCGCAGAGCCGTGGACAGCAAAGAGGCCCTGAGTGGCCGGGGCTCGGGGTGGCTTGTGCGGATTCGGCTTTATGCGCCAGAGGGGACCGCACCTTCGAGCGGCGGGGCCTCGGACTCGAATAGCTTCTGGAGCTCGTCGCCTTCGACGGTCTCGTTCTGCATGAGATGGCGCGCGATCTGCACGAGCTTCCCGTAATGTTCGATCAGCGCCCGCTTCGCCGTGGAATAGGCCTCCAGGATGATGTTCTGGACCTCGTCGTCGATCTCCTGGGCGACCTTCTCGCTGTAGTCGCGCTGCTCAGTGATCTCGCGTCCGAGGAACACCATCTCCTCCCGCTTGCCGAAGGTGCGAGGGAGGAGCTTGCCGCTCATTCCGTAGCGAGTCACCATCGCCCGCGCGATTCCGGTCACCTGCTCGAGGTCGTTGCTCGCTCCCGTCGTGACCTCGCCGAACGTGACCTCCTCTGCCACCCTTCCGCCGAGCGCCATCGCGATGCGGTCCATGAGCTGAGGCCGCGAGTAGAACATGCGATCCTCAGCGGGGAGCGACTTGGTGTAGCCGGCGGCCATGCCCCGGGAAATGATGGATATCTTTTGCACCGGGTCCGCGTGTGTGAGCAGATGGCCGACCAGGGCATGACCGCCTTCGTGGTAGGCGACGATCTCCTTCTCGTGCTGGGAAATCACCCTGCTCCGTCGCTCCGGACCCATGGTGACGCGGTCCACCGACTCCATCAGCTCGTCGGGTCCGATCTCCTTCTTCTCCCGTCTAGCCGCGAGGATGGCGGCCTCGTTCACGAGGTTCGAAAGGTCGGCGCCGCTGAACCCTGGAGTCTGGCGCGAGATGTATTCGAGACTGGCGTCGGCGGCGAGCGGCTTGCCCAGGCTGTGCACCTTGAGGATGGCCACCCTGCCGTTAATGTCGGGCAGGTCAAGCACCACCCGGCGGTCGAAGCGGCCGGGCCGCATCAGGGCCGGATCGAGGATGTCGGGCCGGTTGGTCGCCGCGATGACGATTACGTTGGTGCTGGTGTCGAAACCGTCCATCTCGACGAGAATCTGGTTGAGCGTCTGCTCGCGCTCGTCGTGTCCCCCGCCGAGCCCCGCGCCGCGATGTCGGCCAACGGCGTCGATCTCATCGACGAACACGATGGCCGGTGAGTTGCGCTTCGCCTGGTCGAACAGGTCGCGGACACGAGAGGCGCCCACGCCGACGAACATTTCTACAAACTCGGAGCCGCTGATGGAGAAGAAAGGCACTCCCGCTTCACCGGCGACCGCTCGGCTGAGCAACGTCTTGCCGGTGCCCGGCGGGCCCACCATCAGCACACCCGTGGGTATGTGTGCCCCCAGCGACAGGAACCGCTCCGGGTACTTCAGGAACTCGACCACCTCTTGGAGTTCGACCTTAGACTCCTCGACGCCGGCCACGTCCGAGAACGTGACGGTGGGCCGGTTCCCCGAGAACATGCGCGCCCGGCTGCGCCCGAATCCCAAGGTCTGATTGTTGCTGCCCTGGGCCTGCCGCATCATGAACAGGAGGATCGCGCCAAAGAAGATGAGCGGGAGGAACTGCAGCAGCACGCCGAAGATGTTTCCCAGCCCACCGGAGCGCTTCACCTCGATCTGGATACCCGACTCGGCGGGCTTCAGGTCCTCGGCCCTGAAGACGTCGAAGACGCTGGTCCCCGGCTCTTTGGTGGCGACGAGCACCTGATTCGGGTTGATCCGCGGCGTGACGAAAAGCCGGTCGCCGTCGACCACGATGCGGCTGACGTTGTTCTCCTCCGCCATGTTGATGATCTGCGTGAGGCTGGTCTCCTCGGCGCTGTCACCTGAAGAGAACAAGGTGAAGAAAAGGGCGATGACCGCCACGAAGATGATCAGGTAGATGAACGCGTTACCGACCCACTTGTTACCCATCGTCTCCAGTTCGCAGGGGCATTCCCACTGTACGAGGGGACCCTAATCAAGCTTACCTCACCGGTGCACCCGCGGGCAAAGAGCCGCGGCGATTGCCTGCCTCGTGCGGTGCAGGCGGCGCGGATGCTGGTGGTTCGTTGACAGGCGAATCCGGCTCCATCTAGAATCGGGCGGTTCATTGGATTCGGTGTTCTGCGGCTTGACGGCCTGTTCGACGAGTTTCTTGGGAGGCGACCGTTGACACTTGCGGAGGCGCTTAGTAACTACCTCGCCGCGGATTCTTCGAGCGTGAGTTCGTACTCGCATCAAGAGCTCCACCGGTTCGGACGGGCTGTCGGTCTCGAACGAAGCATCAAGGTGCTTACCCCGCCGGAGGTCGCCAGGTACGCCGAAGGAGTTATCTCCGCCGGAGGGGACATCCAAGGTAGGCTCGCGCCCCTCAAAGAGTTCCTCACGTTCCTCAAGAAAAAAGGACTCTCGTCTCATAGCCTGGCCCCGCACGTGAAGATCCCTCGCGCCACCGCCCGCGCGGCAGCCTCTGCCAAGGCCGCGTTCGAGGTCATCCCCATGACCGCGGCGGGCATCAACGCGCTCCAGGATGAGCTGTCCTTGCTCAAGAGTCAGCGCTTAGGCATCGTCGAGGCGATTCGGCTCGCCGCTGCCGACAAGGACTTCCGCGAGAACGCGCCACTCGACGCGGCTCGCGAGAACCAGGGTAAGGCAGAGGGCCGCATCCGAGAGATCGACGAAACCCTGCGCCATGCCGTCGACATCGCGTTGCACCGCGAGGTAGGGAAGGGTGCGCGAGTTGGCGCTACGGTGACCCTCCATGACCTGGAGACGCGCAAGAACGTGGCCTATACGCTGGTCGACTCCGCAGAAGCGGACCCTTCGGCGGGCAAGATTTCCGTCGCCTCTCCCGTAGGCAGCGCCATCGTGGGCGCCATCGCAGGCCAGGAGATCGCCGTCCATGCACCGAAGGGCGAGCGGCGGTACAGGGTCTCCGCAGTCAAGCCTTAGTTCGCCGCCGCGTGCTCCCCGCCCTCCGGTTCCTCCCGCGCATCCCCTGGTATCGTCTCTTCGTCCGCCCGTTCTTGTTCCGTCTGGACCCCGAATCCGCCCAGCGGATCGCAGATCGTGCGCTCGCAGCCAAGCCGGTTTGGCGACTGCTTGCCCCCGTGCTGCCCAGCACCCCACTCGTGGCCTCGGGGATACCGCTGCGCAACCCGGTCGGCCTCGCTGCTGGCCTCGACAAGCAGTGCGCGTACCTGGACGCTCTTGGTTCGCTTGGCTTTGGCTACGTGGTGGGTGGCACGGTGACACTCGAGCCGCGGCCCGGGAACCAACGCCCACGTGTCCGGCGCATCGTCCATCGAAAGGGGCTGGTGAATGCGCTGGGGTTCCCCAGCGATGGATTGGAGGCGGTGGCGGCCAGACTCGAGCGGCTCGAGGATCGCCCGGCGAAGGTGCTCGTGAGCATCGCGGTCCTCGATGAGGACGGTACGGAGACCTGCTGGCGGCGGCTGGAGCCGTCCGTGGACGCGATCGAGCTGAACATTAGCTCTCCAAACACGGCCGGGCTGCGCCGCTTCCAGGAGCCGGAGGCTCTCAGGGGCGTGCTGGAACGATTGAACGGCGTGCGGGGCAAGCCCCTGTTCGTGAAGCTCCCGCCGTACATGGATGAGCACGAGCGGGAGAACGTGCTCGCTCTGGCCCGCGCGTGCCGAGAGGTGGGGATCAGCGGGATCACGGCGATCAACACCGTGCCCATGGACGATTCGTCGATGGCCACAGGGCGAGGCGGCCTCAGCGGTGCGCCGATTCTCCCCGAGACGTTGCGTATCCTGCCCCAGTTACGGAGTGAGATCGGGAGCGATATGGTGTTGAACGCCTGCGGGGGAATCTCGTCGGGCGATGACGCTGCCCAGGCGCTGGCATTGGGGGCGGACACGGTGCAGCTATTCACGGCGTTAGTGTACGAGGGCCCAGGCTTAGTGGCGCGAATCGTGAGCGACTTGGCGAGGGTACATGGCGAGAGATGATTCGGCCGCCGCGGCCGAGCGGGAGCTGAGCCAGCTCCCGGCGCTGAGCGAGCTCGCGACGGAGCTGCGTACGTACCCGTTGCGCTTGCTGCGCCTAGTGTGCGATGAGCACCGGCGGCGAGGCGGTGTCGTGCCCGACCACGGGCTGAAACTGATGCCGTATCTCGGCGAAACCGCGCTGCGCGCGCTGGTTGAGGGAGGATACGTGCGGCGAACCGAGGATTCCTCTCGTGCCATATTCGCGTACGAGCCGACGGATGCAGGCCTGGCGTTGGTTGCTGGGATCGAGGCCCCTTCTGCTCCGCCGCGGCCTCGCAGAAACCGCCGATCCCGGTAGCTCGGGCGCTCAGCGCTCGGCACCGCGCGGCCAGTTCAGCTCAACGAATCCCTGGCCCACTTGTTCGTTCGCCTCGAGCACCCGCACGCCGGCCTCGTAATACGTAACGCCCAGCAGGGCGCTATCGAACTCCGACTCAGGGATCAGCGGCTCGAGTGTTAGCTGCAATCCTTCTGATGGTACGACGACCGACCACCGCGTCGCGTAGGTGGTCCCGGTTTTCGCGCTCAGCCACTCCGCCCCTGCGACCGGCGCAAACGTGAAGTCGGTGGGCCCGAGGCGGCGTACAGGCTGGCCCGGCCGTCGCAGCGTCGCGTAGAGGTCGACCTCTCGCATGTCGCGATCCATCAGCCTCGAGAGCATGAGGTCCGTGCCGTCGCCGAGCTGGACGCTCGCCCAGTCCCACGCCACTTGCACCGGAATGAAGTTCCCCCATTGCTTGTCCAGCCACCCGAGGCCGGTGACGGCGTGCACGCGCCCGTCGGCTCTCGAGACGCTACCCGCTGCCTCAAGCCGGGGCCGCGTGTAGTAGTAGGAGATCCCGGCGGGCCCGAAATCGACCAGGCCATCGTGGTCGTGCAGCAGGGCCGACGTCGTGGCGTGAAGCGAAAGGTCGTATGAGAGGCCACCCGCCGTTCCAACCAGCCGGTAGGCTTCGCCTCCGTTCCCGGACACGAGGCCGCCGCCTACCGGGAACTCGAAGCCGTCATACGCTCCAGCGAGGGGGGATTCGCTGGTCAGCACACGCTCGGAGGTCGCGTGGGTTTCGTCGCGGATGCTTCCCAGCCCCACCTGCCGCGTGTAGAAGGTGCGCCCGCTGGCGGGCTCCTGAATCTGGAACACCACGTCGTGCAGCGTGAAAGCGGCCCCGTCGGGGCTGGTGAGGTGCACGTTGAAGTACCACCACTCCGTCTGAAACCCGTGCGCTGCTTCGTCTCCGGGCAGAGTCAGGGGTGGTAGGCCGTAGGCCGGGGTCGGCGTCGGGGTGGGTGGGGCGACGACCGTCGGCGTCGGAGCGCTCGGGGAGCAGCCTGCGATTTCCAGGAGGGACCCGAGGATAGCCACCGGCGTGATCAAACGGCGAGCGACAGTATGCGTTTGGGATGGCACCGCACCATTATGTACGCAGTCTGCTGCTGAAGGCTCTTCTATCCGGGCTGGGGCTCATTGCTAGAATGGCCATCGTTGGGTCCACGGGAGGTGGAGTTGCTAACCAGACGTAGGGCGATCGTGGCCGGGGCGGCCCTCGGCCCAATCGCGTTGTTCTATCTCGCGTTGTCCTGGGTGGTGGTGAGCCAGGCGCTCGTGGCCGAGGCGAAGCCGTTGGAGCAGCATCCGTCGGAGTTTGGCCTCGCATTCGACGAGGTGGCATTCCAGCCTCGAGGGTCCGACGGGATCACGCTCCGTGGCTGGTGGTTCCCGAACCCCGATGCGAAGGCGGTGATCATCCGCGTGCACGGCTTGGACAGCACGCGCGCCGTTGACTTGGAACTGGACCGGGACCTAGTGCTGGCTGGATTCGCCCTGTTGTCGTTCGACCTGCGGGGCCATGGCGAGTCGGACCCGGCGCCGATGGGTGCAGGGTTGCGGGAGCAGGACGACGTCCGCGGTGCCATTGACTACGTGCTGAGCGAACAGGGGGCTGAGCCGGGCAAGGTTCTGCTGCTTGGCCGCAGCTTGGGCGCTGCCATAGTGCTGCTCGCGGGCCTCGGTGAGCCCGCCGTCGCGGGCGTCTACGCCGATTCCGCCTTCGCGTCGCTCGCTGACGTGATGGTGAAGGAGGTGGGCGACCGCACGCCTATCCCGGGCTTCGGCGCGGCGCTGCTCAAGCCGGGCCTCGTCCTCGTGGCCCGCTGGGCCAAGGGCATCGACATAGGGCTTGTTGCGCCAGAGGGCGTTGCCGCGGAGTACCCCTACAATCTCGGTCTCGCCCATTGCAAGGAAGACGACCGGATTCCGTTCGATCACGCGCTCAGGATCTGGTCGGAGGCACGCGCCCCGCTGTTCACGGGCTATCCCGATTGTGAGCACGCGGCTGCATACGAAGATTTCGGCGAGCAATACGTGGAGGCGGTCGTCGGCTATTTCGACCTCAGGATCGGATCATGAGCCGTATCTTCGTGGCGGCCATGACCATGGCCGCCGTTGCCGCGCTAGCGGCCTGCGGATCGACGGAGGATAAGGCTACGGTGGGCGACGGCCCGTGACCGAGGAGGAGGCTGGCGTTGCTGACCGAGGCTGACTTAGACAAAGCGGGTCTCTCGATGGACTTGAGAGGCCCGTGTCCGACCTCCGTTACATCGCGATTGCGTCGAACCCAGAGCGAGCCGATGAGATCCTCGCCTAGTGCTCCGTCTCTCACGAGAGCGACTCCGGCAGCTCCCTCGCCCTGACCTTCGCGGGGTTCGACGGACCGGAAGCCGCAGGAGCGCATCTCGACCAGGCGGAGACCGGGCAAGCGCTCGCGCCGCGGGCCCGCCCCTAGGCGACCAGCCCGGCGCTGGCACCTGCGCATGCCGAGGCGCGCATAGGCGCGGCGTTGGTGCCGGTGAAGATTCGCATCCTGCTGGGCCCCGCCCTGGGTTCCTCCGAGGGAATACCCATCGCCGAGCCCGATTAGATCACGCGTTCGGCGAGATCCGCCGCGAGCAGCGTTTACTAAGGCGCCATGGCTTAGTGCAGCAGGGCTCCGCCGTCGCAGACGATGGATTGTCCGGAGATCATAGAGGCGTCGTCGCTGGCGAGGAACGCGATGAGCGCGGCCAGGTGCGGAGGCTCCACTCGCTTCTTAATCGCCTGGCTCTGCATGGTGCGCTCGAACATCTCTTCGGGGTTGTAGGCGCGTGTGCCTTCGGTCGCAACCTGGCCCGGCATGACGGCGTTGACCGTGATCCCGTCGCCGCCCAGCTCCTTGGCCATGTTCCAAGAGAGTCCGATGACCGCGCCTTTAGCGGAGACGTATGGCGTCTGCCCGATATTGCCCATGAAGAAAGTGCGAGAAGCCACGTTGATGATCCGCCCGTGCTCGCTCTGCTTCAGCAGCGGATAGGCGGCCTTGATGGTGAGGAAATAGCCGATGTAATTGACCTCTGCGAACCGGGCCACCTCACTGCGGGTCCAGGTCTGCCAGTCCTTGCGCTGGGCGATGATCCCTGCGTTGTTGACCAGGATGTCGAGTCCGCCAAGCTGAGCGTGCACGCTCTCGAATGCGGATGCCAGCAGCGCCTCGTCGGTGGTGTCGCACTTGATCGCCACACCACCGACGCTCTTCGCGACCTCCACGGCCTCATCCTCGAGGATGTCGAGGATGGCGACCTTGACACCTTCCTGCGCCAGCCGTTCGACGGCCGCGCGCCCCAGCCCTCTCGCGCCGCCGGTGACGACTGCTGTACGTCCATCGAGTCCTCGCATAGTGGGGGCCTCCTGATCGATTTGGGTTCGTTGGTGTCGAGCTCGCCGCTGGTCAGTCGATCGCGGTGCGCGGGCGGAAGATGCCGAACGAGCTCGTGTAGCTATGCAGGTAGGTCGTCCCGCCCACGGGGCCGATTTCACCGTTACAGAAGAACCCGCCCAGCGGGAGTGAGCCGATCATCTCGCCGAACATGTCGGCGTCGTGGCCGGTTCTGCCATACAAGTACTGCCCACGACCCGTGCACTGGAACAACAACGCTCCTGCCGCTGAGCGGTCGCCCGCGTCGGAGCGATAGCCGGCCAGCGCCGCGCGCAGGTCGTCAGCGGAGGTGTCGGCGTCGCGGACGTGGAACTGAACGAGCTGTCCTTCCTGGAGGTATGCCCCAACGGCGACCGCCTTGCTTCGCGGGTCGATACCGACCACGTTGCGGATGAGGAAATCGCCAGCCCCTGCTTGCTCTTGCAACGGGTCCATCGCGATTCCCAGGAAGAGGCTTCGCTGAGCCAGCGCCTGGTCGGACGGCGACATACGCTCGAAGAGCCGCTGGAGCGCGTCGAGCGCGGGCTCATCATCCACCGCCAGCACCAGGTTCCGCTCGGCTGACGTGATGTGCATGGCTTCGCCGACGGGCCGGCACCCTTGGGCGACCACAGTGTCGACGACCACGTTGCCGGAGAGCGCAACCCCAACGGCGCCCTCTCGCAGCACCTGGTCGTCCAGGTACAACGCGTGCGCGCCGGGTCTGTTGCCTCCACTCGCGAGCCCACCAATCTTGGCCGCCGCCGGGAACGCGAAATCCATGCCCGAAAGGAGTGCATCGATATCCGTCGAGAACGGGTCCGCGAGCAGGATGAAATGCGGCCCTACGTCCGCCGTTACGCCAACGGCCGCCGCCCATGCGTCGGGTGGTGCGTCGGGCGAGGGGACACTCGAGCCGGGCAGGTGGAACGCACACAGGGTAACCCCCGGGAGCACCGCTGCGGTCAGCGAGAGGCCGGGAGCGTCTTCCACCTCGAGGCCGTCGCCGATCACACCCGCGCCGGAGCAACCCACGACCGTCGCACCGGGGAAATGCCGGCGGATGTCGGCCCCGAGCGAGAGGGTGGGCGCGTCGTGATCGGGCGAGGAGAAAACGACGATCAAGTTGGGGTCCAAGCCTGACTTCGTGCCTGCCCTCACGCCGCTGACGCACTCCGAAAGCGCATCCGCAGTGTTGGCCAGTGTCGACATGGCCGACGTCCATTCCATTGCTGATCAGCCTCCCTGGGATGCCCCAGCGCGTCCGTTCCTCCGGGGCGCGGGCAGTATAGAACATCGTCATACGCGGCACTCGGTGGGAGCGCCGCCAGAGGAGTCGCAAACGAGTGCCCTTGTGTGGACAGTACCCTACGCCCAGGCGTACTATTGAGCGCGATGAGAGTGGGCTTGGCCCACTCTCTCGTTTCTTTCGGGAAATAGGGGATCTGAGGGGGCCGCGGCAGAAGAACTGCGGCCCGACCAGGAGGCACGAGGCTCATGAAGAGTGAGTTTCTGATAGCGGTAACCCAGCTCGCCGCGGAGCGGAACTTGCCACAGGGCATGGTGGTTTCGGCCGTGGAGGCGGCGCTCGCTTCGGCCTATCGTAAGGACAGCGCCAGCGGCGGCCAGAGCGCCGTCCGAGTGCACCTCGACCCGAACACGGGCGAAGTCGACGTCTACCAGCAGCGGACCGTTGTCGAGGAGATTACCAACGACCTTGCCGAGATTACCCTGCCCGAAGCGAAGAAACTGCGCAAGGGCGTGGCCGTCGAGCTTGGCGACGTGCTCGAGTTCGAGATGGAACCACAGGCCGCGGGCCGGATCGCCGCGCAAACGGCGAAGCAGGTTGTGATTCAGCGCCTTCGCGAGGCGGAGAGAGAGCTGATCTACGACGAGTTCTCCGAGCGTGAGGGCGAGGTGTTCACCGCCACGGTCCAGCGCGGCTATGGCGGCGTCGTGACGCTCGACCTGAACGGGCGCGCGTCGGCAGTGCTGCCACCGCAAGAGCAGGCCATGCCGGAGCGCTACCGTCCCGGCATGAAGATGAAAGTGATGGTTCTCGAGGTCAATCGGACACCGCGAGGCCCAGAGATTGTGGTGTCACGGACGCACCCGGATCTGCTGAAGCGCCTGTTCGAGATGGAGGTTCCGGAGATTTACAACGGGATCGTGGAGATTCAGGGTATCGCTCGCGAGCCCGGCTCCCGAAGCAAGGTCGCCGTGCATGCCAAACAGGACGGCGTCGATCCAGTGGGCGCGTGCGTGGGCCTACGTGGTATCCGGATCCAGAACATTGTGAATGAGCTTCAGGGCGAGAAGATTGATGTGATCCAGTGGTCTCGCGATGACACGGCCTTCATCTCCCATGCACTGAGCCCGGCGCAGCCGTTGCGGGTGGAGTTGGACGCGGCAGAGCAGACCGCGTCGGTCATCGTGCCGGACCGGCACCTGTCGCTCGCCATCGGGAGGGAAGGGCAGAATGCCCGTCTGGCAGCCCGTCTCACAGGCTGGAAGATAGACATCAAGAGCTCGACCGAGATCGAGATTGAGCGCATGAAGCAGCAGATCGAGGGAGAGGTTGCGGAGCGGGCCGCCGCCTCCAAGTCGGAAGAGGGCACCGCGGAGGCCGCCGAGCCGATTGCCGCCGAGGTCGCCCTGGAGGCGGTCGAGGTTCTGGCCGAAGCGGAGGCGATAGCCGCCGCGGCGCCGGTGGCCGCCGAGGATGAGCAAGAGCTGATGGCGGAGCTCGAGGCCGAGGCCCAGGGCCAGGCAGTGCAAGCCCCGAGGGAGCCGACTAGCGAATTGAGCGCGGAAGAGCTGCTCGCGCTGGAGTCGTTGGATATCGAGCCCTTCAAGGGCTTGGCGGACGAGGATGAGATCGTCGTTGAGGAGATCGAGGAGGTCTCCATGGACGACGACATTTGGAAGGTCACCGAGCCCCAGGGCAACGGCCCCCAGATCAGGTTTGCCGAGGACATTCTCGGCGCTCCCGCGGCTCGTCGTGCGAGCGGCAGGCGCCGTCGTGGTGGCGGTCGGGTGCCTCGTGGAGGGAACCGCGGCCCCGGCCGCGGTGGTGGGCGGCCCAACGTAGGTGGCCCTGGCCAGGATACTGGTCCCAGCGACACAGGAGAAGCGCCAGAGTAGTAGAGGGGCGATGCGCAAGAAACACGACCCGCAACGGAGCTGCGTGGTGTGTAGCACGAAGGTGTCGAAGCGCGACCTGATTAGGGTGGTGATGACGCCGGAGGGCGACTGCGACGTGGATGACACCGGGAAGCGCGCGGGGCGCGGCGCCTATCTCTGCCATCAGGCTCGCTGCTGGCACGCCGCCTCGAAGGGCGACCGGCTGGCGCGAGCGTTGCGCAGCGAGATTACCGCGACGGATAGAGGGCGGTTGGCGGCATTCGGCGAGGCGCTGGGTGCTTCAGCCTCACCGGTGGCGTAGTGCCATCAGCCAATCAGGGGGAACAGCATGGCCGAGCAATCTGAGGCACCAGCAACAACCACGCGGCGGGTCACGCTCCGCGCTCTACCCCTCGGCGAGGCGGTGACCATTGGCTCACTTGCCGAGTGGATGAAAGTCGAGCCCGTTCAGGTCATCAAGCAGCTGATGCGTGCGGGCGTCTTTGCCAGCATCAATGAGGTCGTCGACTTCGAAACTGCTTCGGTCGTGGCCAGGGCGTTCGGCTACGCGGCGCGTAAAGCAGATGGCCAGGTTGCCATCGCAGCTGGAGCGGTCCCCGAAGACGACTCGGCGGAGCTGGAAATCCGCCCACCCGTCGTCACGATCCTCGGCCACGTGGACCATGGCAAAACGACGTTGCTAGACACCATCCGCAAGACCGATGTTGTAGGCAGCGAGGCGGGTGGCATCACCCAGCACATAGGCGCTTATCAGGTTTCCCACGATAGCAACCTAATCACGTTCATCGACACGCCCGGTCACGAGGCGTTCACCGCCATGCGGGCTCGCGGAGCCCAGGTGACCGACATCGCCATTCTCGTCGTGGCGGCGGACGACGGCGTGATGCCTCAGACCGTCGAGGCCATCGACCACATCAAGGCTGCGGGCGTACCGATCATCGTCGCCATCAACAAGATGGATACACCGGATGCCGATCCCGAGAAGGTTCGCCGGCAGCTCTCCGAACACGAGCTGGTCGTTGAAAAGTGGGGCGGCGACGTGATCGACGTCCCCGTCTCTGCGAAATCGGGAGACGGCGTCGACGAGCTCTTGGAGAATATCGGGCTGGTCGCCGAGGTCGCGGAGCTGAAGGCGAATCCTTCACGGCCGGGCGTCGGCGTGGTTGTCGAGGCGAAGCTGGACAAGTCGCGCGGAGCACTGGCCACGGTGCTCGTGCAGACGGGCACACTGAACGTAGGCGACTACATCGTGGTCGGCTCGAATCGCGGCCGCGTGAAGGCGTTGGTCGACGACGGGGGCGCACGAATCAAGAGCGCGGGACCTTCGACCCCGGTCGAGGTGCTGGGCATCAGCGGAGTACCGGGAGCTGGCGATCGGCTGGTGGTCGTGTTGGACGAGAAGACCGCCCGCGACACGGTTGCAGAGCGCAAGCGCCGCGAAGAGATGCAGCGCAGCCGCGGCGCCACCCTGGAGGAGCTAGGATTACGGATCTCCTCGGGTACCGCGAAAGAGATGAAACTCGTTTTGAAGACCGACGTGCAGGGCACTGTGGACGCGGTGCGCCATGCGGTCGAGCAGCTCAGCACCGCCGAGACGCAGGTGCGCATCATCCACGCGGCAGCGGGAGCCATCACCGAGAGCGACGTGTTACTGGCGGTTGCCTCCGATGCCATCATCGTCGGCTTCAACGTCCGGCCGGACCAGGGCGCTCAACGCTTGGCGGCTCAGGACAAGATCCAGATACGGCACTACAGCATCATTTATCGGCTGACAGAGGACATCGAGAAGGCCCTCACGGGTATGCTGGAGCCCACCTACGAGGACGTGGTGGAAGGCAAGCTCGAGATTCGAGCGATCTTCCCGCTGGGGAAGACGCGCAAGACCGCCGGCTGCTACGTGTCCGCCGGCAAGGTCGCAAGGGCGTCTATGGCACGGGTGATGCGCGGGGGCAAGGAGGTGTTCGACGGTCACATCTCCAGCCTGCGCCGCTTCAAGGACGACGTGCGTGAGGTCGCCAATGGCTACGAGTGCGGACTGGCACTCGACGGATTCAGCGGCTTTGAAGTCGGCGATATCATCGAGGCCCACCGCATGCAGCAGACGAACGTCTAGCCACGCTCGGAAGCGACACCCGGAGCCTTGCCTTGACCCGCCGTACCGACCGCGTCCGTGGCCTGCTGCGACAGGAGATCAGCCGCCTCGTCCAGGAAGACCTGAGCGACCCGCGGCTCCGGCAGTTGGTGACTTTCTCGTACGCCGAGCTGAGCGGTGATCTTGCGCATGCGACCCTCGGGGTCACGGTGCTCGGCGGCGAGCAAGAGCAACAAGAGACAATCGCCGGCTTGCAGGCGGCAGCCGGGTACCTGAAGCGCGCGCTCGGACAACGCCTGCGCCTGAAGCGCACCCCGGAGCTCCGATTCGTCCTGGACCATACAATCATGGAAGGTGACCACGTGCTTGGCCTGCTTGACGAGATAAGACAGAGGGAGAGGGCCTCCGATGTCTAGCCCGGCGCCCAGCGGCCGCCCCTTGGCCGACGGGATCATCGTCCTGAACAAACCCAAGGACGTGACGTCCATGGACGTAGTGCGCATGGTCAAGCGTGTCACCCGGGTCAAGCGCGTGGGGCACGCGGGCACGCTCGACCCCATAGCGACGGGCGTCTTGCCCATCTGCTTCGGGCAGGCCACGCGACTCATGGAGTATCTGGTGGATGGCCAGAAGATCTACCAAGCGGAGTTCACGCTCGGGAGCGCGACGGACACCTACGACTCCACCGGCACCGAAACGCATACGGGGGACTGGTCGAAGGTCACCCGTGCAGACGTGGAAGCTCAGATTCCTCTGTTCTCCGGCCCCGTCCTCCAGCGCCCGCCCATGTACAGCGCCCTCAAGTACGAGGGGCAGCGCCTCTACGACCTCGCCCGGGCGGGCGTCGAGGTGGAGCGCGCGGAACGCGAAGTGCTGGTGCACCAGCTGGCGCTCACGGAATGGAGTCCGCCGCAGGTCTCGGTCGAGGTGCGGTGCGGGCGTGGGTTCTACATGAGAACGTTCGCCCACGACCTGGGCATCGCGCTCGGGTGCTACGCCAACCTGAGCAAGCTCGCACGTACCCAGGCTGGACCGTTCACGCTCGACGACGCCATCAGACCGGAAGAGGTTGAAGACTCGGCTGAGACCGAGAATGGCTGGCGAAGCCTATTGCTCCCACCCGACGCGGCGCTCACCAAGCTGGAGTCGGTGCGTATCGACGAGGCGGCGGAGCGTCACCTGCGCAACGGTCAGCCCGTGACGGTGGCCGGTGCAAGCGTGTACGTGCGCCACCTCGAGACGCGGCGCGCTTACTCGGCCGAGGGCCGCTTCCTGGGCATCGTGCGATTCAACCGCCCCGATGGCCAATGGCGGCCGGAGAAGGTTTTCTCGCTACCCGATCCGTCACCGTACGCACCGGACTAGCGCCACAATGGCCGCGGGGCGCATGCCCCCGTGCCTCCTTTCTGCGTATACTCGCGCAAGGTACAGTCTGGGAGGGCTTCATTCATGGGAAAGATCAAGGTCGCCATCATCGGCGTCGGCAACTGCGCCTCATCGTTCGTTCAGGGCATCCATAAGTACCGAGAGGCTCCGACGGACGAGCTCGTACCAGGCCTGATGCATGCCGAGCTCGGTGGCTACCACATTGGCGATATCGAGGTGGTGGCGGCGTTCGACGTCGACAAGGACAAAGTGGGGAAGGACGTGTCTGACGCGATCTTCTCAGGGCAGAACAACACCGCGAAGTTCCAGGATGTCCCCAAGATGGGCGTCAAGGTCGAGCGCGGCATGACCCACGACGGACTTGGAAAGTACCTCTCCCAGGTGATTGAGAAGGCGCCAGGTGAGACGGTCGACATCGTGAAGATTCTGCGGGAGCGGGAGGTGGATGTCATCATCAACTACCTCCCCGTGGGCTCGGAGGAGGCCACCAAGTGGTACGTGGAACAGGCCCTCACCGCGAAAGTGGGTATGGTGAACTGCATCCCCGTGTTCATCGCGCGCGAGCCTTACTGGCAGAAGCGCTTCGCGGACGCAGGCGTGCCCATCGTGGGCGACGACATCAAGTCGCAGGTAGGCGCGACGATTACTCATCGTGTGCTCACCAACCTATTCCGGGAGCGGGGTGTCAAGATTGAGCGCACCTACCAGCTCAACTTCGGCGGCAACACGGACTTCATGAACATGCTGGAGCGCGAGCGGCTCGAGTCGAAGAAAGAGTCCAAGACCAACGCCGTGACATCGCAGCTACCCTACGACTTGGGCGAGGGGAACGTGCACGTCGGCCCGAGCGACTACGTTCCGTGGCTCGGCGATCGCAAGTGGTGCCACATCCGCATCGAAGGCCGCACCTTCGGCGACGTGCCACTGAACTTGGAGATGAAGCTCGAAGTGTGGGATAGCCCCAACTCGGCGGGGGTTGTGGTCGATGCGGTTCGCTGTGCCAAGCTCGCCATGGACCGTGGCATCAGCGGCGAGCTCGACGGCCCGAGTGCCTATTTCATGAAATCCCCAGCACACCAGCATCCCGACGATGTTGCCTACGAGATGGTCGAAGAGTTCGCTCGGGAGGTTCCGGCTGCGAGCCAAGGAGATTGAGTGACGGAATCGCCTGTTGGACGGCGGCCCTTGAAGATTGCCCTTGTCTCGCCTTACGACTACGAGTCACCTGGTGGCGTGAACGACCACATCGCCAACCTGGCGGCTCAGCTTCGACGTAAGGGACACACGGCCAAGATTATCGCGCCGCTGGCGAATTCCAAAGAGCGCGACCTAGACCCGGACTTCATCCCCATGGGCCGCCCCGTCCCCGTGCCGAGCGGCGGCGCCGTCGCTCGGGTGAGCTTCTCCGTGTGGCTGGAGCCGCGAGTGCGGGAGCTGCTTGAAGCCGAGCAGTTCGACATCGTCCATCTGCACGAGCCTATGGCGCCGGCTCTGCCGCTGACGGTGCTGCATTGCTCCAACGCGGTCAACGTGGGCACGTTCCATACGTTCAACGGCACGCGGTTCTACCGGGTGTGGCGATATATGAGCCGGCGGTGGTTCAAGAAGCTAGATGGCCTCATCGCCGTGTCCAAGCCGGCGTTGGACTTTGTTAGCAAGTTCTACCCCGGCGAGTACGAAATCATCCCCAACGGCGTCGACGTGGAGCGGTTCGCCACCTTGCTACCCCCCATCGAGCGATTCAACGACGGCAAGATCAACCTGTTGTTCTTGGGCCGCTTGGAGCGCCGCAAGGGGCTGAAATATCTGCTTATGGCCTTCAGCCGGCTGAAGTGGCAATACCCAAACATCCGCCTCCTCATCGCCGGAGGCGGGAACCCAGGCGAAGAGGTCCACGGCCTGATCAGCGAGCGGAATCTCACCGACGTGGAGCTGCTGGGCAGAGTGCCCTACGAGGATATCCCCCGCTACTACCAGGCAGCCGACATCTTCTGCGCGCCCAACACGGGGCGCGAAAGCTTTGGCATCGTGCTCGTAGAGGCGATGGCCGCCGGCAAGCCTATCGTGGCCTCGCGCATCGACGGATTCAGTCGCGTGATCTCCAACGGAGTGGAGGGTTTCCTGACGCGTCCCAAGGACGACGCGGAGATGGCCTTCGCGATCCAGCGCCTACTGGACGACCCCAGACTTCGCCAGGAGATGGGCGCACGCGGCCGGATCACCGTCGAGCAGTACCGTTGGGACGTCGTGGCGGACCGCGTGATCGAGTACTACGATTCACTGCTGTGGAGGCGCGCGCAGCGCGAGGTCGCGTCGTGAGCATTGGCACCGCCCCGCGCCTCTACGCGAAGTCGCTCGTCGCACGCTTCGTGAGCAATCCCATCGCCCGATTGCTGGTTGCATTGCACGTCTCGGCCAACGCCATCACGCTGGCCGGATTCGCCGTCGCTGCCGTCGGCGCGTACTTCGTTGCCGAAGGCGACCTGCTGATCGGCGGCATTGTGATGTTGGCCGGGGCGGCGCTGGATTTGCTCGACGGGGCCGTGGCGCGCCTGACCGGGACCGCCAACCGATTCGGGGCGTTCTTGGACTCGGTCGTCGACCGACTGGGCGAAGCCGTCGTGCTGTTTGGTCTCCTTGCCTTCTACGTGCGGGACGGCCACACACTGGGTGCCTACCTCGCTGTCGGCGCGCTCGTGATGTCCATTATGGTGAGCTACTCCCGCGCGCGCGCCGAGGGACTTGGCGTCGAGGGTGACGTCGGCGTGATGGGGCGTCCTGAGCGCGTGGTGGTGCTTGGGGCAGGGCTCATCGTCGGCTTCCCGCTCTACGCGCTGGGGCTGATCCTGGTGGTGGCGGGCATCACCCTGGCGCAGCGGACCGTCCACGTGTGGCGAAGCACGCGAGAGCTGCCCGAGGCGTGAGCGGGATGGCGATTGACGCCCTCCGTGATGCACTGCTCACCGGTACTTCGCATGCGGTCGATGTTGCATCTAAGCCCAGCAGCGGGTAGTGTCCCGCCTTGATGACGGTTGCTGTGAAGAGGAGCGGCGGATGTCTTTACTGAGCGAGCAGGACCACAAGATTCTGGAAGATCGGTTTGAAACCTCCCTGGTGAACGACGTCTCCGTGCGGTTGTTCACCCAGTCGGTGGCGCGCAGCCTGCTCACCATCCCCGGGCAGCAGGCGCAGGACAACGAATCCCTGAAGGTGACGCAGGAGCTGCTAGAGGAGCTCGTGGAGATATCCCCGAAGCTGTCGCTTCAGGTGCTGGACGTGAACGGTGACGGAGCGGAAGCCGCCAGGAACATTGGGATCGAGCAGATTCCGGCGATCGTGCTCGGCGACGACCCCAAAGGCCGAGTGCGCTTCTACGGGGCACCGGTGGGTAACGAGTTCCCGACGATCCTCACGGGGATCGAGTCCATCTCCCAGCAGGCCCCCATGCTGCAGGACTACGTGCTGGTGGCCGCGCAGCAGTACATCGACGAGCCCGTGCACTTGCGCGTGTTCGTCACACCTACCTGACCGCACTGCCCTCGTGTGGCCCGTGCGGCCCACGCGTTCGCACTTGCGAACCCCTACGTCACCGCGGAAGTGGTGGAGTGCCAGGAGTTCCCCGAAGTTGCCAACCGATACCAAGTGACCGGCGTTCCCAAGACGGTCATCAACGACCGCACCGAGTTCGTGGGTGCCGTGCCCGACGAGATGTTCGTCAACCAGATCCTGGGATCGCTCGGCAAGCCGCCGGTGGATTGGGAGAACGCTCCGGGGCTGTCCGATGTCGAGGGCGATGCGCCGACCGCCTCGCTCTAGCTCTTCCACCAGGTACGCGCCGCCTGCCGGATGGTTTCGAGCGCCTCCAGCGGCTCGCTGTATGGGAACGGGATGGGCTCCAGGTTCGGCGGGAGCCTGACCGTGATTTTGCGGTCGACCCGGTGCGCGACGAGCTTCACGGCGCGGTCGTTCTCAGGGTCGCGGAACACGCACATGGGGTTGCCTCCGTCCGCCACGGTCTGAGCCTGCTCCTTCAGCACCCTGCGCATCAGGATCACGCCCGAGTCGCTCTCTCAAAGCTTCTCCAACGCGCGGCGTGCGTTCGTCGTCGATGGGCCCCGCGTGCCACTCGAAATGCATCGCTGTCGTGTTCCCCACGAAGGGCGCGTGCGTAAGGAAATAGGCAGGCGCGGCTGGCCTCCCAGTCCTGGTCCTCCTACGTAGCGCCCTCGATTGCGCAGCGGTAGATGATGCCGCAGTCGAACGGGTTGAAGCCGACCTTCAGGTGCTTGGGTGGCGCGCCGAACGTCGTTCTCACGTTCGGCACCTGCGCCGAGTAGGCGTGCAGCCATTCGACGTGCACGGGGTCGCGAGTCCTCCGGGCGCGGCAGCCAGTTGCACGGCAGCCACGGAGCCGCGGTCGACGTGCCGGACGGTGCGGGCACGGGCGACAAGGTCACCGGCATGTCCCGGCGCCAACCCGGGCACTTCGTCTGGGGTTCGTACGTGCGGGGCTTTGGCTTCACAACGACCAGGGAACCGTGTACGTTGATAGTCGTCATTTCCAGGAGGCGGAACATGCTGACCCAGGAGCAGAACGATAGGCTAACGAGAGTGGGACCGGGCACGCCCATGGGCGATCTCATGCGCCGCTATTGGCACCCCATCGCCGCAAGCGTGTCGCTGAACGGGGAGAACCCCACGAAGGAGGTCCGCCTTCTCGGCGAGGATCTCGTTCTCTTCCGGAGCGCGGCGGGTGACGTGGGGCTGATCGAGCCTTCGTGCCCGCACCGCAAGGCGAACCTGTCGTATGGCGTGCCCGAGCCCGAAGGGATCCGGTGTGCCTACCACGGCTGGCTATTCGATGTGAACGGCAATTGCATCGACCAGCCGTCGGAGCCGGCGGGCAGCCGCTTCAAGGACAAAGTGAAGCTGAAGGCGTATCTGGTGGAGGAGCTCGGCGGGCTGATCTTCGCCTACCTGGGCCCCACCCCGGCGCCGCTTCTGCCGCGCTACGACATCCTGGTGTGGCCCGGCGTTCGGCAGTCGTGGTCCGCCGTGCTGCCGTGCAACTGGCTGCAGTGCCAGGAGAACTCGCTGGACCCGTTGCACTTTCAGTGGCTCCATCGCTATTGGGGCGGCTGGGTGATGAACCAGAAGAAGCCCCAGGCAGAGCGGGACGAATGGAACCGACTCACCGCATCGCGAGGCGCCGACCACCACAAGATTGGCTTCGAGCTCACCGATTACGGTGTGATCAAGCGACGGATCGTAGGCGACGAGACCGAAGAGGATGAGCACTGGAAGATAGGCCATCCAGTACTGTTCCCAAACATACTGCGCGTCGTGGACAACCTCCAGTACCGTGTGCCGATCGACGACACGCATACCCTGCACTTCCGGCTCGAGTTCCGCCACCTGGACGAAGGCGAGCAGACCCCCGAGGTCGTGCCCTACGAGGAGAGGCCGCTCTACGATGACGACGGCAGGCTCAAGCGAGATTACGTCGCGGGCCAGGACCAGACCGCGTGGGTCATCCAAGGCCCCATCTCGGACCGCACAAGGGAGCACCTGGGTGTGACCGACGTCGGCATCATCATGTACCGGCGGATGCTCAACGAGCAGATGGATCTGGTCCGTGACGGCGGCGAGCCTCTAAATGTCTGGCGCGATCCGGCGAAGAACGAAACGATCGTGTTCCCCATCGAGTACTGGCACTACCCTGGATATGAAGGCACAGGCGGCCCGTTCAAGGAGCAGACGCCCCGGACACCGGACGTTGTGGCCAACCTGTCGGGTGAAGGCTCGCGTCTGGACGAGTGGGAAGGCCTAGAGACGATCCCGCAGGAAGGGCGGCGGCGCATTCTCTAGCGCGCTATTCGCGCGGCAGGAGGCCGACGTTCTGTAGCAGCGGGGTGGGTGGGCTCCAGCGGGCTCACGGCGAAGCCTTCAACGGACGGCTTGGGGAGCACGTACCCTGGCCCTGGGCGCTGCCACGGGCCCCAGCACGCCCAAAGCCAGGGCTGTGGCACGCCACGCCTATGGCACAACCCGCCCTACTCCTGAGCCACGCTCGATAGGAGGTACGCTCGCATGAGGGCGCTCAACTCCCCATCGAGGATCAGATCCGGGTTGGTGCTCTCGAAACCGGTGCGATGATCCTTGACCATCTTGTAGGGGTGCAGCACGTAACTGCGGATCTGGTTGCCCCAGCCCGCCGCGACGTGGTCGCCCTTGAGCTTGGCGCGCTCCTCGGCGCGCTCTCGCAGGGCGATGGCCATGAGACGTGCCCGGAGGATCTTGAGCGCAACCTCCTTGTTCTGGAGCTGCGAGCGTTCGTTCTGGCAAGAGACGACCAGGCCACTCGGGGCGTGGGTGATGCGGACGGCGGTCGAATTCTTCTGCACGTGCTGCCCGCCGGCGCCACTGGCCTTGAACGTATCGACCTGCAGGTCGTCGGGGTTGATCTGGACCTCGACGTTGCCCTCGGCCTCCGGCAAGACCTCGATGAGCGCGAAGGAAGTGTGCCGCGCATGCGCGGCGTCGTAGGGAGAAAGCCGCACCAGGCGGTGCACGCCGCGCTCCGCTTTCGCGTACCCGTAGGCGTGGGGCCCGGTGATCTCGATGGTGGCGCTCTTGATGCCGGCCTCCTCGCCGGTCGATAGGTCGAGTATCTCGGCCTTGTACCCGCGGCGCTCGGCCCATCGCGTATACATGCGCATGAGCATCTGAGCCCAATCCTGCGAGTCGGTGCCGCCGGCCCCAGCGTGGATCGCTAGGATGGCGCTTCGGTCGTCGAATTCACCGGAAAGGACGAGGTCAAACTCGCGCTCCTCGGCTTCGGTGAACAAATCCCCGGCATCCCCGGCAAGCTCGGCGAGCAGGCTTGCGTCGCCGGACTCAATGGCGAGCGCCATCAGTTCGATGGTGGCACGGGCGTTCGCATCGAGCGACCGCCATTGCTCGACCGTCTCGTTGAGGCGGGCGAGCTTGCGCATGCTGGCCTGGGCGTTGAGAGGGTCGTTCCAGAAGCCGGGTTCAGTGGCTAGAGCCTCGAGGCTACGTGCCTCGGCCTCGCGGGAAGGGAGGTCAAAGCCGCACCATGATCCCGGCGATATGATCGGCCAGGCGGGTGAGGCGTTCGCGCAGCTCTTCCACGGCAGGTCTCCCTAGCGGGTGATGGTTGCGCTCGCCAAAAGGCGGCGCTGACTGCCCGATTATACCATCCCTACATGGTGCCGCGGCCTTGGCGGTGCGACGCAGGCCACCGTTGAGCGGGGTCGTGGGCGTGTGCTACAGTTGGCTGACGGTCGGGGTGTGGCGCAGTCCGGTAGCGCACTTGCATGGGGTGCAAGGGGCCGTTGGTTCGAATCCAATCACCCCGACCAGATCGACGAAAATCGTACCCCCGGCGCTCTCCGCCGGGGGTTCTGCGTTGTTCTTGCTGCTCCCATGGGTGTGTGCGTCTACTCGCGGTGGCATGCTTGTGTGGAGTTCGGGTATACTAGGCGAGTCCAAGATCGTGCGGATGTCAATACTGTTCTGTTCGGGCCGACACACTGAGCGCCACGGTGACTCCGGAGCGGATTGGGTAATACAGGTGAGGAGCACCAGATGAAGATTTTTGTAGGCAACCTTAACTACCAGACCAACGATGACGATTTGCGTGCGGCGTTCTCGCCGTACGGCGAAGTCACCGATGCGACCGTCGTGCTCGACCGCATGACGAACCGCTCGCGTGGATTCGGCTTCGTCGAGATGCCGGACAGCGCGGCCGCGGGGGCTGCCGTCAGCTCGCTGAACGGCGCCGACCTCGCCGGCCGGCCGCTGACCGTCAACGAGGCGCGTCCCCGAGAGGACCGTCGCTAGAGATCAGCACCGCAAGCGGCTGAAACAGAGCTGCTGTGAACAAAGAAAAGGGGCGCTCCGTGTTGGGAAGCGTCCCTTCTCTTTGTCTGGCGCGTGCTGGACTTACGCCTTGCTGGTAATCCGGCTTGCCGTGATGCTGGTCTGCGGGTATTCCGTTCGGGGTTGCCGGGGCACGGGCCGGTCCTAGCCGGCGATAGCCGCAGGCGCTTGCGTGCGCCGCAGCGCACGGTGCACCGTGCGTGGACTGACGCTGAAGCGCTCGGCCACCTGGAACACGCTGAGCCCTTCGTGGTGCGCGCCTATCAATTGCAGATCCCGCCCCTCCCGGCGGTACGATTGATACCACACAGGGTCATCGAACTTGCACCTCGGCAGGGGGCAGATCAGGCAGGAAATCGAGACTTCACATCCCGTGTCTGCGTAGTGCATCTGCTCTGGCAAGCCGTCTAAAACGGGCTCGTGACGGCGGCGATGGGACCTATGGTACGTTCGCATTGCGCTCTCCCTCCTCCTTCACCTTCCAAAGAATCGGCAATCCATTCATCTCAATGCTGTGCTTCGGGCCTTCTCTATCTCCGATCGACAACCAACACGCGCTACGAGGCAAGCACCATAATAGAACGCACGTTCTATAGCGTCAAGCGATTCTAGAACGGATGTGCTGTGGGCTTTGCCGGAGGGTCTGGGGCTAGCAGCTCGTGCCCAGGAGCAGGGCATTTCGCGTGTCCGTGGACACGGGATGGATGAGCTCGCCGCGGTCGAGATGGGTTCGGAGAGCGCCGTCGAGGAACGCAAGGATGCCGTCGGCGAGGCTCGCGAATGCGGCATGGCGGACCTGCTCCTGGAAGGGGTACGCCTTCGCTTTCTGCGGGTCAAGCTTGTCCGCGAGGAAGACGACGCGGCCCACGGGGGCGAGATCGGGGTGCGCGGTGGTGTGCCAGTGCACGCCTTCGAGGACCTCCCGATCTGTGATGGCCGCGTCCTCATGCAACCACCCCGCCCCAACTGGACCGTGGAGCAGGATGGGTGCGTGCCGCTCGACGGAGTTGATGGCGATGCCGAGTCGATCAGCTTCTTCTATCAGCCGACCGCCGGCGATGTGCCGTGCCACGTCATGGGCGGCTGCCGTGAGCTCTGCGAGGTCCGGGTCGATGGCGTGAGCCGTGGCCAGCTCGCGGGCGATGCCACGTACGCGGTCCACGTGCAGCGCGAGCCCGCGAGGCAAGCCATCGAGACGCGTTTGCAGGGTCGGTGGGAGGGCAAGCGAAGCCACTAGGTCCTCAGCCCATGCCGCCCAGCGGCTTACCGGCGAGCACGTGCAGATGGAAGTGGGGCACCTCCTGCCCTGAGTGCGGCCCTTGATTGGCGACGAGCCGGTACCCGGAATCCGCGACCCCGGCGGCCACCGCCACCTGGGGTGCCACGGCGAAGCAGTGGGCCGCCGCCGCTACCTGCGCCTCGCCGCCCGCCGCCAGCGCCTCCACGTGCGCGTACGGGATCAGCAGGATGTGCGTGGGTGCCTTGGGGTACAGGTCGGCGATGGCGAAGGCCATGCCGTCGTCGAACAGCTTGTCCGACGGCACGTCGCCGCGCCCGATCTTGCAGAAGATGCAATCTTGGTTGGTCATTGTCACACCGCTGGGAGCGCGACGAGGTGGCACTGACCACCTCGTCTGCGGGCCTCGGGTTGGTCGGTCAGGCGTTGCTGCCGACCGCGAGGCAGGTGACGGTCCGCACGATGCCGCCGATGGTGTGCACGGAGCCCGTGACGGTGTCGCCCACGGAGCTGAGATCCGCTGCTTCGATCATGGTGATGATGTCGTAGGGCCCGGTCACGACGTCCACCGACGAGACGCCGTCAACCTTGTTCAGGGATGCGACCACATCCTTGGTCTTGCCTACCGCCGTTTCAATCAGCACGAACGCCTTCGTGGTTGCCATGAGAGGTTCTCCTCCTGGGCCGTGAGCCTTCGGCGCCGCTCACCGGTGCTCGGATGATATGCGGGCCCCTGGGGAGCGTCAACGGAAGCCTCGAACCTGATCGGGAAGCTGTCTTGACAGGGAGATGGTGGGTAAACCGCCAGCGGAAACGGGTGCGCTACTCATCACGATCGAGCCCGTGCCCGACGATTCGCCGCTGCCCTACTCGCTGGGCGTACTGGAGGCGGAGGTGCCGACTCACGCGAAGGACGGCGCCGAATACGCCCTCGCGAACGCGAGCGCCAGCTTCCCCAGCAGGGTTGCGAGGGTCAAGTAGTGCCCTAGGCGCTCGACAGCGACGACAGCAGGTCCAGCGTGCGTGTGCGGGATGCGACGGCGTTGCTGCCTGCGGTGACCACGGAGACGATAATCTCCGAGATTCCCAAGCCGAACAGCTCAGCGATCCGCTCGGCAACCCGCTCTTCCGTGCCGGAGAGCACAACCGCCTCCGTCATCCTCTCACTCCACGTCTCGATCTCCGCGGCCTCCGGGAAGCCCGCCTCTTTGAACATGAGCTGGTAGAAGGGCGACTTCGGATAAGTCGCAAGCTGCTGGCGGGCTGCTTCCAGAACCTCTGCTTGGTTCTCGTGGACGCACACCGGCACGTGGGCGATGAGAGGTGGCGTTGGGCGTCCCTCACCCTTAGCGCCGACGGCCATGGCGGGCAGCGCCACGTCGCGCAGGTACGTGCCGGGCGACACCCAGCTGATGGCGCCGTCGGCGAAGCCGCCGCATACCTCGTAGGCTCGGCTCCGGAGCGCCGCTGCCAGCACCGGCACGCGGTCGGTTGCCGCGTTGCCCGCTACGTTCGCTCGGTAGTGGTGTCCCTCGAACTCCACGGCGCCGGTCGAGAGCATCGTGCGTGCGATCGTCAGGTACTCACGCAGGTGCGTGAGGGGCTCGTTGAAGTCGATCCCGAACGTGGACTCCATGCCCCGGGCGTGGCCCGTGCCCACACCGAACCGGAAGCGGCCTGGTGCAAGCTGGTCGATTACCTGCACCTGCTGCGTCGTGGTGATAGGGTGGCGCGGCAGGATTGTGATGATGCAGGTACCAAGCAGGATGCGCTCGGTCTGCGTGGCGGCTGCTGCGAAGAGCGCTAGCGCATCGAGCCCGCCGGCACCGCCGGTGAGCCACGCCGCCTTGATGCCGCGTTGCTCGAAATCCTTGATCGTTGCGAGTACCTGGTTGCTGTCGCCGCCCATGGCCGCGATACCTATCGTCCCTTCAGGCATGTCCTTGTACCTCATCCGTGGCTTGTAGCGCGATATGCGCGACATGATAGCGGTGCCGCGCCTTCAGTGAACCGGCTGAGTCGTTAGCGTTCGGGGTCGCCGCCGGATACGCGGGAGCGAACCATCGCTATGCCTTGAGCAGCGACCAGGAGCACGATCGCTGAGAGGACGATGGCTCCGCCGGCCGAAACGTCCGCGTAGAAGGCGGTGGTCAGCCCGGCGATGGCGCTCGCGATGCCGATGGCGGCCGCCACGGCCAGCACGGAACGCAGGCCCGAGGCGAGCCGTTGGCCGGCGAGCACGGGCACCACCAGCATCGCACCAACCAGGAGCACGCCGACGACACGCATGGAAAGTGTGATCGTGGCTCCGGTGAGAACCGCGAGCCCGAGGTTGATCCAGCCCACCGGCACCCCGGTCACCCGCGCCAGGTCGGGGTCGAACGAGCTCTGCGAGAGTTCGGAGAAGAAGATGGTCACGTACAGCGCGACGGCCGCGGCGAGCCCCAGTAGGAGCCAGAGGTCCAGAGGGTCGATGCTGAGCACCGAGCCGAACAGGAACGCGAACAGGTCGACGTTCAGCCCGCGCGCACCGCTGATGATGACCACGGCGACGGCGAGCGCGGCGTAGAGCACCACAGCGAGGGCGACGTCCCCTGGGAGTCGTTGGTGCGCGCTGAGCCATTCGATGACCACGGCACCGAGCGTTGCCGCTGCCAGAGCGACGATGGCCGGGTTCGAGCTGGTCGCGAGACCCACCGCCACGCCCATAAGTGCCACGTGCGAGAGCGTGTCCGCGATCAGGGAGAAGCGGCGGAGCACTAGGAACATGCCCAGCGATGGCGCGAGCACGCCGACGATTGCCCCGCCCAGCAGCGCGCGCACCATGAATTCGTAGTGCAGGATCGACGGCACGACTACCGGTGCTCGTGCAGGGCGTCGTGGAGTAGAACCTCCACAGGGAAACCATAGAGTCGCGCCAGCTCGGCCTGAGTGAGATCATGGGGCGCTCCGTGGAACATGAGCCCCCGGTTGATGCAGGCGACGGTGCTTGCCTCCCGCATGACGGCGCCTATATCGTGAGAGACCATGAGCACGTTGATCCCGCGCTCGCGGTGCAGGTGCCGCAGGAGCTGGTAGAGCTGCTCCTCGCCGCTCGCGTCGATGCCTGCCGCGGGCTCGTCGAGCATGAGCAGCTCGGGTTCGCGGACCAGGGCTCGGGCGAGAAGCACACGCTGCTGCTGGCCGACCGACAACGAGCCGACACGCCTGCCGCCGAGATCGGCCATGCCGGTGGCTTCCAGCGCCTCGAGCACCTCGGGCCGCGCACTCCGGCGCCAGAACTCCCATGCGGAGGGTCCGCGGTATAGGCCGTGGCCCACGATCTCCCCCACCGTCGCGGGGAACCGTGCACCCATGCCTGGAGACACCTGCGGCACGTAGCCCACGCGCTCCCACTCGGTGAAGTGCCGTGGGTCCTCGCCGAACAAGCGCACCGATCCCGACGTGGGCTCTAGCAGGCCGAGCGCTAATTTCACCAGCGTGCTCTTGCCGCTGCCGTTGGGGCCGACGATGGCCGTGAAATCGCCGCGTAGGATGTCGAGATTGACCCGCTCGACGGCGAGTACGCCGCCATAGCGGTAGGACACGTCGTCGAATGCGAGCACCGAGTCACCGGTGTTGTGTGGCGCGGCCGTCATGCTGTGCACTCCAAGGCTGTGGTCAGGCTGTTGAGATTGTCGCGCATGAGGCCGAAGTAGTCCGTGTGATTCTCGAGCTCGGCGGCCGTGATGCTTCCAAGCTGATGGATCGGGAGCACCGTGGCGCCCACCTCCCTGGCAACCGCTTCGACCGCGCCCGCGCTCAGGGTCGGCTCCCGCAGGACATGCTGCAGGCCCAGCGCGCGCATCAGATCGGCGATCGAAGCCAAGTCGCGCGCCGAGGGCTCGGCCTCGGGCGATAGCCCAGTCATCGCGACCTGCGTGATCCCGTAGCGGTCGGCGAGGTAGCCGTACGCGCTGTGGGCGGTGACGAAGCTTTCGTGGCGGCACACGGCCAGGGCTGCTTTGAAGGCGGCATGCAACGCTTGGAGATCGTTCACGAGGGAGGCTCGGTTGGCCTCCACCTCCCCTGCGAGGCTCGGCTCCAGCGCCGCGATGCTGGCGGCAATCCGCTCAGCCTGGCCAATCGCCAGCAACGGGTCGAGCCAGACGTGGGGATCGAGACCGCCCTGGCGCACGATGCCCTCGGCCGAGGCTTCCACGGCCGGTGGCGAGTTCTCGAGCGCATCGATTGCCCGGGGCATCCAGGGCTCGAGCCTCAGGCCGTTGGTCACGACGAGGTCGGCCTCGCCGAGCGCGACCATGTCGCGGGCGGTTGGCGCGAAGCCGTGAGCCTCGGCGCCTATGGGCACCAGCGTGCGCACGGTGGCATGATCTCCGCCGATTCGCTGGGCGAAATACTGGAGCGGGTAGATCGTCACGACGATGCTCATTCGCTGATCTGGCGCTCGTGGCGAGGTGGTGGTAGTGGAGCACGCCGACACGAGAAGCGCGGATGCCGCCATGGCTGCGAGCGCGAGCCACGTTGCAGATGTATTATTGAGATACTGTCTCATTAAATTTCCTGCGTGACTACCGTGTGTGCACTTAGTCTTCATCTTCGCTCGCCAAGCAGGAGTCGCAGGTCATGTAGAGCTCTAGCCGGTGCCCAACCAGCTCTCCGGGGACCTCGCTGCGCATGGCCTGCAGCATGCGCTCGACCGCAGAGTGGCGGAACTCGTCCACTCGTCCGCACCGGACGCACACCACGTGATGATGGTGATGGGTCTGGCCGACGACGTAGCGCGGCGATCCGTCCGGCAACGATGTCTTGCAGAGCGCGCCGGCGTCCAGCAGCAACTTGATCGTGCGGTACACCGTGGCGCGACCCACGCCGGGCAGATTGGCGAGTATGTCGTCGGGCGCGAAAGCGTCATGACGTGCCTCGAGGATGGCGACGAGCTGGCGCCGAGGCACGGTGACGCGGCAGCCGAGGTCCTCCAGCGTGGCGAGAAGATCGGGCGTGGGATGAGTGGTCATAAGATTACGGTACCGTAGTGGAGAGCCTGCGCTTAGTCAAGACTGAGTCTCAATATATTTAGAATCACAAGTGACTCGCATGTAGACCGAGTAAGTGGGATTACGGACAAGAGCCCCAGCATCAGCGTAACCACACAGCACGAACCGTGGGTAATTGGGGTAAAGCCTTGGCGGAACCAAGAGCCGGCCAGCTAGCAAAGATCATCGGAGTCTTGGAGACGGCGCACCGGGTGCAAGAGAAGCTCAAGACCGGGTGGCGGCCGTAAGGGCGCTCACGCTGAACCAAGCGGTAGTGTTGTCTGAAGTGGGCCTCAGCAACGGACGGGCCACGGTGCCGACGCTGGCAGCCACGCTCGCCCGTGCCGTGCACACGCTGACCTCGGCGATAAATGGACTCGAGCGTAAGGGACTCGTTGCGCGGCGCACCGTGGCCGGAGAAGATCACCAGATCATCCGCATCGAGTCAACGTCGGCCGGTAACGATGGGCTGAAGGCCGTTCGAACGGCGTCGGGGTGATCGTGGACGACCCGTTCAGCGCTGCGCTGGCCATGGAGACCAAGGGTGCGGTGGACGCCGCCCTTAGCCCGTTCGGCGTCTAGCGGCACGATCGCTAACGGCGAATTAGGTTCCCGGCTCAGCCGGTGCCCTCTTTAATTGAGGATGGTGACGAGCATGTCGCGATGCTACAATCGGAGCGCTGCGGGCCACTAGCTCAGTCGGTTAGAGCGCAGTCCTGATAAGACTGAGGTCCCAAGTTCGATTCTTGGGTGGCCCACCAGTCGACGTACATTAAAGCCCCCCTGGCGCATCGCAGGGGGCTTTTTGCGTCCTGAGCGTTTTGGCCGCCTGGAGCACACTGGCCGTGGACATGAAGAGGCCCGCCGATATCGGCGGGCCTCGCTTATGCGCACCTTAGCGCAGTGAATAGTGGAAGGAAAGACGCGATTTGCCGTCAGGGTCCACCGAAGTGGGCTGCGGAATCGGTGCTCGACGGACGAGGGAGCAAGACTCTACCAATCGTCCATGTTGCGCCGGTTCCCCTGAGCGGACCGACCTAGGATTTCCCACCCGAAGGTGAGGAGCTCCCTAGAAAGGAGGTGATCCAGCCGCACCTTCCGGTACAGCTACCTTGTTACGACTTCGTCCCAGTTACCAGTCCCGCCCTCGGCGCAGGCCTCCTTACGGTTGGCTGTGCGACTTCAAGCGTTACCGGCTTCCATGACGTGACGGGCGGTGTGTACAAGGCCCGGGAACGTATTCACCGCAGGATGGCTGATCTGCGGTTACTAGCAACTCCACGTTCATGCAGGCGAGTTGCAGCCTGCAATCCCAACTGGGGGATGGTTTAAGGGATTTGCTCCATCTCGCGATGTGGCTGCCCGTTGTCCATCCCATTGTAGCGTGTGTGTCGCCCAGGGCGTAAGAGCCATGATGACTTGACGTCATCCCCACCTTCCTCCTCGAATTACGAGGCAGTCTGACTAGAGAGTGCAACTAGTCACGAGGGTTGCGCTCGTTGCGGGACTTAACCCAACACCTCACGGCACGAGCTGACGACAGCCATGCAGCATCTGTGATAGCTCCCCGAGGGGTCCCCCAACCTTTCGGAAGGGGTACTACTAACATGTCAAGCCCTGGTAAGGTTCTTCGCTTTGCATCGAATTAAACCACACGCTCCGCTGCTTGTGCGGGCCCCCGTCAATTCCTTTGAGTTTTAGCCTTGCGGCCGTAGTTCCCAGGCGGAATACTTAACGCGTAAGCTTCGACACAGGGGGGGTCGATACCCCCTATATCCAGTATTCATCGTTTAGGGCGTGGACTACCCGGGTATCTAATCCGGTTCGCTCCCCACGCTTTCGAGCCTGAGTGTCAGGGACGGCCCAGAGCACCGCTTTCGCCACTGGTGTTCCTCCTGATATCTACGCATTTCACCACTACACCAGGAATTCCGTGCTCCTCTACCGCCCTCAAGCCGAGCAGTATCCGTAGACCTCTCCAGGTTAGGCCTGGAGCTTGCACCACGGACGAACTCAGCCACCTGCGCTCCCTTTACGCCCAGTAAATCCGGACAACGCTAGCCTCCTACGTATTACCGCGGCTGCTGGCACGTAGTTAGCCGAGGCTTATTCCCAGGGTACCGTCAGATCTTCTTCCCCTGGAAAAGGGGTTTACGACCCGCAGGCCTTCTTCCCCCACGCGGCGTCGCTGCGTCAGGCTTTCGCCCATTGCGCAAGATTCCCTGCTGCTGCCTCCCGTAGGAGTGGGGGCCGTGTCTCAGTCCCCCTCTGGCCGGTCGTGCTCTCACACCGGCTACCCGTCTGAGGCTTGGTGGGCCGTTACCTCACCAACTACCTGATGGGACGCAAGCCCATCCTCTGGTGGCCGAAGCCTTTCGTCCCTCCGCCGCAACGAGGGGACCACATGCGGTATTAGCTCGGATTTCTCCGGGTTGTTCCCCGCCAAAGGGTAGGTCGCTTACGCGTTACTCAGCCGTCTGCCACTCGCGCACCCACCGAAGCGGGATTGCTCGTTCGACTTGCATGCATTAGGCGCGCCGCCAGCGTTCGTCCTGAGCCAGGATCAAACTCTCAAACAATTTGAGGTCGTGTGTGACCTCGTATGTCTGCTGAATCCACACTGTCACCAGTGTGGTTTGTATTCAAAAGAATACGGGTGCGCTTTCCTTCCACTATTCACTTGTTAAGGTGCGTGTGAACCCGTGCGCCGATCGCGGGGGAACCTGACTAGACTATCGGAACGGCACCCCTGAGTCAAGGACTATCAAGCAGGCGGCTGCTCGCTTGGCGCCGGATCCAGCAGGCCGCACACGCGGGCCCACACCAGCTCCGCCACGCGGTCAACGGACTCGCGCGCGTCAAGCACCACCCAGCGCGTGGGCGAGCGGCGGGCCAACCGCAGGAATCCGGCGCGGACTCTGCGGTGGAACGCCGCGTCGGCCAGCTCGAAGCGTTGCTCGCTCGCTGGATTTGACCGTCCCGCCGCCCGCCGCAGCAACTCGCCTGGGGGGGCGTCTAGCAGGATGGTCAGGTCGGGTTGCAGCCCCCCGGTCGCGAGTGCGTTGGCTGCTCCCACCGCTCCCCGTGAGAGTTTCCGGCCGTAGCCTTGGTAGGCGATGGACGAATCCGCGTAGCGATCGAGCACAACGGCGGTGCCCACTTCGAGCGCCGGCCTGACCACGGTGCGCACGAGCTCAGCACGCGCCGCTTCGAACAGGAATAGCTCCGCTTCTGCCGTGATCTCGCGGCTCGGATCCTTCAGCCACGCACGTAGGTGCTCTCCCAGGGGAGTCCCGCCTGGCTCGTGCAGCCTCATCGTGGCGTGGCCTTCGGCAATCAGTCGGTCGGTCAGGAGCTGAGCTTGGGTGCTCTTGCCAGCGCCCTCACCACCCTCAAACGTGACGAACAAGCTCGCCACGCGCTAGGCGCCCCGGCGACGTCGGCGAATCGTGACGCGCCTGCGTGGCTCGCGCCCCACGCTGTGCGACCTCAGGCTCGCCCGCTCGGCGATGCGATGCTGGATGCGGCGGATGTACGAGCTTTGCGGCTGCAGCTCGACCACGTCTGCGTCGCCGGTCAGGATGCGCTCGACGCCCACCTCTGCCTCGGACGTCCCGACACCCGATCGCCCGTCATCGTCGCCGTTCGCCGGCTGGGTGACCTGCTCGAGGAAACCCACTATCTGCCCGGGCGTGTTCCGCCGAAGCACGAACACGGGCTTGCCCTGCTCCTCCGCAGCTTGGAGCACACCAGCGCGGCGGCGGAAGTGGGCCTTAGTCGTGAGCACCAAATCGGCCTTCTGCACGTTGTCTGCGATGGCGATGGGCAGGCCCGCCGAGGCGGCCGATTGCTGCAATCGCTCCCTGCTCACGCCGAAGGGAAAGATCCGCGAGGTTGGCTTCGAGAGATCAGCCTCCACGTCTTCGCGCTGGCCGCCCAAGAGCTGGCTGTCCATGCGCATGGCGCCAAGCGGCCCGTCCCAGTCGCCGACTCTCTCGATCCTCTGCCCGAGGGTGTCAGGACCGTCGTCATAGCGGCTTCGGGATCGTCCGGGCGCATCACCAAACGGCGCTACCTCGAACTCAGGCGGGACCGTTGGCCGCTGATAGCTGCGGCGCACGGCGCCCGAGGCGTCCAGCTCGCGTATCTCTGGACTTACGGAGCGGCCACGGAGCACGGAGTCGACGGTCTTGGCGACGTCGGCGTGCACGGCGACGCGGTTCCAGCTCTGTATCTCGACCAACACGTCGAAAGTGGGAGGAGCCTTGCGCTCGAGGATCGTCTTCTGTGTGCGCCGCCGCCTCGCCTCGTCGTCCCCGAGCGTCACGGTCTGGATCCCACCGACCAGGTCGGAGAGGGTGGGGTTCACGAGCAGGTTCTCTAGCGTGTTGCCGTGCGCTGTCGCGATGAGCTGGACGCCCCGCTCGGCGATGGTACGCGCCGCGAGCGCCTCGAGTTCCGTGCCCATCTCGTCGACGACAATGACCTGGGGCATATGGTTCTCGACGGCCTCAATCATCACTGCGTGCTGCTGTGCGGGCGTGCGCACTTGCATCCGACGGGACTTACCGATGGCGGGATGCGGGATGTCGCCGTCGCCAGCTATCTCGTTGGAGGTGTCGACGATCACGACATGTTTCTTGGCGGTGTCGGCGAGCACGCGGGCGAGCTCGCGAAGGATGGTGGTCTTGCCGACGCCGGGCCTCCCCACGAGCAGAACGCTGTTGCCCGCGATGGCCAGGTCTTCGACGACACGGGCGCTGCCGTGGATCGCGCGGCCCACTCGGCACGTCAGGCCGATGATTTCGCCGGCGCGATTGCGGATGGCCGAGATGCGGTGCAGCGTGCGCTCGATCCCGGCGCGATTGTCGTCGCCGAAGGGGCTGATCCGGTTCGTGACGTACTGGAGATCTTCCGCGGTGACTTGTTCAGGATCGAGGTAGGCGTCTCGGTCTGCGAAGCGCGCCTCCGGGGGCCTGCCGAGATCCAATATCACCTCGATCAGCGAGCCCGCCCCGTCCTGACTGCGAACGGCTCGCTCGACGCGCGGCGGCACGACCTGCAGGAGAGCCTCGAGGTCATTGAGGTCTCGCTCTTGATCCACCGCGGGGCTCCCGCCGATGTTGTCGCTTGTCATGAAACGCCGTTTCCGCGTCGCGCTGGAAGGTTCCTGCGCGTCCAGTCTACGCCTGAGCGGGCATCAGCGCTGGCTCGCGGACGTGGCCCGCCGCCGACTTGATGAGTACCGCGAATGACCGCTGTGCCTCCCACCCTCGCCGATGAAGCGCCACGGAGAGGGCGGGCTGGTAACTTGCCACAATCCAGGACGGGGTGGTGTGGCCCCATGCGAGCAGAGCCGTGTCGGCGACGAGCGCTCCCGCCGCCGTGCCATCGTCCGGATGTAGCATCGCGTCGATTGTGAGGCGGTTCCGCAGGTGGGAGAGGCGCACCCAGCCGTGGACCTGTCCGTCTTCGGCGGCCCATACGAACTCACGCGTTGAGCCATCGGCTGTTTCGCGCGAGTCGAGAAACTGGTCGAGTGTGAGGCCCGCTGCGGCGCGTACCGCCGATGGCAGAGCTGCGCTGTAGAGCCGGAATTGCCCGTACGTATCGGCTGGCAGCGGGGGCCTGAGGCTCAGCGCAGGCCCGTCGGTGCTCGCCTGCATGGACCGGTGGAGGCCATACACCTCTTCGGAGTACGCGGCGAAGAAACCGGATTGCTCGGCAAGGTTCTGGAGGGGGCTATCGGCGGGTACCCGCAGGAACAGGCGCTCTCCCCCACGGGACCCAACCAGTTCCGTAGCCTGGTCCAACACCGCTGCCATCTCCTCCATGCCATCGTCGGTCGAGAACAGATGGGCAACCTCCCAGGAGCGAGGGCCTCGCCGCTCCTGCAGGAGCGCCACCGTCTCCAGGCGCCCGGCGCGAACGCTGGCAACGGCCTGCTGGGCCTTTCGCGTCGCGACGCTCCAACGCGCCAGGTCGCCGGCATGCAGCTTGCCAGCGGGCGCGGTGAGCCCTGCGTGTGTGCAGGCTAGGTCGGTGCCCTCAACGTGCTTGGGCAGAAGTTGGCGGGCGACGTCGCTCAATCGGAGGCGGCGAATCATGCCCGCACTTCGCAGCCGACCATCCGCAGGAAGAAGCGATGCATGCGCGGGTCATCAGTGAGCTCCGGGTGGAATGCAGTGGCGAGCAGATTGTCCTGCCGCGCGGCCACGATGGTCCCATCGTCGAGCCTGGCGATGGCTTCGACTCCCGGCCCGACCTCTACGACGATCGGGGCGCGGATGAATACCGCGTGGAACGCTCCGTCGTCCACGCTAGCGATGTCGAGCTCCGTTTCGAAGGAGTCCACCTGGCGCCCGAACCCGTTGCGCGCGACGATCACGTCCATAAGACCCAGCGGCTCGGGGCGTTCTTCCACTAGTCGCTTCGCCAGCAGGATGAGCCCGGCGCATGTTCCCCAAACGGGGCGGCCAGACCGCGCGAACTCTCGCAGCGGCTCTCGAAGCTCGTAGGCGTCCATCAGCTTGGCCATGGACGTGCTCTCACCACCGGGGACGATGAGGGCGTCGGCCGCACTGAGTTGGGCTGCGGTACGTATCTCGCGGGCGTCCGCCCCTAGTTTGCGCAGCGCCGCGATGTGCTCGGCGAAGTCGCCCTGGAGTGCCAGGACGCCGACCGCGGGCGGGGAGCTCACGTTACCAGCCTCGGGTGGCGAGGAGCTCCTCGGGTTTGATGGAGCGGGCGCTGATGCCCACCATCGGCTCGCCAAGGCCCTTGGAGGCTTCGGCGATGGCCGAGGGGTCGTCGTAGTGGGTGACCGCCTTCACGATGGCCTTGCCGCGCGCGGACGGGTCACCAGATTTGAAGATGCCCGACCCGACGAAAACTCCGTCGGCTCCCAGGTGCATCATGAGCGCGGCGTCGGCTGGCGTGGCCACTCCGCCCGCAGCGAAGTTGACGACCGGCAGACGGCCGAGCTGTTTCACATCGTTGAGCAGATCGACGGATGCGCCAAGCTCTTTGGCCATGGCCGTGAGCTCGCTGTCCGGCTTGTTCTGCACCTCCCGAATCTGTTTCATGACGGTGCGCATATGGCGCACGGCCTCGACCACGTCCCCCGTGCCGGCCTCGCCCTTGGTGCGGATCATCGCGGCTCCCTCGCCGATGCGCCGAAGCGCCTCGCCCAAGTCGCGGCAGCCGCAAACGAAGGGGACCGTAAAGTCGTGCTTCCACACGTGGTGCTCTTCGTCCGCGGGCGTGAGCACCTCTGACTCATCGATGTAGTCGACGCCAAGCGCTTCGAGGATTCGCGCTTCGACGAAGTGGCCGATGCGGCACTTGGCCATCACGGGGATGGAGACAGCCTTGATGATCTCTTCAATCATCAGCGGGTCGGACATGCGGGCCACGCCACCGTCGGCGCGGATGTCGGCCGGCACGCGCTCCAGCGCCATGACGGCGCAGGCCCCCGCGTCTTCCGCGATGGCGGCCTGCTCGGCGGTCACAACGTCCATGATGACGCCGCCCTTAAGCATCTGTGCGAGACCGGATTTGACCGCGAGTGTGCCTGTTTCCATTGCCTTTTCCTCTGTGGTGCCGCCTTTGGTGGCGTCACGCTAGCGTCGCCTCGATTATACGCTCGCGGGTCGTAGCGCACGAGGGCCCGGCACCCATGACGCGCCACGCACGGCGCACGCTTGTCGCGAGCCTCGGGCGCGAGTAGCCTACGCCCTCATCCTGGGGAATGAGGTGGCCAGATGCTCTACGACATGCGGACGTACACCCTGAAGAACGGATCGTTGGGAACGGTCGAGAAACTGTTCGAGGACGCCATGCCTGTTCGCGAGAAGTACTCGCGGCTCGGCGGCTTCTTCCACGCCGAGAGCGGCGTGCTGAACCAGATCGTCCATATCTGGCCATACGAGAATTTCGAGCACCTGCAGAAAACGCGCGCGCTGGCGGCTGGAGATTCCAGCGGGCAGTGGCCGCCGGTGGGGCTCTCCGAGCACATCGTGACAATGGAGTCGCAGCTGCTGCAATCCGCGCCGTTCATGGACGACTGGACCGGGCCCCGCGAGCTGGGGAGCATCTACGAACTGCGCACCTACTCGCTCCTGGCGGGCTCCACGCCCGCCGTGCTGAAGGAATGGGGGGCGATGATTGGGGGACGAGAGGAGTTCTCGCCGCTCGCGGCGTGCTGGACGCCCGCGGGGACCGGCGGGCCCATCAACCGGCTCATCCACCTTTGGGCTTACCCCGACTATGCCGCCCGGGCGGAGGCGCGGGCCGCCGCGACGGCCAGCGGGAAATGGCCGCCGCCGACCGGGCAGTACTACACCCAGCAGGAGTCGAAGATACTTGCGCCCGCGTCCTTTTCCCCGATGCACTAGGCGGCTAGAGGTCGTCGCCGATCAGGCCGCGGGCGCCGGTGGCATCTTCAGGCGGGACGGTCTCAACCCAGGGCATGAGTGCTTCTTCCGTGGTCTATAGGTCGTCCTTCGCCAGCATCGCCGCTACCGTGGAGGCGACGTCGGCTTGAGCGATCTGCACGGCGTCGGTTTCCCGGCGGCGCTTGGCTTCGGTCACGCCGTTTCTTAGATTGCGGGGGCTGACGACGAGCCGCACGGGCAGGCCCAGCAGGTCTGCGTCGTTGAACTTGACGCCGGCCGAGTCGGTGCGATCGTCGAAGAGCACTTCGTAGCCGGTGGCTTGCAACTCGTCGTAGATGGCCTCGGCGGTCGCGGCGACTTCCGGGTTTTCGGCGTTCAGCGCCAGCAGGTGCACCTGGAACGGCGCGATGGGCGCCGGGTAGACGATGCCCTTCCCGTCGTTGTTCTGTTCGATGGCGGCGGCGAGCACGCGCGTGACGCCGATGCCGTAACAGCCCATGACGATGGGGTTGAGCATGCCCTGCTCGTCGGAGTACTCAGCGCCGATGGTACGTGTGAAGAAGGTGCCGAGCTTGAAGACGTGGCCTACCTCGATGCCGCGCACCTCTTCGAGCGTGGCGTCGCAGGTGGGGCACCCATGGCCGGCCTGAGCGAGTGCGATGTCGGCGACCCGGTCGACCTCGAAGTCACGGGGATAGTTGACGTTCTTGTAGTGCTGGCCGGGGGAGTTGGCGCCCGCTACGAAGTTGGCGCCTTGCTCGATGCTGTGGTCGCCAATGCGCTTGATGCTGGTGAGGCCGACGGGGGACGTGGAGCCAGGCGTGAGGCCTGCGGCGTGGGATTCCTCGGGCGTGGCCAGGCGCAGGTCGCGCACGCCCAGCAGGTTCCTCAGCTTCACCTCGTTGACCTCGAGGTCGCCCCGGATCGTCACTAGCACCGTCTCATTGTCCGCCTGGTAGAAGACGGCCTTGAGCGTCTGCGACTCCGGGATGTCCAGGAACTCGGCGAGCTGGGCGATGGTGCTGACGCCTGGCGTGCCGACCACAGCCAGCTCTTCCGGGTCGCTCACGGGCGCCGGGGGCTTCACGGAGATGGCGCGTTCGGCGTTGGCGGCGTAGTCGCCGTTGGGACAGGTGAGCACCGTGTCCTCACCGGAGTCGGCTGGCATGATGAACTCGTGGGAGTCCTTGCCGCCGATGGCGCCGCTGTCGGCCTCGACCTCGAGCGTGGGCAGGCCGCACCTGCGGAATATGTTGCGGTAGGCCTCGCGCATGCGCTGATAGGTGGCGTCAAGGGAGTCCTCGTCCGAGTTGAACGAATAGGCGTCCTTCATGTCGAACTCGCGCCCGCGGAGCAGTCCGGCGCGAGGGCGGGGCTCGTCCCTGAATTTGGTCTGTATCTGGTACAAGATTCGCGGCAGGTCACGGTAGCTCTCCACGTTGGCCTTGGCGATGGCGGTAATTACCTCCTCGTGGGTGGGTGCGAGCACCATTTCGCGGTCGCGCCGGTCGCGGAGGCGGAACAGGTTTCCGCCGAAGGCCTCGTCGCGTCCGGTCTGCTGCCACGTCTCAAGGGGCTGGAGCGTCGGCATGCGGACCTCCTGCCCGCCGGCCGCATCCATCTCCTCGCGGATGATGCGCTCGATTTTGTGGATGGACCGCAGGGCCAAAGGCAGGTAGGAGTACACGCCGGCGGCGGCCTGCATCATCATGCCCGCGCGGAGCATGAGGCGATGGCTCACCGTCTCCGCCTCGCCGGGGTCGTCGCGTAGGGTTCTGCTCAGGAACTGGGACGTGCGCATGGGGTTTTCCGTGTGTGGGCCCGAGGCCTTGGTGGTGGTGGCGGGAGGATAGCACCCCAGCTCGCCATCCAATGATTCAAGATTTCACCGTGATGGGGGTTTCACGTTTCGATCGCCTCTCTCCCCTTACAGAGAATATGAG
>Ga0315338_1000898_pt1 | contig 48415 bp, 49 predicted proteins | sample ASW8metaG_FD_204518 | JGI IMG/M metagenome (GOLD analysis project Ga0315338, IMG submission 204518) | Ammonia-oxidizing marine archaeal communities from Monterey Bay, California, United States - ASW #8 | ecosystem: Environmental > Aquatic > Marine > Coastal | place: USA: California | collected... | reverse complement strand
CCGGCCATTTCGCCCGGTCTTCCGAGCAGGATCGTGAATATTTTGCTGGCTTGAATGTGTCGGTTGTCGCGGACTTTCGCCGTCCACGCGAACGTGAACGCGAACCATCGCCTTGGTTGGAGGCGCCAAAACTGCGCGTTATTTCATCCGATCAGGACAATGATGGCGAGCCGCCTCATCTCAAATTCCTTCGCGAGGGGAAATACGGTCTCGATGCGATCAATAATTATATGATGTCCGCCTATCGCCGGATCCCGATGCAGGCGGGCAATCAATCTGTTTTCCGCGACGGGTTTCGCGCACTGGCCAATGGCGAGGCAGATAACGGCTTGCTCGTTCATTGCGCCGCCGGCAAGGACCGGACAGGAATATTTTGTGCTTTGGTCCTCGGCGAGCTGGGTGTGAACGATGCCGACATTATGGCCGACTATCTAATGACCAATGATGCCGTCGATTTTGATGCGCTCATTCCCAACGTTCAAAAAAGTCTCAAAGACGGGTTCGGTGTTGAAATGCCCGCCGACGAGATGCGGGTCTTCCTGGGCGTACAAAAAGAGTTTCTTGATGAAGCGCATCGGGTGATCGGACCGCGCGAGGCCTATCTGCGCGACGTGCTGGGGATCACAGACGAAGAGCGCGACGCGCTGCGCGCACGGTGGTTGGTGGAATGAGCGCGGCGGCCCATCGTTCCGACGTGTCCTCCTTTGAACAATACCGGCCCTGGCGCGAACCTGCATTGGCGTTTCGAACGCTCGCAGACGAGAATTATGCATTGCTCCTGCACGATGGCAGCAATGGCCGCGCCAGAATATACGCATTTCCCGAGGAGATCTTCGAGGGTGAGGGCCGCGCCCTGCTCGACCGGATGGCTGCGAGCTTTCGTGATCCACAAACATCGGGTGAGCTGGCCGGATTGTTTGGCTATGAACTGGCCTCCGCTTTCGAGCGTATTGCGTCTCCAGACACGACATGGCCGCACATCGCTTTGGCGCGCTACCCCGCCTGGGCGGAGTTTGATCGCCACGCCGACACGATATGCGTGCGAGGTGTCCGCGAGAAAGCGGTCGCTCGCCTGTTGGCAGCGCTGACCGGCCCGGTTGCAACGTTTGAAATTCCAAAGGCCGAGAGCGTTAAGTGGACGCCTAGCTGGTCTCACGATCAATATCTCGAGGCCTGCCAGGCGGCTCGCGATTATGTGCATGCCGGCGATGTCTTCCAGGTCAATCTCTCACAGAGTTTCACCGTGGATCTCGATCCGGCCGACACGCCGTTTTGCGTTTTTGAACGACTCACAAGGTCCAGCCCGGCACCGCATGCGGCTTATTTCAGGATCGATGCCGACCGCGTCGTGATGACCAATTCGCCCGAACGCTTTCTCTCTGTCCGCGACGGACGGGTCGAAGCCCGGCCGATCAAGGGCACGCGGCCTCGCGCCGACAGTCCGCAGCGTGACGCGGAACTGGCGCAGCAATTATCCAAGAGCGCCAAGGACAATGCAGAAAACCTGATGATCGTCGATCTGATGCGCAATGATCTGGCGCGGGTTTGTCGGGCCGGCAGTATTGAAGTGCCGCTGCTGTGTGAGGTCGAAAGCTACGCCAATGTTCATCATCTTGTCTCGGTGGTTGAGGGTGAATTACGGGCCGATATTGATATCTTCGATCTCATCGGCGCCAGCTTCCCGCCCGGTTCGATAACCGGCGCGCCAAAAGTGCGCGCGATGGAAATCATCGCTGAATTGGAAGGCGAGGCGCGCGGCCCCTATTGCGGGGCGATGGGCTGGATATCCAAATCCGGCGACATGGACCTCAATGTCATGATCCGCACCGCGGCCATGCAACGCAAGGACGGGCGCTGGCAAGCCATCATCCGGTCCGGCGGTGGCATCGTTGCGGAATCCGATCCCCAGTCGGAATTTGAGGAAACCCTGACCAAGGCATCCGCCCTGCGCCAGGCCTTTGGTGGTGGGGGCGTTCGCTCATGATTGTCTGGCACGATGGCAGCTGGCTGGACGACGCCAAGGCGTCGCGCCCCATTGCCGACCGAGGTGGGCTTCTGGGCGACGGGCTATTCGAGACCATGCGCGTTCGTGGTGGCCAATTGGTCCGGGGCGGGGCCCACGCCGCGCGCCTGATGCGCAGTTGTCAGTCTCTGGGCCTGCGCTGCCCGGTCGATGAACCGGGATTGGAAGATTTGGCGGCCGAACTGGTACATCGAAACGGCATGCGAGATGCCGCGATACGGCTGACCGTCAGTGCGGGAACCGGGGCTCGAGGATTGCCACGCGCGGAAGACGCCATGACAATCATGACGCTCGTCGCACACAAGCCTGCCCTTCCTCCAAAATCTGTCAGCTTGCAGACGTCCACAATCAAACGCTCACCCAGCAGTCCGGCCACAGCGCACAAGACGCTCAGCTATATCGACAATATTTCAGCGCGACGGGAAGCGAAAACCGCTGGGGCCGACATGGCGCTGATGCTCGACACGGCGGGAAATCTGTCCGGCAGCGATTGTGCCAATTTATTCTGGTATATCGGTGACCAGATTTTCACCCCGGCACTTGGGTGCGGCGTGCTCGCTGGCACCGTGCGTGAGGGTATCCTCGCAGGCATGTCCGTGAGTGAGGGCTGTTTCCATCCGCGCGATTTGCAACAGGCGAACACGATGTTTTTGACCAATGCCCTCATCGGCATTGTTCCGGTTGATCGTCTTGATGGATCCAAAGTTGCCTGTGACCCCGCCCGCATTGAACAGGTCCGGCGTCTGGTGGCTTTCACCGAGCCCGCATCGCAGGATTAGTCTCGCATCACCAAAAGCGAGCGCCGCGGTCGCAGATAGAAAACTTCCCTGATGTCGAATTTGGACATGCCCAATTCGCTGAACATCGTCTCATAACTGTAGCTAACTTCCACCATTATCACCGACCGGTTTGTCTGCATCACGCCGGCCGGCATGGATACGCTGCCACCTTCAGTCAAGGGAGGCATCCCGTCGGCATCACTCCATTGCACAGAGACATCGCCGGAAGAATCCATCATCACGCTGGAGATGCGAACCTCAAGTGGAGCCGTATCAAACGGCGCGACAATGGCACTGCCCGCTGTCATGATGGAGGCCATTTCACCATCGGTGATCACATCGTCCTGGGCGACCAGGTCAGCCAGGGCACTTGCGGCACTGGTGATCTTGCGATCGATCGATAGTGCCAGGCTCACCTCGACGGCTCCGAGATACAATGTGATCATAAACGGAGCGATCAAGGCAAATTCGATCGCTGAAACGCCGCGCCGATCACCGTGCCAGCGGCGCAGGAAAACTCGCAATCGTCTAATCATTGAACGGCTCATTCCTGAAGACCGTCGCCGACGTGATCAACCGGTCATTGCCACTCATATTCGACAGGGCACCACCGAAGTTCGGGGTCATCAGAGACCAGCGATAGAAGACCCGAACCAGAACGATATCCCCGGACGAACCCGGATCGAAACCGAAATTACCCGCCGACACGTTTCCGTCTGACCCGATAGGGCTGCTTTGGTCGATTGAACCAAAATCGGGAAAGACCTCGACATCAATCAATAAGCGATCGCAATTTCCAACCACGGCGATGCGATCACAAATCTGATTGCGAAATTCCGTCGCGCTCATACCGGAGTTCTGGGCCTGGCCGGTGCGGATTTGGCGCGCGGTTTCCAAGACGGCGTTTTCCAGCACCGTGCCGGTGAAGAACACGGCGGCCACTTCGATCATCGCAAACAGCAATAAGAAAAACGGGGCGGCGATCATGGCAAATTCGACAGCAGCCGAGCCCGATCGGTCGCGGCGCCAGCGGGTTAAAATACTTGGCCTGATTGTTTTGCTGTCCCGCGCGGTCATGCCCGAGGCTCCGTTCATAATGTTAGTTTCGGATAGGGGCGGGCAGGTAATCACTCGCCGCCATCATCACCCAAAGCAACATTCGCGGCCGACAGGCGATCTTGCTGTTGCTGGGACAGAGCGTCTGCACGACCGGCATCATCACCCGTGCGCGGTACCTCATCGCAGGTTTCACCGCAGGAGAGCGTAAAGCGGTCGGGACCACGGAACAGTGCGACTTGACCATCGACCGGGCTGCCGACCACGATTTCCTGAGAGTAAATGGTGCGGCCGACGCGATCCAGGGCGATCACATTCGTCCGTCCCTGGAGTCGACCCGTCAAAATGAGGGTACGTCCATCATGGATCATGGCGTCCGCGATGGAGGGGTTGCCCACCACAACAACAGACGCATCAGCCGGCAAGCGAACAACATGGGCGTGTTCTGTTGCAACCAGCAGGTCCGATGCCGCGGCCGGGGCAATCATCGCGAGCGAGAAAACAATAGATGCGGCGAGATGGCGGATCATGATGCACTCCTACAGGGGCTCTAACAGTTTATGGAGCTGATCCTTACGCGCGCGGGTGAATCTTTCATAAACATCACTGAAAGTTTTTTACTTGTATCATATTGGCACATTAGCAATCTGTTCACTATAGATTGCTGAAAACGCAATAAATCTTTTGTTAAGCAAGCTTTTTTACCTCATCGCAATGCTTCTTGTGTTTACTGATCATCATTCAGAAGGGGTCGGGACTGATCGACTTCTGAGGGTGTAGAAAAATCACGGGAGTTGATGTTATGAAATTTGTATCACGCTTTTTTAAAGACGAATCCGGTGCCACTGCTATTGAGTATGGCCTGATTGCCGCACTTATTGCCGTTGTAATCATCGGTGCTGTTACCGCTCTTGGTACCGGCGTAAGCACAAACTTCAACACAGTCGCCGGCGCCCTTTAAGCGCTGACAGACAGTTGAGTTGAGTATCAGGCACGGCCGCCCCGATCGGGGCGGCCTTTGTCTGTTTAAGTGCGGCCGCTCCCGCCTTGATCTGTCGCGGTCCAGCCAGGTCAACCTATTTCAATCTGGGCCCGTATTGCGCAGAATCCCTCCGGTTGAATTCCGTTCCGCAGGGCACTCAAAATCAATTTCGTGGGCGCCAACCTCAAATTAAGGCTCTCGATCTAGACTTGCTCAAAATCAGATGTGGGAAATATAATGTTGCTTCAAGTCACACTTTTACTCTTCGTCGCGCTGATGCTTTTGGCTGCGGTCTCAGATTTGGTGCGATTTACGATTCCCAACAAGCTTTGCATCGCTATCGCTGCCCTGTTTCCGGTGGCAGCGATGATGGCGGGGTTTAGTTTGCCGCTTTTCGGTTTTCATTTATTGGGCGGAATTCTCGCTCTGGTGCTGGGCATGGCTCTGTTTGCGCCCGGCTGGATCGGTGGTGGCGATGCGAAATTATTCGCTGCAGCAGGATTCTGGTTCGGAATCTCTGGTTTGACTGCATTTTTAATGTACACGGCTTTGATCGGCGGGGGGCTGGTCATCGTCCTTCTCGTGGCGCGGAAATTCGCGCCAGTTATGGGCTTGCCGACCGCCTGGACCCATGAAACAGCCTTGTCTGATGGTGCGCCTGTGCCCTACGGCGTGGCCCTCGCAGGCGGTGCAATGTGGGCCCTGCCATCATCGATCTGGCTGATGATCGCTTGACGTCCAATTCAGATTTTCTCGAATTAGAGCGCATTGAACCTTTAGTATTAACGCGAACTTGATGAATTCGGCGTTTGATCTGAAACGTATTTGTGCGTTTGAGAGGTTTGAAGCGTCCAATGAACGCGGTTCGTATTGCCATCCTTGCAGCAGCTGCCTTGGCTGCCGTCGCTGTCGCCTTCTTCGTTCGTCAGGCGATGACGAGTGAAACTCCTCAAGCTGTGCAGGTTGAGGCTCGTCCTGATCTGCGCATACTCGCGGCGCGGCAGGATCTGGTTATCGGCCAGCAGGTCAGTGCAAATGATTTGTATTGGCAAGCCTGGCCAGAAGAGGCCACCGGCCCGGGATATATTATCGAAAACCGAGGGCAATCCGCAGCCGACTTCGCCGGCGCGATTGTTCGCAGTGCGATCAGCCAGGGTGAGCCAATCACCGGCCGTCGACTGGTGCAGGCCGGCGATGCCGGCTTTATGTCCGCCATTTTGACACCGGGCATGCGCGCAGTGGCCGTGCCCATTTCTCCGGAAACGGCAGCGGGCGGTTTTATTCTGCCCAATAGCCGAGTCGACGTTATCGTCTCTTATGAGCAGGAGAGCGAAAATGGTCGTAGTACGCGACGTAATTTTGTCGCCCAGACCCTGGTAGAAAATGCCCGCGTCCTGGCGATCGACGGCACATTTGGTGAGGCCGAGGAAAATGTGCTCGGTGACACTGCCACTTTGGAATTAACACCCGATCAGGCGCGTGCGGTCACGCTGGCGGTCGCGCGCGGTGAGATCGCCCTCGTCTTGCGCAGTCTTTCCGATGGAAATGGTGGGCCTCAGCTTGTCGCCAGTGGCAATGCACCTGAAGCAGCCATGTCCCAGCTCAATGCGGACGACAATGTCAGCAGATCGGTCACCATCGTTCGATATGGTCATGCGCGACAAGTCGCGTTGGCGGACGGCAATTGAGGGAGATGGTGATGTTTCGGTCCATAGCAATTGCTGTTTCCTTGATGCTGAGCGCCCCGCTTGTCTCGCAGGCCCAGAGCCTCGCCGACAATAATGAGCGCGGCAATACCATGCAGGTTCACATCCGTGCGCCGGGTGTGGGCCCCGTATCCGAGACGCTCAATTTGCCGCTCAGCAAGGCCGCGGTGATCCATTTGCCGGTCGACGCCGCCGATGTGCTGGTCACCAATCCCGAGATCGCGAATGCGGTCGTCCGCACGCCGACACGCGCCTATGTCCTCGGTATGAGTGTTGGCCAGACCAATGTGTTTTTCTTTGATGGTGACGGTCAGCTTATTCTGGATCTGGATATCCGCGTTGAACGCGATCTTGCACCATTGCAAGAAGCGCTCATACGATTTTTGCCAGACTCCCGCGTTACTGCGGAAGCGATGAATGATCACATTGTCCTCTCTGGCTCTGTGCCCAGCGCCAGCGCGGCAGACACGGCCCTGCGTATCGCTCAACGCTGGTCGGCCGATCCCGAGCATGTGATGAGCATGTTGTCGGTCGAAGCACGAGAGCAGGTGATGCTCAGCGTTCGCATCGTCGAGATGCAGCGCACGATTGTTCGCCAGCTGGGAATTAATCTATCGACGGCAGGCAGCTCCGGTGAATTCAATTTCGCCGTTGCGACCCAAAACGAATTTTCGCTGGTCGGGCGCTTCCTCAACGGACTGTCCGCCGGCGTCGACTGGACCAGTGGCAATCCGGGCGGCATCACGGGTGTGAGCTCGCTTCTGCAAGCCATGGAGCGTGTCGGCCTGGTGCGCACACTGGCTGAGCCAACATTGACCGCAATCACAGGCGAGTCTGCCAATTTCCTGGCCGGAGGTGAATTCCCGGTCCCGGTTGGTCGTGACCGCGACGGAAATGTGGTGATCGAGTACAAATCATTCGGTGTCGGCCTTGGCTTTACGCCGCTGGTATTGTCGGAAGGTCGCATCAGCCTGCGCATCTCTACCGAGGTCTCCGAGCTGACCACGCAAGGGTCGCTGACATTGTCTTCAACGGCTGTCACGGATGATGCGGGCAATATCATCGGAACCGTGCCCGGGCTCACCATTCCGGCCCTCAACGTCAATCGCGCTGAGACAACCGTCGAGCTTCCCTCCGGTGGCAGCCTGGTTCTGGCGGGTCTGATTCAGGAAGAAACGCGTCAAAATCTCGACGGCGTGCCGGGTGTTCAAAACATTCCGATCCTGGGAGCTCTGTTCCGCTCCCGTGATTTCGAGAGTCAGGAAACTGAATTGGTCGTCATCGTGACACCTTATCTGGTGGATCCGGCCAACCCGAACGGGTTAAGCACACCCGCCGACGGTCTCCAAAATGCCGATGAGGCCAGTGCCCTCCTCTTTGGTCGTATCAATCGTGTGTACTCAGTTCCCGGTTCCGATACCGGCGAGCAGAGCTGGAATGGCCCCGTTGGCTTCCTGTTTGAATAGTGGAGTTTGTAATCGTGACGTATCGCCTCGTTAAATCACTGTTCGCCGCTATTGCTGGATCGCTGGCCCTTTCGGCCTGCGCGACTGTTCCTGCCAATACCGATTTGCCACGGGCAAGTGCTGTTGCCGAGACGTTCCGTGCCGATATGCCGGTCAACCCGGCCGACAATGGGCTGACATGGGCCCAGCTTGATCTGCTGGCGGCTGTCGCCGACGAATACAATGTCCGGGGCCATGGGCCATTGGTCATCACCTTCCCGCAGGGCTCAAATAATGAAGAGGCGGCCATCGGCGCGATCGCTGAAGCTCGCACCTATCTTTATGGGCGAGGGCTCGACTGGCGTCAGATTTCCGGCGGTCACTACAATGCGCAGGGTCAGCATAATGCGGCCGTCATCTTTTCCTTCACGCGCTACCAGGCAATTGCCCCCGATTGCCCGGAAGGCTGGGGTGATCTGGCCCGAGAATTCAATAATCGCCCCGGGCCGCGCTTCGGTTGCGCCATGGCGACCAATTTGGCGGCAATGGTCAGCGACCCGCGCGATCTAATAAGCCCCCGTAATCAGCAACCCGCCGATACCGGTCGACGTCAGACAATCCTCAACGAATACCGGGCCGGTGAATCAACAGCGAGTGAGCGCAGTGACTACGAAAGTGGAACTGTTAGCTCGGTCGGTAATTAGGCGGGCAGGGAAGAACACAATGACCGACGCAAACCGCGCCCTCAAAAATGATCCCCTGATGGAAGATGATGATCCGTTTATGGATGCGTCCGACATCGAACGATTGATGCTGGGTGAGGCAACCCGTGAGGATATCCTCGTTGAGGATCGCGCCCAATCGCCCGGCAAGGCATTTGGTGCCGGTGCGACGTTGGATCCGGACGTTCTCGACGAGTCGGCGGATCCCTATATGTCCGAACCCCATTTCGACGCGCCCGAAGAGGCTGTCACGGTCGATCCCGCCTTTGATGAATTGCGCGAGGAAGTCGCCCAATCTACGGCCGCGATGCCCGGTGGGGAAACGTTATACGGCGAAGTTGATGTCGAGGTTTCCGAACAGCCTATTCCACGTATTGCCATAGCCGCATTCTGCGAGCGGCCGGAAACCGGAGCTCTGATCCACAATGCCGCTGATGATCGCCGTCTTGCGCGGGCCCATGTTGACGTAGAGCTTGGCGGTCTACCGGCTGCGATTGAACGTTTTCACGACGCGACAACCCCGAACTTGCTGATCGTTGAGAGCGGAATGCGTGGTCGCGGCCTGTTTGAGCAGCTCGAAGAACTGGCTGCGGTTTGTGATGCCGACACCAAGGTTGTTGTCATCGGCGCCTCTAACGACATTTCCCTGTATCGCGGTTTGATGAAGCGCGGGGTCAGTGAATATCTGGTGCCGCCAATGACACCGCTGCACCTGATCCGGACCATCTCAGATTTATTTCTTGATCCCGAGCAGCCCTTCGCCGGTAAAACCGTTGCCTTTATCGGTGCCAAGGGTGGGGTTGGCTCGTCAACGATTGCACACAATGCGTCCTGGGCACTGACTGAGGGGCTGCAATCGGATGCCGTTCTCGTCGATATGGATTTGTCATTCGGAACGGCAGGGCTCGACTTTAATCAGGACCCGGCCCAGACATTGGGTGACGCCTTGGCAGAACCTGACCGCCTGGACGAGGCCCTTCTGGATCGGCTTTTGGTGCGGTGTACCGATCGCCTGAGCCTGTTCTCCGCCCCCGCCACTCTTGAGCGGGATTGGGAGTTTTCTCCGGTCGCATACGAAATGGTGCTCGAAAAGGTTCGCCGCCAAGCCCCGAATATCATCCTTGACTTGCCTCATTTCTGGATGCCGTGGGTGAAACAAACCCTGCTTTCCGCTGATGAGGTTGTTGTTACGGTGACGCCGGATCTGGCGTCGCTGCGCAATGCGAAGAATTTGTTCGATCTGGTTACCGGCGCACGTCCAAATGATGATCCGCCCAAGGTTGTCATCAATATGGCCGGCATTCCGAAACGACCTGAAATTCCGATCAAGGATTTCGCCGATGCGCTCGGCGCGCCGCCGGTTCTGGTTCTGCCGTTTGAGCCGATGCTGTTTGGCAAGGCTTCGAATAATGGTCAGATGATCACCGAGGTCGACCCGAAATCCAAGGCGGCTGAAGGTTTTGCCCATTTGGCAAGTATGATCACGGGGCGTGTTGCTGCTCCCAATAAGAAACGCTCCCTGTTCGGGAATCTTTTTGGAGGCTAACCGCCCATGTTCGGCAAACGCGCCGGTGCTGCATCTCCTAAACGTGCCCCCACAGCCCCGGCTACCGCCGCGGCGGCCGTCAATGATGCGCCAAAATCCGCCACGCCCGCACCCCAGGTCCCGCACAAGGACGCCGGGGCGGAAAAACGCCGGCAGCCCAAGGCGGCTCCGGTGCCTAAAAGGACAGTCTCGGCCGCAGAACAGGGCGGACGATCGGAAGAATATTACGCGGTAAAAACCACAATTTTTAATGCGTTGATCGATACCATCGATCTCGGGCAGTTGGCGCGTCTCGATCAGGAGACCGCCGCCGAGGAAATCCGTGACATCGTCACCGAGATCATCTCGATCAAAAATGTTGCCATGTCGATCGCCGAGCAGGAACAGCTCCTTACCGACATTTGCAACGATGTGCTCGGTTATGGTCCTCTAGAGCCTCTGCTAGCGCGCGATGATATCTCCGATATCATGGTCAATGGCGCCGACGACGTTTTCATCGAGGTCAACGGCAAGGTTGAACGCACCAATATCCGTTTCCGCGATAACGCTCAGCTGATGAATATCTGTCAGCGAATCGTGAGCCAGGTTGGCCGACGTGTGGATGAAAGTTCGCCCGTCTGTGATGCCCGCCTCGCGGATGGTTCCCGCGTCAATGTGATCGCGCCGCCACTGGCGCTTGATGGTCCGACATTGACCATCCGGAAATTCAAAAAAGACAAGCTGACAATGGATAAGCTTGTCGAATTCGCTTCTATTACCCCGGAGGGTGCCAAAGTGCTCGCCGTGATCGGGGCCAGCCGATGCAACGTCCTCATCTCTGGCGGTACCGGTTCGGGTAAGACGACCCTGCTCAATTGTATGACCGGCTATATCGAGGAAGATGAGCGCGTTGTGACCTGTGAGGACGCCGCTGAATTGCAACTTCAGCAGCCACATGTCGTCCGCCTCGAGACTCGTCCGCCCAATCTGGAGGGCGCTGGTGAAGTCACCATGCGTGATTTGGTCAAGAACTGTCTGAGGATGCGTCCGGAACGCATTATCGTGGGTGAGGTGCGTGGACCTGAGGCGTTTGATCTCCTGCAGGCCATGAATACCGGCCATGACGGCTCCATGGGCACGCTGCACGCCAACTCCCCGCGCGAGGCGATGTCGCGGATTGAATCCATGATCACAATGGGTGGTTACGGCCTGCCGGCCAGAACCATTCGCGAAATGATCTCGGGCTCAATTGATGTCATCATCCAGGCCGCTCGATTGCGGGACGGATCGAGAAAAATTACCCACATCACCGAAGTTATCGGCATGGAGGGTGAAGTTATCGTCACCCAGGATCTGTTTGTCTACGAGATCCAGGGCGAGGACGCGGACGGCAATATCGCTGGCATTCACTGCTCCACTGGTATCGCGCGTCCAAAGTTCTGGGACCGCGCACGTTATTTCGGCCTCGAGCGCGAACTGGCCGCCGCCCTGGATGAATCGGAGGCCTGAGCATGAATGAAGACATGGCTTTCATTTTCGCCGCCGTCGCGGCGTTTGTTGCGATCGCCGGTGTCGGCTGGGTCGCGGTCGGTGCTGCCGGCGATGCGCAGTCCAAACGTCGTATGCAGACCGCGGTTGGTGCCGGGGGGTTGGAGCGGGGAAAGCGTCACCACTCGGCGCTTGATGCCGCGGCGCAGCGCAAGCGTCAGGTCCAGGAATCGCTCAAGGATATGGAGCAGCGCCAGAAGGACCAGCGCAAGAAAAACCTGACATTGAAATCCAGGATCCAACAGGCGGGCATGGATTTCACGCCGGCACGTTTCTGGCTGGCATCCCTGGGCATGGCAGTTTTGGGTTTTGTCCTCGCCTATGTCACAGGGCAGACAATGTTGATGTCAGGTGGATCGGCCGTCATTGCGGGGTTGGGCTTACCGCGCTGGTGGCTCGGTTTCATGTGTTCGCGACGCAAGAAAAAATTCACCCAGGAATTTGCCAATGCGCTCGACGTTATCGTACGCGGCATCAAATCTGGCCTGCCACTTAATGAGTGCCTCAAAATTATTTCACGGGAATCGCCTGAACCCGTAGCTTCCGAATTCCAGCTTCTGGTTGAGGGCATAGCGCTCGGCGTCTCACTGGAAGACGGATTGCGCCGCATGTGCGAACGCATGCCGCTGCCGGAATTAAACTTCTTCACAACGGTATTGGTGATTCAACAAAAGACAGGCGGTAATCTCGCCGAGGCGCTTGGCAATCTGGCCATGGTGTTGCGCGCGCGAAAGATGATGCGGGAAAAAATTGGTGCCCTATCCGCAGAGGCCAAGTCCTCTGCCGGCATTATCGGTTCGATGCCACCGGGTGTGGGCGGCATCGTCTATCTGACCACGCCTTCCTATATGAGCCAGATGGTCACCGACCCGACCGGTCAGCTCATGCTGCTCGGCGGTGCCACCTGGATGGCGATCGGCATTTTCGTCATGCGCGGCATGATCAACTTCAAGATCTAGGAGTTCGTCTTGCCCGGCTTTACCGAAATACGCGATTTCCTGACCGACCCGCAAATGCTGCTGACCCTTTTGTCCGGCATCTTGGTATTCGCCACGATTGTCACGATCGCCGGACCAAGTCTGGGCGGCGGTGGAATGGATAAGCGAATCAAAGCTGTCCAGAACCGTCGCGAGGAATTGCGTCGTAAGAGTCGCGAGCAATTGGAGGTCAAGGCCAAGGAAGGTGGTCGGGGCACTATTCGCGATGAAGAAGCCAAGGGTATCATGCGCCGGGTGGTGGATGCCCTCAACTTGCAAAAAGCGTTCGAAGACCCCGCCCTTCAATTGAAGCTGCAACAGGCCGGTTTGCGGGGCAATCGACCGACCGTTACATTCTATTTCTTCCGGCTGGCCGCACCTATAATCTTGCTCCTTGGCGGCTTGTTCTATCTCTTTTTTATCAATGATTTCGGGCTGCCAACGATCACCCGATATTGTTATGCATTCGCCCTGGGCATGCTGGGTTATTACGCCCCGAATGTGTATCTCTCCAACGCGGCGACAAAGCGCCAACAATCAGTGATGGGGGCGTTTCCAGACGCGCTTGATCTGCTGTTGATTTGTGTGGAATCGGGCATGTCTGTTGAGGCCGCCTTCCACAAGGTTTCTACAGAAATTGGTAGCCAGTCGATTGAACTCGCTGAGGAATTGTCGCTAACCACCGCGGAGTTGGCCTACCTGCAGGACCGGCGCGTCGCCTATGAAAATTTGGCCAAGCGGACCAATCATCCCGGCGTGAAAGCGGTCTGCACCTCGCTCATTCAGGCGGAAAGTTACGGCACCCCGCTGGGGCAAGCCCTGCGTGTGATGGCAAAGGAAAATCGCGACATGCGCATGGCTGCCGCCGAAAAAAAGGCCGCTTCCTTGCCGGCTCAGCTGACCGTGCCGATGATTATCTTCTTCCTGCCCGTCCTGTTCGTGGTTATCCTCGGCCCAGCCATCATTCGTGTAAACGCGATGTGACGAACGCCGTTTGGCGCGTTATTTGAATGGCACGGTGAATGTTGAACAGGTGGACACAGCCCATGTTTTCCGGGCCCATGTTTTCGGGACGCAAGTCGGCGGAGAAACGCCGCGAGCAAATCGAAGCGGCGGACCAGGCCGCGGGTGCCGCGATGGCCGCGCTGTTTGGCGATGATATCGAGGCTGCCCGCAAGGCACTCTCCAGCGCTCCGAAAACTCATTACGCAGACATGGGCTGGAAGGTGGATCTGGCCTACGCCATGGTCGAGCTGAAATCGGAGAGACGCAAGTCCGGTACACAAAGGCTTGTCTCAGTCTGTAGTCGGCTCGACGAAACGTCACTCAGCCTGGATGACAAAAATTATCTTCGCCTCTATGCGCTCTACCGCGCCAGCGAAGTGTCGAAAACCGGCAAACCACCTGTGGAATTACGCGATTTGGTTGAGGATTTCCGCTTTGATCATACGCAGATTACGCCGTTGATTCGTCAGGATTTTCCACTCAAGAAAGTCGACGATATCGTCGTCGCACCGCCCCCGCCGCCACCGCCGCCAACCGATGAAGCGAGCGAATAGGCTGTCGCGTTTGGCGGTTTGCTAATTGGCAGTAACCGCATCATAGCGACGCTGACTGGTCAGCATGGCCCGGACATAGTTCATATTCGCTTCGGCCATTTCCGGCGTCACATCAACACGCGCCATTTCCTCGGCCTCCTCGAAACGTCCCTGAAGAGCAATCACCAGCGCCAGGTTTTGTCGGATCGCCGCAGCGGCCCCGGGGCGGATCATGGCTTCGCGTAACATTTGCTCGGCCACCTCCACATCACCTGATAAGGCATGTGACAACGCCAGGTTTGAAAGCACGGAAGGATCGCCGGGATTGAGGCTGAGCGCGGCCCTGAACGCATTGCGCGCGGCGGGCGCCTGTCCCGCCTGCTCCAGCGAGATACCCAGGGTATTGTGAACCTGCCAATTGGATGAATTGGATGCTGCCGAACGCTGCAGAGCCTCAATAGCGCGCGCACCGCGTCCAGACGACGCCAGGGCCATGCCATAGGCCAGCAACATATCGGCGTCTTCAGGGTATAGCGCCAAAGCCTGTTGGGCGATAATCGCCGAGCGATCATGATTGCCCATACGGCGCAGCGCGATCGATAATTCCAGCGCCGCTTCCTGGTCAGACGGGTTGAGGTCATAGGCCTCGGCCCAGAACGCCGCCTGTGATAAAAGGTCACGACTGTGGATTGCCGCGCGCTCTTCCGCCGTGGCGGGAATTATATTGCCCGAATCCTCCATCGCGACTGCGAGCGCCTGCTCGCCGTCAGTGCGGGCAGTGGTCGTCGCGCAGGCGGAAATTGCCAGGGCTGCGAGCGGGGCGATGAAGATAAAATTTCGCATCTTGGAACCGATCAACTGAGAGCGTCCCTTGAAACTGCTCGCCTGCCGTCAAGAATGCGTTAATCCAGAGCCTGAAATTGAACACCGATGCGAGGAACAAGCATGTCGACCCACTTTTCCCAATCCGCCAATGGCCGCGTTCTAAAGCTGGTGACCATTGATCAACGCGATGAGGCCGTCGCAGCTCTGAGCCCGGAAAACCAAGTCCTGGCAGCCAATTTCAAGGCGGGAGCAGGGCAGGTCGTGCTTCTGCCGGGCGGTGGCGACTGTGCCGCGCTTTACGGCATGGGCGCTGGCAAGGATGCTTTCGCCATGGGCAGCGCCGCGATGAGCCTGCCAGAAGGTGATTGGGAAATTCACGATCTCCCTGATTCGGTGGACCCGACCCTCGCCTCGGTCGCCTGGGCTTTGGGTGGTTATAAATTTTCCCGTTTTAAATCAACCGATCGAGAGCCAGCCCGTTTGATCTTGCCGGCCGCTGCGGATGACGCCGAAGCGCAAGCAATCGTCGATGCGGTTTTCCTGACCCGCGATTTGATAAACTCACCCGCCGACATCATGGGTCCGGCAGGTCTGGAAGCCGAATTTCGCAAGCTGGCTGAAACTCACGCCGCCAAGGTGAAAGTCACTACCGGTCAGGCCTTGCTGGATGACAACTACCCGATGATCCACGCAGTCGGTCGCGCCGCCCATGAAGAGCCACGTCTTTTGGAGCTGGAATGGGGTAATCCGGACCATCCGCGTATTGCGGTCGTCGGCAAGGGGGTCACCTTCGACAGTGGCGGTCTCGATATCAAGGCTGCGCAATATATGCGCCTGATGAAGAAGGATATGGGTGGCGGTGCCAATGCCATGGGTCTGGCGTCGATGATCATGGCGGCCAAACTGCCCGTCTATTTGCATCTGCTGGTGCCGGCAGTCGAGAATGCGATCAGCGCCGGGGCCATGCGGCCGGGCGACATCTTGCCATCGCGCAAGGGCCTGACCGTTGAAGTCGACAATACCGATGCCGAAGGCCGCCTGGTACTGGCCGATGCTCTGGCGCGCGCCACCGAGGAGGATTGCGAGATGGTGCTCGATTTCGCGACGTTGACCGGCGCAGCCCGTGTTGCGCTGGGGGCGGAGCTGGCACCGTTCTATACCGACAATGATGCGCTGGCGGCGCAATTCACCACATCCGGAACCGAGGTCTCTGACCCGCTCTGGCGGATGCCGCTGTGGGACGGCTATGACAAGGAAATCGACGGCGGGATCTCAGATCTGGTCAATGCGGCCGCCATCCCGATGGCCGGCTCTATCACGGCGGCGCTTTTCCTGCGGCGCTTCGTCGGCGATGCCAATTGGACCCATTTCGATATCTTTGGCTGGAACCCCAAAGATCGTCCCGGGCGACAAAAGGGCGGTGAAATGCTGGCAGTTCGAGCCGTTTACCAAACGCTCAAGAATAGGTTCGTACACTAGACCCCTATCGACGGGACGGGTCTGGGAGTGGAAGTATGGCGTCACAGGCGATGATATCGCTTGAGATGATGCGGCGGGTATCGACCCAGTCCGTGCGCGGCGCTGTGGCAGATCTCAGCGCCCGCCAGTTTGCTCTGCTTTTGAGTATTTTCATGCGGGAGGGGCCGCATTCGGTGCGGGATCTGGCCGAGGAGCTTGATCTTCCGAAGCCGGCGGTAAGCCGCGCTCTCGACGTGCTGGAGGGCAATGGTTTTGTTTGCCGCAAGAAAGATCAACAAGACCGCCGGGATGTTTCCGTGCACCGCACTGTCAAAGGTGCGCTCTTCCTGTACGATTACGGCTCAAGCCTAGCATCCTTTGCCCAGGAGACTGCCGAGTGCCTGTCATGGATCCACGCCTTACACCGGCCCGCCCCGATCTCGCCGCAGCCCATCTGAAAGGATTGGTAGAGGCCGAGCGCTTTGTTGAGCCGGTCTTATGGCAATGCGCCATTGCCGCGGCCCCGATCAGACGCACACCGGCTGCCGACGGGGCCATGGACGACCAATTGCTGGCCGGTGAACAATTTGCGGTGCTCGACCAATCGGACGGCTGGGCCTGGGGATATGCCAAAAGCAGCGGTTATGTCGGATGGGTTGATCTGGCGGGCTTGTCGTCCAAGACGCAAAATCCCGACCGTCGCATCACCGTCCTGCGGACGTACGGATTTTCCCGGCCCGACATGAAGTCGGCACCCGTCGTCCTGTTGAGCCTCAATTCTGGTATTTCCACGGGTGAGCGGGAAGCGGGCTTTGTCCATGCCGGAGATCTGGGGTGGATCCACGAAGCGCATACCGCGCCTATTGATCAAACCGCCAGCGACTTTGTTGCCGTCGCCGAAGCATTCCTGGGCGCTCCCTATCTCTGGGGTGGAAAGGAAAGCCTGGGGTTGGACTGTTCCGGGCTTTTACAGATGGCCCTTGTGGCGACAGGTGTTCCGGCGCCTCGCGACGCGGATCAGCAAGAGGATTTCCTCCGCGATAGCTGGAAAGACGTGACAGGCGATGTCGGACGCCAGCGCGGCGATGTCGTCTTCTGGCCCGGACATGTTGGCATTATGACGGATAGCGAACACTTGCTGCACGCAAATGCCCATACGATGGATACGACGCTGGAAAGTTTTCGAGAGGCCGAGGCACGCATTGCGGACAAGGAAAATCCGGTGCGTTCAATTTTTCGGGCCGCCTGACCGAGAATTTATCGTTCCGGCGCGCACAAAAAAGCCCCGCGGCCGGAACCGCGGGGCTTTTTGTGTGTAATGGGGCAGGGCGCTACTGGTCGTCGTCGCCAGTCGGTGCTTCAGTCGGAGCTTCTGCTGGCGCTTCCATTGGCGTTTCTGCCGGCGTGTCTGCCAAAGTTTCTGCAGGCGTATCTTGCATGACGTCTGCGGCTACGTCCTCGATCATGTCAGCCAATGGGGCTGGCAGCGGAGCCGGGTTAGCCGAGAGGCTGCGAAGATAGGCAATGACATTCATGCGGGTCGATTCGCTTCTGATTCCGGCAAACGACATCGCTGTGCCCGGAGCGTACGCTCGCGGCGATGTCAGGAAATCATTGAGAGCGGCATAGTCCCAGCCGCCTGCGATACCCGACAGAGCCGCCGAGTAGCTATAGCCATCGGCAGAGCCGATGCCGCGGTCAACAACGCCCCAAAGGTTTGGTCCGGTGCTGTGGCCAGCGCCGTCAACAAACGTATGGCATGACGAGCACTGGCGAATAGCGCTTTCACCACGCGAAACATCCGCAGCAGCGAGAAGAACGCCGTAATCGACCGCCGGCATGATTGCGGGGCCACTCTCGGCCGCGTCACCACCGATTGCGGCCCAGTCGACCGGGTAGGCAGTGTTGTGTTCATCAAGGTCATGCGCTGCATGTGTGGGGACGAGCGTGTGTCCCAATTCCTTGATGACCAAGACGATTAGGATGCCTGCGATAAGGACGCCAGCAACCTTGTTCCAGAAGAGATCGCCCATGGACGCCCCCCAATCTAATCCAGTTGAAAGTTGGCTGTGTTTGGCATGGTCAGCTCTTGCAGGCAACCGTCAAAGCATCGTCCGATACATTCGGTCGCAGTCCGGATGAGTGCGTCGCCTTTGTTGACCCTCACAGCGATGCAGCCTTCCGTCTTCCCTCCAAGCTCACCGTCCTGTGAAGCACAAGCTGCAGTGCGCCCCTTGAACCAGCACCCCTGCGTTCGCAAATGCCCCAATGGCTGGGATTATTGTTATTCAAATAAGGACCTTGATCGCCATGTTGCGTTCCATACTTTTCACTGCTGCATCCTCAATCGCCTTCGCGGGCATCGTCACACCTCATGCCGGGGCTCAAGATGCGAATTTCAACGCTGGGGTCGGTTATTCCCGAATCGATATTCAGGACGTGGACTTTGATGCGATTTCGCTTCGCGCTGGTTACGATTTCAACGAAACCTTCGGCCTTGAAGGCCAGGTTGATTTCGGCCTCGGTGATGAAAGTGTCTCGCTGGGTCTCGTCACCGCTGATGTCGAATTAAATTATAGCGCCGGACTCTACGGCATCGCGCGCTTCCCGCTTGCCGAAAATGTCAATGTGTTTGGGCGTCTCGGCTACGTAACAACCGAGCTCGAAGGTTCGGTTGCCGGGTTCGTCGCAGATGAGAGCGATGACGGCTTTTCCTTTGGTGTCGGCGGTGAATACAATTTCAACGCGTCCAACGGCGTTCGGGTCGAATATACGCGTACAGATTATGATTCCGGGGAGGCCGACAGTTTCGGTATTTCCTGGGTGCGTCGTTTCGGCGGCTAAGCCCTACCGCAAAGTGCGGGGTGAAATCCGCCACCTTCAGAGCCGCGTCCCGTTTGGGGCGCGGTTTTGTGTGGTTGCCTAGTTATGCGTGCCGACGTGTTGGCGGGCCAGCTGTGTCGAGTTGTGTCAAGCCAAATTTACTGGGCCAAGTGCAAGCTGTTCACAAGTTTGATTACAAGGCATGACGGCACGGAATTGGCGCACGCCGTAGTGCCTGCTGGTGAGGCCAGGTCGATTAAATCGCGCCATCAACCCATAATTCGGTCAGCCGCCGGGCAATGGCAATCGATGGCGGCATCACTGCCTCTGCATGGGTTCCATCCAACATGGTGATGACCTCGGCTCGGGAAAACCACCGGGCCTGTTCAAGCTCATGCGTGTCGATCGTTAGGGTCGTGTCTGTCACTGGCGCGACCAAACCCACCATCAAGGAGTGGGGCAGAGGCCAGGGTTGGCACATGACATAGCGAATGCCGGCAATGTCTGCGGTGACGCCTGCTTCTTCCAGCAATTCACGCGCGCAGGCTTCCTCGAGCGTCTCGGCAGGCTCCACAAACCCCGCCAGTGCAGACCACACACCGTCAGGCCAATTTTCCTGTCGCCCGAGGAGGCAATTATCTCCGTCCACGGCCAGCATGATGACGACAGGGTCGACCCGGGGGAAATGCTCGGCCTCGCACGCATCACACACGCGCTTCGCGCCGCCGCCGGCTTGACGAGTCGGAGAGCCGCAATTGGCACAGAACTGATGGCGTTCACGCCAGGCGAACAGCGAGCGGGCCTGCGCGAAAATGGCGGCATCCGCATGGATCATGAGGCGTGCGGCCTGCCGGGCGTCGAAAAATTCGGTGCCAAGTGGGGCCGGAGATTCGATCTTGTTTTCGCATGCGAAGAGCGGTTGGCCCGCGGCTTCACCAAGATAGACCAGCGGCCCGGTCGCGTCCCAGTTTGCGGTGTCCGACATCTCGAATCTGTGGAGCGTATTGTCGGCCGACATCGCTGGTTCGCCTGCCCGCAACAAAATACAGCGCGCATCCTGGTGATGAGAGGCCGCGACAAGCATGTCCGGATCACGCCGGATCAGATCGCCGCGGTCCAGGGGAGAGCCGGTAAATGTCAGGGCGGGGCGATCTTTCAGGATGGTGCGGTCATTCATGGGCGCTGTCTGCCTTTTCGGAAGGGGCATTATTCGCGAAACCTGCTCGTGCAGATAGCGAGCTTAGGTGTCGGCTTCAATCATAGATTTGCATGATCACCGCAACATTATAACTTGCAATTAAGAATGAGTCGCAAATATGCTGTGTTTGAAGCGTGTAAAATCAGGAGGAAGCCATGTCCCAAATGCAGGTTGAAATACAAGATACACGTCGATCCGCCCATGTGCGTCTCGCCGTCCGCGACTGGCTGGAAACCCAGTCCCGCATGATCGCCTATTGGCGTGATGTGCTTGTTTCTGCAGGCGAGTGCGACGACCTGGTCGAGATCCTCGATGACCATGCGGACGTCCTGCTGATGGCGGCGTTACAGGGGGATGGTGAAAACCCAGTACATCAGTGAAGCGACATCTTGCGCCGCGCGGCTGGGCAGGCGATATAGAGGGCGGAAGATCGGCGGTGGACGAGCGCCTCGCGAACCCGGTCAGGTCCGGAAGGAAGCAGCCGCAACGAGTTTTCGTTCGGGTCGCCGTTCGGTCTTCCACTTATTCCTCGCTTCGCGCGATCTTTAAGCCCCGGGAGTCGACATGGACGACACGCCGATCGCATCGGACGATAACGGGTCTTCTAACGACAGCAGTGACCAACAAGAAGCGCTAATGCCCGGGCTGGATTTGCCCGCGACAGCAGAGGCGGCACCCTATCAGGTGCTCGCGCGCAAATATCGACCGGACAATTTCGAGGATCTGATCGGTCAGGACGCCATGGTGCGCACCCTGACCAATGCCTTTGATGCGGGCCGTATTGCTCACGCCTATATGCTGACCGGCGTTCGCGGTGTTGGCAAAACCACCACCGCCCGCCTGATTGCCCGTGCCCTCAACTTTCAGACCGATGAAATTGATGCACCCTCCATGGCGCTGTCGGCCCGCGGCGCGCATTGCGACGCCATTGCGCGCTCTACGCATGTCGATGTGATGGAAATGGACGCCGCCTCGCGAACCGGCGTCGGCGATATTCGGGAGATCCTTGATGGTGTGCGCTACGCGCCGGTGTCTGCCCGCTATAAGGTCTACATCATCGATGAAGTGCACATGCTCTCCAACAACGCCTTCAACGCTCTGTTGAAGACGCTGGAGGAACCGCCTGAGCACGCCAAATTTATCTTTGCCACGACAGAAATTCGCAAAGTTCCCGTCACCGTTCTGTCGCGCTGCCAGCGCTTCGATCTCAAACGCATTGATCGCGACATCTTGACCGATCATCTCGAGCGAATCTGCGGTCTGGAAAGTGCCGCTGTTGAGCGCGACGGCCTGTCCCTGATTAGCCGTGCAGCTGAGGGTTCGGTCCGTGATGCCTTGTCCTTGCTGGACCAGGCCATCGTACAGGGGGCCGACACCGATACTGCTGTCACGGCACCCCAAATTCGCGACATGCTGGGCCTCGCTGATCGGGGTCGCGTACTCGACCTGCTTGAGCACGCAGTATCCGCAAAGACCGTCGAGGCCCTTGCAGAGCTGAGCTCACTCTATGATGCGGGCGGAGACCCCGCCGTCATAACACGCGATCTGCTCGACTACGTTCATGCGACATCCAGTGTGAAGGCTGTTGGTCCCAATGCTGATCTGGGCGAGGCGGCAGACACGGTTGCGCGCTTAACAGCCCTCGCCGACTCGCTGAGCCTCGCGCAATTGACTCGCCTGTGGAAATTGCTGCTCGGTGGACTCGACGATGTCCGCAACGCGCCGGATCAATTGGCCGCGGCGGAGATGACGATCCTGCGGCTTGTGGCGGCGTGCATGCTGCCATCGCCCGAGGATGCGGCACGTTTGCTGTCACAACACCCCGCAGCGCCCGCCGACAGGGAGGCGCCGGGAAAGCCTGAGGCGACAGCGCCCGAGCCGGCTCCGGATCCTGTCAGCGCAGCCGAGCCCGCATCGACTGTTTCAACTCCGGAACCCGTCGCCGACGGCCCTGGCACATGGGAAGAGCTGATGGCCTTCCTGCAATCGCGCCGAGATATCCATCTTCAGCTTGATGTCGAACGGTTCGTCCGGCCGGTCTCCGTCAAGGCGGGATCGATGACCTATCAGCCTGTTGATGGCGCGCCGCAGGATTTGGCGCAACGCCTGGCCAAGCGTTTGCTGGAATGGACCGGCGTTACCTGGGCGATCCTGGCCGACGCCGATTTGGTGGGCGGTGAGACCTGGTCAGAAAAGCGCAAGCGCGACGGCCGGGAACGGCTCGAAAATATTAGTCGGGAGCCCGCTGTCGCCGAGGCGTTGCGTTTATTCCCCGGGGCTGAAATCATTAAAATAACCGATCCGGAACCCGTATCCGAGAGCGATAACGAAGAGACAGCGGAGAATCGTGCATGACAGACCTGATGGGCCTCATGAAGCAGGCGCAGGCGATGCAGCAGAAAATGGCCGAAGCCAATGAGAAGCTGTCCGAGGAAGAAGTGATCGGCGAGGCCGGCGCGGGCTTGGTCACGGTGACTTTATCGGCCCGCGGCGAAGCGCGGGGGATTTCAATTGACCCCTCCTTGCTGGATCCCGCTGAAGTCGAGGTTGTCGAAGATTTGCTGGTCGCTGCGCATAACGAAGCGCGCCGCAAGGGCGAGGCTCGTCAGCAGGAAATCATGGGCCAGGCCGCCGGTGGTCTTCAAATGCCACCCGGCATGCCAAACCCTTTCGGATAACCTCCAAGTAATCGGAACATGTCCATGAGCACAGCGTCCGCCGGCCCGGAAATCGAACGGCTTATTACTTTGCTGGCCAAATTGCCGGGACTCGGTCCGCGCTCGGCTCGACGAGCGGCCCTCCATCTTCTTGGTCGTCGGGATAATTTGATGAGCCCGCTGGCCGACGCTTTGTCCGATGCGGCGAGCAAGATCCAACCGTGCGCGCAATGCGCTAATCTGGATGTGACCGACCCGTGCATCGTTTGCGCTTCGCCGCGGCGACAGGAGCAGACAATTTGCGTTGTGGAAACTGTTGGTGATCTCTGGGCCCTGGAGCGCGCCGGAGCGTTCAAGGGGCGCTACCACGTACTCGGCGGTGTCCTGTCTGCCCTCGACGGAATTCGCCCCGAAGACCTCAATATTGCCAAATTGATAGATCGTGCCTCCGACGAGTCTATCGACGAGATCGTCCTCGCACTCAACGCGACGGTCGATGGTCAGACGACAGCCCATTATCTGTCTGACAAATTGGCGGATTGCTCAGTGAATGTTACGTCGCTCGCGCGTGGTGTGCCGGTGGGTGGTGAGCTGGATTATCTTGATGATGGAACGCTGATGGCGGCTTTCAAAAGTCGATCAACGGTCTGATTTTTCTATCTTCAAAAGTCAATTTTCGTTAGAGTTCAATCTTTACAGGGGATTTCGGGGGAGTTTCCATGACGCAGGCCGGGGCCAAGGGGAATACGGTGCCAGAGCCCTTGCGTCGCAAGGATATCGTCCTCTATTTTTGTATTGCCCTGTTCATTCTGTCCCTGATTGCCGCTGCGGTGACAGCGGCGAAAATTCACACCTTTACTCTGGGCGGTCTCACCGTTCTTGTCCCGGCCGGCACGCTGGCATTCGGGCTGACCTATCTGGCAACAGATGCGATCAGTGAAATATTTGGCCGTGCCCACGCTCTGACAGTTGTCTTCATCGGCTTGTTGATGCGCGGCGCGATGTTCCTATTGTTTATGTACGCCCTGCACATTGAGACGAGTGTCGATTTCATCGGTACCGCCGATCAATGGACCCCGGAGCGACAGGCGGCATTTGCCGCCGTGCTGGAGAGCAGTAATCGAATTAACCTGGCCGGGGCGGTGGCTTTTGGGATCAGTGCGGTGAGCGATGTGTTGATTTTTCATCATCTGCGGGTCCGCGATGAGGGTAAAAATCTGCTCTGGTTGCGCAATAATATTTCCACCATTGCCTCGCAAACGCTCAATAGCCTCGTATTTATCACCGTGGCTTTTGCCGGCATTTACAGCTGGTCCGCAATCGGCAGTCTGGTTCTGGGCCAAATTCTGGTAAAAATCTGTGTCGCGGCACTTGATACACCCGCAATATATTTGCTGCGCAATCTCGCCCAGGGCCGCAAAATTTTCGATGTGAGTGGCTGACTGTCTGCCCACGCCTCGGCCTGCCTACTGGCCCGCCGGCCGAAGCTGCAAAACCCGGCCGTTCCGATCATCCGTCAGGAGATAGATCATCCCGTCCGGCCCGGTCTGAACGTCGCGTATGCGTTCGCCAAAATTCGCCAGCAACACTTCCTCTGACTGAATCCGGTCACCATCGAGTTCGTAGCGCACCAAACGTTGGCCTGCCAGTGCCCCGACAAAGACATCGCCATTCCAGCCAGGAAAGGCATCGCCTTGATAAAAATCCATCCCCGACGGTGCGATGGATGGCACCCAATACCAGATGGGTTGCTCCATGCCGTCAGATTCGGTCAGTTCGGAGATCGGTGTGCCATCATAATCGATCCCATAGGTGATCCGTGGCCAGCCATAATTGCGTCCAGGTGAGAGAATATTGATCTCATCGCCGCCATAAGGGCCATGCTCATGCGCCCAAATGGAGCCGGTGGCCGGATTGCGCGCCAAACCCTGAACATTTCGATGGCCAAATGTATAGATTTCGGGCTGTGCCAGGCGCGCACTGACAAACGGATTATCGAACGGCACGCTGCCATCGTCATTGAGGCGAACCACAGACCCGAGGTGATTACCCAGGTTTTGCGCCTCATTGAGATACATTGAACCATCGCCCAGTGTCAGCAATAGCGTGCCATCAGGACGGAATAAAATGCGTCCGCCAAAATGAAATCCGCGCTGCTTTTCGAAATTAACTTGGAACAGTATTTCCTGGTCGCGGAGCTCGGTGCCATCTTCGCTCAAGCTGCCTCGCGACAAGGTCGTGTGATTGGCGCGGCGATTGCCCTCGGAATAGGCGTAATAAATCCATCTGTTCTCGGCAAAATCGGGGTGCAGGGCGAGGCCGAGCAGGCCGCCTTGCCCGGACGCATAAACCGCGGGCAAGCCGGCGATCGGGGTTGGCCGAATTTGGCCGTCATCAATGTATCGCAATTGCCCGGAGCGCTCACTAACCAGCATGTCCCCGTTGGGAAGAAAGGCCAGAGACCAGGGATGATCCAACCCGTCCGCGAATGTGATAACGCGGAAATCTTCCTGTTCGGACTCGACCAGAAGGTTTTGGGCGTGAGCTGCTGAAGGCAGGGAGCCGCTCGCAAACAGGCAACATGCAAGCAGGCCAATCGCCAGGACCATTTTTAGACGCATGTAGAAGCTCCGGATCAACATCGTCATTACTATGCGCCGGTTGCGGCCAGTTAAAGGCACATCCTGAGCAAAGTCGCAGATTAAAGGGAAATAGACGCAGCCATATTGCCGAGACGACTGAAGAGCTGTGGCTCGAACGCGCAGGCTTGCGACCAGCGACGACGCAGGCGCCCGGGAATTTCTGCAATTTTGCCCGGCATAATGCCGGCGGCTGTTTCGGCAATTTCCCAGGTGCGGACTTTGGCCGCGCCCAGGCCGCCCGTCAAAAGGCGACCATGGTCTAGCGGCACTTCATAGCTGGAATAGTATTTTTTGTAGTGGGCACCGCCGCCACCGCCCAGATCAATTCGAGCGAGATCTCGAGTGTGGGCTTGTTCAAACAGGCCATGCAGAAGCAAAAGGCCCGGGGAATATTTCGACATTTTCGGATCATAGGCAGGGAACCAGGAGTGGTAGACCTCTCCGGCGACCAGCCCAAACTCAACGGCGGCGAGCGTATCACCAAACCAGAGAGAGGCGGTCAGTCCACTGAAATCCTGGCCTTCGCGCCGGCGCAAATCGTCGAGAACCGTGCGCACCCAATCGATGCCCAGAACATTGAGTTTTTGTGTTTGACGATACTGGGTTTGCTTCCAGTCAAGCAGAGCCTCGAAACGGTCACCGCTTGCATCGCCCAATTCAACACGCACCGGTCCAAAATCGCGCTCGGCCGCGCGCTTTCGGCGCGCTGTTTTCTTGAAGTGATCTTTGAAGACAGCCCGCTGGCACTCGAAATAGCTTTCGGCCCCGGCGCGCAAATCCACAATAACGGAACCCTCGCGACCACGTCGTGCAGAGGGGTCACCGCCCTGCGGGCAGTACCAATTTTCAAAGATGCAAGCGGATGCGCCCGTCGAGCGAACAATTTCCGCCGGGTCGAGATCTGTATAATCTCGAGCGATCACACCCTGATAATCGCTCATCGGTGCCCCGATCGGGCGCACGACACCACCCTGGGGATGATGATGCGGGAAGAACCCGACGAGTTCATCGTCCTGCTCGAGCACAACAACCCGCACATCGCTGCGCGCTCGGGAGACAACTTCCGCAAACTCAAATCGAAAATACGGGCTGATTAAGTGCCCATTTGGGGCAGCCCACTGGTTCCACTTGACGATCATGTCAGGTGTAATGTCCTCGATTGAAACAATCCTTGCGCGCACAGCTCGTCTCCACTTTCTCCCATAGGGGGAAAGCAAGATACGGGCCGGGATGCAGACGGGAGGGCGAAAATGGCCGAGATGAAATGACGGTCATCAACTTCACCACCGACGTGTTGTCCCGGTAACGCCATCACACACAATTGTTAGCTGACGAAGCGCTTGTCGAAGTTTAACTCAACCCTACATATCGGATCAGTTACAGATATGCGGACCAAATTGATCCGCGCATCGCTGGGTCACCGTCGAAAGTGCGCTATGAAAACGTCACAAAAAATCGGCCTGTTCGGGCTTTTGACACTCGGCACAATGTGTTTGGTCGGAGCGTTCATGATTTCCGGATTCAGTGAGCCCGTGCACTATTTTGGCGGTCTCGCGCTATTGATGTTGGCGGCAATATTCATGTTGGATAGCAAGGCGTCCTGAACAGGCTTTCCTCTCAGGCATCCAATTTTGCAGCAGGTAGGGCGGCCGGTTCCTCGCCCTCATCAAACTCGACTTCGGCGATGCGTTCGCCTTTTTTCATGATTTTCTCCGCCGAAGTACGGATCAGGCGGATGTCTTTTTCCGCCATGGCAAAGTGCTTGTCCAAGGCTTCCACGCGGGTATCCAGACGGTGAACATCGTCCATCATCTTGCCCACTTCCGACTGGATCAAATGCGCCTGCTTGTGCATCTCCGCATCGCGCATGACCGCCCGGACCGTATTCAGGATTGCCATCAACGTCGTCGGTGAAACCACCAGCACGCGCTTTTTGCGGCCCAGCTCCACCAGATCCGGGAAATCGGCGTGGATGGTGGCGTAAACGGCTTCGGAGGGCACAAACATCAACGCGGTGTCGGATGTTTCACCCGCGATCAGGTATTTGTCGGCGATATCGGTGAGGTGCTTTTTCACATCGGTCGTAAAGGCCCGTCGCGCCGTCTTGCGGGCCTCATCATCGGGCGCATCCGTCAGCTGACGATACGCCTCGAGTGGAAATTTGGCATCCACGGCCACCGGCCCGGGAGGGTCCGGCAGCAGAATTAAGGCATCCGGACGCTTTCCATTCGACAAAGTGTGTTGGAATTCAAAGGCATTGGGAGGCAGTAGGCCCGAGATTACGTCTTTGAGCTGAACTTCGCCAAAGGCACCGCGGGCCTGGTTGTTGGAGAGAATTTGCTTCAACCCTGTCACTTCGCCGGTCAGCTCGGATATGTTTTTTTGCGCATTGTCGATGACGGCCAGACGTTCATAGAGATGGCGCAGCGCTTTGGTGGAGTTCTCCTGGTTCTGCACCAGACTGTCGCCCACTTTTTTCGACACTGAATCCAGCCGCTCATCGAGCGATTTTCGCATGCCGGCCTGCCCCGTCTGGTTGGACTTGTCCATCTGCTCCATACGGCCCTGTAGAGCAGCCTGCATTTGACCCAGCTCGGTGAGACGCTCCTTGAGCCCTTCATTGAGCGTGTCATCGACTTTCGCCGGCGCTGCAAACAGGCGAGCAAGCACGGCACCGCCCGCAGCAGCAAGAAGGATCAAACCGCCGATAACGGCGAGACTTACAGGGTCAAAACTGGCTGGCACGGGCAAATGTTCCTTAAGTGTTCTAATCGAGAAAACACACTAATACCGATTCGCAACGCTTGACGCGAGGCCCAAGGAAAACTAGCTCAACACTATGGCTATACGTGACGTTCTGACAGTACCCGATCCGCGCCTCAAGCAGGTGTCCAAACCCGTCGATAAGGTGGACGATGCCCTGCGCGCTCTGATGGATGACATGCTGGAAAGCATGTACGCCGCCGATGGTATCGGCCTGGCGGCCATTCAAATTGGTGAGCCGGTTCGCGTGATTGTCATCGATCTGGCCCGCGAAGACGAAGAGCCCAACGTCAAATATTTTGTCAATCCGGTCCTCTCCGAACCGTCCGAACAATTGGAGCCCTATGAAGAGGGCTGCCTATCCGTGCCAACTGTCTACGACGAGATCGAACGCCCCGATCGTGTCCGGGTGACCTATCTCGACTATAATGGCAAGGAAGTCAGCGAGATTGCCGAGGGCATGTATGCCGTCTGTATCCAGCACGAAATGGACCATCTAGAAGGCGTGCTGTTTATCGACTATCTCTCGCGCCTCAAGCGCAATCGCGCTGTCCAGAAGGTCAAGAAGCTGGAAAAAGAAAAAGAGCGCGATGACGCGGCCTGAGCGAGTTCGGTTCTAAGCCCCGCATTGACGACTAATCTGGCATGAATATCCGCAACCCCGCTTGACCACGCGCGCTCGACGGGTGATCGTCAGTTGATTAACCAAGGGGATCAAAATCATGTCCGTACGCGCCGCACTAATTGTCTCATCACTGGCTTTGGGCGTTGCTGCCTGTTCGGGTAGCGAAGTGGCCGATGATCCAACTGGAGCTGACCTGTTCACCAGCCTCAGCAATTTTTGTGGCCAGTCCTTCGAAGGTGCTGTGTCCTCCGATGACCCGCGTGACGCTGACTGGGCCGCCCAGACGCTGACCATCGAATTTCGGTCTTGCAGCGACACCGAACTGCGCATCCCGCTGCATGTCGGCGAAGACCATTCGCGCACCTGGATCATCTCGCGCACCGAAACCGGCCTGCGCCTCAAGCATGATCACCGGCACGAAGACGGTTCAGACGACGTGCTGACCATGTATGGCGGCGACACGGCCGAAGCGCCGACCGAAATCAGCGCCAGCTTCCCGGCTGACCAGTATTCCAAGGATTTGTTTGAACGTGAGGGCATCCCCGCCAGCATGGAAAACACCTGGACAGTCTCTCTCGATGGCAGCAATCTGATTTACGCCCTAGACCGCCCCGAGCGGCATTTCGCAGCCACCTTTGATCTGAGCACTCAGGTCGCCACGCCGCCGGCTCCGTGGGGTGCCGAGGAGGGATAGAACGCAGCGCGGCCCAATTGCGCGGCTCGGCGAGAGCTATGAGTGCTGTTCTATTCGCATCCGTTGAAAGTCATCCAATCTGTCGCATGCCGTAACCAATCGCTATTGGTATGATGGGCGTTGTTAAACACAAGGCAATGGCAGAGGCTGATGCGTGCTTTCGCAATGGAACAAGTAGGGCAAACAGGTAAGCTAATTGGCCGACAATCAAGCCACTGTTTAGTTCGCCCAAATACAAACTCGCCGTAAAATAGGCGAACGAAACAACCATCGTGAGGAAGAAGATGCTCCGCTCGGGTGGTTGATCTTGGAAGCCCCGAAAAACGTAGTAATTTGCCATGAACGCCAAGATCACCAGAATGGGGATAAGGTTTGGCAGCGTATTTTCAAATGGGTTTCCAAGGACGGCCGGGAACACGGCAACCGCTGGAATAATCAGCCAGAAAAGTAGGGCTGCATGGCGTTTGAGTGAGTAGCGCAAGGTGGCTCCGGTGCGGCAAACAAGTCGGCCCGGCGTCAATGCGACGGTTCGGCAATATATGTTTATATGTGCATTGCAGCGTCCGCTACCTCTTGGGTAGCGAAAGCGTCAAATCTCTAGTCCTTCACCTCCCATGAGCCATAATCCGCTCGCCCCGGCTTTCCTCACCCGTTTACGGGGGAGGGGGACCACGAAGTGGTGGAGAGGGAATGCATCGCTGCGCGCCCTGCTTCGGCCACCCCCCATCGACCCCGCCTGACGGCGTGCCCACTTCCTCCGCGCGCGGGGGAAGAAAAATTGTAGCGGATGTCGCCACACCTGCCGCTCCACTTGGCCTTTTGTCCGCGCTCGCGCTATCACGGCGCAAACATTAGTCGGACACTGCCATGACGCTTCGCCTTGCCTTTATGGGAACCCCTGAATTTGCCGCCCGCTCCCTCGCTGAGGTGGCGGCGGCCGGGCATGAGATTGTGCGGGTTTACAGCCAGCCACCGCGGCGACGCGGACGGGGGCAGTCCGAGCAGAAAACACCCGTGCATCAATTGGCCGATATTCTCGGTATTCCAGTGGAGACACCCAAGAGCTTCAAGGCTCCCGAGGTCATTGCCGATTTTAAAGCGCTCAATCTTGATGTGGCGCTGGTCGTCGCCTACGGGCAGATCCTGACGCAGGAAGCCCTTGATGCACCGCGTTTGGGGTGTCTCAACCTACACGGTTCCCTGCTGCCGCGTTGGCGTGGGGCAGCACCGATCCAGCGGGCGATCATGGCCGGCGATGAGATGACCGGCGTGCAGGTCATGCAAATGGAAGCCGGTCTCGATACCGGACCGATCCTGCTCTCTGAAACGCTCGCTATCAGCGACACGGATACAGCCTCTACACTGCACGATCGCATGGCGGACATTGGGGCCCTGATGTGGCCACGTGCACTGGGGGCACTTGAGCGGGAATCGCTGATTGCACAGCCGCAGTCCGAAGACGGGGCGACCTACGCCAAGAAGATCACGCCGGAAGAAGCCCGCATAGACTGGACGCGATCGGCCACAGACTTGTCCTGCCATATTCGTGGGCTTTCGCCATTTCCAGGCGCCTGGTTTGAGCTCGACAATGACAAGGGCCCCGTGCGCATAAAGGTCCTCATGGCGACGTCCGAAGCGGGCAGCGCAGAGCCGGGCACAACGCTCGATGATCGCCTCCTCGTCGCCTGCGGCTCCGGCGCGCTGCGTATCACGCGCCTGCAGCGTCAGGGCAAGGGGCCTATGGACACAGCCGATTACCTGCGCGGCACACCGCTGCCGGCCGGCACAAGGATCGCCTGATGGCCCGCTTCAAGCTGACGCTGGAATATGACGGCACGCCATTTTATGGCTGGCAAAAACAGGAAGATGGCCCCTCTGTGCAGGCCTCACTGGAACGCGCCTGTGAAGCGCTCGACGGGGCTCCCGTTTTGGTCCAGGGGGCAGGGCGCACCGATAGTGGTGTGCATGCATTGGGCCAGGTTGCGCATATCGACCTCACGCGAAACATCACCGCCAACAAGGTGCGTGAGGCGCTCAATCATCATCTGCGCCCCGACCCGGTTGCGGTGCTGGAAGCTGAAGATGTCGACGATGAATTCAACGCCCGCTTCTCGGCCACCAAGCGCCACTACCTGTATCGCATCATCGACCGGCGTCCGCCCCTAACGCTCGACAAGGGTCAGGCCTGGCGTATCCCGGTCGCGCTCGACAGTGACGCGATGCACGCCGCCGCGCAGGCCCTGGTTGGCACGCATGATTTTTCGACGTTTCGCGATACCCAGTGTCAGGCGAAAAGCCCGGTAAAGACCTTCGACGAAATCCGCGTTTCGCGGCTGGGCGAAGAAGTTCAGATCACCTGTTCGGCGCGTTCATTCCTGCATCGCCAGGTGCGCTCCATTGTTGGTTCTCTGGCCGAGGTTGGTTTGGGCAAATGGAATGCGCGCGATTTTCGCGCCGCGCTTGAGGCTGCCAAACGCGCTCGTTGTGGGCCCGTGGCTCCGGCAGCCGGTCTTTACCTGGTGGCCGTGGATTACCCGGCGGACGCCTCGAAAAACTGAATCAGGCCCTCAACCAGCATTAAATCGATCAGCGTTGGAATGGCTGCCGCCAGAGCGCCCTGACCGGCCGGCACGCCCAGCGCCACAACGGCCACGCGCCAATGGATGATCGGGCGCAGGATGAACACGTAGAATGTGGCGAGCAGGGCCAGCATGTCCCGATCAATTATGCCGGCCACATACAAGAGCCAGATCGACGTGATGATCAGGTATCGCGCCATGAAACTCCAATTGTGCAGCACAATCCAGGGCACATAGGCATCTTGTCGATTGCTGACTATGACGACGCCTGCAGCCGTCAGCGGATAGCTGATCCACAGGGCGATATAGATCACCAGATATTGGCCAAGGTCAGTGTCGGCCCCGAAATAGCGCTGACAGGCAATAAACAGGAAGAAGATCGGCAGGGTAAAAAGCGCGGCTCCAAAGGACCCCCAAAAGCCCCGCATCGACATGTCGAAATGCCATTCCCAATTCGGCTGAAATGCGATCAGCCGAAACATGCCCTGCAAGGCAATGATCGCGCTTGCGAACTGGCCGAGCATCAAGGCCGGGCCTCGAAATAGCGTGCCAATATCGTCGTGTAGATATTGGTCAGGTGTTCGATATCAGACACCGGTACCCGTTCATCGACCTGGTGCATGGTGGCGCCAACCAGGCCAAACTCGGCCACCGGACAGTAATTGTGAATGAACCGCGCATCGCTGGTCCCGCCACCGGTATTGAGTGCCGGGCGACGGCCGGTTTCCGCCTCGACGGCATCCTGCAGAAGCGTCGTGAAATCGCCCGCCGGTGTCAGGAAGGCCTCGCCGGTGACATGAAAGTCGGTATCGATATGGCCGTCGAAATGCAAATCGCTCAGCGCCACTTCATCCTCAATCCAGCGCGTCAGCTCATCGCCGGTATGCTTGATATTGAAGCGAATATTGAATTGTGCCGTGGCATTGCCCGGGATCACATTCGTGGTCGGATTGCCGACATCAATGGACGTCACTTCCAGATTGGACGGCGGGAAGGGCGGGTGTCCCTCATCCAGCACGCGCGCATTGAGACGGTCCAGCAGGGTCAGCAATACCGGGATCGGATTTTCCGCTCGCTCCGGATAGGCCACATGCCCCTGGCGTCCGCGAACCGTCAGCTTGCAATTGATACTGCCGCGACGGCCTGATTTGATCATATCGCCCAGCACGGTTGGATTGGTTGGCTCACCCACCAGGCAATGGTCAAAGCGTTCACCCGCTTCATCCAGCGCCACCAGCACACGCTTGGTGCCGTTAATGGCAAAGCCCTCTTCATCGCCGGTAATCAGGAAGGCGATCGAACCTTTTGCGGGGTCATGACGGTCCAGATGCCGTGACACAGCGGCCACCATAGCGGCCAACGCGCCCTTCATATCGGCCGCGCCGCGTCCCCACAGCACTCCGTCAATCGCCTCTGCGGCAAACGGGGGTTGGGTCCAAGCTGCGTCCTCGCCGGGCGGCACCACATCGGTATGGCCGGCAAACAGGAAACACGGCGAGGCCGCGCCCAGCCGCGCATACAGATTGTCGACATCTTCAAACGGAAGTCGCCGACAATCAAAGCCGAGCTGCTCCAACGCAGCCTGCATCACATCCAGCGCACCGGCATCAGTCGGCGTGATGGACGGGCACTGGATCAGCGATTGCGCCAGTGCAATGGGATCATTGAGTGATTGCGTCATCGCCTATCCCGATAAAGCACTTCGAGATATCCGGCCAGTGCCAGCGCTAGCCGCCCTTGGATTCCCGGTAGCGCTCCATCGAGATGGAGAGCTTGAAGGTCTCACGATATTTCGGTGAACCAACCGGGCGCGGTGGATTGCTCGACGTCAGCGCCAAAATACGCTCTAGCGTATCGTGTGCAGCACCACTTTGACCCGCCCCGATATAGGCGTGAAGTTCGACTAGCGCGTCCGAGAGCGGGTCGCCGCCCCGGATAATGAAATACGGCTCGTCGTGTTGAATGCGCGACCGGGCATCAAACTGTGACGGGTTGTCGGCTGAGCCATAAGGCGCATCCAGGTCGATCGTCTGTGGCTTTTCCTGAACTATCGCGTCGCTCATGGCGCTTCCTCTCATTTGGACTACAGCCGCCATTGCACCAGATTCGGGGGCAAAGCGGTAGAGTCTATGTGCATCGCTGGCGCACACCATGGCCGTACAATTCACAAACGTCTATGAGGGGGCCATGTCGACACAAAAACCAGAACCCAAGCACATCGCCGTTATCGGTGGTGGCCCCGCAGGCCTGATGGCTGCAGAGACGATCGCCGCCGAAGGCATCGCCGTTTCTGTCTTTGAGAAAATGCCGACGCTGGGGCGCAAATTTCTGATGGCCGGTCGTGGCGGGCTGAACCTCAGCCATATTGAAGGCCAGGCCCCGTTCATGGCGCGTTATGGTGAGGCCAAAGGCTGGATGGCGCCGCGACTCGCCATGTTCACACCCGGTCGTCTGCGCGAATGGTGCGAAGATTTGGGTCAGCGCACTTTCGTGGGAAGCAGCGGGCGGATTTTCCCGACCTGCATGAAGGCCTCACCGCTATTGCGCGCCTGGCGCGCCCGGCTCGACGAGCAGGACGTTCAAATCTATCTGCGCCACACGTGGCATGGCTGGGACGAGGCGGGCTCCCTATGCTTCACACGCGACAATGGCGAAGAGCTGAAAATTGAGGCCGACGCTGTGGTGCTGGCCCTGGGTGGCGCAAGCTGGCCCAAGCTGGGTGCCGATGCGGCCTGGGTTGACGCGATGGAGACGTCCGGCGTTGAAGTGAAACCCTTCCAGCCCTCCAATTGCGGCGTCAATATCGCCTGGAGTGCTGTCTTCAAGGAACGGTTTGCCGGCACACCTCTGAAAGGCATTGCGCTGGGCTTTGGTGACAAGAAGGTCAAGGGCGAGGCCATGATCACCGATTATGGTTTGGAGGGCGGGGCCCTGTATTCGCTCAGCCCGGCCTTGCGGGCTTCACTGGCCGGCAGCGAGCCGACGACGCTGACCATCGATCTGCGTCCGGAACAGAAGCAAGACGTCATCGCCGCGCGCCTCGCCAAGGTGCGCAAGGGTGAATCCCTGTCCAACCGTCTCAAGAAAGCCCTCAAGCTCAGCCCGGCGGCGATCAGCCTGCTGCGCGAAGCCCCGGGCGATATGCCTCACGATGCCGGCGAGTTGGCCGCGCTCATTAAATCTGTCCCCGTCACGATCGACAGTCAGCGTCCGCTCGACCGCGCCATTTCATCCGCCGGCGGTGTCGCGCTGGATGCGATGGATGAAAACCAGATGCTCCTCGCCCGACCGGGCGTCTTCCTGGCCGGCGAAATGCTCGACTGGGAAGCGCCCACGGGCGGCTATCTGCTGCAGGGCTGTTTCTCAAGCGGTGTCGGTGCCGCCAATGGCGTGATCGAATGGATCAGCGAAGACGTCAGCGAAGAAGATCATTGATCGCGGTTTTTGACCGCGTCTGCGCATCGACACGCTTCACGATCACGGCGCAGGCCAGTGACGGTCCGCCCTTGGGATCCGGCAATGTGCCTGGGACAACAACCGCATAGGACGGGATCTCGCCGCGCGTGATTTCGCCGGTGGCACGATCAACAATCTTGGTCGACTGGCCCAGGAACACGCCCATCGAAATCACAGCGCCCTCGCGCACGATCACGCCCTCGGCGACTTCCGAACGTGCACCGATAAACACATCATCCTCAATAATCACCGGTCCGGCTTGGAGCGGCTCCAGCACGCCGCCAATACCAACGCCGCCAGAGATATGCACCCGTTTACCGATTTGCGCGCACGAACCCACTGTCGACCATGTGTCGACCATCGTGCCCTCATCGATATAGGCCCCCAGATTGACATAGGACGGCATCAACACAGCACCCGGCGCAATATATGAGCCCTTGCGCACAGCGCAGGGCGGTACAGCGCGGAAGCCGGCCTTCTTGAAGTCCGCCTCGGTCCAGCCCTCAAACTTCGACGCCACCTTGTCCCACCAGGAGGCATCGGCCACACCACCGGAAATCATCCCCATCGCGTTCAGACGGAAGCCCAACAATACCGCTTTTTTGAGCCATTGATTGACGACCCAGTCTGCATTGCCCGAGCGCTCGGCGACACGCGCCTTACCGCTATCGAGCAATTCAATGGCCGCCTCAACCGCCTCGCGAACTTCGCCGACGGTATCAACCGATACGCCTTCGCGCTCATCCCAGGCAGTCTCGATGGTGGCTTGCAGATTATTAGTCATGATGCGGCGTCCTGTGTGATCTCACCGGACACTTATCGCGCCCGTTGAACTGGTATATCGGAGGATTTCGAGGCGGTGCGAAGCAATATCAGCAGAATTACTTGCTGGTCGAGGTTTTCGCCTGGCTCAGGAACGTCGCCAGGCAATCGGCGGCGAAGTGGATATGTTCGCCGGATTCCGCGAGTTTGCGGACCAGCGCTTCTTCTTCGTCGTGGACCCAGACCGTGGTGAATCCCAGTGACGCAGCGGTTTTCAGATTCTGGGTTGAATCCTCAAACATCACGGTTTCGCTTGCCGGGATCTCGAAATGATCGACAAATTTCTCAAAGCCCTCGCGATGGGGTTTGGGTGTAAAGCCGGATGCCTCGACATCGAAGATCTCATCAAACGCCTCCGTCAGGCCAAGTTGTTCGAGGATGTTCTCTGCATGCTTGAAGGACCCGTTCGTATAGACGATCCGGCGACCGGGCAGGGCCGTGATCAGATTGGCGAGATTGGGTGTTGGATCAATTGTGCTCGCATCGATGTCGTGGACATAGTCGAGAAATTCGGCGGTATCGACGACATGATTGGCCATTAGCCCATTCAGCGTCGTGCCATAGGCGCGATAATAGTCATTCCGAATGCCCGTCGCGACCTCTTCGGGCACATCGAGCATCTTCGCGACATATTGCGTCATGCGGTGCTCGACCTGGGTCATGATATTCGAGCTGGCCGGATACAAGGTATCATCCAGATCAAAAACCCATTGTGAAACATGGCTCAGGTCGGCAGATCCGTTGGTGTTAAAGGCAGGCTTTGTCCCGGAGTTACCAAACACTTCTGAGCTGCCGGGGGCGCCATCACTTGACGTGGAGGGAATGGGCTGTGGATGAAGCGGATCGTGACTCATTGTCCCGTTCCACCAAAATCATCGCCTGTCAGCGTCACGCGCACACCGCCATCCACAGGTTCCGGGATCCGGCGAAAGCTGGCGGTTTCATAGCCGCGGTCCGAGCAATTGGTGCGCCCTTCGGCCAGGAAACGCGACGGTGCATAACAAAAGGATTGTTCCCCGCCGGTAATTGTCTGACGCGATTCATTGATGATGCGTTCGGCGTAGAAAAACTGGCTGGCTGTCTCGAGACGCGTTCCCAGAATGCGTGCGCATTCGCCAGTATGCATCCGCCACCAGCCTCGAGACTCCCAGATATCGTCGACAAGATGTCCGTAGGCGGCTGAAATATCGTAACCCGACTCATTGCACACCGTAAGGCCCGACGAGGCATTGCGGGCCAGCGCCCGGCTTTCAAGGGCATCAATGAGCCGCGCATCCGATGGGCGCGTGGCCAGCTCGGCATCTTCAAGGAAGGCTGCGACCGCGCGGCGCGTCTGGGAGCCGTCATAGCCATCTATTGAACTGATCCGATAACCGGCCGATTGCAGCAAGCGTTGCAGTCCGGCCTCGTCCGCGCGGGATCCAAAATCGGTCGGCTCAACCAAGGTCGTTCGTTCGCGATCATCGCCCTCGCGCATTATAAAGTCGCGACTGGCAAGGCCAAGTGCGTCGCAGCGTGTATTGGCGACCAGCTCGAAATCGCTTTCATCGACGCAGAGCGGTATTCCGCCACGCCACTCTCGAACCCCGCCCAGATAGGCGGAACTGGTCTTGGCGTAGTAGAATATCTGTGTGTCGCCATCCAAATCCACTTCAGTGGCGACATTGGCGCACTCGCCAGGACGGATCCGCGTCCAGCCTTCCAGGGCCACACCACCGTCGACAGGCCAGCCAGTCGCCAATTCGATAACAAAGCTGGTTTGATTGCAAAGGTCGGCGGCGACAGCACTTCCAGGGCTCAGTAGCGTGATCAGCGAGGACAGGCCCAGCAGGCAAGCAGACATCAGTCCGCGTGCCAGTCGAGACAGTCGAAGACAGTAATCCAGCATCCAAGTCACAAGGCTAGCTCCCGGCACCGGGTGACAGGGCAGCGATTTCGGCCCGCACTGTTTCCAGACCATTCTTCTTTGACGAAGACGTGCTCAGGACTCGCGGGAAGGCCGCCGGGTTTTTGCGGATGGCCTCGGTTGCCGCCGCGATCGCCTTGTCTTCCTCGCCAGCCTTGAGCTTGTCAGTCTTGGTCAGGACAAGTTGATAGCTCACAGCGCTTTCGTCAAACACGGCCATAATCGCCTTATCGACATCCTTGACGCCATGGCGACTGTCGATGAGCAGATAGACCCGCTTGAGATTGACCCGGCCGCGCAAAAACGCCCGTGTCAGGCCGGTCCATTTCTTGACCACTTCCTTAGGCGCCTTGGCATAGCCATAGCCCGGCAGGTCAACGATGCGGATATCGCTTTCTGTTATGTCGAAGAAATTGAGCTCGCGTGTCCGTCCGGGCGCACCCGAGGCGCGGGCAAGTCGGTTTTGATTGGTCAGAGCATTGATGAGCGAAGATTTGCCAACATTGGAGCGTCCGGCGAAGGCTATTTCAAGTCGATCGGCCGGGGGCAGCTGGTCCAGCCGAACAGCGCCCATGAGGAAATCGACGGGCCGCGCAAATAGACGACGGCCCGCCTCGATATCCAGATCGTCAATATCGCTCAGCGTTCGCTCCCGCGGAAGCGTTGCAGGGTTTTGCTAATGAACTTGTCCAATTGGGTCTCGTTTCCGTAATGCCGCATGATGACATATTGCTGGATAACCGTAAGGAAACTGTTCCATGCCCAGTAAATAACCAGACCGGCGGCAAATTGGGCCATCACGAATACGAAAATGATCGGCAGCATGGCAAAGATTTTCGCCTGCATCGGATCATCTGGCGGCGGGTTGAGCGCCTGCTGGGCGGCCATCGTGATGCCGTTGAGGATTGGCCACAGACCAATCGCAATGAAGCCGGTCATGAAAATGCCGGTCGGCTCAAACGGAAGAAGCCCGAACAGATTCCACATTGTCGTGGGATCTGGTGCGGCCATGTCGCTGATCCAGCCCGGGAAGGAGGCGTGGCGCATGTCGAGCGAGTTGAACAGGGCCTGGTAGAGCGCAAAGAAAATCGGCAATTGCGGCAACATCGGCAGGCAACCGGCCAGCGGATTGATCTTCTCTGTCTTGTAGAGCTCGATCGTCGCTTCCTGTTGTTTCTGCTTATCCGACGCGTAGCGCTCCTTGATTTCCTTCATCTTCGGCGCGACTTCCTTCATCTTCGCAGTTGAAGCGAAGGCTTTGTAGGAAAGCGGGAAGAGGATCAATTTCAGGATCAGCGTCAGCACCATGATCGCGGCGCCAAAGTGGCCAGTCATACCAATCAAGGCCGTCAGCAACCAGACAATCGGTCGAACCACAAACCACAGCCAGCCCCAATTCACGGCCATATCAAATTTGGAGATGCCGAGATCATTCTGGACATGTTGCAGTGCGCCCATCTCTTTGGCACCGGCAAATATGTGGGATGTTGACGTCATCGATGCGCCGGGCTCCAGCGCCTGGGCCATTTCGAGATAATTGGCCTGGATCGCTGTTCCGCCCGCCACTTGTGTGCCCTGCAATTCAGCAGTGAAAGCACGGGTTTGATCGGGCATGACGGCGGCAAGCCAATACTGGCTGGTAATACCAACCCAGCCGCCTGTGCCGTCTTCTTGAAGGTTGTCGCCATCTTCAAGCTTGTCGTATTTGCGCTGGATGCGGTGGGATCCGACCACGGCAATCGCACCCTCGAAAACGGTCAGGTTTGCCTCGCGATCTTCAGGGATTTGGCCCTGTCGAACAAGACCATAACGACTCAAATCGACTGTTTCGCCGGAGGTGTTGGTGACCGTGTCAGAGATTTCGAAAACATAATCTTCGCCCATAGAAACAGTCCTGACAAACGCCAGGCCTGCACCATTGTCGTAGTTTAGGACGATCGGCGAATTGGGTGTCAGGCGGGTGCCGGAAGCGAGCGTCCATTCCGTCGTTGCACCGGGTAGATTTGCAACGCCCGGTGTCGAAGAGACCCAGCCATCGCGGGCATAGAGGCTATTTGAACTACCGGCCGGGTTCATCAGGGCAACCAGCTCATCACCATCGACCTCGACGGTGTAGTGCTGCAAGCGCAAGTCATCGAGGCGCGCACCGGTCAGCGAAAAGCTGCCAATTACGGCGTCAGATTCGATGTCGATACGCTGGACGGATGTCAGGGCCTCATCGCGATCTACCGCGGCATTGACCGGGGCTGTTTCAACAGCGCTGGCAATGCTGGGAAGATCCGAGCCAGTCTGCTCGGCAATCAGCGCCTGTTCCGCTTCGAAGAGCTCGCGGCGCTCTTGCTCAGCCGGTCCAAGCACGAGGGCTTGCCAGCCGAGTGTGATCACCAGGATCAAACCCAGTGCGATGAAGAGATTACGTTGTTCTTCGCCCATAACTCAGGAGGCCTCTCAGGCTTGCTTTTGCGTGGCGCCTGCATGCCCGTTAGGGTGCAGTTTGACCAGCGCTTTTCTTACATCGTCCAGCAAATAACGCCATTCCTGATCAGGTGTGGCGAAACGTGCGATGAATACATAGTCATTACCGGCCTGTCCGTGGAGGGGCAGCAGCAGTCTTGCAGCTTCGCGCAAGCGGCGTTTGGCCCGGTTACGAGTGACGGCATTGCCGATTTTTTTGGTTGCGGTGAATCCCGCACCGCAATGCGGTGTGTCGAACTCTGCTGCAGCTGTAGCAGAGCTTTCGACACACAAAGAACCGCTCCGGCGGCGTGTTTGAACGACAACACCCGCCCGAACGGCTTTGTTACCCTTGGCCACATAAAGAAATTCTCGCCTTGCCTTAAGCCGTTTGACGGCAAAAAGCGCGGTGGTCATCGCTTTTAGGCGGACAGTCGTGCGCGGCCTTTGGCGCGACGACGGGCCAGAATTGTACGACCGGCTTTGGTAGCCATGCGGGCACGGAAACCGTGGCGGCGGCTGCGGACGATCTGCGATGGTTGAAATGTGCGTTTCACGGAAGCGCTCCATTGGCGTTGAAATAGTGAGCGGGGCTGATACGCAACACAGGGCCGGCAGTCAAGCGCGACGTGTCTGATTCCTGCGTCAGTTGATGGTATTTTTCACGTATTTGGCCGTAGAGTTTTCCGCATGCACAGCAAACCGCCAGAAAATAGCCCGTCTCCTGCCGCGTCGCCCGGGTTTCGTCACGCAGGGCGCATCGCCGTTTTGGCGGTATTAGCTGCTGTAATTGCTATAATTATTGGCTTTGGATTAACTCCGGAGGATTTGATTGACGCAATTGCGCAGGTTCAAACTCAGGGACAAATTTGGATCGACGCAAATCCCGCGCTCGCTGCTCTGGCCTATGCGGTATTCTATGTCTTTATGGTGACCGTCTCCCTGCCCGGAGCATTGTGGTTCACAATCGGTGCTGGCTATTTGCTGGGACCAAGCTGGGGTTTTGCGGCTTCGCTCGTGGGGGTAACCCTCGGGGCCAGCAATATAATGTTGCTGACGCGCTATGTGCTTGGCGATCAATTCCAGGATCGGTTCTCAGGCCGAATCGAAAAATTTGCCCATGGCTTCCAGCGTGACGATTTTTCCTACATTATCTTGCTGCGAGTCGTGCCCGCCCCGTTTTTCGTCGTAAATGTCGCCGCTGCACTGTTTGGCGCACGCTGGAGACAATTCGTCGCCGGCACTTTTATTGGTGCGATTCCCGCAACGATCCTTTACGCCAATCTAGGGGCGGGCCTGGCCGAGCTCGCTGCGGCGGGCGTTCAGCCCACACTGGCGGATCTCACGCGGCCCAGCTTCCTCATTATGATCGCCATGGCGGCCCTTCTCGCGCTTTCGCCCCTGGCCTATCGGGCGTGGTTGAAACGCTCCGATGTCTGACACTGGGCCCTGTTCAGATCATGCCGGAATATTATACTGCTCTGTAACGCCAACACGGCGCACCACACCGACATCATTGTGCAGGGGACGCGCATGGCTTCACTTCAGGACATCTCGGCACTGATCGCAGCGCGAAAGCCGGCAGATGCAGCGGCGGGTCTGCAAAAGCTGGTCAAAAAAAGTCGCAAGTCGGGCGTCGATCTGGCCGCGGCTATGCGTCTTGCGGCATCGCTGGGAGATACCGAGACTGCACTGGCAGCTGCAAAGGCCCATCTTGCTCTGGCATCCGGTGATCCGCAGCGGGTGATTTTTGTCATCGAGGCTCTCGGCGCATGCGCCAAACATGCTGAAGCAGCCACACTTGCGCGATCCCTGCAATCCAAGCCGATGGCGGCTGCGGACGGGTATTATCTGGAGGGCGTTTTCAGGGCCCGCCTTGGCCAGCGCGACGAGGCATTAGCCCTTTTCCGCAACGCTCTTCAACAAAACGCCGGACATGCTGCGGCCTGGGAGCAGATCGCTTTGCTGGATGGCTATGGTGATTTTGCCAGCGACCTGACCGCGATGCAGGCGCTCGCCGCGCGTTTGACCTCGCCCGAACAGAAGATGACCCTGTTGTTTGCGCTGGGTCGGGCGTTTGATCACATTGATGATGTAGACCAGGCCTTTGTTTCTTACGCTGAGGGGGCCGCTCTGCGCGAGGCGATCAGGCCTTATAATCCCGAGCCACTGCTCGCCTATCTGGAACGCCGACGACAGGTCTTTACCCCCGAGCTCATCCAGCAATTCCAGAACCAGTCGGGCGGTGAGAATTTCACCTTCATCCTCAGCGCGCCGCGGTCGGGCACCACGCTGGTGGAACAAATCCTGGCCACGTCACCCCGGGTCACAGCCACCGGTGAGCACACTCTGCTACGCCTGGCGACGCTGAAACTGGGCAGTATGGAGCCCCAGGACATGGCCAATGCTGCTTCGGGCAAGGACGGTGAGTGGCGCAAAATGGCCCACGCCTTCCAAACATCAATCCGCAAGCGATTTGGACTGGGCGGGCATTATACCGACAAGACCATGATCAATTACTATTACGCCGGTGCGATCCGAATCCTGTTTCCCCAGGCAAAAATGGTCTGGTGCCACCGGGATTTGCGCGATACGGCCTGGTCGTGTTTCCGCTCTCGGATCACGGCTGGAAATTGGGCACAGACATTGGAAAACAGCGTCCAGTTTCTGCAGGCGCATGATCGCCTGTGCCAGCATTGGGTCGACCAATTTGGTGAGAGCATTGTCGACCTGTCCTATGAGGATCTGGTGCAGGCACCCGAAGCAAGCACGGCGGATCTATTTGAAAAGACCGGCATCGCCCGACCGGATAATTGGGAGAATTTCTACGCGGCCGATAATCCCGTGGCCACGGCCAGTTTGGCGCAAGTTCGCAAGCCTCTTAACGCCAAGGCGGTTGGCTCATGGAAGCGCTATGAGGCGCATCTCGCACCGGTCTTTGACAGATTGATCAGCTGATATGCACGGTCTGTTCGCTCACACGGCGAGAACAGGCGGCGATGAGGGCTTGGCGGCACCGCTTGCCCGAGTCGGTGGGACGCGGTATCGAGCGTCTTACTCATGACACCAAAACAGTCCCCCTCGCAATCGTCATCAAGCAGCGTATTGACGCGGCTGATGAAGGCATTTCAGGTTTTTTGTCGCGGAATGCTCGAAAGCCTGCCGGGGCAGCTCTTCATGCTGACGATCGTCTTGGTCGCCGTCAGCGTTGTTTTGGTTTATTTTCCCGCCGTCTCGAACTTTCGGGTCCAGTGGATGAAGGATCGGGCTGAGTCGGCTTATCTCGCCGCGCTCGCTGCGGATGTTGCCGAAGACGAGGCTTTGGCCGAGGAACAGGTTCGCAGGCTCCTGGAAGGCGTTGATGCGATCGCCGTCAGTCGCGTGCGTGAAGGCCGAAATGAATTGGTTCTGTCCAGCGGGCCTCAATATGGTCCAATGATCGTCAGTGATCTGACGGAGACCAGTTGGCTCATGCATATTCGCGACACGACCGAGGCCTTGTTTGCGCCGGCTGGCCGCTTACTGCGTATTCGCGCCGAGCCCGAGGGCCGGGCCGGCGAGCTGATTGATGTGACCGTTCGCGAAGTGCAGCTAAAAGCCGCGCTAAACGCGTTTTCGCGCCGGATCATGTTGTATTCTTTCCTGGTTGCGATGATTGCAGGCGGCATCATTTATCTGGCGTTGTTTTTTCTTTTCGTCCGACCGATGCATCGACTGGCGGAATCCATGATCCGCTTCCGCGATGATCCCGAAGACCCTGGTCGGACGGTTGTGCCAAGTGGCGATAAAAATGAGATCGGTCGCGCTGAAATCGAGCTGGCGCAGATGCAGGATGATGTGCGTCAGGCGCTTCGGCAGCGTGAACGACTGGCCGCGCTCGGTGGAGCAGTGGCCAAGATCAACCATGATCTGCGAAACGTGCTCACAACGGCTCAGCTTGTCTCTGATCGTCTTGCGACAGACAAGGATGCCCGTGTGAAAAGCATGGGCGAACGCCTCGTGCGTGCCGTGGATCGCGGGGTGCGCCTGTGTGAGACCACGCTGGACTACGGCCGGGCCGAGGAAACCCCGCCAGCCCGCGTCGACGTCAATGCTCACACAGTCATCGACGAGGCCGCTGGCGACGCAATGCAGTCTGAGGGGGCTGTAAAATGGACCAATTCCGTTGACTCCATCCTGATGCTCAATGTCGACCCGGATCACACACACAGGATCTTCCTCAACTTGTTCAGGAATGCCATCCAGGCGATGCAAACGCGAGACGGCGACAGCTATCTGGGCGTAACCGCCATATCAGACGGGCAAAGCCTGGTGGTCGAAGTGACGGACAATGGGCCCGGCCTGCCGGAAAAGGCGCGCGAGCATTTGTTTGATGCCTTTACCGGGTCGACCCGGAAGGGTGGGTCTGGTCTCGGCCTGTCGATTTCCCGTGAGTTGGCGCGAGCTCACGGTGGCGATATTACACTGGTTTCGTCCAGCAAGGAGGGCACCGTTTTCGGTGTCCGACTGCCGCGTACACTTGATTGATCGCGAAAACCTGCCGCCTTTGGCGTGAAAGCTGCAACGCTTTTCAATCACACCATATCTAACGACCGACACGCAGGTAATCATGGCTTCCGCGCAGAACAACAAGATCTTTATTGATGGCAAAATGACCGAGACGCGGCTCGATGACGGGGATTTTCGCGTCGTTGTTTCTGGTTCAAATGAAAACGGTGACTTTCATCAAAGCATGATGGTGCTCAGCGAGGAAGATTATCTCGCCATGAAGGCCCGCATCAAAGCCGATCTGAAAGCCACCGATAAATCCGCCTCGGCATGAGCCGACGAGTCTGACCCGTGTGGTGCCAGATCAGGGTTCGCCGACAATCCCTTCACGACGCGGATCGGCGCCGCCAATCAGCGAGCCATCCTCAAGCCGTTGAACAATGTGAATTCCCGATATCTCGCCGCGATTGGCGTCCAATGTGAATCCCAATTGTGTGAGTCCGTCCAGAATGTCCTGATCCATGCCCGCCTCAAGCCGAACCGTGTCTCCTCGCGCGACCACATTGGGCAATTCGATCGCGTCTTGCGGAGTCAGTCCCCAGTCCAGAACGCCGACGATTGTCTTGGCCGTATAGCCAATAATCGACGAGCCACCGGGCGAGCCGGTCGCCATGACAAAATCGCCATCGGCGTCGAAAATAATAGTCGGTGACATGCTCGAGCGAGGCCGCTTACCACCGGCGGGCGCATTCGGGACCAAAGCGCCGTTCGCATCACGGGGCGTGCGGGAGAAGTCCGTCAGCTGATTATTCAGGAAAAAGCCGCCCGCCATACGATGACTGCCAAAGACGCTCTCAACTGTGGTGGTCATCGACACAATATTTCCCGCCGCGTCGACCACGACAAAATGGCTGGTGCCGGGCGAATCCGGTGTCGCATCAGCGCCCGGATGGGAAATTCCGGGTGGCGTTCCGGGCGTCGCGTGGACCATGGCATCATCGCGATTGATCAACGCCGATCGCGCCTGAATATAATTGGGATCGAGCAAACCCTCGACCGGCACGCTGACATGATCGGCATCAGCTACATAGGCATCGCGATCCGCATAGGCGAGGCGGCTCGCCTCAATAAAGCGCCGCCAGCCCTCGACGCTATCCGGCCCTGTCGACGTCATGTCATAGGGTTCCAGCAGGCCCAGTATTTCATTTACGGTTATACCGCCCGAGGCGGGCGGCGGAGACCCGCAGACCCGCCAGACACGGTAAGGCCGACACAGAGCCTCTCGGCGGATCGGCTCATAACTGGCTAGGTCGGACAAGGTCAGGCCGCCCGGGCGAGGCGCATCTTGAACGGCGTCAATAATCGCTGCCGCCAGCGGGCCTTCATACAGATTTCGCCAATTTTCGGCGATCGCCCGGGCACTGTCCGCATAGGCCTGGTTTTGTAGTAAGTAACCAACCGGCAAAGGCGACCCGTCTTCCAGATAGAAATAATCTCGTGAGGCTGGCCACACATCAAGCGGGCTTCCTCTTTCCTGCATCTGAACAATGAAACTCTGCAATCGCGGGGACACAGCAAACCCGTCACTGGCCAGGCCAATCGCCGCATCAAACCCGTCCGCCCACGGCAATTGTCCGTGATCTTCATGCGCCATCGCCAGCATAGCAACAGCGCCGGGAACGCCGATTGAATGACCGCTAAAGATCGCAGCACCAAAACCGAGGGTCTGCCCGTTCTCCACAAACAAGTCCGGGTCGGCGCTGGCCGGTGCGGTTTCGCGACCGTCATAAGCGGTCAGCGTCTCGCTTTCGGCATCGTAATACATCAAAAATGCGCCACCACCGAGACCGGAGCTTTGCGGCTCCACCAAGCCCAATACAGACTGGATGGCAACCGCCGCATCGATCGCATCCCCGCCGGCACGCAACGCGGCCAGTCCGGCTTCCACCGCATGTGGGTTAGCCGCCGCCACCATTGCGGGTGAGGCGGGCACAGGCGATGGCGCCGCAATGTCCGACCGGGCTGGGGTTTGTGGGGCGTCCACCGCAAGCGTGTCGCTCGAAGAATTCTCGGCATTGCCGCAAGCGACAAGCAACAGGCTGGTGGCCAGTGCGGTAGCGGAAAACAAACGTCTGATCATGATGCACATCCCTAATTTGCCAGTACGATAGAGCAAGATGCGGCGCTTTGGATACCGGTTTTGCGTCTGTCGTGCAGGACGTGCATTGTGAGGGGATCGAATCGATAGAAGCCGCGACACTGCAAGAAAGATTTCATGGCAAAACCGGGCCCCCTCAATTCCATTCTTGATGTCGCCGGCCTCAGCGTCGGTCAGGCCGAGGACGATCGGATCCACACTGGCGTCACAGTCATCCTGCCCGACGCGCGCGCCGTCGCAGCGGTTGATGTCCGTGGCGGTGGGCCCGGCACGCGCGAAACCGATGCCCTGGCAGCCCACACACTCGTCGATGCCGTGGACGCGATCGTCCTGTCGGGCGGTTCGTCCTACGGACTTGCTGCCGCCGACGGTGTTGCTGCCAGTCTCGGCGCCAGCGGCCGCGGCTTTGCCCTGATGGATTTGCCTGGTGTGCCAAAATCGCCGGTTGTACCCGCGGCCATTTTATATGATCTCGCCAATGGCGGCGACAAAAACTGGGGTGAAACACCGCCCTATGCCGCTCTGGGAAAAGCCGCTCTTGCGGCGATTTCAGCCCCATTGAGACT